>Ga0137397_10001085_pt1 | contig 18963 bp, 25 predicted proteins | sample czorhiz116metaG_FD_106658 | JGI IMG/M metagenome (GOLD analysis project Ga0137397, IMG submission 106658) | Vadose zone soil microbial communities from Angelo Coast Range Reserve, California, USA - czorhiz1.16 metaG | ecosystem: Environmental > Terrestrial > Soil > Vadose zone | place: USA... | reverse complement strand
CCGATGCATCATGTCTCCAAGCCTCCATTATTCAAAGCCCGAAACTAAACTGGCTCCCATCATCGGGACTACAGTACCGTGGCAATGTTCCCCTCCAACACCGGGCTTTTCCTTCCGCGTTTTCCCGGAACCAGGGCCTCGGTTGGCCCACGAGGGAGGGATGACGCCATTGTACACGTTGTGGGCGCCGAGCACGGCAATGTGATTGCGAAGCACGCCACGCGAGGGAACGGGCTCCCCAGTCATCTTGTTCATTACCAACGGAAGGACGATATATGGAGGCGTACGCTGAGCAAGCGAGAAAAAAGTACGAGTATTCTCGGCCCAATCTCTGAGCGCAGCCGTCATGAAGTGCTGGAAGAACTTGAGAGAGCCTCGTGACCTCCAGCTGCCAGTGGCCGATTTTGCCCCACGTAATGAGTGCGTCAAAAATCTGTTCTACGACGTTGAACGATGCGAGGTATTGAACCTGAGGCGATATGCGGGGCAGCTCAAGAGGGAAGGGGGCTCACATGTCCTCCGAAAAGCTCGTATTCGAGGAAGGAAGCAAAGCACGGGGATTGGTTTGTCTGTTGATGACCCTGAAAGCGTCACCGACGATTTTAAGGAATGAAAGGGCACGGTCGGAACACGGTTGGAATGTCAGCGCATCGCAGCTCAGTGTCGGATCAAACTTCATAGTAGGTGCAGTGCTTCGGAGCGCAGCCCAAGGTCACTGTGACCTTATCTGTTTGCTCCCATCCTCGATAAAACTGGCCACGCGCAGCTTCGACACCAAGGCTGGGCCTGTTCGCGCTCAGCCCTGCTCGTCGCCGCTCCGACATTCAAGTCGGACCAGTAGACCTTACCTCCTCACGCCTCTGCCGCGCCCCGTTTCACACTGAGCGCGAGTCGTTTTGGCTCTCAATCCCCCATACGCCCGGTCTTTTCTGTCATTTCCGGCGTTCTCGTATTCCAGTCTCGCTCCAAGCCCTACCGAATCAGTAACGAATTCGACTCCGCGGGACCGTCGTGCTCAACGTCTCGCCGGTTAATTTCGTTCTTCTTCTAGCTTTATCGGCCTTCTTTACCCCTTCTTTTCTTTGGTCTACTCTTCCTTTCGCGTTGAGTACGTTCTTCGCTATACAGACTCCTGTTGATACAAAGTCAGATATACTTCAAGTTTCAAGTTGCTTTATCCCTCGTTCACGGTTATTCTGGTAACCCACTCACACGCACTTCTGAGCTAGTATAGACTTGGGGAGTGAGACATTGTCCCTTTGATTCTGTCCCGGATGTCCCACCGCCCCACTGCAGCCTGGCACGTGGTGAGAGCTCGGGAGCTATCCCATCACCGCTTCCCTTCTGCTGGCAAGCGTCGTTATAAAACATGTCGCGCGGGATGTAATTCAGGGCTTTAGAGCATGGCCGGACACAACTGATCCATTTGTGATCCGTCTCCATGAGTCCTGTGGGAGAGAAGGGCAAAGTACGTTAGAGAATCTCCCAAGAGTTTGATGGCGGCACGTGAAGAAAAAGAACGAAATCGAGTTGTCCCAGGTCTCAATTTCCATATATACACGTATACCAATCGCAACTACGTATAAACTACGACTGAGTCTGCAGGTCCCCGTTCGAGTTGAAAGGAAACTCGAGCAACGCGGGGCCTGCAATTGTCTTGCTATCGTCCACACTATCCGCATCGGTTGTAACGAGGAGATAGACAACGCCGCGCAAACTGTCAGGAATGCTGACGCTCTTCCCTCCATCGTCAAGGGGTACGATGATGGCCTCCTGGCCACTCAAGAACGCGCCATATAGCTTGGAAGCACGACTGAGGCTACTGGGTGGCGTAAATTTGAGCGGAGTCGTTGAGCCTGGTCGTGCACTAGCGGGGTCGGGGAGTGTGAGCTGGGCATATGTAGCCACAGTGAGCGATGGGTTCGTAGGCGGGCATGAGGTAATGAAACTTGATGCGATCGTAAAGGCTTGATTCAGATCAAGAGGAGTCTGCAATTTTTTGTAGGCATGGGATCAACCACATCACTGAAGATTTGATCTCACGTCAAATGCACCACTCCATGCGCTTCCTTTCCTCAAAGCGGAGTCGATCCAACTGGAGTGGCGAGACTCTGTAGAGAGTATTGTCGCTGCAGCTAAAAGATATTCCTTTGGTTCCGCAATTACGACCCATGAACTGAGCGTAGAGGGGCCGCGAGCGTACCTTATTTCCGAAGAACTTCGATGCGCCGATGTATGCCGAGTCCCCTTGTATAGAAATCGGCGTGAGGAGACAGTGCAGCAGGTAATGAGGTGATACTTGCCGACGACCTCCAGAGCATGACTCAGAGTAACAAAGGATTTAGGGTCATCATAAGGGCTGGATGATGCAGCATCGGCCATCAGCTACGAGCAAGGAAGCACGAGGATCACAGACAATCTATAAGTGCAAGGTTTCGTGGCCTTGTCGCCGAGAGTTGTCTCCAAAAGCTTAACGTGAGCAGCCTCATGAGCGGCGATCTGCTTGAGCCGGCCATACGACCAATCTGGGAAGCCTGTGTGCACAAAATCCGCCTGCGTGAACTTGGAGAGGCCTTGGGTATAGAAAGCATTCTCGAGGTGCTCCAGGGTGAGGGCGAAATTCAGGACATCGATGTCTGGAAGAAGTCTACGGTCAAATGGATTCGGGAGATTCGCAGACCCGCGCGGGGGCACGCACCACTCAGCGCGGCGTCGCGTGGTAGAGGGCTGGCAACTGCGAGGGTTGCGAAGATGGGAAGAAAGAGAATTTGAACTTTAAGCATCATTCTCGGGCAAAGGAAGGAACCAAAGGAGTGGAAAGGTTTGAGGGCTGAGGCGCTGAGGGCGTCTAGGATGGATATCTGAGGACTCGGGGGACAACCAAGTAAACAAGTAAAAGTTGACTTTTCTCGGTCTTTAAGTGATATCCAAAACAGTTGGAATTCAAAAGCGATGACACATGTCGGCCCTCGAGGTCCGCTTTCTTGGCTTGAAGTAAATTTTTCGAGGAAAGAGTACTCAGATGGCCTTGTTCAAGTTACTGTGTTTGGGTGCAACATAGGTCGGCCACAGTGCCCACTGGCAGGCAGGTCGGTTGATACGACGACAGACACAGCGCAGACGATCGGCTGCGGTTACGTAGCTCTGCATGACAACGGCGCCGTACAAGCAATACTTGGTCCTGTGAAGTGGTCTTGCTCCAATTGTTAGATGTCATTGTGATCTTATAGACGAGACCACGTCAGTGCACATCCCGTCAGTCGGTCTAAGACGCCAAAGATTTCGTAATCATCACCACGTGGCTCGCACCTATGATCCATCCAAAGCTTTTTGCGCGGACAAATCACCGTGTTTCAATTCCATGAGTGATGCTTTGGTATTAAATCTCGAACTCGAGGAAGGACCATCGACCAGGAAGGGAGCCGCAAAGAAGGGTGGTCGATGGACTGACAGGTGGGTTGCGGTATTGATGCAACATGATGTACTTAACCATCCTCAGACTCCAGTCAAAGAGAGTCGAAAAGCGCAAGGAGCGCACCCGAAATCGCTCCCAGACAAAAGCCAATGTCGCGGATGATGAGCGACCATCTAAACGGCCGCGGAAGGACTCCCACCTCCCGTCTGCGGCACTGGCACCTCCGAGGCCCCGCCAACCAGTCCAAATTATATCTTCGCTGTTCACCTCTAACCCAAAGGTCGAGCAGAAGCCCACAGAATTCGCGCCCAAGGCACCGAGCAAGCCAAGTAATGCCCCACTCACTGACTCTTCGACTTTCATCGGGCTCGGCCTCAATCCCCTCCTCGCCACCCACCTCGAAACAAAAATGAACATCATGAAACATACATCGATACAGCGCGCATCGCTTTTGGCACTCCTGTCGCCGGGCGACTCGGACATGGCCTCTCAGCGAGACGCGTTCATCCAGTCCCAGACGGGCTCCGGAAAGACGCTGTCGTACCTCCTTCCAATCCTTCACGACCTTCTCCCTCTTAGCACGAACTCATACATCGACCGCTCGATTGGGACGCTCTCGATTATCGTCGCCCCAACGCGCGAACTCGCCAAGCAAATATCGGACGTCGTCGACGTACTCTTAAAGCTCCGTTTGCGCCCGCTGGACGCGGCGCCCGATGACGAAGAAAACAACGATACGCGGCTCACTCGCTGGCTTGTCTCGGGCTGCTTGACGGGTGGAGCGACACGCGCGCACGAGAAAGCCCGTCTTCGCAAGGGTATACCTATCTTAGTCGCGACGCCGGGCCGACTGCTCGATCATCTACAGAACACATCCTCATTTAATGTCAGCAAGTGTCGCTGGCTTGTGCTTGACGAAGCCGATCGGCTCATGGAACTTGGATTTGCCGACACCATCAAGGGCATCCTTTCTTGTCTGGAGGGGAGCCGAAAACTCGCCCAGCAGGCGGCAAAAGCGGGAAGGAGCATGGACGTTCGCGATTGGGACTGGAGCGTCCGGAGACGCGTCATCCTTTGCTCCGCAACGATTTCCGAAGACGTCCAGGTACTAGCTGGCACAACCCTTCAAAACCCGATCATCATCAAGGCGACCGGAGTGGATCTACTTGGTCAAGCTACCGACGCTACGGCTGGTGCTAATACAGCACCTGCAACGGGTCCAAAGTTCACCCCACCATCGCAGCTTTTACAAAAATACATCGTCGTACCGCTCAAATTGCGCCTGGTTACGTTGATTGCCCTCCTTCGGCACCTGCTGTCACAGGGTGGTCGAGGAAACTTCAAAGTCATTATCTTCCTCAGCTGTATCGACTCGGTAGATTTCCACTGGCGATTACTCGGGGGTACTAATTTGGACGGTGGTAGTGACAGTAGCGAATCAAGCGAAGATGACGCGGCGGAACAAAATCCGGGTGAGGATGGTAGCGTAGAAGTTCACTCCCCGTTGCTCCCTGATACATCGATCTTCCGACTTCATGGGTCTCTTCCCCTAGCCACCCGCCTCACCTCCCTCCGCGCGTTCTCCTCGTCTCCCAAAGCACATGGGGCTGGCCAGCGGGCATCGGTCCTGCTCTGCACGAGCGTTGCGGCTCGCGGACTTGACTTGCCACAGGTGCGCGCGGTCATACAGTATGACCTCCCCACGGAAGGTGGCGCGACGGAATACGTGCACCGTGTCGGCCGCACGGCGCGCGCTGGTCGCGGTGGACAAGCGTGGGCGGTCATCGCGCCAAACGAGAAACAGTGGGTCGAAAGGATGCAGGCGCAAATTACCAGTGGAACTACTGCTGCTGAAGGCGGTGCGGGCACCTTCGAAGCCGTGACCGTGGAAGAAGTTCTGCAGGCGGGTTTTGGTGGGAAAGGCAAGGAGTACGAAGATCGCGCCACCGAGGTCCAGTTAGCGTTCGAGCGGTGGTGCCTGCAGGGAAAAGAGGTACGTGGCGTGTGTTTTATTTGATGTGTCGCCTACCGAGGGAGTTAATTGACGGCCGATTACGTCTAAACAGAATACAGAGATGGCACGCAAGGCCTTTGCTTCACACCTTCGCGCATACGCGACGCACCCCTCGGAGGAGAAACATATCTTTCACATCCGACACCTGCATCTCGGACATCTTGCCAAGTCGTTTGCGCTGCGCGAAGCCCCCGGCACAATTAGTGGGCATGGCAAGAGCCGAGGGGCGGTAGGTGCGGCGAGACGGGCTCGTAGACCAAGGAAGCGTGGTGACGGCGGTGGAGACGACGATGGTGGTCAAGATGCAGAGCGGCGGATGAACGCCGCCGTACGCAATCAGGGACGTCTGGTCAAGAAGGGTGGGGCGATGATGAGCTCGGGCTTATCAGAGTTCCAGGTCGCCTCCGGCGACGCGCTGGAGAGATTGGTAAACAGGACATAGGGTTCATGATTGGCCGCTTTGAGGACCCCTTGAACCTTTAATTTTTGACCCCCCAAACGTGCTTTGCTCGGGGGGGATACCCGCATGAAACGTTGATCGATGTTGATTCGTTAAGCATATCAGCACAGTAATTCCGCCATCGGTCGACGATTTGGGGACACCGCGGCGGTGTCCCTACCAGGTCACCTCGCGCTCGCGCTCTGCATCTTACATGATGTAGCCATCACATCAGAGTGGCACAGGCAGGAGCTGCCGTCATCCCATTACACACACCACCCGACACGTAGCCACTTTGTAAATTCACGGCGCTATAGCTAGTGACGGCTTATCAACGTCTACTATATATATGCACGTACTGTACCTTTTCCTTCTTATATTTCTGGAAGCGGTCGAGGCACGCGTTGGCATCGGAATTTCGTTCATAAAAATTCTCGAGCAAGCGAGGACCATCAATGCATCATGCATCATGCATCATGTCCTGAATCGAGGTACCAAAAAGGCGAGGAGGCGCAACAAGAAACCGCGGGTGAGCAGGCGCACGTTCTGGGATACTGTACTTCTTGTACATGCCTGGCAACAGCAACAGACGCGAACAATGGTGGAAGCCTGAGACCGCCAGTGAAGTCAGAGACATCGAGACGCGTTGCTCTGTCACGATGCCACTGGCAGGCTGGCGGCGGGTGCGATCCGAGTCACCTACCCGCAGAACCGGTGTACTAAGACACTATAGCCTTGAGGCCAGTTGAGCCTTTTCGGATGCAGTCCTGAAACAAACCATCATGATGAAGTCAAGGTATTCCGACTGAGTCATAGGAGCGCCAGAGTGTCGGGTTGTGGTGACCGGCTATCAGATACTGTACCATTTGGGTATACCGTGACGGTAACCTGGCTAGTCTGGTAGCAGTAGAGTTACGTAGCAGGACGACTCGGATTTCTGCGGGCGCTTGATAACAAGGTTCGTTTCTTAAACTTGAAGCCCCGTAAAATACCGTGACTTACGGACAGTGCCTCAAGTTGCCCGTGCCACGGGCGACTTGAGGCACTGTCCGTGAATGGGTGACGAACTGACGATGCAATTCGATTATGACCATGTCTTCAATTATGAGCATCGTATTCTTTTCAATCCTTGAGCTCGATCTCTCATTTAGTCGAATGCATAACTTGCGGCGGATCAGTGCGAAGATTCTGGATGCGAATGAGCATAGGAAAGGCCCTCAGCTCGATCGTCGGGCCTAACTCGCGTCGGCGTGCGACGTCACGGTACTAGTAGCGGAATCGGAAGGCACGGTCCATGATACGGTGGCATCCGAGGCCCGGGGTCAAATTCGGGGCTACTACGTATCGCATCGCAACACTACACGTGTAGCTTGCCAGCCTGGCAAAACGGTGGTCGAACTGTAAGTCTGTAATTGCTCTCGTCGAAAATTTGCTCGGGTATCGGACGCTACTGGCTGCGTGATAATACACTAGACAGTCCAGCATAATACTATACACTATGTAACCAACAGGGAACGGGGGAACGGGGGAGGGGGAAATATCGAAACGTTGCGGTCGTTTCAGCAAGATCCCATACGGGGAAGGATATGGTTGGGAATCGTAAGTCCGGAAAATTAAGTTGATAGAAGTACAGCACAATTGCCACCGAGGGTAGACAAGGAGAAATTGTATGAGGGTTTAACGAAAGATTTTCTTTTATTGGGGTGAAGGCGACTAAAATTAGGATCAAGAAAAAGCCCGTTTACAGCCAACCCCCACGGGTCCAGGAAGGTGTCCTACAGCGCCGCTGCGATGTCAGCATATATAGTCGTCACGTACTGTAAAGTGCACTCGCCCGTGATAACTTCTTCGCAACATACGCAATACTTCCTCTCGCTGAGACACGAGTTGTCAATGTTAACCCCAAGGGAATCGTACCTAGAGGCCGACGACGTACCACCTACGCAGAAACAGCGGCGCGGGAGGTGGAAGGGGTTTAAGAGAGGGGTTGTATTTAGCGTGCGGCTCTGCGTCACATGAGAGAAACGGTGCTGCTCACTTTGCTTTCTCCGGGATGGCGCCGCACCGCAAGTTCGGCATATGGGTGCAATCGACTGCGATGAAGGTCCCTGGAGTATAGTTGGGAGTGAGCCCAACGAGGTTGTTGAACGTCTCTGACCAGGCCGACGTGAAGGCCTTGGTCGTACACTGCAGCACCTCGTGGTCGATCACCTTCGAGGATGCGAAAGCGAAGGTGAACAGGAAGGGAAGGAAGGAGAAGAGCCTGAGGAGGATGACGTGACGCAGCATGTTTATGATGACGCGCTCGCGACCCGAAGAGAGGTGGAGAGAGGGAGGGAGGGAGGGGGAGGTGGGAAACTCGTGGTCCCTTTTAAGCATCTTATGGACCGGCGGGATGAATGTTCATGTTCGGGCTCCGGCGGAGCATTCGTAAGAGCGAAGAAGCGGAGCACGCCCGCCAACATGCTTTGCTCTGGCCCTCGCTCACAAAAGAAGGCAGGGACACATAACCATATTTCGCACTGACAACCGGACCCGAAACCAACGCGGAACGCCCGTGTTGGCCGTCTGAGGGTAAAACGCGGCTGCCACACCTGCGGAATTCGCGGCAGAAACTCGTCGTCGTATCGGCCGCACCCTGCCATCACTGCAAGCGCATGAGAGAAGGCGGTACAACCTCGCTACATACGAAAGTTATTCCCCCCCCTGAATCGAGCTTCTCTTGACATGTGCTCCATCGGCCCCCTTGGGCGCATGGGGACCGTCCGGGGTCGGCAATACCTTCCTCCTCGGGGAAGGGTAAACGAGGCCTTACGCCAACGTACCCACGCCGTATTCATCCCTCCAGCGCTCAAATCGTTCCAGCATCTCAGGCGTGATCTGTCGCTTGAGGGCCTTTGCCGCGGCAACAAACGCGCGTTGCGGGACCTAGAAATTTCTGGAATTTAACCTAAGGGCATGGAGAAAGGCGGAGCTCACAAATGGTGCATTGATATCTTCTCGCATGGCAATCAACGCGGCCTCCTGGCATATCGCCGTGATTTCTGCCCCCGAGCACCCATCCGTCTGTGCCAAACATCAGTCGTGAAAAAGCTGTAGGTTCTGTGAAAACGTACGAGGGTAGCCAGTGCATCGAGATCGAGCGCAATTTCGAGGGCCATATTGCGCGTGCGGATACGAAAAATATCTACGCGACCAGCAAAATCCGGGGGTCCCACGTATAAAATGCGATCGAGCCTTCCGGGGCGTATCATCGCCGGGTCCTGACCCGAGAATTTTTTAAAAATGAGAGGGGTGGTGGAGGCGGTGCAATACGGAATTGGATGAACTGGGCAACTCACCAGCGCCTCGGGCCGATTGGTCGCACCGATGACTGTGACGCCAATCAGCTCCTCTACGCCATCCATTTCGTTCAGCAGGCTGAACAGGACACCCTCGTGCGTGCCACTGTCGACGGTAGCCGGCGAACGTGAAGACGCCAACGCATCGATCTCGTCCTGCGCGCCAATTTGTACTCATACGTAGCAAAAGCGAAGCGAGAGGGACATACAAAAAATATAATTGATGGAGAGGCGCTGCGCGCCTTGCGGAAGATCTCTCTCACGGCGCGCTCCGACTCGCCTACGTATTTATTCAGCAGCTGTGAGAGAAATCAGTCATCGATTCGTAAACTAGACAGCCGCCGCCGACAGCATCCACTCTAGAACTTTGACCTAGAAAGCAAAGGAAAAAAAAATAAGAAGGTTGGAAATGCTTACCTCGGGCCCACGAACAGCTACGAAGTTCACGCCACTCTCGGCCGCGATCGCGCGTACCAGCACGGTCTTGCTGCACCCTGGTGGCCCGCACAGCAACACGCCCTTCGGCGCGCGCACGCCGAGACGCGCAAGCCTCTCGCGATGCACAAGAGGCCACTCGACGCACTCGCGCAAGCGGGCGATCGTGTTGTCGAGTCCGCCAATGTCGGCGAAGCTCACTGGCGGCGCGTAGATGGCGTGGGCGCGCAGTGTGGACGGGCGGACGGTGGGGAGCGCGGCGGCGAGGTCCGCCGCTGTGAGCTGCGCATACACGGTTGACTGCGGGGGAGCCGACGCTAGGAAGCGCTTGATGGCGAGCGTTCCTGCTTCGCGAACGACGGCCGCGAGGTCGGCGCCGACGTAGCCATGCGCGCGGGATGCGGTCGCATAGAGTTCGTCCGGAGTGATAGTGTGCGGTGCCTTTGCCAGCAGCACGTTCAGGATCGATATGCGCGCGTTAAGATCAGGGACTCCTATTTCAATCTCGCGATCGAAGCGTCCGGGACGGCGCAGGGCGGGATCGATGGCGTTCGGACGGTTCGTAGTCGCGACGACCACGACGCGCGCATCCGTGTCATCGACGCCGTCCATTTCGGTGAGTAGCGTTGCGACGACGCGCTTTTCGACTTCTCCTCCAGCGTCGTCCACGCGGCGCGGGCATATCGCGTCGACCTCGTCCAGTATAATGATGCACGGCGCGCGGGTACGGGCTGCCGTAAAGACGCGTCGTAGACTCGCCTCTGTCTCGCCGTGGTACGCGGATGTCAGTTCAGGTCCGTTGACCGTGAGCACTGACGAGCCCGTTGAGGCGGAAATTGCGCGTGCGAGATGCGTCTTTCCCGTCCCGGGTGGGCCATGGAGGAGTAACCCGCGTGGAGGCTTGAGGCCTACGAGGCTATGAGCGGGGGCTGCACAGCCTTGGCCAGCCACCTCTCGCACTCACGAAAGTGGCGGAACAACTCGGGGCGCCGTAAAGGTATTTCTATTAGATCACGTATTTGAGCGATTTGCTCATCTAGACCACCAACCGCCGCATAGGCGTCAGTGCCCTGGGGTTGTTCCGAAACCCCAACGTCGAACTATTTCACATTGTCAGACGGAAGAAGACACGGAGGGATGAGAAACTTTTTACAGCCTGCGGCTTTGGTTCAGGGACCTGCACACTATCTTCTATCGTGACGGTAGTGTCCCAGTCGATGATGTAAATGTGAGTATCGTCGTCCATACTGAGGGCGCCAAGTCTCTCGGAGAGTTTTGCGCCGGAATCGCTAGCATTTGGTGTCCTCGTTGATACAGTGGCGACGGAGAAAAAACGTTTTCTGCTCTCGTATTGTATTTGAATAACTTGAGTAGACAGTACGTACTTGAGGTCCACTTTCCGACGAATCAGCTTGGCGATGATGGCAGCCCAGACGCGAGAGGTAAGGTCGCACCCAAAGATTCACGTAGGAGCAAAGTGAGCCAATCTCTTTGCTTGACCTTTTCTGATGCCTTTTGTGAGACAGTGGCACTGACAGGCGCCCCACCACTGATATCAATTTCGCAAAGCCGAACCGTGTCCGCGTGTTGTGCCTCCCGGAGGGAGGATAGCCAGGTAGGACGGCTGGCACTGTTGAGCAAGTTCAGAGGGAATATAAATGCCTTGGAGCCCTCAGGAATGTGGGCGGTGAGCAAGAAAGTAGATGAGAGTGCCACAACTGCGAAGGGTGAGATACAATACGAGCACGTAATTAATTGATACGCTCACCATCGTCGGCTAACTCTGATGACGGCCATATAGTCCCTACAACGAATGGCCTCTACGTGTAAATATCAGCTTCTGGCGTTTTCATTTTCTGATAGCGGATTCACACCGACCTTCTGGTAGCTGATTTCGGATGCAGCAGATAAGACGACAACGTCACCGGTGGACAATTTTGCGAGTTTCAAGGCATTGTTAGTGAGAAAAATGCGACGAAGGGCGCGGCCTGTGACGTTGAGGTGATCCGCGGGGCTGATTGAGAAAGTGAGGGGTGAGATGCTGGCCATGTAGCCGTGCGGGAATCGAACGAAAATGATGGCACTCGCGTGTGAGGCGCTGCTGCTTGTCTCATCCGCTCATCATATATCCTCGCAGCCAGGTTCTGCCCCTCTTTTCTTCTTTACTGCACTTCGTGCGGTCCCACTTTCTTTACCCAACTGCATCCATCCTGTTCATCACCATGCAAAATCCTTCCATCGTCTACTTGTACCGCTATTACCTCTTCCGTATGTCGCCTGACCAACTCCCCACAACGTCCCCTCGTACTCACAAAAGCCCTCCTCTCCCCTAAGTCATTGCCATCGTTTCCAATGCGATTATCTGCAGCGCGGCCGCATGGAACCTGCCCATCTCACAGAATGTCAATCTTCAGCTTCACAGTAAGAGCCCACATAATTGCGAAAAAGGCCATTCTTCGCTCATTCACCCGCAGCTCAGTCCCATATCGATGCCTACATGATTTTCCTCGGTGCTTTCAGCTTATTGGTTCTTATTTCCTTGTGAGCAGCCAATTTTTCTCCATTTTTCCTTCAGGCCTTGACTCTCGTCGTGCTAGGCTCTTCACCGATGTTCTCTCTGTGCGAGCCTTCACTGGGCGTGTTTGGATGGAATGTCTCTGGGTCGATTTTCTTTGGCTTCTACATTTCGGTACGTATTGCCTTGGTTTGATTAGGCCTTTCTCACCACGCTCCACGCTCCAGTGGGGGCTGTCACCGTAACAACCAACCTTCCGCGTGCCATGTGTACACCTCAAGGCAAGGGCGTGGTCTTTCCCCGGAGATGACTGTCTGATGGCCTTACTTTTCATAGTCGAACGTATCTATGGGTATTCTTGCACGTCTGTGAAGCTCCTCATGGCGTTCTCGTGGATATGTACCATCAATCGTGAGAATTACCCTCACTTGAGTTGCGGCTTTGCTCCTGACATTCTCACTCTCTCCCTCCTTTCCCGCAGTTTTCATTTACCTGATCCTCCTTTTGGGTTCCGCTGTATTCCATCAGAAGCGGGACAATACCGTGTGGGGTGCCCAAGTGCGGTCATATCCTTGGTACCTGCACCTTTATTGCCACAAGCTTGGAAGCTCGCCAGAAATACCTCAGCCTCACGACCCTGCGCCCATCTCAGCACCCCAGCCCTGGCGCCCAATTCGCCTCCCGAGGCTGTCTGTGATTTCTTCCCTGTACAGAGCCGAGCGTGCGCCCAGTCAATCGGACAGGGCCTCCGAACGTGTCGCGCCGCAGCCAACAACAATGCAGCAGGCGAAACCGGTGTCCACGGTTCGCACATCGCTCTACCCTTCGCATGTGCTATCGTTTTTGGAGCCCACCCACGAGCCCGAGCCCGAGCCCGCACCTGGAGGGACACAATCCCTCTATCCCCGCCTTTCGCTTCTTCAACATCCCCACAGCTCCGTAGCCGACAGTGGTGGACCTCCGCCATTGTTGAATTGGCCTCGCGCAGATATCATGTCGAACCCACCACCAAGGCGGAAGGTAGCTCGGAAACAAGCGCCTGCTTCTACGCTTCCGTCTATCGCCGCGGTTCCGCGCGAGACGGAGGGGGGAGAAGGTCTACAATTGAGTATGCCATCAGACTTGAGGCGGACATCTCCGGAACTGGGTCAACCTAGAGGAATTTGGTTGTACGATCGTCCCATATTTCGTTGAGCAGACGTGAGGGGTTCTGTCCCTCAGTCCATTTCTCAGTGGGTCCCTGCGAACTCTGCCTCTGTCTGGCGCTGTGCGCTCGTCGTCCATTCTTTACTGTACTGGGAGGAACTGTGGTTGGGTTTTTCATTCTTTGGATATGTTGTACTGTACTACTACTTGTACTCTTTGAACTCTTTTGCCGGGCCGGCTGTCTCCGACCGACGTTCGCATTGTTCTTTGCACAGCCCCGTGTCTTGTCCAAGCTCGCGTACCAGACAACCGAACCGACAGTTTCACTGGCAATGGTTTATTATTCCCCACGAGTCTGCATGCGTTCCCGAATCTCCCATAAGGTATCCCTCATTGTCTCCATGTCCATTTCTTTCCCCACCCCTCTGTTCTCTGCCCTCGCCTCTCGTTTCAAACGCTCGCTCCCCGTGAGTTAGCGAGAAATGGCCAATCGGACCCCTCAGCAGGGTCTCGCCCAGACAACCCCCTCGCGCCTCCTGCTGATCAGAACACCTTTCCTGCTCGTCCGATTTATCGTTTTCTGTCAGTACGGGAGATATACCCGTGTTGCTTGTCCATGTTCATGATCCACTGACTCCCCTCCGGTAGCTCTATTAATTTATATGAGCTTGACTGCGCTGGTATTCGCAGTTTGGAATGTGGGCGCGAGCAGGGCATTCGGGGCTCGTGGTGAGATCTCCCAAACGTTCACGCGATCGTTGACTCTCTTGCTGACGATGGTAACGTTTAGTTGAAGGAGCGACTTCCTTCTTGCTTTTTAATGCGATTGCAATACCCCTTTGTATCGCTATGTATGCGTCTTGCCAGTAACTCGTGGGTCTTTAGCTTACATACGTGCTCTTTCCCTCAGGGCATTGGCAGGTCCAAAAATATCGTCTTTCTCAACATCGAATGTGGGGTTTGAATGTGCTTGGACAGGGATTTTCACCATACTGCAAATAGGCACGGCCACTACGTTTTCCCCTCCTGCCTGGCTATGTCATCGCTAATGAGAAGATATAATTGACCATCATTGTAACAGCGGCCAGCATATTTGTCACGTTAAGTGGCCCTCCCCGGTTATGTGGCGATAGGGTACCGCTTTCGATCTGCGCATCCACCACCATCCTCGTTCCGATCTCTTGGCTAACCGCGACCTTGCGTGAGTCTCGCCCCCTCTTGCAGGCCCCATGTTTTGAGCTTGGTGTGCTGACTCTTCCGCCCTCCCATTCCCAAGTGCTCGGGTACTTTATTGCGCTTGTGGCGCTTTGCGTCACCCACCTGCGCGAGTACTCTACTCTCTGGTTGACGCCGATCTACAACATTGCATGGTTCGACGACGGGGACAGCAAGCGCAGCTCGGTTCCGCAACTGCCCCCGCTCGACACATCCCCGATACACCTCTCCATCACCCCACTGCCGCAGGTGAACGACGACGACGTGGAGAACCAGCTTCCGGCCCTGGCGCCGACGACGGTCGACCAGACTCGCGATAAACCGCTGCCGTCGAGTCCTCGCTCGAACGTCTGGTGGGGCCACATGTTCCCCGGTCGGGCGGGTCGCGACCACCCGTTCGCCATTCGCCGGCCCGGCGGACGGGCCGAAGGTCACTACTACCCGAGCTACCATTCGTCGACCGAGCCGAGGAGGAAGACCAACGACGACAACGACGACAATAAGGATCTCGTGAGGAGTCCAACAATAAGAGTGCCCGCGGCGACGCTTCCGTCTTACCGCGCTCAGCAGCCCCGGCGCTCTTGGCAGCGGCCGCCGCGGCAGCAGGCGATGCGAGACGAACCTACGCGTTTTGGCGTAACGCAGGACACATCGGACCCGTTGACTCCGGGCCCTTCATTCATGGTGGACGTGGTGACGAACGAGGACGAGCCTATCTCGGTTGGCGATCGGTCCCAGTGGGTACGTGCGCTGCGGGCTCCTGGGCCTTACATCCCTCCACCGCCAACATCATGGCGAGGTGGTAGGCGGAACTAATACGTCGCCCAGCGTTTGGCGACCCTGGTAGCAAAGTTTCAGGTTTCCCTATCACGCATCATAATGACCGCCATGCGAATAGAAAATGTAGCATCATATAGTATATGTAAACATGGATACAGGGAGCATGGATACAATACTAGATACAGTAATTACATGAATCAGGGCCGCCACGCATCTAGTATAGTAATAGTACAATACGGTGTTGTTCTCGTTCCGTCGGATGTAGTAAGAAAAAGAGTCGTGTCGATTTTTTTTTTGGAATCCGCATTTATAACGCGCGACATGTATGTAGTCGTGTCGTATGAGTCGTGTCGATCACGGCATGCGTCGCGCGTGAAAGCCAGCGCTGCACTGGCAGTCAATAGACCGTCCCATGCCATTCCATTCCATCTTGCCATCGACGACCACACCGACCCCGACACCAGAAGTACGACATCCCATCCAACATAGGCAGAACATTGCCCGCATTGTGTCGAGCCTTCGTCCCGTGCGGCCGCACACCCCATTTTACCGTCTGGCGGCGCACAGAGTCCCAACACTTTGGACGCTGTACCGAGGCCTCTTGCGTGCCTCCCCGAGCCCGATCGTATGTTGCAACGCAGTTCTCGACATCTCTTCTTGTGTTTCCCTCATCTCGCACACAGGTGCGGTCGCATGTACAAGCGCTCTTCCATGAACGCCGTCATCTGACGAGTCCCGCGCTCACCAAGATTCAGCTGGAGAAGGGGCAGCGAGTACGGAAATACTACCTTATCCTAGAGCTCTGTCGCTCACTCTTCCATACCATGACCAGTGGCTTGACGTGTTCAGGAAGGCCGAACGCGGAGATGAACGTCTACGGTCTGTACTGCAACGTTTCGAACGCCTGATAGTTGCTCGCCGAGATAACACCAAAATGCGGTCCATCGTCAACGACGCTCTCGTTCGTCCGTCCCCCGACCCCCATTAAATCATAACTTAACTTCCATACACGCAGTCTTGGCAACACCGCCTCCTCAACCGTCCCATCTTCTCCCCCTCCCTCATCAGGCCGAGCTTGTCCAACGGGCCCCTTCCCCGCCTCAAACCCCAACCGGCCCATATATCAGGGATGATCCACAAACGCCGCGTCGCGCGCGCGCGGCGCATCGAGAAACAACGTGCGCTCTTCGCAAACCTCCAAGACCTCCAAGCCGAAGCGAAATTCGAAGCCAGTCTCGCAGCAGCAGCAACAACAACCGCGGCGCACCCTGTGGGGGAATGGCGCTGCTTCAGCGGGCCGCAACTCGCCGCCGAGTGGCGCGCGCCCGTCGTCTCGCGCCTCGCGCAGCTTCAAGTGTCCTTCGAGCGCGACGCCCTGCGCGCGACGAGACGGCCATCGCCCGAGCTCCTGGAGCAGCTGCGGGCGGCGCGGCGCGAGAAAGTCGCGAATAAGACGCGCGAACGCGCGCGCGAGGCAAGGGGAGAGGTCCTCACTGCCACGCGGCGTCGAGCGCGTTTGGGGTTCCCTGCGCCCGTGCTGGCGCGTTGGGAGCCTGCGGAGCGCAGGGAACGGTTGATTGCGCGGAGGAGTGTGGGCGCTGTTGGGTATGTCGGGATGGTGAAGCGTAAGCTTGGGTATGGTGTGCCCCCTGGGGAGGAGGAGGAGGAGGAGGAGGAGGAGGATCGGATGGACGAGGCAATGCGGGAGAGGCTGGACCGCCAGGTTGAGGAAGTGCGGAGGATCAATCAAAGTCGGCGGGATGCGGAGGAGCGGATAGCGGAAGGTCAGTGTTCTTGAACCGAAGAAAGTCGAGGCGGGTTGAGGGACTTGCATTGCGCGACATTGGACCGCTTCTTTACGAGGTGCTAGTTCGTTCTGGCTATCCGCTGGGGTCACACGGATAGGTGGCGGTGATGAGCCATCAATCGTGCTACAGTAAGCCAAGATACATTCGGTTGGTGATGACGAATTGATGTGTCCGGGGAAATAGTTCGAGTGCGGACGCGAGTGATAGTATTATACTATTGCAGGAAAGCGTGGATACAAGAATACAGTCTACGAATACGAATAGGTAGTCAGCCTTGCGCGCCCACTTACGCCCGTGCGTGACGGACTGCTCGCTGGCCTGCGCATTTCTGAGAAACGAGAAGAGGAAGAGCATGCAGAAACATGCACTGAGCGTGCCCCGTGCGCGGCATGGGACGACTAGCGCTGTCAACCCACAACAGAGGAGAAAGGTGGGTGGTGTAACCCATTGTAGTAATTATGGAATATGACAGCGGTAGTGACTGCTTCAGTTTGCATGAAGCGATGTTTGAACAGGTCATGCGTTCCTTGCAGGGCATCATGTCAAGGAGCTCGAGGAAGAGGATATGACAGAGACGATGTTGGAACGTCGGACCCAGGCTGTGGTGGAGACTGAAGCATCCGCGAGCGATATGGATGTAATAATGGAGAGCTTGATGGAACCAGTTCGACGAGCACTGTAACCTAACTTATGCCAGAGCCCGCATCCCGATCCCAGCTTTTCAATCCGCTACCCGAGCCCGGCCGCACCGTTCGATGATGCACAAGCTCTGATTCCATCGCATGGGCACCCACTAAGGGTCGAGGTAATGGCAGGTAAGAGCAAGTAGATGGCCTAACTGGCATTGTTTGTTCGGGTTCGAGGAGCCACTCACCACATCTGATTATTTTCGATTATTTGGAAAGGTTGCAATCTGCGAAGAAGGTAGATTTAAACGCTTCAATGTATGTATAACTGAGAGCCAATATCGCACTAGCCCGTGGACATCCAGGACAATAAACGAGGTTCATGATATTGCCAAGATGAAAGTCGAAAATGGGGGCTCACATGTGCATGTGAAGACGTTTTTTAAAAAGGCCGACAATCTGCTGAGTTCTGGCTCCGGGTCTTCGACGAGCACGCATAATGATTTTAGGTCGTCGGGCGGTCCAGGCACAGTCGAGTGAGCCATTGCAGCAAGTCTAAGCAGATCGTGCCGAGGTTAATCAAAGAGAGGTGACAAGATAACTTTGAAGGTGAGCGAGCAACTAATCATGGTGTAGCCGAAGGGCTAGGGTGACGTGAAGACGGGGGCGAGGGGACAAAGAGCGGGGACGGGCGCAGTGGCGAGACGGCAACGACAGCATGGCGGTGAGCACAGAAACGAACGGCGGATCACCGACTCGGAGGCAGAATGGCGAACGCGAGGCGATGACGGCGCGGTCGGAGTTACGCCGCCGGATGTGAAGGCAGTGAGGATGGATTGAATGTGGTGATGATGGTTGGAGAGAAAGGGTGTTTTTCTGTAAGATGTCATTCGCGAGAAAAGCCACAGAAGAAAAAGAAAAGACTTGCCAAAGATCTTGTCCCAAAGACAAAGTTGTGAAAAGACCTGGCAAAGACCCCAAAGATCCTGATGACTAACCGAACGATGTATATAGGTTTAGACCCTTCCGCGCATATACTCCAACAAAGGATGTTACTCAGAAAGCGCGTGAGTGTACAGTAGTCACAGCGAAGTAACGCCACGTGACGTTGGCGGGTTGTGGATATACCTTAAGCATGAAAACACGGTTTCCAATTCTCATTCATTTTTTTTTTTTTTTTTTTGGAAAAAATTTTTTTTACAGAAGTTTATTATTTATTTAATTAATAT
>Ga0137397_10001084_pt1 | contig 18976 bp, 9 predicted proteins | sample czorhiz116metaG_FD_106658 | JGI IMG/M metagenome (GOLD analysis project Ga0137397, IMG submission 106658) | Vadose zone soil microbial communities from Angelo Coast Range Reserve, California, USA - czorhiz1.16 metaG | ecosystem: Environmental > Terrestrial > Soil > Vadose zone | place: USA... | reverse complement strand
TCTGGCAGTGGTGGTTTCGAGCGAGCCGCCCGGGCAATCAGCGCGGACGCAAGCGGCGGCTCAGGCTGCCGCTGCGCGCGACGCTCAGGATGGCCAGGCGGGACGAGGGCGGGGCGCCGGGCGAGGAGTCGGCCGCGGCGCACGTGCTCGGAAGGCCGTTCTCGCCTGGGCCGACACCCGCAACGGTATCGCGCAGCACGATTCGGTGTCCCACGCGCTGGCCGTCATCGAACGCCTCGGCTACGAGTCGGGGCTGTACGACACGTACATCCGGACCGACTCCAACATCATCTCGAAGCAGCCATTGATGACGGATGGCAAGCCCGCGAGCGGCGGCCCGAGCCTGGGCAATGTCGATGCGATTTTCTTCCTCGGCCACCGCGAGGTGGAACTGGATGCCCGCCAACGGTCCGACCTGGTGTCATTCGTCAGAGACGAGGGCAAAGGCTTCGTCGCGGCTCACACGGCGGTGACCGCGTTCGAGTCGTGGCCGGAGTTTGGCGAAATCCTGGGAGCCCGGTACGACGGACATCCGTGGAACACGGCGTACGGGACGGTGATCAACGAGGATCCGGCCTTTCCGGCGACGAAGCATTTCCCGGCGAGATTCAACTTCACCGACGAGTTCTATCAGGCGCGGGATTACTCCCGCGACAAGATTCGCGTTCTGCTCCGGCTCGACACCTCGAAGATGCCGGCGAGCTCAGAGGTCCATCGCACGGACGGTGATTTCCCGCTGGCCTGGGCCAGGATGTACGGCAAGGGACGCGTCTTCTACTCCGCACTCGGCCACGCGGCCAGCACCTGGGACGACCCGAACGTCTACCACATGTACCTCGAGGCGCTGAAGTGGAGCCTCGGGCTCATCGACGGGGACGCCTCACCACGTCCCTTGAAGTAGCCGATCGCGTGTGGGCCCGCGGCGCTACTCCAGGCCAACTTTCTTCATGATGGCGCCGAACCTGCTGTCGTCGCGCAGCGGATCGAAGCGCGGGTCGACCTTGAGGTGAATCAGCTCGAACGCCCGGTCTTCCGAGGCTTTGGTCAGCCATCGAAATCCCTGATCCGTTTGCTCGAGCGCGAAATGGATCCAGGCGAACTCCATCGGCGACACGTAACGCTGCACGGCGAACGCTTCGAGTGTGCCGAGGACGTCAAGAGCCTGTTTTCGTCGACCCGACAGCGCGAACGTCCGGCCCAGCGCACCGTGCACGCGAGGCATGTTCGGAGAGAGATGGACCGCGCGTTGAAACGCCGCCTCTGATTCGTCGAAGTCCTTCAGCTGTTCCTGAACGAGCCCGAGCATCCAGTATGCCGCCCCGAAGTGCGGATTCAACTCGATCGTGTGATCGCATTGCTCGAGAGCCGTCTGGAAGTCGCGGCGGTAGAAGTGCACCGCGGCGACATCGCGCGCCACAATCGCCGACACCGGATCGAGCGACTGCGCCACGAGCATTTCATCCAGCGCCTCGTCGAGCCGTCCCATCGGCGCCAGGCATGACGCCGCGTACCAGTGGTGAGCCGTCGCGTTGCGGGGGTTCAAGCTGATGGCGCGCCGGAATTCGCGCTCGGACCCAGGCCAGTCCCAGTCCTGCGTCGACTTCACGTGCGCCAGCGACGTGTGCGCCTCCCCGGAGTCATCGTCCAGCATCACCGCTGTCGCAGCGCTCACTGCTGCTTTCGTCCACACGTCGGACGGTCCCATGACGCCGTAGTGATTGCACAGGCCGTACGCGTCGGCCAGCCCGCTGTGCGCCGGCGCGTACTGCATGTCCTCGACCAGGGCCTTTTCGAAGAATTCGAGCGCCTTCCGCAGGCCTTCTTCGCTGCGCTGGCTGAGATGGTACCGACCCTGGAGATAGAGGTTGTGCGCCGCCAGGTTCTCGGTCGGTCGACGGAGGCTCGCGCGGGGGCGCTCGGCGAACTCGGGCTCGAGTCTTTGCGCAATTGCCCGGGCGACCCGTTCCTGGGCGCCGAACAGGTCGGTGCTCTCCGCGTCGATCGACTCGGACCACAGATAGCAGCGGCTTGCCGTGTCGACGAGCTGCGTCGCGATTCGAAGTCGTGTTCCGGACGCTCGGACACTTCCGCTCACGATCATCGCCGCATCGGTCTTGTTGGCGGCATCTTCCAGCGCCATGATGCGGAGGTTGGGGAATCTGGCCAGGTCGTGAATGATCTCTTCCCGGATACCCAGGCAGAAATGGTCGAGCTCCTGGCCGCCATGGTTCACGAAGGGAAGCACGCTGACGGTGTTTCGGCTGACGAGCGTGGCGGTGATCGACCGCTTCGCAACGACGGCTATGACCCGCGGCTTGAAGACAGGCGCGTAGCCACCTTTTGGCAAATCGATGATCACCTCGTCGCCCCGGCCATCTTCCTGATAGTAGCGAACGAGCTTCGCGCGCAGCCGACGCGCCTGGACTCTGACGATGGGATCGGTTCTCGGATCGAAGGATGGTTCCTTGCCGAACACGTGGACGCCAATCACATACTCTTTGAGCTCGTTGCTGCGGCCACTGATCGATTCGAGCACGATGAAGCTCAGGAACCGCTTGAGCCGATCCACCTGCTTGAACGTGGTGCTGGCAAGAATGCGGTCGAGCTGTCCCCGGACGGCTTTGTCCGAGTCCCGTGTCACGGCCGCGGCGGGATCGCGCGACGCCATTCGCCGTATCTTACTTCGCTTCAGACGCTTGCCGGCAGCGTGTGTCTTGCGCGAACGCGATGAGCAGGCATGAAGCGGTGACCGGGCGACCATCATCACGACGCAGCCTGAAACGCACAGACCGGCTATTCCGGAAGACGATTGGCTCGGCGCATGGGTTCGTACATCACTGCTGCTCGAAATTGAGCTCCAGCTTGATGCCGTCGGGATCGTGGACAAAGATCTGCACGGTCTTGTCGCGCGGAACCACCGCCTCGCGGAAAGGAATGCCGGCGGCACGCAACGCCTGCCGCGTGCCATCGAGATCCACTCCGCGGAACGCGACGTGGTCCAGGTTGCCGGATCCGGGATGCATCGTGTCATCGGGACCGCGCTGGACGAGATGCACGACGGCCTGGTCCCCGAGGTACAGCCAGTACCCGGTCGATTGAAACGGCGGCCGGTCGCCGACGCGCAGGCCGAGCACGCGCACGTAAAAATCGCGCGTCCGCTCCACGTCAGCGGAGCGTGTGTTGATGTGCTGGAATCCCTCGACCGGCATCCTGAACTAATCGGTCGCAACATCCAGGCGATGGATGTCGCCGAGAATCACACAATACGAGAAAGCGCCGATGAGCGCAACGACTCCGATGTACACGAGCGGTCCGACGAACGAGCCGGTCATCTGGAACGCGATACCGATGACCAGCGGCGTGACGATGCCCGCCAGGTTCGCGCTGAAATTGAAGATGCCGCTGGTCAGTCCAATCAGTTTCTTGGGCGCGATGTCGGACACGACCGTCCAGCCGAGATTCGTCATGCCCTGCCCGAAAAAGGCAATCGACATGATCAGCATGACCACGCTGTTGCTGCCGGCCGGCACGTAGTTGGCCGCGACGATCGTCGAAGCCAGCAACATCCCCCCGACGATCGGGAGCTTCCGGGCCAGATTGGCCGATCCGGTCTCCTTGAGAATCGTGTCTGAAATCAGCCCGCCCGCGAGCACGCCGATCGACGCGCCGATGTAGGGCAGCGACGTCATGAACCCGGCCTGGATGAATGTCATCCCGCGCGCCGTGACGAGATAGGTCGGAAACCACGTCACGAAGAACACCTGCGTCGAGTTGCCGCCGAACTGCCCGATAGAGGCGCCCAGCACCTGGCGGCGCCGCAGCAACGCGACGATGTGGCTCCACTTGAACCTGACGGGCTGTCCCCTGTACTCGCCGCCGCCGCCCGCCTCGATGTGGTCGAGCTCGGCCTGGTTCACCGCCGCGCTCTCCGCCGGATTGCGGTACAGCATCCACCAGACGAGGCCGAAAGCGACTCCGAGACCGCCGACGATGAAGAACAGTCCGCGCCACCCGAACTGCCGGGTGATCCAGAAGAGCGGCACGCTCAGGAACCCGAGGCCGACGTACTGGCCGAACGAATAAATCGAGTTGGCTCTGGCCCGCTCGTGCTGGGGAAACCAGATCGCGAGGATGCGGCTGTTCGCCGGAAAGCACGGCGCTTCGAAGACGCCGACGCCAATCCGCGTCAAGATCAGGCTGTTCAGCGACCGCACGACCCCCATCAGCGCGGTGCAGACGGACCAGGAAACGACCGCGATGAAGTACGTGACGCGCGTGCCGAACCGATCGAGGAAGATGCCGCCGGGGATCTGGAGCAGCGCGTAGCTCCACGAGAACGCCGAGAAGACGAGCCCCATCTTCGCAGCCGTGAGCCCGAGATCCTCTGTCAGGAACGGCGCGGCAATGCCGAGGACCGTCCGATCCAGGTAGTTGATCATCGTTCCGACGGCCACGAGCGCCAGGATCGGCGTCCAGCGCACGTGCGTCGCGGAATTTGGAATTAGGAATTCAGAATCTGGAATTCTGGCGCGCATTCCAAATTCCGAATTCTGAATTCCTAATTTTACCGGCACCTACTCGCCCTTGCGGTAAATGTCGTTGATGTTCCAGTGCCCTGGCGTCGGCGTCGGCGCGTTTTCCATCGGCGCCTGAATCACCGTCGGCAGGTCCGAGTCGAGCGCTTCGCGCAGCGCGGGACCAAGATCCGCAGCCGACTCGATCGTCACGCCACGCGCGCCGCACGCGCGCGCCATCGCGGCGTAGTCGGCTTTGTACGGCTTGCCGCCGCGCCAGAACATGCAGCCGAAGCCCCAGCCGTAGTGCATCGACTCGAGGCCGGCGATCGTCCCGAAGCCGGCGTTGTCCATCACGAGCCAGACGACCGGCAGGTTCGCCTCCATCGCCGTGGCGACGACGGACGGGTTCGTGCTGAACCCGCCGTCGCCAACCAGCGACACGGCGGCGCGATCCGGATGCGCCATTTTGACGCCGAGCACGGCGGACGGGCCGAACCCCATGGTCGCCAGGCCGCTGGGCGTGATGAACGTGCCGGGCACGGTGATGGAGAACTGTTGGGCGACGCCGTTCTTGTTCCAGCCAACGTCGGTGACGATGAACCCGTTTTCGGGAACGGCCTTCCGCAGCTCGGCAAGAATCCGTTCGGGCCGCATCGGATACTGATCCGAGCTCCAGTGATGATCCCAGTTCGCGGCGAACGCTTTCCGGCCGCGCGCGATCTCGTCGCGGAGGTGGCCGCGATCCCGGTGGCCCCTGCCGCGCGCCGCCGCGGCGAGCGCCGCGAGCGCCAGCTTCGCGTCGGCGACGACGCCGAGATCGGTCGGATAGTTGCGGCCGATCTCCGCCTCGTCGGCGTCGATGTGAATCAGGCGGGTCGGTGGAACCGAAAAGGTGAAGCGCGGATCCCACGAGCTCGAGTTCGCTTCGGCCAGGCGCGTGCCGACGGCGACGATGAGATCGGCCGTCCGGCACTTCTCGTTCGCGATCGGCAGACCCCAGAACCCGGTCTGCCCGAGGAGCAGCGGGTGATCCTCCCGAAGGCAGCCCTTGCCCATGAGCGTGTGCGCGACCGGCACTTCGAGCGCCTCGGCAAGCGCCGCCAGCTCCGGGGTGGCGCGCGCCGACAGGATGCCGCCGCCGGCGTACAGGATCGGGCGCTCCGCCGAGGCGAGCGCCTCGACGATTCGCGCAACGGTTGCCGCATCGACGGTCGGGCGCGACATCGGCGCCGGTACCTGTTGAAACGCATCGGCAGGAAGATCGGCGGAGAAGATGTCCATCGGCACGTCCACCAGCACCGGCCCGGGCCGTCCGGCCTGCGCGAGATGGAATGCGCGTTCCATGATGCGCGGCAGATCCTCGACGCGCTCGACGCGGTACACACGTTTGCAGAATGGCCGGTAGATCTGGCACTGGTCGGCGTCCTGATGGAGGTTGACCTCCTGGTGCGGGTGGCGGCCGTAGTAATGCGACGGGACGTCGCCGGCGATCACGACCATCGGGATCGAATCGAGCGCCGCGTTCGCCACGCCGGTGCACGCGTTGGTCAGTCCCGGCCCGAGATGCGTCAGCAGCACGCCCGGCTTGCCGGACGCGCGCGCGTAGCCGTCGGCGGCGTGCGCCGCGACCTGCTCGTGGCGTGTCGACACGAACCGGATGCGGCTCTTTCCGAGCGCGTCGAGCAACGCGATGATCGTGTGCCCGCACAGCCCGAAGATCACCTCCACGCCGAGACGCTCGAGATACTCGGTCAGGAGGTACGAGGCGATCCGGGTTGCCGCCGCCTTCTCAGCTCGATCGATGGTGCGAGGCGCAACTGTGCTCATACGGTCATCCCACGTCTGGTTAGAAGGTTTCGCTGTTGTAGAACTCGCCGAACAGCTCCTGCTCGGACGGGCGATCTTCGGCAATCGGCCGGCTGACCCAGGTGACGTTCATGTAGTGCTTGAGCGAGATGTTTTCGTTCGTGATGTTGCCGCCCCACACGCCGCACCCCATGCTCGACGTCATCGGCATGCCGTTGGTGAAGGTGCCGGCGTTCGAGCTCGATTGCACCTGCCGGACCATGATGCGGCTCACCGGCGCGACCAGGGCAAGACGATGAATGTGATCATCGTTGTGCGAATAGATGCCGCACGAGTGGCCCTTGCCGCCCGTCTCGAAGATCTGCCGGACTTTGTCGAGCGCCTGATCAAACCCCTCGTACCTGAAGACGGCGAGAACCGTTCCAAGTTTTTCGGTTGAGAAGAGATGCTCTTTGCCAATGTACGGCTCCTCGACGAGGAGGAAGGTCTTGTCGTCGGGGATCGTAAAGCCGGCGCGCCTGGCAACGACCGGCGCAGGGCGGGCGATCGTCTCGGCGGTGCGGTGCCCGTCAGCATCCCAGTACGCCTTCTCGAGCAGGGCCTTTTCGGGACCGGTCACGAGATAGCCGCCCTCGGCCTGCAGCTGTTGCAGGAACGCGTCGTAGATCGACGCGTCCACGAGCACGTTGCCGTCGGCGGAGCAGCCCGATCCATGGTCGTTCGTCTTGCTCATGCGCGTGTTGCGAGCCGCGTCGACGATGTCGGCGGTGTCGTCGATGACCATGGTCGCATTGCCGGCGCCGACTCCGTACGCGGGCTTGCCGGAGCTGTATGCGGCCTTGACCATCGCGGGGCCGCCGGTCGCCATCGTCAGATCGCAGCGACGCATCAGCTCATTCGCGAGCGGGATGCTCGGCCGCTCGATACACTGCAAGAGGTCCTCCGGCGCGCCGACCTTGCCGAGCACCGCCCGCATGACGCGCACGGTTTCGTTCGTCGTCTTCCGGCTACCCGGATGCGGGGAAAAGATGACGGCGTCCTTGCACTTGATCGCGTAGATCGCGATTCCGATCGGCGTGATGTACGGGCTCGTCACGGGAATCAGCGAGGCAATGACGCCGGCGGGCTTCGCGTATTTCACGATCCCTTTGTCCGGTATCTCCTCGATGATCCCGATGCTCTTCTGCCGCAGCGCGTCGCGGAGGATGCCGAGCACCTTCGCGCGGCGGCGCGGCTCGGGACTGCCCATGCCGCTTTCGTCGACGCTCATCTGCGCCAGCTTGATGGCCGTGGCTTCGTTGCCGCCGGCCCAGGCAACGGCGCGGCACAACCTGTCGACGGCCGCCTGGTCGTACGTCTCCACCGCCCGCATGGCGGCCTTCGCCCGGGCGAGCAGCGTCTGCGCGACGGCTTGTTCCTCAGGCGTGATCGCGCGCGTCGGTGCTGCTGCGACTCCCACGTCACTGTCCGTTCTGGCGCGGCGGGACGCCGTCGTACGTTACCGGGATCTTGATGCGCATCGGCTGCTCGCGCGTGTACTCCTCGAGCACTTCAGCGCTCAGCCCAGCGACACGCCCGACGATGAACAGCAGCTTGCCGACCATCGACGGCAGGCCGAGGTCGATCAGGACGGCGGCGAGCGCGCCGTCGATGTTCAGCGGGATCGGTTTGAGGCGCTCGCGGATCGCTGCTTCGAGCGCGCGGGCGAAGCGGATGCCGTCGCCGGCCAGGCCGGATTCCTCGGCGAGCGTGAACAGCACGTCCACGCGCGGATCGATTGTCGAGTGCACGCGGTGGCCGAACCCCGGCAGCCGCGTCCGCGTACGCTTCGCCTCGTCGACGGCCTGGGCCGCGGCGGCGTCGAACGACAGGCCGTCGCGCCGCGCACGATCGAGGCCCGATGCAATCAGCTCCATGCAGCCCGAGCCGGCGCCGCCGTGCTCGTCGCCGATCGTGAGCACGCCGGCGGCAATGGCGGCCGAGAGCGATTGCCGGTTGCCCGACGCGGCGAGACGGGCTGTCGCGCATGAGGGCGCGCCGGCGCCGTGGTCCGCGACGCCGACGAGGATCGCGTCCATCAGCCGGCGTTCTGCCGGTGATGGCAGCCGATCATGATGCAGTAGGAAGATCAGATCCGTGAACGTGGCCTGCCGCATCAGCTCGAGGACGTCGTGTCCGCGGACTCTGATGTGAGTGGGGCCGGCGTCGACAATCGCGGTGCGCCAGGTGTCCATTCAAGTGGTTGGATATTACGTCCGTGCAGGGTTCGGAGAGGTGATGTTACGGTAACAGCACGGTAACTCCGTTGGTTTGCACCAGTTCGGGTGCTAACGTCCCGACCGCGACAGAAGTGTCGTTCCGTCAGGGAGGTACAACGTGAGACTGTTTCGAGCGTTCCTCGTGGTCGTTGTTTTCGTGCTCGCAACGCACGACAACGCATGGGCTCAAGCGATCGCCGGCTCACAACTGTCCGGCGTCGTGCGCGACTCCTCCGGTGGCGCCATTCCCGGAGTCGAGGTCACGGCGACCAAGACCGACACCGGAATGATTCGGACCGTGTTCACGGGGGCCGATGGTTCTTACGCGCTGCCCAATCTGCCTGTCGGACCGTATCAACTGAAAGTGGTCCTCCAGGGATTCAACACCTACATTCGGGACGGCATCGTCCTCCAGGTGGGATCGAATCCCGAGATCAACGTGACGCTGGCGGTCGGCGCGATCAGCGAGCAGGTGACGGTGACCGCCAACTCCTCGCTGGTCGAAACAAAGAACACCGGGGTGGGCCAGGTCATCGACAACCAGCGCGTCATGGAGCTGCCGCTGAATGGGCGGCAGGCCACCGAACTGATCTTTCTCTCCGGCCTTGCCACGTCGGCGCCAGCCGGCGACCTCAATACGAACAAGAACTTTCCCACGGCGACCATCTCGGTCGCAGGCGGTCAGGCCAACGGCATCACTTACATCATGGATGGCGGCACCCATAACGATCCGTTCAACAACCTGAACCTGCCGACGCCGTTTCCCGACGCGCTGCAGGAGTTCAAGGTCGAGACGAGCGCGTTGCCGGCGCGGTACGGCCATCACGCGGCCTCGGCGGTGAACCTGGTCACCAAATCCGGCTCGAACGAGATTCACGGCGACGCGTTCGAGTTCTTGCGCAACTATCGCTTCAACGCGCGCAACTTCTTCGCGCCGGAGCGGGACAGCCTGAACCGCAACCAGTTCGGCGGCACGATTGGCGCGCCGATCGTCAAGAACAAGGTGTTCCTGTTCGGCGGCTACCAGGGGCGCATTGAAAGGAGCAATCCCGCAACGACGATCAGCTTCGTGCCGACACAGGCCATGCTGAACGGCGACTTCACGGCGATCGCGTCGCCGGCGTGCAACGGCGGCCGTCAGCTGAGTCTGACGGGCGGCTTCGCCAACAACCGCGTCGATCCGTCGCGGCTCAGCCCCGTCACTCTGAAGTTCCTCGAGCACGTCCCGGTCTCCGACGATCCCTGCGGCCGGCTGCAGTACGGCATCCCGAACAACAGCACCGAGCATCAGGGCCTGGCGAAGGTCGACTACACGATCAGCGGAAACCAATCGCTGTTCGCGCGTTACTTTTACGCCGTTTATGACAACCCGGCCACCTACGACGGCAGCAACGTCCTGACGCTCAGCCGGACGGGCCAGAACAACCAGGCGCACTCGCTGGTGTTCGGCCACAACCTGGTGATCTCGGCCTCGAGCCTCAACTCGCTGCACGTGACGCTCAATCGAACGCTGAACGATCGCCCGCTGCCCCCGTACTTCAGCGCCACCGATCTCGGGGCCAGGGTGTTCAGCCTGGTGCCGGGCTACGTCGGTGTCAGCGTGCAGGGCAATGGCTTCTCCGTGGGCTCCGGCGCAACGAATCCCGGCTACTTCAATTCGAAGGGATGGCAGATCGCCGACGACCTCGACCTGATGCGCGGGGTCCATCAGTTCTCGATCGGCGGCAACTGGATTCACGCGCGGATCGAAACGCTGAACAACCGGCCGACCAACGGCGCGTTCACCTTCAACGGTCAGGGTACTGGCCTCTCGCTGGCTGACTTCATGCTGGGCATCGTGAGCGGAGGTTTTCTCCAGGGCAATCCGGTGTACGACTACGACCACAGCGACTACGTCGGCGCGTACGTGCAGGACAACTGGCGCGTCCGTCCAAATCTGACCGTCAACCTGGGTCTCCGGTGGGAGCCGTTCCTGCCGGTGAAGAACACTTATTCGTGGGTGAGTCACTTCGACCAGACACGGTTCGATCGGAACGTCCACAGCACGGTGTATCCGCTTGCGCCCGCGGGACTGATGTTCCCCGGAGACGAAGGGTATCCGGGTGATGCGACCACGTTCGGCAAGGTCGCGCAGTTCGCGCCGCGTATCGGGCTGGTCTGGACGCCGAACGGCGACGAGCGGACGAGCGTTCGCGCGTCGTGGGGCGTGTTCTACGACACGCCGCATTTGTTCTTCAACACGCGCTTTGCGAACAACCCGCCGTGGGGCGCTCAGATCACGATTCCCAATCCTTCCGGAGGTTTTGTCGATCCGTACCAGGGTTACCCAGGCGGCAACCCCTTCCCGGCCCTGAACGCAGGATGGGCGACGCAGCCGTTTCCGGCCTTCGGCGTGTACGTGAACACACCGCTGCATTTGGAGCCGACGTCTCTCCAGCAGTGGAACCTGAGCGTACAGCGCCAGATGGGCGATTGGTTGGTCGCGGCCAGCTATCTGGGCAATCACTCGAGCCACCTCTGGAGAGCGACGGAGCTCAATCCGGCGGTCTTCGGACCCGGCGCGACAACCGGCAATACCAACCAGCGGCGCGCCTTGATCCTGGAGAACGCGCAGCAAGGGCAGTTCTACGGCACGATCGGTCAACTCGACGACACGGGACGAGCCAACTACGGCGCCGTGCTCCTGTCGCTCCAGCGGCGGCTCAAGAACAACTTGAGCGTGCTCTCGAACTGGACGATCTCGAAATGCATGAGCGATCCCGCGACGACGGAGATAACCGGCCCGACGATTGTGAATCCGGCCAACCCGGACCTGGACTACGCATACTGCGCGTCGGATCGCCGTCACGTCGTGAACATGTCGGTGGTGGCGCGGACGCCCGACTTCGACACCCCTGCGTTGAGAGCGATTTTCGGCGACTGGCAGTTGTCGCCGATCGTGCGGTGGCAATCAGGGAACCGTTCGAGCGTGACGACCGGCGTGGACAATGCGCTGACGGGACTCGGCAATCAGCGCGCGGTGCAGATTCTCGACGATCCGTACGGCGCCGGCGGGCCGGCGGCATATTTGAATCGCGCGGCCTTTGCCGCTCCCGCCGCCGGCAGTTACAGCACGCTCGCGCCGTTCACGATCGTGAACCCGAACAGCCTCCAGAACGATTTCGCGCTGACGCGGACGTTCAAGATCTCCGCCGCTCAATCGGTCCAGTTCCGGTGGGAAGTGTTCAACCTGATCAATCGTGTCAACTTCAGTGCGCCGGTCACGTCGCTCAACAGCGCAAGCTTCGGCCAGATTCAGACGACGGCCACCAGCGGCGGCGATCCGCGTATCATGCAGTTCGCGCTGAAGTTCACCTTCTGATGCAGAAGCTCTTCCCCACGGCGGCCGTCTGTGTGGTGCTGGTCGCCGCGGTCCTGACCGGCGCCACGCTCGGGGGGCATCAGAATCCGGCGCCCGCACGCCGCAAGCACCTCCTCGCGTGGGCAGATGTGAGGAACGGCTATCAGCACGACTCCATCTCGCACGCCGTCGCGACCGTCGAACGGCTCGGCCGCGAATCGGGCGCGTACGACACGTTCATTCGCACCGACTCGCAGCTGATCACGAAGCATCCGATCACGTTTCCCGCGGGGACTGGCATTGCAACCGGCGAGCAGTTCAATGTCCGCAATCTCGACTACTTTGATGCGATCTTCTTCTTTGGCGTTCGGGAGATCGATCTCTCGGCGGAGCAGCGTGCGGACCTCCTGTCGTTCGTGAAGGACGACGGGAAGGGATTCGTCGCAGCGCATTCGGCGGCGACGGCCTTCTTCTCCTGGCCGGAGTTCGGCGAGATGCTCGGTGGCCGCTTCGACGAGCACCCGTGGGACGTCACCGACGGCACCGTCGTGGTCGACGACCCGAAGTTCCCGGCGATGCGCCACCTGCCGCGCTCGAAGGTGTTTCACGACGAGCTCTACCAGATCAAGGATTTTTCACGCGACAAGATCCGCGTGCTCGCCCACCTCGACGCCTCGAAGCTGGATCTGACGAGGCCGCTGGTCCATCGCCAGGACGGCGACTTTCCCGCGGCGTGGGCGAAGACCTACGGCAAAGGGCGCGTGTTCTATTCGATCCTCGGCCACGACGCCGAGGCCTGGGACAACCCGGCGTTGGCGCAGATGTATGTCGAGGCCATTCGCTGGGCGCTCAGGCTCGTTGAGGGCGATGCGACGCCCTCGAGGTCTTCGTTGCGCCGGTAACCTGATTGGACCCGGCTTCGGCACAGAGAGCCGGCTTACGACGACGTCAGAGATCGAACCATCAACTGCCACCGACCTTGCGTGGCGTGCGCAGGCGCGGAACGAAGCCACGAGTGGAGGTCGTCTTCCAAGGCTGGTCCGTTCGTGGCTTGGGCATCCGTGTAGGTGTTGAAGTGGCGTCCGCGGGCGACTCAGCAGGAGCTTCTGCAGCGGCTTTGGCTCGAGCGGCAGCCGCCGCTTTGGCGTCCTTGTCAAGACAGCAATGTTTGTACTTGCGGCCCGAGCCGCAACGACAGGGCTCGTTGCGCCCAGGTCGTGCAGCGATCTGAGCAGTCATTGAGGAGAGTGTACCGTACTCGTTGGTCTTGGCATTCCACCACATCAATGCCGCGCAGCTCACCACCGACGGGCAACCGGCGCGTTCGAAGAACCACCGCGCACCGGCCGCGGTGGCGTCGCGCCCGCCGCCGACGCGGGCGGCGCCGTAACCGTCAGCACGGTACTCGCAGTGAGGTACAGCAGTCCGCTGATCGGTACAGAAGCGTCCGCGCTCACCACGGCGGTCGAGATGGAGAACGCCGCGCTCGTCGCCCCCGCCGGAACGGTCACGCTCACCGGAACCGTCGCCGCGCTCGTGTTCGAGCTGAAGAGTTCGACCACCGCCCCACCCGCGGGCGCGGGGCTCTGGAGCGTCACCGTGCCGGCGGACGAGCTGCCGCCGATCACGTGCGGCGGATTGAGAGCGACCGAGCGGATTGGCGGGACCGGTGCGGCCGGCGGGCCCACGGTCAGCGCGAGGCTCTTCGCGCTTGCGCCGTACGTTGCCGTTACCGACACGGGTGTCGTGGCGGTGGCGGACTTGTTCGTGATGAACGTGAACGTTTTGTTCGTGGACCCCGTGGAGACGACCACACTGGTCGGTAGCGATGAGAACAGCTCCGGATGATCGGTCGCCAACGTGATGAGCAGCGGCGCTGGCGCTGGCGCGGTCAGGTTGATGGTGGCGATGCCGCCTTCGCCGCCTCGAAGGTTCGACACCGTGGCGGTGATTGACGAAATGGCAGCGGTGACGGCGCCGACCGTCAGGACCCCGCTCAGCGTGACGGTGTCGTACGACGCGCTCAACGTGACCTGGCGCGTCGCACCGACACCGCGCGTGAAGATCCCGAAGCTGTGGGTCGTCGAGCCGGCGAGGACCTTCCCGGAGCCTTCGAGCGCGGCCGCGACCTCGGGGTCGCTGCTCGAAAAGCGCACAACGGCGTCCGCCAACGCTGGCCATGTGCCCCGCGGGATCGGTCCGCTGAAGGTCAGCGTGCCGCCCGACCGGCCTCCGCCCGTGACGCTCGGCGGTGAAATCGTCATCGACGCCAGCCTCGGCAGATTGGCCGGTCTCACGTACAAAGTGGCAAGCCCCCGGCCTCCCCCGGCCTTCGCCTCGGCTTGCACGTTGATCTCCACGCTCACGGGAGACGTCGTGACAGAAAAGCTGGCGCTCGTGGACCCTGGGGGCACGGTGACACTCGACGGAAGCCTGGCCACTGCGGGGTGGCTGCTGAGCAGGCTGACCGCCGTGCCGCCCGCCGGTGCGGGGCCCGAGAGCGTCACTGTTCCGGTGACCGCGTTCCCGCCGGTAACCGAGAGCGGTGTGAACGAAGCCGCGATCGGCTTCGGACCCGAAGACGACCCCAGCACCGACATGTGCGTCTGGTTGCCGACCCCGTTCACCGTCGCGACCAGGGTGACCTTCGTCAACTCCGCCACCGCAGTCGTGTCGATCGAGAACGGCGCCGTGAGCGCGCCCTCGGGAATCGTGACCGTCGCAGGTGCGCTCGCGGGGACGGGCAGAGTGCGTGTCTGGTCGAGACCGATCGTCCGGTCGTGATGGGCCGTGAGTCGCGCCTCGAGCCCGCCCGCCGGCGCCGGATCGGACATTTGCAGCATGCCGTTCGCCTGCATGCCGCCTGGTACGCCGCTGGCGGGATGAATCTGGATGAACGAGATCGTCGGCTGCCCGGTCGTGGGGCTCACGGTGAAGGTACGCGGCGCCGACCAGCCACTCAAGTTCCCCGCGCGGTCCGCAGTCCGCACGCGCCAGAACAAGGGGACCTGGGGCAGCTCGCGGCTCGGCGGGATCACGACCTCGGTCTCGGTCACGCCGCCGCGGAAGAGAATGAAGCTCTTGGGGAAGTCGGACCGGGAGGACACCTGGAACTCGTACGCCTCGACGCCAGACGTGTCGGCCACTCCCGACCACGCAATCCGCCCGATGAGCCCGTTGTGAAAAATGGCGCTGTCGGCGGGGCTCACCAGCGCGGGCGGGTCGGCTGTGAGATCGCCGCTGGCGTCCGGATCGAGCGTGATCTCGGTGACGAAGCCCTCGCTGCTGGCGCCACCTCCCGCAGCATTGCTGGACGTCGGATCGGCAGCCGACGGCGTGACCGGGAAGTCGGACGCCGTCGTCTGGCCGCTCACGATCACCGTGTTTCCCGCAGCGTGCGCGACCTGCGGCGTCGTCTGAAGGCTGTCTCCCTCGGCACCCCTGCCGCCGCCAAGAAACGATTGATACACGTACCGGGTCGCGTCGGCGCTCAGGCGGCTGATGAACGACGCGCTGACCGTGCCGGAACCGCGTGCGATCCGTTTGAAGGCCCCGCGCGTCGTGGGAAGATCCCAGGGCGCCTCAGGGCCGACCACAATCGGTTCACCCGCGTCGTTGACGGTGATTCCGGTGATCCGGACAGCGTGGTGGTAGGTCGACCACACGAGCGAGCCGCCGCCCGTTGCAGGAAAGCGGAACCGGGTGACGATGGCAGCTTGGGTGTTCGGGAAGAGCGGCGAGATGGGCGGGTTGTCCGGGCGCACGACACCGGGCGTCGTCGGGTAGTTGTTCGACCAGCTTCGGCCCGCGAACGTCACCAGCTCAGGGTTCGTCGGGTCGACAGCTGCCACCCAGAAGTTATCCTGGCTCGACCCGCCGATGAGCGTCGCGTATTTCAGATCGGCAGCGCCTGCGCCGTCGAGCCTCAGACGCGCAATCACCGCATCGTGAGATCCGTTCCACGTCGAATCGAAAGCGTTGGGGGTCGTTACAAAGACTTTGATGTTGTTGCCGGTGGCCCAGCCAGCGACCGTCACGTTGCCGAGCGAATCGACGACGAGATCCTCGAGGGAGTCGAGCGAAGGTCCGCCGATGAATGTCGAGTAGGTGATCTGGCTGCCGTCGGGAGTGAGGCGCGTGACGAACATGTCGCCATGCGCGCCGCCGTCGGCCGTCGCGTTCGGGACGTTATAGGTCGTGTCGAAGGCATTCGGCGTCGTTGGGAAGTCGCTCGACGTGGTGACGCCGCCCACCACGATGTTCCCCTCGGGATCGTACGCCACGCTGGTAGCCAGGTCCTCGGACGATCCACCGAGAAAGGTGGAGAAGATGAGGCCGCCCGCCGGGTTCAGCCGGACGACGAAGGCGTCCTTGTTTTCGCATACGCGGTCAACCACGCCAGGCGTTGTTGGAAAGTCCGGCGACAAGGTCTGCCCGACCAGTACGGCGTTGCCACCAGCGTCCGCAGCGAGGCCGCGGAAGACAATCTGGGAATGCCAGCCGCCAAAAAATGTGGCGTAGACGATCTCGGAGCCCGCGTCATTCAGACGCGTCACGAACGCACGGTCCTGAACCATCGGCGAAAACGATGGGTCCGAGAACGATGGGAAGTCTGGAGATTTCATCGTTCCCCCGACGAACACGCCGACGATCTTGCCCTTGCTGTCGCGGGCGGGAACCGCGGGGCCGATGATGTCCGGGCCCGACCCGCCGAGGAACGTGGACCACTCGAGGCCCGGATCGATGACGAGAGGGAGGCGCGGGTTGCGCGCCGGCGCCTCGAAGCCGAAGCGATCCGGGCCGATCAGACGAAACTTGCAGTCCAGCCGGCGCCGGCCGCCGTGCGGCAACACCTCCCAGGTTGTCGGCGGTGCCTGCCGGAGCGATCCGGCAGCGGTATGGAAGACCAGCGAGCCGTCGGGCGCAAGCTCGAGGTGCGCCACTCCGTTGACACGGACGACCACGTTGTCCAAATTGGCGGCCGCCGCAAGCAACAGGTCGTATTCGAGGCGATTGCTCTCTTCGCGCACTCGAACATCGACGCCCTCGTACATCTTGCGGTACCGCACGCTCGCGTACGCGGGAACACCCGACTGCCATCTCGTCGGCTCGTTTCCAACGTAGAAGTTGTATCGCGCGCCTCGCCGGCCCTCACCGACAACCGTCGTCTCTTTCGATGCGCCATCGAAGGTCAACGTCAGAGAAACGGGATTCTCGCTCTCGAGATGAATTCGGATCGCGTGGGACTCGAACGCCGCCACGCCTGCGCCCTTTCGCGCCAGAAACCGCACGGATTGATCCCACTGGCCGCGATTCTGGATGAAGTCGATGGGTAGCGTCGCGAGGAGCGGCTTCGTCTGGATCGCCGGGTTGGAACCGAGCGGTTCCAGCGGCGTACCGATCAAGGAAATGACGCTTGCACCGAACAAAAAGCCGAGGAGAGCACGCTGACTGCGGAACGGGGTGGTTGACATGATCGCCTCCGCTGAACACCGGTAACGCGGACACTCTCCGGTAAGGGCGGACACTACAGAGGTCTGCACGTCGTGGCCGGAATTACCGGATCGTCATGAGACACACGACCCCATGTAAACGATCGGCATATGGAAAGCAACAACTAACAGGCGTTCGACGCCGCGGGGACGAGACCGTTCCCGTTAATCACGGTCGAGATGGCACCGACGAGGTTGGTACCCTCGCACGTTCTGCCAAGGGTCATCGCTCACGGAGCCACAGCGCGCGCGGCCCGGGATTTCGTGCTTGAAGCATCTGCCGATATGGTGCAGCCTGATCGTCGATCGGAAAGGACCAAGGCTGATATGCGCATTGCATGTCTCGGCGGGGGACCGGCGGGACTCTATTTTGCGATCGCCATGAAGCGGCGCCAGCCCACTCATGAGATCGTCGTCGTCGAGCGCAACCGGCCGTACGACACGTTCGGGTGGGGCGTGGTGCTGTCGGACGAGACGCTCGTCAATCTCAACGCGAGCGATCCGGAGAGCGCCGAAGCGATCCGGCGCGCGTTCGTCTACTGGGACGACATCGCCGTCTTCTACCGCGGCAGCGTGACGCGCTCGTCGGGCCACGGCTTTTGCGGCATCGGCCGCAAGCGCCTGCTCAACATCCTCCAGGACCGGGCGCGCGCGCTGGGCGTCACCCTGCAGTTCGAGACCGAGTTCGAGAGCGCCGACAACTACCGCGGCTACGATCTGGTGGTGGCCGCCGACGGCGCCAACTCGAAGATTCGCAGCGCACTGGCTCACGTGTTCAAGCCCGACATCGATGTGCGGGCCTGCAAATACATCTGGCTCGGTACGCGTCAGCGATTCCAGGACGCATTCACCTTCATATTCGAGGAGACCGGGCAGGGCTGGATCTGGGCGCATGCCTACCAGTTCGATGCCGATACGGCGACCTTCATTGTCGAATGTTCGGAGGTCACGTGGCGGCGGCTCGGCTTCGAGGCCATGAGCCAGGAGGAGACGCTCGCGGCGTGCGAAAGAATCTTTGCGAGGCACCTCGGCGGGCACCCTCTGGCGACCAATGCCACGCACTTGCGCGGATCGGCGTGGCTCAACTTCCGTCGCGTGCAGTGCGAGCAGTGGTCGCACGACAACCTGGTGCTGATGGGCGACGCCGCTGCGACCGCGCACTTCTCAGTCGGCTCCGGCACGAAGCTGGCGCTGGAGAGCGGAATCGCGCTCGCCGAGTACCTCCACACCGAGCCGACGCTGGCGGCGGCGTTCCATCGCTACCAAGAGGAGCGGAGAACCGAGGTGCTGCGGCTGCAAAGCGCGGCGCGCAACTCGACCGAATGGTTCGAGCACATCGAGCGTTATCTTCATCTCGATCCGGTGCAGTTCAATTACTCGCTGCTCACGCGGTCCCAGCGCATCAGCCACGAGAATCTGCGGGCGCGTGACAAGGCGTGGCTCGAGAGCGCCGAGATGTGGTTCGAGGAGCAGGCGACGAGAGAGAAGCCGCGCCAGTCCCGCCCGCCGATGTTCACGCCGTTCCGCCTGCGCGAGCTGCGCCTCAAGAACCGGATCGTCGTG
>Ga0137397_10001083_pt1 | contig 18984 bp, 22 predicted proteins | sample czorhiz116metaG_FD_106658 | JGI IMG/M metagenome (GOLD analysis project Ga0137397, IMG submission 106658) | Vadose zone soil microbial communities from Angelo Coast Range Reserve, California, USA - czorhiz1.16 metaG | ecosystem: Environmental > Terrestrial > Soil > Vadose zone | place: USA... | reverse complement strand
GCCTTGGATAGCCCGATCGCAACCGCCTGCTTGCGGCTCTTCACCCTGCCGCCTTTGCCGCCTCGACCGCTCCTGGCTGTCCCACGCTTGTAGCGTCGCATCTCGTTCTCGACGTCGGTGCCAGCGCTCCGCGAATATCTCCGTGTCCTTCTCTCGGCCATGTCACTCTCCCGGGACGAATTGGCAGCGAACACAATAAGGGTCCGACGGTTACAAGTCGGAGGCGGGCGTAAGGTTCCTTTCGGCGCGCATGCCCCGGCGAGGCGATCCGTTCACGCGCGCAGCGCGCACACAGCCCGACTATCTGTTCTCATCCATGGATGACATCCGACGCGCCATTGTCGACTGACTCGCACTCTCATTGCATGCGCGCGCGAGTTTGGGTCTTGATGCCTCCGCGGCCAGGCTCCAGGGCATTGCGCGCAGAGCATGTCAGCTCCCAGCGCAGGCCGTCCGGCTTGTAGTTCATCGAGACGTGCCCCGAAACAGCCGCCTCAGCCAACGTGGTCAGCACGGTGTTTCCAAAGCCGCGACGCGTGGGCGGCTCAACCGCTGGTCCGCCGTGCTCCTGCCAGAATATGGAGAACACATCATCATCGCACGTCCAGGCGATCGTGATACGACCATGCTCGTTCGATAGCGCACCATGTTTGATGGCGTTCGTTGCCAGCTCATGCATTGCCATGCCAATGCCCTGCGCGGCCTCCCTGCTCAGGCGAAGCTCGGGCCCTTCGATGGCAATACGGGTTCCAATCGAGTCAGAAAAGTAAGCGAGTTGCGCATGCACGAGGGGCTCGAGATCGATCCCTTGCCATTCGTTCTTGACAAGCAGGTCGAGATTGACGGAGAGCGACTGTATTCGCTCAGTGAGCTTTTTCAGAAAATCGCGCGGACTCGTCGACGTGGTCTGGCGGGCAATTGCCAAAACGACTCCAAGCATGTTCTTCGCCCGATGGTTGACCTCGAGCATGAGCAGGCGCACCTGCTCCTCCGACCGCTTGCGATCCGTAATGTCGACGCCGGATGGCACGACAGCGGCGACGCTGCCGTCGGCTGCAAAGATGGGTGCCGCCTGAAAATCAACCCACCGCATTTCGCCTTGCGCCGAATACTGGAGGTCGCAGCGTACTGTCTCGCCGGCCAGGCAGCGCGCCACAATGTCGCTCATGAGCTTGTTAGCCTCCGGCGAATACGACCACCAGGGCGCGTCAGCCATGAGCCGGCCGACGACCTCCTCGCGCGCGACTCCGGCAGCCTCCAGCGCGCGGGCATTCACCTCAATGATCTTGCCGCTGGCGTCGAGCAGGCCGACGAACGCGTTGACCGTATTGATAATCTGGCTCAGGCGCTCCTCGCTCTCCCGCAGTCTCCGTTCGCGCTCCTTGCGCTCAGTGATGTCGCGAGCCACCTTGGAGGCACCAATCAGCTTGCCCCTGCCATCGCGCAGGGGCGAGATTGTCACCGAAACATCGATAAAATGACCGTCCTTGGTCAGGCGCATCGTCTCGAACGATTGGATCATCTCGCCTCGCTGGAGTTGGGCGATGATTTCATCTTCCTCTTGCTGCCGATCGGGGGGAATCAGACGCCGGACGGATTGTCCGACGATCTCTTTTTCAGAGTAGCCGAATATGCGCTCGGCGCTTTCATTCCAGCCGGTGATCGTCCCATCAAGCGTCTTGGTAACGATTGCATCATAGGACGAGCTGACGATCGCCGTCATTCGTGCACTGAGCCGCTTCAGCTCCAGGTCTGCGCGGTTGCGATCATCAACCGCGTGGCTCAGCGATTCCCAAAGCTCTCTGATCTCCGGAGTGTCCGGGCGATATGGCATGGGCGAGCCGCGGACCAACGCGACTGCGTTGTTTTGCAGGATGTTGATCGGTCGGGAGATAGAACGGGCCACCTGTACCGCCAGCAACAGACTGGACAGCGAGATTAATGCACCGAAGATTGCGGACCACCGCACGGCGCGCCAGGCGGCTCCGGTCAGCTCGCTCTTCTGCATGCCAATGCCGATGGTCCAGTCGCTAAGCCGCGAGAGTACATTGGCGTTGACGACCCACTCGCCCTCGATCGCGTGAAACTCGGCAATGCCCTCCTGGTGGCGAACATTGCGCCAGCCTTCCGACGCGAGCTGGCCGACTTGCTTGTCGTTGTCCGGCACCCGGGCAACAAATCGACCATCCCCATCAATGATGCCGACGAGCCAAGCATTGGGCTTGTCCAGCTGATTGAGGACCGTGAGAAAGGAGGGCAAGCCGATCGCGACCGATATCACCCGAAACGGCTCACCATTCTTGAGTACCGGCGCCTCGACTGTGACAACCCACTCGCCAATCGCGGTGCTACGCCGAACGCCCGTGATGATGATCGATCGAGTTTTGATGGCGCGCTCTTGGGCCGCCAATGCCTCCGCTCCGCGACGCGGCAGGGGGTGCGCTGAACCGAGCGACGTATTGACCAGTTCCTGACCGGAGACATCGGCGAGCGCGATCCAGGCATCGGGAACTGCCGTCAAAGCCTGACGCGCCTCAGACTCGAAGGCCGTGATATTGTTCGCGGGCAGAGCCGAAGATTTCTGCAGATCGGCCGCTATTGCCACGTACTTGGCGAGCTGAGCATCGACGCCGGACGCCACCGAGCGGGCCGTATAGAGGAGGCTGGTGCGTTGCAGCTCGATCGAGGAGCTTGCAAGGCTGGCAATGACCGCGATGATCAGAAGATTGAGCGGTAGCGCAATAGCCACCACCAGCGCGATCAGGCGGTGTCCGATCCGCCAGCGGTCAAGCCTGAGCAAGGCAAGACCCGCACGCTCTTTGGGCGTCGTCCCTAGATTCTCCTGCATTTTGGCTGGCTGATGCTGTGGGCCCGGATTGGATCACGACGCCCCGCTGACAAGATGACACCGGGCGGCGGTTAACACAAGGAGAAAGCCCAATCTATGCGTGAAATTGGACTTCAATAGCTGTCGGAGGATACAATATATGGCCCCTCGATGAGCAGTGACAGGTCTGCGTGCCTACCATGCTGTCCGGATGGATTCCTCGGCTGACGCGTGGCGACAATGTCGGTTTTTCACGCAAGCGCACACTCCCTCTGGCCGTCGCGATCGCCTTGGATGAAACGCGGACGCTCATCGATGCCTTCAACCAGCGTGAGCTGGCGTTGCTCAACGAACGTCAACACGCGGCCAGCTTTTGGGAATCGTCCCTCATCGGAGCCGGCAGCAGCGCGCTCGTGCTTGCAATCGGGCTGGTGGTGCTCTTCGCCCGCTTGACGTTTCACTACATCGAGCACCTCGATTTCCGCACCGCTGAGTTTGAGAACGAAGCACGTCGCCGGCGTGAGTCGGAAGAAACGCTGCTGCAGGCCCAAAAGATGGAAGCGGTCGGCCAGTTGACGGGTGGCATAGCGCACGACTTCAACAACGTGCTGACGGTTATCATTGGCAATCTCGAGACCATGCAGCGCCGCCTCACGCGCACGCAGCCGAATGGCCCGAGCCTCGAAGCTCTGGCCGCGCTCGTAAAGCCCGCAGAGCTCGCCCTGCAAGGCGCGCACAACGCCGCGAGACTCACCCATCGCCTCTTGGCGTTCGCCAGCCGCTCGCGCCCGTGCGAGCCGATCTGAACAAGATCGTCAGCGGCGTCGCGGACCTGCTGCGCCGAACAATGGGAGAAACGATCGTTTTCGAGATTGTCCTGGCGGCAGGGCTGTGGCCAACCTTCGCGGACACCAATCAACTGGAGAACGCCGTCTTGAATTTCGCCGTCAACGCCCGCGACGCGATGGACGAGGCTCCGGCCTCGGGCTTGCGATGGTGCATGGTTTCGTAAAGCAAACCAGCGGCCACATCCCCATCTATAGCGAGGTCAACGAAGGAACGACCGTGAAGATCTATCTGCCGCGACTGAGTCACGCGGGAGAATTCGCGGCCATTCCGGAGGAGATGACGCAACGCGCCGAGCCGAACGAGCTGCCGGGCGCATCCGAGACGATCCTGCTGGTGGAGAACAACGACGATGTGCGTCAACACGCCAAATCAGCGCTAGAAGAGCTTGGATACAAGGTTCTGGTGGCGCACGACAGTGCTGGCGCACTGCGAATTGTCGATGATGGCGCGCATATCGATCTTCTGTTCACCGATATCGTGGTGCCGGGCGGGATGAATGGACGGCAGCTGTCGAAGGAGGTGTTGAAGACACGCCCAGGCCTCGCGGTGCTCTTCACGACCGGCTATACACCCAATGCCATCATTCATCACGGTCGGCTCGATCCGGACGTTCAGCTCCTTTCCAAGCCCTATACGCAGAACGACTTGTCGCGCAAGATTCGTCGCGTTCTCGCGCACTGACGTGCGTGTCTCGTACGCCCGCTCGCCACGCTCCATCTCACGCTAGTGCAATCCGCCGAACGCCCAGATCAGAAACAGGATCGGGATCGGGACTCCAAGTAGCCAGAGCAAAACGTATCGACCCATTGTTTTTCTCCTCATTCTTGCTCGCTCATGTCTGAGCTCGGCAGGAGAAAGCGCTCCAGGCGATAAAGTTCCGTCATGCAAAGCCAAGGAGTTCCGACGGCAGATGGAACTCGGTGGAACGCTTGATCGTTAAAGAGCGCAAAATCCCCGCCGTGACGCGCATGTGAAACATTTGAAGCTCATGAAGAAGTCTGCTCTCGCCTCAGACCAAAAGCATCCTGAGACCACAAGCGCTCGAGGTCACGCCTTCAACCAATTTTTCTCCCGGTTCGCGCATATGGCAGCTCGAGCGGCGGGCTCGCCAGCCGCGTTCCTGTTCGCGACAAGCTTCATCATTGTTTGGGCCGCCACGGGCCCCGCGTTCGGATATAGCGACACCTGGCAACTCGTGATCAACACTGCGACGACGATCATCACGTTTCTGATGGTCTTTCTCATTCAGAACACCCAAAATCGCGACACCATGGCGTTGCAAGTGAAGCTGGCCGAGCTGATCATTGCGATGAAAGGCGCTGAGAACAGAATCGCCGCGGTCGAGGATCTTTCGGATGAAGAACTGGAGCAGCTTCACAAGGACCTCTCTGCGCGTGCGCAGACGACAGGTGATGTCCTCAATGTCCGGCGTGGCAAGAAGAGAGACATTCGCTAAGCAGCGAGATCACCTAGCTCAACCCGCCGTTGCTGCTGGAGTGCGCCTGTGTTGCAATCGAACGGCCAGTCAATGCGACGTCAAGAGAACACGAAATAGTATGCAATCGTCAGCGCCACGATCGCACCCACGGTGCTGATGATCAGCACATAGCGTACATTGTGACCAGTCACGCCCTGCCGAGCAGCGGTTTTCGGTAGGACCACCTCGTGCTCAGCGCCACGCGTTTGCAGTCCTGACGACCCAGCTTCGTTATTCATTCACGTCACCTGTCCGAACGCCTGTGGGAAAATATCTCACGAGCGCTTTTGTTCCGCATGCATTCTATCCACATGGATTCTGGAAGAGAGGACACCTGATTGGATCCGCAATGCCTGATCGCGGCTCGCGCGGACTTAGGCTGTTGAGGCCCCGCCCGAGACGCGTTCAATCGTCACGCGCAGATCTTCAAAATCATAGGGCTTGGTCACAAAGGCCACATTCGCGAGCGAACGAACGCGGCCATCTATGGCGCCAACACCTTTTCCCGACGCAATGATGATCGGAAGGGCGGGATAGAGGCCACGGAGCTCACAGACAAGTTCTTCGCCAGGGCGATCAGGCAACCCCAGATCGACCATGGCAAAAGCAATCCCGCCTCCATGGGCCTGTGCCAACTCGAGCGCGCGCGCTGCTGACGATGCTTCCAGCACGTGAAAGCCCAGCTCATCGAGCGCATCCGTTGCGACCATCGCAACGAGAAGCTCGTCCTCAACCAGCAGCGCGTAGGGTCTGTCCGTCGTCACACCGGGAACCCCAAGCAAATCGTCACGCAGACCGCAGGGGAACCGCGTCGTTGCGGCCGTCCATACCATTCGATTCAGGCAAGAAGGAAATCCCAAGAAGCCAGGAACCAAAGTTTTCCCTGGGCATTATATCGGCAACCCGGCTACGCCCCCCTCCCCTGTGGCCGGCTTTAGAGGCGCCATCAGCCCCCCCTGATGGCGCCTCCTTTTTTGTGCTGAGCCAAACCTCCGACGGCCACTCTCTGCTCTCCACGGCCCACTGAGTGGCCCCAATCGGCTACCGCGTTCAGACCACAGCATGGTCCTGCCGCTTCTGCGCCTTGCGCTCAAAGAACAACGCCTGGCTGATGACAGCCGACACCATCGCAGGCTGGTAGGGCTTGGTGATCAAGAAGGTCGGCTCCGGGCGGATACCGGTCAACAACCGCTCCGGATAGGCCGTGATAAAGACAACAGGCACCTCAAACGTGTTGAGGAGATCGTTGACGGCATCGATGCCGGAGCTGCCGTCGGCGAGCTGAATATCAGCCAAGATCAGCCCGGGCTTCTTCTCCTTTGCCAGTGCCACGGCCTCCTTGCGGGTGCGCGCCACGCCCTGCACATCATGACCCAGGTTCTCGACCAGCGATTGCAGATCCATCGCGATCAGAGCCTCATCCTCGATGATCATGATGTTCGTCGCGATCTGGCTGGCGAGCTCCCTGCCACATTCGTCGATCAGCTGCCGCAACTCTGCAACGCCAGCGCCCAGAATGCGTGACGCCTCCTCTTCCGAAAACCCTTCCAGCGACACCAGCAAAAACGCTTGCCGGGGCATGGCACCGATCTGACTGAGATGTCGGTTCGCCGGATGGGAGTCGACGGGGTCGGTCTGGCCGTTAACCGCGAGGGAATTCCAGATCTTGGAGAAGATCCGGAACATTTCTACCCGGATGGACGTTTTGTCAGCGATCAGCTCCGGCTGATTAACGAGAGTGTTGAGCGCGGCTTCGACATACTTGTCCCCGGAGACCTGACTGCCCGTGAGAGCCCGCGCATAACGCCTCAGAAACGGCAGGTGGCTGCTAACGGACTGAGATATCGACATAATTCCCTCCAAGCCTGGGTAAGTCTTTGGCGAAAGGCCATCGCCCCACCAGCTTCGCACCCGCTGTGAACGCACTAACAGAAAGAAAGTTCCTGCGCATGGAACCAGCTCGGCGATTTCTGACTTATAGAGTTGCGACATCCCGCCGCCAGGGGGCGGCCGGCTTGGGAGAGAGCACAGCTATGAAAGAGAGGACACGGCAACCGCCGGATGAGCCCATGCCGCAAACCGAAAAGCTCGAGGAGTCGCCAACGGGGCGGCTTAGCCGAGATATCCAGCGCAAGATCGGGCAGCAACTGCGTGCCATGTACACCGACGTGGTTAACGAAGGGGTGCCCGACCGCTTTGCCGACCTGCTTCGGCGTCTAGACGACAAAAACAAGTAGAGAGGCTTCATGCCTGCTCAGGATGACATGCGCGAGGCCATGCTGGCGGCGGTTCCGAATCTTCGGGCCTTTGCCGTATCCCTATGCGGTGACATGGACCGCGCCAACGATCTCGTTCAGGAAACCCTCCTGCGTGCATGGGCTCACCAGGATTCGTTTGAGCCTGGCACCAACATGTCTGCGTGGCTATTCACAATCCTGCGCAATCATTTTCGCACCGAATATCGCAAGCGACGTCGCGAGGTCGAGGACGCCGATGGCGGCTATGCGGAGCGCTTGACTTCGCCTGAGGCACAGACCGGGCATGTCGAGTTCGGGGAGCTTCGTGAAGCGCTGCTTCATCTCCCCCCGGACCAACGCGAGGCCCTCATTCTGGTTGGCGCGTCCGGTTTCTCCTACGAGGAGGCCGCCCGGATCTGCGAGTGTGCCGTCGGCACGATCAAGAGTCGGGTCAATCGCGCAAGAAAGAAACTTGCCGAGCTTCTCACGATCGAGCTCGAACACGAGGCCGAAGTCGAGCATGAACTCCTGATACGTCGCGCCGTCTAACGATGTAATGCTTAACGACTGTTACGTTGCACAGGTCATGCTGTCCTGGAACGAAATAGATGCGTTGCTCATTGGCGGGTTGCACGTAAGAAAAAACCCGTAACGGCAACAGCACGGCGTCGGTAATGGCTGAGCATCATTCTGGATTGAATCCGGTTGCTTGGCTCGCCGCAATCGTTGAACATACCGACGATGCAATCGTAAGCAAAGACCTCAATGGCATCATTACGTCGTGGAATATTGGAGCAGAGGAAATTTTCGGCTACAAGGCCGCTGAGATGGTCGGCCAGTCTATCCTCAAGCTGATCCCGCCGGAACGCCACAGCGAGGAGGATTTTATCCTCGAGAGAGTGAGAAAGGGCGAGCGCCTCAGACACTACGATACGGTGCGCCGGCGCAAGGATGGGACGCTGGTCGATGTTTCTCTTACAGTGTCCCCGATTCTGCTTGATGGCAAGATTGTTGGAATATCCAAGATCGCGCGCGACATCACCGCGCGCAAGCAAGGGCAGCTCGCCCAGATCCTGCTGCTCAGGGAGCTCAATCATCGCACCAAAAATCTGCTGGCCATTGCTGATGCAATCGTGCGGCAGACGTCGAAGTCGTCTCCACCTGAGGAGTTGGTCGATCGGATCAGCCGTCGTCTTCACGCACTGTCCGTAAGTCAGGATCTGATGATCGATTCCGAATGGCGCGGCGCGGACATCAGCAACATCATCCAATGGCAGCTCGCCTCGATCATTGACGATCATACCAGCCGAATCAAACTGAACGGCCCAATGTGCACGCTCACTCCCCGCACAGCTCAGGCCCTGGGCCTGGCCATCTTCGAGCTCGCAACCAATGCGCTCAAATTCGGCTCGCTGTCGGCGAAAACCGGCACAGTCCAGATTGTCTGGTCGATCGGCAACTATGCCGGCAGGCGCGAGTTCCATATGAGCTGGCAGGAACTCGGCGGCCCTTGTGTCGTCCCGCCGAACCACTCGGGATTTGGCTCAACGATTATCGAGCGCATGATCGCTCGTTCCCTGCTTGGCTCGGCTAAGGTCACCTACGCCCCAGCGGGACTGATCTGGGAGCTGGTGGCTCCAGAATCCGCATTGATCGAAACAAGCGGGTTCTCTGTTGTTTGACGGCGCGGGCTGACCGCAGCGCTGATCCTTGCCGCCCCATCAATCCACATCGCTTGGTTCGCTGCGCGTATTGCTGGCCTCGACACGGTAGCTGCGGCATCACCTGAATCAAAAGAGGCGCCCGAAGAAGGGGCGCCTCCGTTGAGGGATTGTCTCAGTCCGCTTAGAAGCGCTGCGCTGCGTACCAGTCGTCCACTTCCTTGCGGACCTTGTCCTTCGCGTATCCATACCGCTCCTGGAGCTTGCCCTCGAGCTGGTCGCGCCGGCCTTCGATGACATTGAGGTCATCGTCGGTGAGCTTTCCCCACTGCTCCTTGACCTTCCCCTTGACCTGCTTCCAGTTGCCTTCAACCTGATTCCAGTCCATTTACACTCTCCTTGCAGAGTCGATTGTGTGGTTTGCCGACCCGATTGTGTGATCCGATAACCTGTGTGGTCTGATAACGCCAAAGCGCGCGCCAAGTTCCAGCCCAGCTTGATCAGAGCTCCAGACAATTCAGGCCGCTTCGGCCTCCACGTTGACTGCCTGTTCCGCAATCTTTGTGAGATCGGCGTCAGTCTTCTTCTCCTCCTGAAGTGTCTGGTCGAGTAGCTTCGCAGCCTGATCCAGCCCGAGCTTTTCAGCCCACGCCTTCAACGTGCCATAGTGGGAGATTTCGTAGTGCTCGACGGCTTGCGCGGCCGCCAACAGGCCAGCATCGAGGGCTGGTGAGCCTTTGTACTCATCCATGACTTCTTTGCCCTCGTCGAGAATGCCTTCTATCGCGTCGCACTTCTTGCCGCGCGCCGGCGCCTCGATGATCTCGAACACCTTCTCCAGACGACTGACCTGCCCGTCGGTCTCACGCTCATGTTTTTCGAAGGCCGCTTTCAGCTCCGGCGACTGCGCCGCCTTGGCCATCTTGGGAAGAGAAGAGAGAATCTTCTTTTCCGCATAATAGATGTCCTTCAGAGTATCGTGAAACAGCTCATCCAGCGTCTTAGTGTTTTTTGTCATGTCAGTGTTCTCCACGATTTGTCTGCCCCTTGGCGAGGAAGATCAAGCGCGCCGGCTGCGCTCTCGCACTTAACTGAAGACTACGCCGTATGGTTTCAAGCGCTTGAGGCTCAGGCCGCCTTGGTGTCCGCCATCTGCTCCTGCGACGTGCCGTGCGCCCTCATCAGCTCAGCGATACGACGGCGGGCATAGAACATGCGGGTCTTCACGGTCGGCTCCGGAACCCCGACGATCTCCGCGACCTCACGGATCGACTTCTCCCGGTAGTAAACAAGGCTGATGATCTGACCATGTTCCGGCGACAGCTGAGCGAGGCACTGTCCGAGCGCTTCGCTGCGGTCTTTCTCCTCCAGCGCCCGTTCCGGATCCGCATTGGGATCCACGAGGGTGGCGGCCATCTCATCATCCAGCCCAACTTCCGACCGCCGCGCGAGCGCGGTCAACGCCTTGTTGCGCGCGATCGCGAGCAGCCAGGTGGACACGGAGGATTGTGCTTTGAAGGTCTCCGCCTTGCGCCAAACATCCAGGAACACTTCGCTAACGACGTCTTCAGCCAACGTCTCGTCTCTAACGATCCGAATGAGGAACAAGAAGACTCGCCGATGATGGCGCGCAAAGAGAACTCTCATAGCCCGTTCGTCTTTGCGGGCGACATATCGCACTAAAGTCTCATCCGCGGCGCCGTCAATCCCGATGAAGGAGCTCGCCATGAAAGCCATGTCCCATCCACCCTGCTTCCCTGGCAACCCAGTACGTTCGCGCTGGTTCCGGCAAATCGACTATTCTCCGCAGATCAAAGTGCGCCTCCTTAGTCCTGTCGCATCAATCCCGTCGCATCCAAAACTTCACGGCCGAAAAACGAGCAACGCGGACGACCGGTCCGCGTTGCTCGCCCACACCTCATCAACCTAACCGTCGCAACAATCAACGCCAGAACAAGATAAGCAAAATGATGATCGGCAACGGCACTCCAAGCAGCCACAGCAACGCACCTTTTCCAACACCCATGGCACTCTCCAGACACACTCTCCACACGCTTTCGTTGGAACAACGCCTTGACGACGGTCAAAGTTCCAAGCAACGGGCGAATTGTGCGCCGCACGTTAGGAATTGGCACCCTCGCCCTGCGGTCAGACCGTCGTCAGCTCGCCGCCTTGGCTCGCGCGCGGAAACGAAGCCAGTCGCGGATCAGCCGTCCGCGCGGCTTGGAGCTCAATTGAATGTCGGTCACGAACTTCGCCCCGCCTCGCCGGCGCTCGAGAACGATCTTGCGGCTGTGGAACGCTTCGAGCTCCGGCCGGTGCCCGACGCTCACAATGGTCAGTGAGGCAAGCTCCTGAGTGAGCAGCTCCATCAACTTGTCCTGGCTGTCCGGGTCGAGCGCCGACGTCGCCTCATCAAGCACCACGATATCCGGCTGGTGCAGGAAGATCCGCGCGAACGCGAGACGCTGCTTCTCACCGCCTGACAGCGTGCGGTCCCAAGCCGAGTCGTCGTCAAGCTTATCGGCGAGGTGGCCAAGACCGACCATTTTAAGCACACGCTGAATGTCGGCGTCGCTCGCGCTCTCCAGCGGTTCGGGATAGGTCGCTGCCCGACGCAGCGTACCAACCGGAACATAGGCCCGCTGCGGCATGAGCAACATCTTCTGTCCGCGACCCGTTTCGACCTGACCTTTGCCCCAAGGCCACAGGCCCGCGATGGCGCGCACCAGTGTGCTCTTGCCGGTTCCCGACTCACCAGCGATCAATACGCGTTCGCCAGGCATGATCACCACCTCGGCGTCCTTTACCACCGCCGTCCCGTCGTCGAGCATGACCGACAGGTCGCGTAGCCGCAGGGCCACTCCTTCGGTCTCGCCGCGTTCGATACGCTCGACTCCTTCGCCGCCCTCAGCCCGTTCCAGCGCATCGAGCGACACCATCATGGAAGAAACGCGGCAAGCCGAGGCGGTCCAGTCCGACAGCCGCGGATAGTTATCGACGAGCCAGTTGAACGCCGCCTGCACGATCGTGAATGCGGACGCTGCCTGCATGACCTCGCCGAGGGACATCGAGCCGTTCAAGTACTTCGGCGCGGAAAGGAGGATTGGCAAAACCGGCGCGATATAGCTGCTGGTTTGGGACACAATGGTCGTCCGCATGGTCTGAAACGAAATGTCGCGCCATCGTCTCAACACGGTGCCGAGCGACTCATTGACACTGGCCCGCTCCTCCTCCTCGCCCCCCAGCACAGCGACGCTTTCGCCATTTTCGCTCAGCCGAGTCAGCGTGTAACGATATTCAGCTTCGGCTTGATTTTTCTGCTCCGATACGGTGACGAAGCGCCTCCCGATCCATGTCATGAACCCGCTGGCGAACACGGCATAGATCACGGCCGCGACAACCAGAAATCCGGGAATCGTGATGCTGGTGCCGCCGATTTCAAACGAAAGCGATCCGCCGATTGTCCACAGCACAGCGATGAACATCAGGGCCGAGAGCACCGCATTGGTCAGTCCGACGGAGAAATCAACCGGCGCCTCAGTCGCGAGCCGTACGTCGTCCGCAATGCGATATTCGGGATTCCGGTGATCTCCCGTCACCAGATGAAGTTGGTAGTAACGGCCGTTCCGGAGCCAGCGGTCCAGGAGATGGTGCGTGAGCCATGCGCGCCAACGCCGCTGCATCGTCATCTTGCCGTAGACCTGCGCAATCATAACGCAGACGCTCGCGCCGAGCAGCGGAAAGTATATCAACGCGATAAACAGGACTCTGCTGGAATCGCGCTTCTCGAGTGCATCGAAAATCTCGCGATTCCAGATGTTCATGCCAAAGGAAGCGGCAAGATTGAGGAGGATCAGGACAAGTATCAGTCCCGTCAAGAACCATGCGCGGCGCTCACCACGTGTCTTGCTCCAGAAGCCGAACGCGCTCTGCCAGAAGCGGCGAAGGAGAAGCCGCCGCTTGACCTTGTTGGAATTCTCATGATTGGGATCGAGATCGACGATAGCTTCGTTGAGATCTTCTTTGTTGAGATCTCGTCCTTGCGATTCGACGTTCGGCTCAGTCATACAAGCCTCGATCTACGACAAGCGAGCATGCATGACACAGCACCCGACGTTCCCCCTAACGGCTTGTCGGCCTGACACCGACTGTGTCGGCACGAAGAGTTTCCCCCATGGGAAATGAGATCTCGACAATAGGAGCCTGCTCAACAATATGATGAAAGCGATTTCAATTCGGGTACGCCGGCACGCGCTCAAATGCACGTACCGGCTTGAGAAGTGAGTTACTGTTCGCTTTGGGCTCCTTGTAGCCTTAGGTTTCCTTGACCCAAACAGTGTTGGTCCGATCATACTTGAAGCCCGGCGCCGCCTTGAGCTCGTCCTTGGACGAGTTCATCATCAGCTGCCACTTGTTATCCTTGCGATCAGCCTTCACCGCATTGAACGGCACGATGACGTGCTTCTCGCCGATACCAAGGAAGCCGCCAACGCCGATCACCAGCGCGTTGATTTTGCCGTCGGCGCCCAGCAGCACGTCGTCAACCTCGCCGATCTTGTTGTTGCCGGGGTCATAGACATTCTGCTTATAGTAGTTGGTAACGGGCATGGAGTTTGGCGGCACGTCCGTCATGATTTTAGTATCGCCCCCGACTCCAACGGTCGCGCCACCGCCGGCCGGAGCCTGCGCCGTCGTCTGATTGCAGATGCTCGATGCCTTGAGCGCCGCTTCAGCCTCGGCCTGCGATGAATAGGAGCGCTCAGCGCCGACGATGACGATCGCGGGGCCTGTCGGACGCTGCTCGGCCACACGGCATTGTTTCGTCCCGGTATCTTGGACCACGTAGAAGTCCGCCGCCGTGGCGTAACAGGTGCCAGCAAGCACGACGATGCCTGCCAACAGTGAGGTCTTCATTGGAGGTCTCCTTGTATGAGTAGAATGGCCTATCAAGTCGCAAGCAGATGTTTGGTTCCAAACACAACAGCTTGCCTTTCGAGGTCAATCGATGCAAAGCGCGAGCGCTATTCGTCTGCCAGCGCTCAGTCTTCTTTGCCGATCAACGCTGCGTCAAATTCTCCCAAGAAGAAGAAGAATGAGCACGATCACCAAAACGAGGCCAAGACCGCCGGAGGGATAGTATCCCCACCCGCCACTGTAGGGCCACGTCGGAAGTGCGCCGACGAGCAGCACGATAAGTATAATGAGCAGTATGGTGCCGAGTGGCATTGGTCTTCTCCTCTGGGAAGTGTCCCGCTTGCAGCGCTCCCGGCGCGAACGGATTGCGGAACTCCTTCCTAACGGTGGACCCGTCGAAGAAGTTCCCACGTTTGAACTCTGCAACGAGTTGCTGCGCCGCGAAGAGGAACATTCATGCTCCTATTGTGTTTCCTGCGTCGATGGGGAGAAACATCCACTGGAGATTCAAAATGCGAATACGTTCGGTTCTCACCACTGCGGCGTCTGTCTTGCTTGCAAGCACGGTTTTCGCCGCGGCCCAGGGCACGCAGAAGCAGGGTCCTGGCGGCGAAGGCGCTCCCGCGCCGGCACAAACGCAGCAGCACGAGGGACAGCAAGGCAAGCAGGCCCCTCAGAAGGGCGAACGTCGCGAGAATGGCTCGCAGAAGGGCGCTCAGGCTCAGGAGCGTGAGGGTTCAGGCAAGCAGCAGCAGGGCAAGCAGGAAACACAGAAGGAGCAGCGCGGCGAGCCAAAGGGCAAAGGCGAGCGTAACGATGCTGCGCAGCGAAATGAGCGAAATGACGCGCAGCGGGGTGATCGCAACGACGGACAGCGCGGTGAGCGCAATGATGCACAGCGCAATGACGCACAGCGCGGTGAGCGCAATGACGCACAGCGTGGCGAGCATAAGACCCTGACAGTCGAACAGAAGACCAAGGTGCGCGAGACTGTGCTGCGCGGTAGTAATGCGCCGAGGGTGACGAGCGTCAACTTCACCGTCTCGGTTGGCACGGTCGTGCCGACAACGGTTCGGGTCGTGGAAGTGCCTTCGGTGCTGATCGAGTACTATCCGGATTGGCGCGGATACCTCTACTTCGTCTACAATGACGAGATTATCATCGTGGATCGTAACCACCGCATCATCGCGGTCCTCGAGGTCTAATCAACGTCCCGAAGGCAGGCAAAAGGGTGGCCTCGGATGAGGCTGCCCTTTTTGCTGTTCGAGAGCTCGGCCTCGCGTCCGCCGAGCACGTGATCTGGCTGCTAACGATTGATTCCTGGATCGCCGATGACGCCGTGCGCAACCAGGCGATTCCAGATGAAGAGGACCGCAATCGCACCGAGCGTCGCGGCGATGAACTCAGCACCCTGATCGGGTCTATACCAGCCGATGGTCTGACCGACCCAAGTTGAAAAAAATGCCCCGGCAACGCCGAGGGCGGTGGTCAGAATGAACCCAGCAGGCTTGTTCGGCCCGGGGGAAACGATCCGGGCGATGATCCCTGCCACGAAACCGATCAATACGATCCAGAGTAAGCCGGACATGGATGTTCCTGCATTGGTTAAACGTTCAGGGCAGCGAGATCTGCTCCTCGCCTTTCACTACCACAAGCGACTGAGGCCAAAGAATGCCAGCGCGCAAGCCTCGTGACAACAGTTGTTCATTCTTACGAATGCCAATCGAGTCAGCGCAGGCCGAAGAGTGAAAGGATAGCCAAGACAATGACCACCAGGCCGACGAGATAGATGACGCCATTCATGTGAACCTCCCGCGGTCCAAAATCGCCGTGGTCTCGATTGGCCTTCAGGGAATGATTGTGGACCGCTGAAGTTCCAGGCCGTGGGAACAGAAATACGAGCTCGCAGCGTTAATGGGGAGCAGCAGCAAAGGGGGCGGCCCATCGGGTCGCCTTTCGCCGTTGCCTGCAGCGTCTGAGCTGACGCCGTCAGCGCGCCAATGATACAACCGGCTTCAGCGGCGTAGGGCTGGAGGACGGCGCGACTGGCGACACGGCAGTCGCCTTGATCTTGTCAAGCAAAGCCTTTGCGGAAGTAAAGACACTCGCCTGCGCGAATGACTCGCTCGCCACCCGCGGCACGTCATCCTTTGCCATCAAGATGCCGATCGACGTAGAGAATGCTCTGTGCAGGCGCCGGACCACGAGTCGCAACTGGGACGGCGTTGCCTCACCAACAGACAGAACAGCTGCATATTGAAACTTTTGGCTCTGAAGAGCAGCGTTGATACCCATCAGGCCGCTCCCTGCTGCCAGCGTCACATCGACGCGCGCTTCCAACTGACCCGCCAGCGCCACCAGCTTGCCGGCGGCATGGTCAAAAGCACCTCGCGCAGGAAGAACGAACGCCTTTGCGCATCCAGGCTTTGCCGCCTGGCCTTCTTGCTCCTGCCGTCCAAGCCGTTGCTCGACCAGGTCCTCCGCAAGCTCGAGGTACTCGCTGACAGCGTCTTTCAACTTACCGAGTTGGTCCGGCTGCAGGACCTCACGCGCGGTGTCGTTGGCCGCAATCGAGAGAGCGGGAATCGCGACTTGATCAAGATAGTCAAGCAAGGGGCGATCCTCCTCCAGCCAATCCTCCATCTCCTCTGCCGACGACGATGCGTCTCCTGCCAGGAGCAGGTGATAGAGTCGCTGCTCGGGACTGAGCGCCGGCGTGTTACCGAGAAGAACACCGACAAAAGAGAGCATGGGCATATGCTCAGCAAAGACCACCAGAGAGATCGTAATCGGCATTGCGAGGATCAGTCCAACAGGTCCCCAGATCGCGGTCCAGAACGCCGCAGACAGAAGGACAGCTAGCGGAGATACCCGCGTGTTCGCCCCGAACAGGACCGGCTCGATCACCTGGGCCGTGATGAGCTCGGCAACGCCGAACAGCGTCGCGGTGAGGAGCAGCATGGTCCAACCAGGCTCGACCGCCGCTGCCAGCGCCATGGGCAGCAGGGCCGACAACGCCCCGCCGATGTATGGTACGAAGCGCAGGATCGCGGCTATTGCACCCCATAGCGGGGCGTTCGGCACCCCGATCGCCCACAGACTGAGACCAATGACAATACCGAAGGCGAGATTGAGCCCTAACTGCAGACGGAAGAAGTGGGCAAGCTCGAGCGCCGCGTCATTGAGCGCCTGCGCGGAGCGACCAATTTCCGCTGGCCCCATCAGCCGCACGATTCGGTCTCGCAGATCGTGATACTGCAGCAGAATGAAAATCGTGAACAGCAGCGCAAGGCCGGCTGAGGTCAAAGGCGAGATCGAAAGCTGCAAGTATTTTGCAAACACCAGGAACGGGCTTGATGACTCGTTCTGAACCTCGACCTTGACCGGCTCGCCGCCCCGGGGCTGCTGCTGTTTGAACTCGCCTTCCACATTGCGCAGCACCTCGGTTGCGGTGCGCCAAATCCCGACGCTCCCGAGTGTACCTGTCGCGTCCTTGATCTTGGCGCGCAGGTTCTCCTGGTAGCGGGGCAGCTCTTCGGCGAACCCCGTGACCTCCTTCGCCAGGAAAGCACCTGCCGCGACCGTCGTCGCGATCAGCGAGAGCACAACCAGCGCGACGGCGGCCGGCCGGGGAAGCTTATGATCCTCAAGCCACCGCACCGCAGGCTGCAAAGCGAAGCTCAACAGAGTGGCCAGCGCTAGCGGAAGCAAAAAATCGCGGCCAAGGATGAGCGCCGCGATGACCAAAGCCGCGACAATGAGCGCTGCCGCCGCATTGACGACGTTCGACGATGAAGCCCCTACCCACATGGCGCTCTCTCAATTTGCCCCGGCGCGTTAACAATTTCGATGGAACTCGGTTCCCACTGGCGCGTTCTAGGGGTGACGAAAGTCGTTCCAAACCGGCAGGCGGCCGCCCATCAGGCCGCAAAAATCACGGGAGATTGTAATGAATATCCATACCGATCAGCGACCAGGCTATGGCGGCGACAACAAGACTGGCACTACTGGATCGTCCGGGCGCAGCACGACCGGCGACATCAATGCCGATCTCAACAATCTGCGCTCCGACTTCAATTCTCTCAAGGAGACGATGACGGACTACATCTCCAAGACCGGCAGCGATGCACTCGACAGCGCCAAGAAGACGACGTCCGATGTTGCCAGCAAGGCCTCTGATCTTGCCAGTGCGGCGTCCGAGCAGGCCAAGACCTTCGCGTCCGAGCTCGAGCGGATGGGTCGCAACAACCCCCTCGGCGCCATCGCGGGCGCTGTGCTGGTGGGCGTCGTGATAGGGCTGATCGGGCGCGGTGGCCGAAGCTGATGCTGCGCAGCATTCTCCATATCACCGGACTCGAGCAAAAGCTTGAAGCTGTCAGGGAACGGATCGAGGGCGAGGCGCAAAGCCTGATGCAACAGGGCAAGGCGGTCGCCATCCAGATGGCGATCGCTTCGGCTCTTGCGGTCGGCGCCGCGATCCTCGGACTGATGGCGCTCGTGGCGGGACTGATTGCGCTGTTCTTCTGGCTCGAGCCGCAGGTGGGAAGCATTGCGGCTATGGGCGTGATCGCCGGAGGACTTCTGGTGATCGGCGTTATCCTGGCGGTCAGCGCCGCGATGATCGGCCGCAGGGAAACGCCGCGCGTTCCGGCCGTGGTCGCCAATCCGGTGGCGACGGCGGACATCGCGGCAGCACGGGTGGCCGAGGCAAAGCTCGACCTTGCTGGCCACGACCCTCGCCGCGATTCTCTTGGCCGCGACTATCTTGGCTTGGGGGATTTCCAACCCGCGCGGCCAATAACGGCTGACGAGGTAGAATCGCTCTTTGCTGTCGCGGGACAGTTTACTCGCCTCCCAAATACTGGAGTCGAGTCGGTCGACAATATGCTTCGGGCGCTCGCGCCAAAAGCAGAAGAGGCGACGCGAGAGGCAGTGGCGCGCGCGGCCAATCTGATCCGGCACGGTGATCGCTCAACCGTGCTGGCCATTCTCGGAACTGCGCTGGCGATCGGCTGG
>Ga0137397_10001082_pt1 | contig 18987 bp, 19 predicted proteins | sample czorhiz116metaG_FD_106658 | JGI IMG/M metagenome (GOLD analysis project Ga0137397, IMG submission 106658) | Vadose zone soil microbial communities from Angelo Coast Range Reserve, California, USA - czorhiz1.16 metaG | ecosystem: Environmental > Terrestrial > Soil > Vadose zone | place: USA... | reverse complement strand
CGACCACACGACGATCCTGGCGCCCGTGGATGGTGTCGTCGTCTCCCGGCAAGTGGACGTCGGCCAGACCGTCGCCGCGAGCCTCCAGGCCCCGATCCTCTTCACCATCGCTCAGGACCTCACGCGGATGCAGGTCGAGACGAGTGTGGACGAGGCGGACATCGGTCGCATCAAGCTCGACGACCGCGCCACCTTCACGGTCGACGCGTTCCCGGGAGAAACGTTCGCCGGAAGCGTCACGCAGATCCGGAAGGCCGCGCAGATCGTCCAGAACGTGGTCACCTACACCGTGGTCGTGGCCGTCGCGAATCCGACCGGCAGGCTCGTGCCGGGAATGACCGCCAACGTCAAGCTGGTGACTGCCGAGAAGCCGAGTGTCCTGAAGGTGCCGAACGCCGCGCTTCGATTCCGGCCAGCGGGCGCCGAGACGGCGGCGGCGCCCGGCGCGCCCGCGGGCGGCGGTGGTGCGGCGAGCGGTGGGCCGTCCTCGCCGGAGCAGATCCGCGACCGCCTCGTCAAGGAACTGAAGCTCACCGAGGAGCAGCAAAAGAAGCTCGAGCCGATCCTGCAGGAGAGCCGCGAGCAGGTCCGGGCTCTCCAGGGACTCCCCGAGCCGGATCGGCGCGCCCGAGCCCAGAAGATCCGCGAGGCGACGCGCGCGAAGATCCGCGAGATCCTCACCGATCCGCAGAAGGCGCGCTACGACGAGACGGCGAGCGCGTCGGGCGGCGAGGGCCGTCCGGGCATCCAGGGTCGCGTGTGGGTGCTCGGGCCCGATGGCAAGCCCGCGGCCGTCGCGCTCACCCTGGGGCTCAGCGACGGGGCCTCGACGGAGGTGCTGCGCGGCGAGATCAAGGAGGACCAGGAGGTCATCGTCGGGCTCGTCGGCGGCGCCGGGCGCGGGGGCTCTCAGCCCTCGCAGCCGGGAGCGCCTCGCCTCAGGCTCTGACCGTGGCCCCGCCGATCATCGTCACCGAGGCGCTGACGAAGGACTATCACCTCGGGCCTCACACGGTGCACGCGCTCCGCGGTGTCTCGGTCACGATCGAGCGAGGCGAGTTCGTCGCGGTCATGGGCCCTTCGGGCTCGGGCAAGTCCACCTTCATGAACCTCCTGGGGTGTCTCGACACGCCGACGGCCGGGCAATACGTGCTGGACGGCGAGCGTGTCGGCGGCCTGTCGCCCGACGAGCTCGCCCGGATCAGGAACGCCAAGATCGGATTCGTCTTCCAGCAGTTCAATCTGCTCCCGCGAACGAGTGCGCTGGAGAACGTCGAGCTTCCCTTGCTCTACGCGGGCCTGGCGTCGCGCCATCGGCGCGCGCGCGCCAGGGCGCGGCTGGAGGCGGTGGGGCTCGCCGATCGCGAGGCGCACCACCCGAGCCAGCTCTCGGGCGGCCAGCAGCAGCGCGTGGCCATCGCGCGGTCGCTCGTCAACGACCCGGCCGTCATCCTGGCCGACGAGCCGACCGGCAACCTCGACACGCGGACGAGCGTAGAGGTGCTGGCGCTCCTGCAGCGCCTCAACCGCGAAGGGCTCACCATCGTCCTCGTCACCCACGAGCCCGACATCGCCGCCTACGCGAGTCGGAGCCTCACCTTCCGCGACGGCCGCCTCAAGACCGACGAGCACGCGACGCAGCCGCGCGACGCCGCGGCGACGCTCGCCGAGCTGCCAGCGGAGGAGGAGGACGCGGCGTGAGCGTGTGGCAGAGCGTCCGCATCGCAGGCCGGGCGCTCCGGGTGAACAAGCTCCGGAGCGCGCTCACGATGCTCGGCATCATCATCGGCGTCGCCGCCGTCATCGCCATGGTCGGCGTCGGCGCCGGCGCCCAGGCGCGAGTCGCGGAGCAGATCCAGAGTCTCGGGTCGAACCTCATCATCGTCCTCTCCGGGAGCGTCACGTCCAGCGGGATCCGCCTCGGGACGGGGAGCCAGCTCACGATCAGCGAGGACGACTCGGCCGCGATCGCGCGCGAGGTCCCGCTCGTGCAGGCGTCCGCCCCCTCGGTGAGAGGCACGGCACAGGTCGTGTACGGCAACCTGAACTGGGCCACGGTCATCCAGGGGGTGACGCCGGATTATTTCGAGGCGCGCGACTGGCCCGTCGTGGACGGCCGCGCCGTCAGCCCCGAGGACGTGGAAGGCGCCACCAAGATCGCGCTCGTGGGCCAGACCACGGCGCTCAACCTCTTCGGCGAGGCCGAGCCGCTCGGTCAGATCATTCGGATCAAGAAGGTGCCCTTCACGGTCGTCGGGGTGCTGGGCCGGAAGGGGCAGAACTCGTGGGGACAGGATCAGGACGACGTGATCCTGATTCCGATCTCCACGGCGAAGAAGAAGGTCCTGGGCGTGAGTCAGGCGAACCCCCGGGCCGTCGGCTCCATCTCGATCAAGGTCCGCCCTGACGAGGACATGGCCGAGGCCGAGAATCAGATCCGTGCGCTCCTGCGTCAGCGCCATCGCCTGCAGCCGTTCCAGGACGACGACTTCTGGCTCCGGAACCTCTCCGAGGTTCTCCAGACCCAGGAGGAGTCGTCCAAGGTGATGACCTATCTGCTCGCCGCGATCGCGTCGGTGTCGCTCCTGGTCGGCGGCATCGGGATCATGAACATCATGCTCGTGTCGGTGACGGAGCGGACGCGCGAGATCGGACTGCGCATGGCGGTCGGGGCGCGCCGGCGCCACATCCTGCTCCAGTTCCTGATCGAGGCGGTCACCCTGTCGCTCATCGGCGGGATCCTCGGCATCGCGCTCGGCCTGGGAGGCTCGCGGGCGATCAGCTATTTCGCCGAGTGGCGCACGCTCGTCAACCCCGAGTCGATCGTGGTGGCCTTCGGGTTTGCGGCCGGCATCGGGATCTTCTTCGGCTTTTATCCCGCGCGCAAAGCGTCGCGGCTCGACCCGATCGAAGCTCTGCGCTACGAGTAGGCCGGGGAGCGGGGCGGTGGCGGGTGCCGCAGGGGGCGTCCGGACCACGCCGCACGCGGTCGCTGCTCCGCTGCGGCTGGGCTCCAGCCGGGCGGGTTGCGCCCGCCGCCGCTGAACGGGAACGGGTCCGGACGCCCCCTGCGGCACCCGCCACCGCCCCGCTCCCCGCCCTTGCGTGTGCGGGCTCGACCGGGGTTTCGATTTTCGGGCGTAGAACCGGACGTTCCCAAAATTCGGCGCGGTGTCGGTCGTTTGCTATCGTCTAGCGACGATGAGTCGTGCTCGCGCTCACCGACCCCGACGCCAGCCCGTCCGGACGTCTCGGCCGCCGAAGAGGGTCCGTGTTCCGCAGAAGACCCGTCCCGTGAAGGTCCGTGTTCCGCCGCCGACTCCGGCCGAGTTGCGCCTGCTCGAGCTCGCGCAGGAGCTCGCCGCGCTCGCGCGTGACCCCGGTGGGAGTCAGACACTCTCCGCCGCGGTGCGGAAGCTCGCCGCCGCGTACGGGCCGTCGGCGCCGCTGCCCCAGGAGGTCTTCCGCGCCTGGGCGCAGAGTCGCAGCGACAAGACGTCCGCGCTCGCCCTCTCGTGGGCTCGCGAGCAGGTGCGTCTGGGGCTCCAGGAGGTCGTCGAGCGGACGACGCGGGGAGCCCGGAGTCGTATCGAGGCCGACGCGGAGACACTCACCTGGCTCCTGCTCGCCGGGTGTGAGGCGATCGCTCAGGAGCCGCCGGCCGCGGGCGCGGATCGCCTGCGAGCGCTGCTCCAGATCATCGGCCACGTCCCCGCCGCCGGCTGAGGCCGTCGAGGACCAGGAACGCGGCGCCGGCGACCAGCGTCACGAGGTTGACCTGGACCGACGCGCGGTGAGCCAGGCCGAAGGCCGCGTCGTCGCGCGTCCGGCGGGCGGTTTCGGCGCGCGGCATGAGGACGGCCGACGCCCAGACGAGCATGGACACCATGACCCCGCAGAGCGCGGTGCCGAGCAGCGGGCGCAGACGCCCCTCCTTGCCCGAGGTCACCTGGATCGCCGAGGCGACGAGCGCGATCGCGCACAGGACCAACCCCCACTGGTAATAGTGCGGGAGCACGGCCGCGACGGCCTGGCCGGCGGTCGCGCGATCGATCGTCCTGAAGACGAGCGGCGCCACCTCGAACGAGAAGAACGTCATGATCCCGAGCCAGGCGGCCACGCAGACGACGGCGAGCGTCCTGAGGAGCCTCATCGCCTAGCGGCCAGCACGCGCTCGGCGAAGATCTCGACCATCCCGGTGGCGGGGAAATCGGCGAAGCCCAGCATCAGGTCGGTGGCACCGGCCGCCGCGTACCGCTCGATGCGCTCCGCGACGGCGTCGGCGGTGCCGACCAGCGCCGTCTCGAGGAGGGCCGCGCTCTTCTCGATCGCCCTCGCGGCGCAGAACCGCCGAAGCTCGTCCTCCACCTCGGCGTCGGTGAGCCCGAGGACCACGTCGAGCTCGATCGAGCGGCGATACTCGCACCAGGGCCGCCCCTCGGCGTCGAGCAGCGTCCGAAGCCGCGACCAGCGCTCGCCGAACGCCGCGGGCGTCAGATACGACGCCTCCCACCCGGCCGCGCGCCGCGCCGCGAGTCCGAGCGCCTCCGGACCCATGGCCGCCAGCCAGATGGGCGGGCCTGGCTTCTGGATCGGGCACGGCGCCAGGCGCGCGCCGCGGAGCGTATAGAAGCGACCCGCGTGATCCACCGGCTCGCCCGTCCAGAGCTTCGCGAGGATCTCGATCGTCTCGGCCGCGAGCGCGATCCGGGTCGACGCGTCGGGATACGGAATCGCGTGACTCCGCCAGGTGGCCGCCGCCGTGGAGTCCTCGGCGCCGACCGCGAGCCTCAGATCGAGTCGACCGCCGGAGAGGTGATCGACGGTCACCGCACGCTTGGCGAGCCACGACGGATGGTGAGACGAGGCGTCGAAACAATACGTGACGGCCGGGCCGAGGCGGGCGCGACGGGTCAGGCCGGCGAGCGCGCCCAGCATCGTCCAGCCGTCGTGCGTCCATCCCCAGAGCCCGTCCCCGTACGTGATGCGGGCGTACCCGAGATCGTCCGCCGTCTGCCAGAAGCGTCGGAGCGCGACGACATCGGTTCCCCAGGTCTGGACACCGACGGAGATCACGCAGGCGAGCATCGCCGACGCTCCGGAGGGAGTCAAGATTGACGGGCCTCGTGACGGGCGGTAAAGTGCGCGGCGATGCGAGCCAGCCTCTTGGTCGGTGTCGCGGTCGTTCTCGTCGCCGCCTCGTCCCCCGCCCAGACGCCGGTGGAGGCGGCGCGTGCGCTCGTCGCCCGCTATCACGAGGACGCCACGGCGCTCGACCGCGCGCGAGACCTCCTCGACGCGGCGCTCGCCAAGGACCGGCAGGTCGAGACGATGGTGATGCTCTCGTACGTCCAGTTTCTCCTCGGCGACGTTCGCGCGACGACGGACGACGAGAAGCTCGCCGCGTATGATCGGGGCCGGGAGCTCGGCAAGCGCGCGATCGAGCTGGCGCCCAAGAGCCACGACGCCCATCTCTGGTTCGCGATCAACACGGCGCGGTGGGGCGAGACGACGGGCATCCTCCGCTCGCTCTTCCTCCTGCCGACGGTTCGCGAAGAGCTCGGCATCCTGCTCGAGCTCAACCCGCGCTCGGTCCGGGCGCACGTGCTCGCGGGCAACGTGTTCCTGGAGGTGCCGGGATTCGCCGGCGGCGACCGGGCGAAGGCCGAGGAGCACTTCAAGAAGGCGCTCGCGGTCGATCCGCGGTTCACCGGAGCCCGGCTGGACCTCGCCCGCGTCTACATCGCCGAGGCGCGCTACGCCGACGCGCGTCGCGAGCTGCAGCGAGTCGTCAACGAGACGACCCCCACGGTCGTCGCCGACTGGACCGTGAAGGACGCGCCACGCGCCAGAAAGCTGCTCGAGTCCATCAAAGACCGGAAGTAGCGATCGGCGCCGTCATCCGCCGGCTCCGGCGGAGCGCGCCGCGCTGGAATCCGACCGCGCTCGCCGTCGTCGCCGAGCGCGATCGCGACCCGTTCCACGTCCTCATCGCCTGCATCCTGTCGCTGCGTACCCAGGACACGACGACGGGTCCCGCCTCCGAGCGCCTGTTCGCCGCGGCCGCGGCGCCGGAGACCATGGTGAAGCTGGCACGCCGACAGATCGAGCGACTCATCTATCCGGTCGGCTTCTACCGTACGAAGGCGCGCGTCATTCTCGGGATCTGCCGGGACCTGCTCGCGCGATTCGACGGCCGCGTACCCGACACGATCGACGAGCTCCTCACCCTCAACGGCGTCGGACGGAAGACCGCCAACCTGGTCGTGACGATGGGCTACGGCAAGCCCGGCATCTGTGTGGACACCCACGTGCATCGCATCTCGAACCGGCTGGGCTATGTGAAGACCCGGAACCCCGAAGAGACCGAGATGGCGCTCCGGGGAAAGCTGCCCCGCCGCTACTGGATCGGCTACAACGACCTCCTCGTCTCCTTCGGGCAGAACATCTGCGCGCCGATCTCCCCCCGCTGCTCCCTCTGCCCCGTCGCCACCCTCTGCCCCCAAATCGGCGTCAAAACCACCCGCTAACGGCGCCCGCGCGGGCGCTACGATTGCGCCAAGCGGGCTCGGTCGGTAGGGCGGCAAGGGGAGCCGGGGGTCCGCGACCGGCGTAGTGGGACCCCCGAGTCCCGTACGCAGCTCGAAGAGCTGCGATTCGGGCGAGCGGGTGACGGAGCCGGTCGCGGACCCCCGGCTCCCCTTGCCGCCCTACCGACCGAGCCGGCGGCGCAGCCGCCGAAGAACAGCGAGGTTGCGGAGATCGGCGGTAGGCTCAGGCTCCTTGGGAGTCTCCAAAACCTTGGGCACCCGCGCGAAACGACGGTCGTTGAGCAGGAACCGGAACGGGGCGACTCCAAGGAAGCCGCGCCCGATATGCTCATGGCGGTCGAGTCCAGAGCCGAGCGTGGCCTTCGCGTCGTTCAAATGGAACGCCAGCACCCGCCGGCGCCCCACGGTCGCCTCGCACTCCGCCATCGCGCGCCGGTAGCCGGCCTCGGTGCGGAGGTCATAGCCCGCGGCGAACAAGTGGCAGGTGTCGACACAGACGCCGATCCTCTCGGGCCGGGCGGCGCGCTCGATGAGCGACGCCAGCTCGCCGAACGTTCGGCCGACGGAGTTCCCGGCGCCCGCGGTATTTTCCAGCGCGATCCTCACGCGATAGCCGCGCGTCCGGGCGAGCGTGTCGTCGAGCGCGGCGGTGACGCGGCCGAGCCCGGCCTCGAGGCCTGCGCCCATGTGCGAGCCGGGATGGATGACCACGCACGAGAGGCCGAGCGCCTCGGCGCGCTCGAGCTCGTCGGCGAACGCGGTCACCGCTTGCGCCCACGACGCCGGGTCTGGGGTCGCGAGGTTGATGAGATAGCTCGAGTGGGCGAAGACGTGCCGGATGCCGGTCTGCCGATGGACCGCTTGAAACATCCGGATCTCGTCCGTCCCGAGGGGCCTGGCGGCCCACCGGCGCTGGTTCTTCAGGAAGATCTGGACCGCGCCACAGCCGACCTCGCGGCCCCGCTCGAGGGCGTGGTGGAGGCCGCCCGCGATCGACATGTGGGCCCCGATCTCGTCGCGGTGCGGAGTCATGGCGGTCAAGGTACCACTCTGCTATTGTGGCCCCAATGACATCCCTGGCGATCCCCTCGGCGTTCACGACGACCTTCACCCTGGAGTACGGCGTCTCCGAGGCCGACATGCGGCGGCTCTACGAGAACGCCAAGCGCGATCAGTGGAACGCGTCGAAAGACATTCCCTGGTCGGACGCGCCGTCGCCCGACGGGCGCGTGATCGCGGACGAGCTGATCGACGTCTACGGTAGCCCCCTCTGGGATCGTCTGCCGGAGGCCGACCGGGTGGCGCTGAACCGCCGCATCGCGGCCTGGCGCCTCTCGGTGCTCATGCACGGCGAGCAGGGCGCGCTGCTCGCCTGCAGCCAGATGGTGGACATCGTGCAGGGCGCGGACCAGAAATTCTTCCAGGCCACTCAGGTGGTGGACGAGGCGCGGCACAACGAGGTCCTGAGCCGTTACCTCGCCGACCGGCTCGACGGCCTGACCTACCCGATGCCGGCGAACGAGCGCGACCTCTTCGACTCGATCCTGTCGGAGAGCCGCTGGTATCTCAAGACGATCTCGCTGCAGCTCGTGGCGGAGACCTTCGCGGTCGCGCTGTTCAAGATGATGAGCGAGAGCGCGCGCGACCCGGTCCTGGGAACGATCTGCAAGCGGATTCTCCAGGACGAATCCCGCCACATGGGCTTCGGCATGCTGGCGCTTCCCCGGGTCGTGAACGAGGCGTCGGCGACCGAGCGCCGCGAGCTCGAGGACTACACGTGCTTCGCGCTCGAGAAGACGCTGATGGGATTCTTCCCGCTCGAGGCCTACCAGGACGTGGGGTTCAGCCCGCGTGAGATCGACGAGGTCAAGCGCTATCGCCGCGAGATGGCCTCGGCCAACGACTACGCGCCGTTCCGCAAGTACTTCAAGCGGGACATGCACGGGGCGATGGTGACGAATCTCGCGCGGCTCGGCCTCCTCACCGATCGGGTGCGCCCGCGCCTCGAGAAGCTCGGCATCAGCCTGCCGGCGAGCTGACCGGCCCGACCAGCTCGCCGAGCCGCCGGGTCCGGTAGCTCCACATCGCCGCGATCTGCCGACGCACGAGGAGCCCGTGCGCCGCGCGTCCGAGCAGCCCGAGCGGCAGCCGGTAGGTGACCCGATCCTCCACCCACGTCCCACCCTGCTCCTCCAGAAAACGGTGGCGATGCTCCCAGCGGGCGTAGGGACCCCGCACCTGGACGTCGACGAACCGGTAGGGCGGGTCCCACTCGCGGATGAACGCACGCCACGTCACGGGCACGCCGAGCCAGGACATCTGCAGATCGATCACCGCGCCGGACGAGAGCGCGCGTGGTCCGGCGACGACGCGAAGATTGAGCGACGGCGGCGTGAGCAGGACGAGGTTGGCGGACTCGGCGAAGAACGCGAAGACGTCGGGACGCGCCCGGGCGAGCCACACGCGCGACTCGAGGATGGAGGCGGCCATGACGCGCGGGCTATGATAGGCAGGTGCCCGGAGCGAGTCAAACCCGCGCCTACCTGTCGCTCCTCGCGATCGTGGCGCTCTGGGGCAGTTTTCCGGCTACCGCGAAGCTGGCACTCGCCGATTTCCCGCCGTTCTTTCTCGCCGCGGTGCGCTGCACGGTGGCGTCCTGCTTTCTCCTCGTGCTGCTGGCACGCTCGTCGAGCGAGACGATCCGCGGGCTCGGGCCGGGCGCCGCCGGCGTCTTCCTCGTGCTCGGGACCGCCGGCATCTGGGGCTCGACCCAGTTCACCTATCTCGCGCTCTACCACACGACCGCCGGGAACGCGGTGATCCTCCAGGCGGCGACGCCCGTGATCGTGGCGCTGATCGCCCGCTTCTATCTCGGCGAGCGTCTGCTTCGCGTCCAGTGGCTCGGCGTTGCCGCCTCGGTCTTCGGCGTGCTCCTGGTCATCACCCGGGGACCCTTCGCCGTGCTCGCGCCCGCGGACCTGCATTCCGGCGACTTCATCACGCTCGGGTCGTTGAGCGGCTGGGCCGTCTACACGGTCTACGGCAAGCGCGTGCTCGCCACCTACTCTCCCCTGCTCGCCACGACCGCCGCGTACGTCCTCGGCACGCTGCTGATCCTGCCGACCGCCGCGCTCACGGCGCCGCTCTTTCCGTCCCCGCGCCTGGGATCGCTGACCGCCTGGTCGATCGTCGGCTACCAGGGGCTACTCGGGGCCGTCGCGCACATCTGGTGGTACCAGGCGGTACTGATCGTGGGACCGAGCCAGGCGGCGATCTTCACCAACCTCCAGCCGATCGTCGGCATCGTGCTCGCACCGCTCCTCCTCGGCGAACGCATCGGCCTCTGGCAAGTCATCGGCACTCTCTTCGTCCTCAGCGGCGTCGCCCTGACCACCCGCATTCGCGCTATGCGCTGAGAGCAGCCCGACAAAGATTAGCGGGGCTACGAAAGCCGAAACGGGGAGCTCCGGGAGGCGAAGGGGCTGCGGGGGCTCCGCGATCGGCGGAGTGGGCCCCCCGAGTCCCGTCGCAGCTCGAAGAGCTGCGATACGGGCGAGTGGGTGACGGAGCCGATCGCGGAGCCCCCGCAGCCCCTCCGCCTCCCGGCGCCGGTTACGAGCCGAGCTTCTTAACCTCGGCGAGGATCTTGTCAGGCTGCGGCAGCTCGCCTTTGCCGTACCGCTCGATGAAGCGGATCTTGCCTTGCGCGTCCACGATGAACGTCGCCCGGCTGTTGGCGTTCCAGTCGGGCCAGTAGACGCCGTAGTCCTTCGCGGCGGTGCGGTGGACGTCCGAGAGCAGCGGGTAGTGACTGATGCCGACCGATTTGGCCCAGTTCTCGTGACTGAATGGGCTGTCTGTGCTGATACCCAGCACCTGGGTATTCGCCGCCTGAAAGTCGCCGATGCGCTTGTCGAAGGCGGGCATGCACGTGCTTCAGCCCGGCGTCCAGTCGAGCGGGTAGAAGAGAATGACCACGTTCTTCCCGCGGAACTCCTTGAGGCCGACCTCCTTGAGCCCGATCGTCCTGAGCGTGAAGTCGGGCGCGGGGTCGCCGACGTTGAGCGTCGTGTTGTCGCTCACTCCTTGAATCCCCCTTTCGCGAATCTTCGCGGTGCGCGGTCGTTCATCGTATCACGTCGCGGTTCGCCGGCCCGCGCCGGCGGCTTCCGCGCCGCCGCCCACGCCCGGTTGCGTCGGCTCTCGAGCGGCGCGTCCGGGAGGCCCAGATACCCGGCGGCGGTGACGACGCGGCCCGTCTCCCAGAGCCGCGCGAACCGCTGGGCGAACCCCGCGTCGCGGAGCGCGTGGTGGTCCATGATGACGCGACACCCCGTCGCCTCCACGACGCGTACGAGGTGGTCGATCGCGCGCTCGATCGCGTCGCGCCCGACGTCGCGCTCGAGATAGGACACGGGCCCGGAGAGATAGAGGAGCGTCGGCCGCTGCTGGATGAGATACGCCGCGGCGACGGGTGAGGCCGGCCCCTGGAGGTCCGAGGCGAAGACGAAGCGCTCGCGCTCGGCCGGATCGACGATCGTCAGCACGAGGACCGAGCCGAAGGGCGTACCGTCGGCGCCGTGCGGCAGCGGAGGCGACACGCAGAGCTCCAGGTCCATCTCGCGGCGCTGGGCGCCGTCCGCGCTCTCGACTCGCGCCTGGCCGTCCAGCGCCTTCCAGAGGGCGTCGGCGCGCTGGGCCTGCCGCCCGCCGATCATCCGACGCGAATCCTTGGCGAGCACGATTCGCCCGACGTACGACGCGGGGTCCGACCGGAAGTGGTCCTCGTGGTAGTGGCTCACGAACACGAAGCTGGACCGCGCCGCGTACGCCGAGATGCGGTCGTTCGCGCGCCGAAGCGCTTCCCACTCGTCTTCTGCCGGCGGCAACCCGAACCGTGCGGCCGCCAGGGTGGCGCCCGGATCGATGAGGATCCCCGTCCGCCCGACTTCGACGTACGTCGCCATCGAGCGCACGCCAAGCGACTCAGCCGCCAGCGGAATAACCTTCATACCCCAGCTCTCACGCTGATGAACTCTTTCTGACGCTCACACGGCGTGGCCGGCGGGCGCGGGCAACCGGGGGGCGGGGGTCACGCGAGCGGCGGAGTGGGACCCCCGAGTCCCGCCCGCAGCTCGAAGAGCTGCGATTCGGGCGAGTGGGTGACGGAGCCGCTCGCGTACCCCCGCCCCCCGACTGCCCGCGCCCGCCGGCCACGCCCCACGAGCGTCAGATACAACGGCCGCCGTCCACTTCGATGCACGTGCCGGTGATCATCGCCGCGTCGTCGGAGGCGAGGAACACGGCGGTGCGCGCCAGGTCCTCCGGCTGGTTGAGCCGGCCGAGCGGCACGGTGGCCACGTAGCGGGCACGGCCTTCGTCGTCCACGACGCGCTTGCCCATGAACGTCGGGAGCATCGGAGTCTCGGTCGCCACCGGCGCGATGGAGACGACGCGGACGCCGTGGCTCGCGGCCTCCAGCGCCAGGCTCTTTGTCAGCGTCACCACGGCTCCCTTCGACGCCGCGTACGCCTGGACGCCGGGTCGGGGTCTGATGGCGGCCGTCGACGCGGTGATCAGGAAGACCCCTCGGCGCTGCTTCTTCATCACCGCCAGCGCGTACTTGGCCCCGAGCCACACGCCCTTGACGTTCACCGCCATGATCCGATCGAAGACGGCCTCGTCCACGTCCTCCACGTTCTCCGGCGCCTGCGGCACGCCCGCGTTGGCGAAGAAGACGTCGAGCCGGCCCCACGTGGCGAGCGCCTTCTCGACGATCATCTGATTGTCGGCCGCCCGCGTGACGTCGGCGCGCACGGCGAGCGCCTGGCCACCCGCCTTTTCGATCTGCTCGACCGTGGCCTTGGCGCCGGCCTCGTTCACGTCCACCACCACCACGCGCGCCCCTTCCCGGGCCATTGCCAGCGCCGAGGCGGCGCCGATTCCCGAGCCCGCACCGGTGACCACCGCGACCCTACCGTCCAGTCTCATGCTCTGCCCTCCAACCTTCCATCGTTACCGGCCAAGCGCGGCCATCGTGCGAGCCGGACGAGCGCGATTCGCCGGGCCGCTCCCTTCCGCCGCCGCACGGCGCTTGCGTGCCACTGGAACCGGCCCAGGACGACCCGGCCGCGCCGGAAGACGACGCCTTCCTGCTCCAGACGGATCCGCTGCGTCACCATGCCCGTCATGCGCGCGCGACGGCTGATGCCGCCCTGCGCGTTGACGACACGGTGCCACGGGACACCGTCGGCGCGGCTCAGCGCCTGGCCCACCGCCCGCGCCGAGCGAGGCTTTCCGAGGAGCGTCGCGAGCTGTCCGTACGTCGCGACCCGGCCGCGTGGGATCCGCGCGACCAGCGCGAGCACGGCCACCCGGAAGCTCACGCCGGCGCCGCGCCGGTCTGCAGCTCGTAGAGCCGCGCGTAGAGGCCGCCGCGCCGCAGGAGATCGCCGTGGGTTCCTTGCTCGTGGACGCGTCCGCGATGCATGACCAGGATGCGGTCGGCGGCGTGCACCGTCGAGAGTCGATGCGCGATCGTGATGCTCGTTCGACCGGCGAGGAGCCCCGCCATCGCCTGCCGGATGAGCGCTTCGGATTCAGGATCGACACTCGACATCGCTTCGTCCAGGACGAGAACGGCCGGATTGTACACGAGGGCCCGGGCGATGGCCAGCAGCTGGCGCTGGCCGTGCGAGACGTTCGCCCCGCGCTCGCCCAGCATCTCGCCCAGGCCCTTCGGTAAGTCCGTGACGAAGCCGGCGCGCGCGGTCTCGAGCGCCAGCGCCAGATGCTCGCGCGACACCGCGCCGTCGGCGCCGAGGCGGAGATTGTCCTCGACGGTGCCCGCGAACAGGACACTGTCCTGGAAGATGATGCCGACGTGCCGACGGAGGCTCGCCAGCTCCCACTCGCGGACGTCGACGCCGTCCACGGAGACCCGACCCTGCCGGACGTCGTAGGACCGGTTCAGCAGGCGCGCGCAGGTCGTCTTGCCTTCGCCGGTGGCGCCGACGATCGCCAGCCGCTCGCCCGGCGCCACGCTGAACGAGCAGTCGCGGACCACCCACTCGTCCCCGTCGTACGCGAACCACACCGAGTCGAGCTCGACCGCCGCCGACCCCGCCCGCGCGGGCCGCGGACGGGAGACCGTCGGCGACACGATCGCCGGTGCGCGGTCGAGGAGGCCGAAGATCCGCTCGGAGGACGCCATCGCCCACTGCATCACCGTGTACTTCGCCCCGAGGTCGCGGATGGGCAGGAAGAAGCGGTTGGTGTACTGAATGAACGCGACCAGCGCGCCGAACGTGAGCGACTCGGCCACGATCCGGCCGCTCCCGTACCAGATCAGGAGGGCGAGCGCGATCGACCCCAGCGCCTCCACCGCCGCGTAGAGCGAGGCCTCCCAGCGCGTCGAGCCGAAGAGCGCCCGGCGATAGTCGCTGTTGAGGCCTCCGAACCGCGCTCGCTCGTGGCGCTCGCGCACGAAGAGCTGGACCACCGTCATGCCCTGGAGCGACTCCTGGAGGAAGCCGTTGAGGCGCGCCAGACGCCGGCGGACCTCGCGATAGGCGTCGCGCGCGTTCAGGCGGAAGTAGATGGCCACGACCAGCAGGACCGGCACCAGGGAGAACGTCACGAGCGCCAGGCGCCAGTCGATCCAGAGCATCACGGCCACCACCGCGGTGAGCGTGATCACGTCGGCCACCACGGCGAAGAGGCCCGAGGTGAACGCTTCGCTCACCGCCTCGACGTCGTGGAGCACCCGGGTCATCAGCCGCCCGACCGGGTTCCGGTCGAAGAATCGCGCCTCCAGGCGCAAGAGGTGGTCGAAGATCGTCTCGCGCAGATCGTGGATCACCCGCTGGCCGGTGAGCTGCATGAGGTAGGCTTCCACCGTTCTGAGCGCGTAGAGCACCGCCAGGATACCGACGTAGAGCCCCGCCACCCGCGTCAGCCCGAGCCAGTCCGACTTCAGGATGTGATCGTCGATGGCGACCTTGAGCAGCCACGGCTGGGCGAGCTCGGCGACCGCGATCAGCGGGAAGAGGAGCATCGACCCCACGATGAGCCCGCGATGCGGACGCGCCGCATGCATGAGGCGCGCGGCCAGGCGCCGGTCGAAGGCGCGGCCGAGCTGCTCGTCGGCCTCGGGGTCGTAGCCCGACTCAGGCACGCGCGATCTCCTCCTCGAGCTGCTGGATGCGCCAGAGGCGGGTGTAGAGCCCGCCCATTCTCAGAAGCTCCTCGTGGCCGCCCGCCTCGACGACGCGTCCCGCGTCCAGCACGACGATGCGGTTGGCCATGCAGGCCGCGCGCAGCCGGTGAGTCATCAGGAGGACGGTGCGTCCGGCCACGGCCCGACGCAGGTTGTCCAGGATCTCCTCTTCCTTCACCGCGTCGACGGAGGCGAAGGCGTCGTCGAGGACGAGGACTGGCGGCGCGCCGGCGAGCGCCCGCGCCAGGGTCACCCGCTGGCGCTGTCCACCCGAGAGCGTCAGGCCGCGCTCCCCGACGACGGTGTCGAAGCCCGCGGAGAACCGCTGAACCTCGTCCGCGATGCCGGCCACGGTGGCGGCGGCCTGCAGTTGCCCCTGCCCGACCCCGTCGCGCCCGAGGTCGATATTGTCGGCGATGGAGCGTGAGAAGAGGAACCCCTCCTGCGGCACGTACCCCAGCCCGGCGCGCAGGGCCGCGAGCGGAAGCTCGGTCACGTCCCGTCCGCCGACGAAGACCGTCCCGACCGGCGGCTTCCAGAGCCTCGCCAGCAAGAGTCCAAGCGTGGACTTGCCGCTTCCGGTCGGACCGACCACGGCCACGGTCTCACCGGGCGCCACCTCGAAGCTCACATCCCTGAGCGCCGGCGCCCGGCTCCCGTACGCGAACGTGAGGTGAGAAAACCGGATGCCGGGCGCGGGGGTTGTTGTAGCGGGGTCCGTGAGCCCGGCGCTGACCGAGGGTGGCCTGACAAGGGCGCTCGCCGGGTTTGTTGTAGCGGGGTCCGTGAGGCCGGCGCTGACCGAGGGTGGCCTGACAAGGGCGCTCGCCGGTTCCGACACGCCCGTTCGCTCCGTTGTGGCCGCTGCTCCTACAATTTCCTGGATTCGGGTCATCGAGGTCAGGCCACGGCGTACGATCGAGAGGGTCCAGCCAAGCGCGATCGTCGGCCAAGCGAGGTACGCGAGATAGCCGTTGAACGCGACGAGCGCCCCGAGGGTCAGCCGACCGTCCACGACGGCTCGGCCGCCCGCCCAGAGCACGACAAGGGTCCCGAGGCCCGCGATCAACCCCATCAAGGGGGAGAATCCGGCCTCGGTCCGCGCGAGGGCGAGGCTCAGGCGAAGGTATTCGCCGCTGGCCTGACCGAAGTCGGCGCGCGCGCGTGGCTCGAGGGTGTACGCACGCACCACCGCCATGCCCGCCAGATACTCCTGGACTCGCTCAGACAGGACACTGAGCTGGTCCTGGGCCGCCTGCGTCCGGTCGTTGACCCGCAGGTTGAAGCGCCGGGCCAGGACCACCAGGGGGGGAAAGGGAGCCAGCGCCCACAGGGTCAGCCACGGATCGACCGCCAGCATGGCGCCGAGCACCCCGACGAAGGCGAAGCCGGTGGAGACGAGGCTGATCACGCCGAAGCCGAGGAGCGACCGAACGGCCGTGATGTCGCTGGTGGAGCGCGCCATCAGGTCGCCGGTGGAATGAGCCGCGTAGAACCTCGGCGGAAAGCTCTGCAGCGCCGCGTAGAGGTCGTTGCGGATATCCGCCTCGATGCGCTGGCACCCCCCGGTGATCGCCAAGCGCGAGCCGAGCCGCGCAACGCCGTTGACGATCGCGAACAGCACGATGAGGGCGACGTAGTGTCCAACCGGAGCCGAGGCTGGACCCGACTGGAGGGCATCGATCGCTCGCTTGACCGTCCAGGGGATCGTGAGTGAGGCGGACGTCGCGGCCGCGAGACACGCGATGCCCAGACCGTAACGCGCGCGGTAGTGCCACAGGTAACGCCAGGCCGCCCGAGCGGGAGAGGTCAGCCGCGCCTCCCCGCCGCGTGCGGCAGGAGGGCCGCATAGACGGCGAAGACGGCAGGCGTCGGCACGCCGAGGCGCTCGCCGAGGCGCGCGGCGTGCCCGTGCAGAGCCTCGAGCTCGAGCCGTCTGCCCTGCAGGAGATCCTGGGCGAGCGAGGCCCGGTTGCCGGGCGCGATGGTGGCGGCGAACTCCATGGTCTGCTCGACGGCGTCGTCAGCCAGGTCGACCCCGGCCGCGCGCGCGACGGCGGTCACCTCCTCGACGATCGCCCGGAACAGGCGCCAGGTTGCGGGCGTCTCGCGGACCACACCGACCGTCTCGCGCGTGACGGCCGTCGTCCCGCCCACAGCGCAGATCAGCACGTATTTCTCCCAGAGCGCCCGGCGAACGTCCTTGGACAGCTCGACGGGGATCTCGGCGCGCGCGAACGCGTCGCGCAGGCCCTCGGCCCGAGCGCTCACGCGGCCGTCCAGCTCGCCGAAGATGACGCGCCCCGCGGCCTGATGCCTGATCACGCCCGGGGCCTCGATCGTCGCGAAGACCTGCGCGACGCCTCCCAGCGCGCGCCCGGCGCCCAGCAAGGCGTCGATCTTGTCCTCGTTGTCCACGCCGTTCTGGAGCGACAGGACGGGCGTGTCGGAGCCGAGGATCGACCAGAGCCGGGCCGCCGCGTCGTCCGTGTCGAAGGACTTGACACAGAAGAGCACGGCGTCCGCCCGGTCGACGCCCTCGAGGCGCTCGACCACGGCCGGCCGAGCCACCGAGTCGCCCTCGGCCGCCGATCGGATCGCGAGGCCGGTGCGCCGAATCGCCTCGAGGTGGGCGCCGCGCGCGACCATCGTGACCCGCTCGCCGGCGCGCAGGAACTTCGCGCCGAAATACCCGCCGACGCCGCCGGACCCCATCACCACGATGTGCACGACCCGTATGATACATTGCGCGGCAGCATGGCATCGCTCGAACGACGCGTGGCGATCGACGCCGCGCGGGCCGCCGGGCACCTCCTGAAGAGCGAGCTGCCCGGATCGCGCCGCATCGCCTACAAGGGCAGTCCGACGAACCTCGTCACGGAGATGGACGCGCGCGCCGAGGAGCTGATCGTCGGGCGCCTGGCCGCGGCGTTTCCCGACGACGCGGTGCTCGCCGAGGAGCGCGGCGCCACGGCGGGACGGTCGGGACGGCGCTGGATCATCGACCCGCTCGACGGCACGACCAACTACGCCCACGGGCTTCCGACCTACGGCGTGTCGATCGCGCTCGAGACCGACCAGCGCGTCGAGCTCGGCGTGGTCTTCGACCCGAACCTCGACGAGCTGTTCGTGGCCGAGCGCGGGCGCGGGACCACGGTGAACGACCGGCCGCTCGCCGTGTCGCCCACGGCGACGCTGGGCGAGAGCTTGCTGGCGACGGGATTCCCTTACAACATCCGCGAGGTGCCAGACAACAACCTCACGGAATACGCCGCCTTCAGCGTGCGCGCGCGCGCGGTCCGGCGGATGGGCTCCGCCGTCCTCTACCTCGCGTGGCTGGCCAGCGGTCGGCTCGACGGCTACTGGGAGCTTCGACTCGGACCGTGGGACGTCGCCGCCGGGAGCCTGCTCGTCGAGGAGGCGGGCGGCCGGGTCACGGACTTGACGGGCGGCGCGCTGGACATCGACACCCCGGCCCTCGTCGCGAGCAACGGCCGTATCCACGCCGCGATCCTCGCCGTGCTACAAGAGATTCGGGGAGGTAAGCCGACGTGACGCTCTCCGCCGCGAGGCGCCTCGCTCGCTTCGTCGTCGACCTGGGGGCAAACGACCTGCCGGCGCCCGTGATGGACAAAGCCGGGCTCCTGGCGCTCGACACACTGGGATGCGCTCTGGCCGCCGCCCGGTACGACTTCGGGCGGGCCGCACGCGCGACGGCCGAGCGACTGGGCGGGCCTTCCGAGAGCACGCTGGTCGGGGGCAAGGCGCGGGTGGCGGCGGCCAACGCCGTGCTGGCGAACGCCACGCTCGCGCATGGACTCGACTTCGACGACACCCGCGAAGACGCGATCGTCCACACGGGCTCGGTCGCGGTCACGACCGGCCTGGCCGTCGGCGAGGCGGTCGGCGCTTCCGGGCGCGGGGCACTCGAAGCGATCGTTGCCGCCGTCGAGGTGATGTGCCGCGTCGGCCTGGCGGTTCCCGGCAAGTTCCACGCGCGACACTATCATCCGACTGCGCTCGCCGGGACCTTCGCGGCCGCCGCCGCCGCCGGCAAGCTCTACGGGCTGACGGAGGACGAGCTGGTGCGCGCCTTCGGAATCTGCGGAAGCCAGGCGGCCGGGATCATCGAATATCTGTCCGACGGCTCGTGGACCAAACGACTCCACCCGGGCTGGGCGGCCCACGCCGGCGTCGTGGCCGCGCTGCTGGCGCAGG
>Ga0137397_10001081_pt1 | contig 18992 bp, 13 predicted proteins | sample czorhiz116metaG_FD_106658 | JGI IMG/M metagenome (GOLD analysis project Ga0137397, IMG submission 106658) | Vadose zone soil microbial communities from Angelo Coast Range Reserve, California, USA - czorhiz1.16 metaG | ecosystem: Environmental > Terrestrial > Soil > Vadose zone | place: USA... | reverse complement strand
GGGCCAGCTTGGAGCGAAAGACGTCGCGAACCTGGGGGGCGATACGTTTCGAATGAGCGTTGGCGGAGCTTTCGCGATCAACAGCGGCAATGGCGTGCCGAATCGCGCCGTCTCAGGACCCAGCGCCAACCTTGCCGGCGACATCAGCATCGTGCGCGGCGCTCACCAAATCGCGTTCGGGTCCAACTACATCCACACCATGATGAACTTTCTCAGCGGCCTGAACCCGGTCGGGAACCTCACGTTCAACGGATCGGTGACGGGGTTGGGACTGGCGGACTTCCTGGTGGGTGCGGCGTCGGGGTGGAATCAAGGCACCTTCAACACCTGGTATTTGCGAGGAAACTATGTCGGCGTTTACGGCCAGGACACCTGGAAAATGACGTCACGCCTGACGGCCAGCTACGGGCTCCGCTGGGAGCCGTACTGGGCTCCCTACAGCCGGTTCAAAGCCTTTGCGCACTTCGATCCGAACCTGTTCGATCAGAATATCCACAGCACGATGTATGTCAATGCGCCGGCCGGACTGATCTTTCCCGGGGATACTCAGTACACGATCGGAAATCATCCGCGAGGCAGTAAGATGAATGTCGTCATGCCTCGCCTCGGTCTGGCCTGGGACGTGAAGGGCGATGCCCGCATGACGGTTCGGGCCGCCTGGGGGATGTTTACCGAGCGGACGGACTTCCAGGGCTACTCCTCCTTCACCGGGGCCGCTCCGTATGGCAACAACATCAGTCTGGCGAATGTTACGCTGTCGAATCCCTGGGGAAATTATCCGGGCGGCAACCCGTTTCCGTTAGTATTGAGCAAGAACATTCCCTTCGCGACATTCGCCACCTACCGCACCGACCCGTTTGACTTCCATCCAGCCTACATGAACCAGTGGAACCTGAGCGTTCAGAAGCAAATCGGGGCCGACTGGTTGATTACCGCGAACTATGTCGGCAACAACATGATTCACATGATAGCGGGTCAGGAGTTGAATCCCGCTCGATTCCTGGGACTCAGCGCGTGCGCGATCAACGGCGTCAACTATCCAACGTGCTCGACCACGAACAACACGAATCAGCGGCGCGTCTTATTCCTGAAGAACCCCGCGCAAGGGCAGTACTACGCCAGGATCACCCAATTGGATGACGGCGGAACGGCGACGTATAACGGACTTTTCCTGTCCGCGCAAAAACGCCTGAGCCATCACGTTAGCGCGCTGGCCAACTACACCTGGTCCCACTGCATCAGCGATGTGTTTGAACCGGATCTGGGGACGGGCGCCACCAGTACGATTCCGGGAGACCGCCGCGCCAATCGAAGCAACTGCGTGACCTCAGATCAGCGCCAGGTGTTCAATTTTTCAGGAGTCATTCAAGGGCCGGCCTTCTCCGGCACGTTTGCGCGCGCCGTCGCGAGCAATTGGCAGATCTCGCCGATCGTGAAGATCCGGTCGGCGACATTCTTCACGGTCATTTCGGGTGTGGATAGCGCGTTGACTGCAACGCCAAACCAGACGCCAAATCAGATCGGCAATCCTTATCCGAGCGAGCAGACCGTGAGGAATTGGATCAGCGCGTCAGCATTTTCAGTGCCGGCGCTCGGATCCTACGGTAATCTGGGTCGCAATAATCTCAAGGGGCCCGGAAGCGTTCAGGTGGATGCGGCGTTGTCGCGGACTTTCCAGATTAGAGAGAAGAAGACAGTCCAATTGCGCGCGGAAGCATTCAACATTTTGAACCATGCGAATTTCAATCCTCCGGTTCCGACGTTAAACAGCGGAAGTTTCGGGCAGATCCAAAGCGCTCTCGACCCGAGAATCCTGCAGTTTGCTTTGAAGTTTATTTTTTAGAAGGGTTCCCCTCCTTGAAAGAGCGTGTTGCAAAACCCAAAGGAGAAGCGGGGAAGAAACCACAAGAAGCACAAAATGCACAAAAAGGCGCAAGAATTTTTGTGCTTCTTGTGCTTTTTGTGGCTACGTCCCTCCCCTTCAAAGTTTTGCAACATCCTCTGAAAAGGAGGGGAATGTCCGCATTTTCTTTTGGGGCATTAACTAATCGTCCGCTATCCTTGTTGAAATTCAACGGGGGTATCCCTCTCACACTGGACCAATGATGAAGAACTGGTTGCTTGCTGGGTTTGTCGGTGTTTTGTTCGGGCTTACCGCGTATGGTCAGGCCTCGCGAGTGCTGATTGATCAGTACTGTATCGGTTGTCACAACGAGAGGCTCAAGACCGCCGGCTTGATGCTGGACAAATTGGATCTCTCGCAGATCAGCGGCAATCCGGCGGTATGGGAGAAAGTCGCGCGGAAACTCCGCTCAGGCGATATGCCTCCCGCAGGCCGGCCGCGGCCTGCCAAAGCCGATGCCGACGCCTTCGCGTCGTCGCTTGAAACGGCCCTCGACGCGGCCGCCGCGGCGCAACCCAATCCCGGCGCGCCGGCCATTCACCGGCTCAATCGAACCGAATACAGCAATGCGATACGCGACCTGCTCGCTTTGGACACGGCAGCCATCGATGTGAAATCGTGGATTCCCGCCGACGATTCCGGGTACGGCTTCGATAACATCGGAGATGTCCTTTCCTTATCGCCTCTTTTGTTGGAGAGGTACCTGTCGGCGGCCGAAAAGATCAGCCGCCTCGCGGTTGGCGATCTGAAGATTCCTCCAGCCGACGAGACATACGACGCGCCCAAAGGTTTGGTGCAGGACGATCGGACAAGTGATGACCTCCCGCTTGGATCGCGCGGCGGACTCGCCGTCCATCACTACTTCCCGCTCGATGGGGAATACCTCATTCAGGTTCGACTGCAAAGGACCAGCGGCTTGGAGCGGGACACGATCCTGGGTCTTCAGGAACAGCGTCAAATCGACGTTCGCCTGGATGGTCATCGATTGAAGCTGTTCGTCGTAGGCGGCGGCCAATCTCAACTGGATCCTGCCGCGGACGGGAATCTGGAGTTGCACGTTCCTGCAAAGGCAGGTTCGCACGTCGTCGCCGTATCGTTCATTAAAGACACCGTCAAGCCCGCGCCTCGCCGGAACAATTCCGGCGCCATCAACAGCGTTACGATTCGAGGTCCTTACAACGCCACCGGTTCGGGCGAAACACCCAGCCGCGTCAGAATATTCACCTGTCGCCCGGCCCCTGGGAATGAGAATGAGAACACGTGCGCCAAGGACATTCTCGGCGCGCTCGCGCGCCGCGCCTACCGCCGGCCCATCACGAACGCAGATCTGGGTCCGCTGCTCGATTTGTACAAGGCCGGGCGCAAAGACGGAAGTTTTGAGGCCGGAATCGAAATGGCGCTGCGGGGAATATTGGTCAGTCCAGGCTTCCTCTTCCGCATCGAACGCGACCCGCCGAAGATCGCTCCTGGCGCGGTATACCGCATTAGTGACATTGAGCTCGCTTCGCGTTTGTCGTTTTTCTTGTGGAGCAGCATTCCCGATGACGCGCTCCTCAATGCAGCCGAGCAAGGCAAACTCAAAGATCCCGCCGCTCTTGAACAACAGGTTCGGCGGCTGCTTACGGATCCACGCTCGAACGCTTTGGTGCAGAACTTCGCCGGTCAATGGCTTTATTTGCGCAATCTCCAATCGGTTTTGCCCGATCCCTCGGAATTTTCGGATTTCGATGAAAATCTGCGTCAGGCCATGCAGCAGGAAACGGAACTGTTCTTCGCCAGCATGCTCCGGGAGGATCGGAGCGTTCTGGATCTGCTGAATGCCGACTACACATTCGTCAATGAACGCCTCGCGCGGCATTACCAGATTCCGAATGTGTTTGGTAACGGCTTCCGCCGCGTAAACCTCAATAACGAGGAGCGCCGCGGACTGCTCGGACAAGCCAGTATTCTAACCGTGACCTCCTACGCTACCCGGACGTCGCCGACGTTACGCGGCAAGTGGCTGCTCGAAAATATTTTGGGCTCGCCGCCGCCTCCGCCTCCTGATAACGTTCCGTCTTTGAAGGAGGACACGCAAAGCAAGGCGATGTCCATGCGCCAGCGTATGGAACAGCATCGCGCCAATGTTGTCTGCGCGAGCTGCCATGCGCGCATGGACCCGATGGGTTTTGCGCTGGAGAATTTCGATGCCATCGGCCGGTGGCGAACCCGCAATAGCGATGGCAGCCCCGTCGATGCTTCGGGAGTGCTCCCCGATGGGTCGAAGTTTGAGGGACCAGCCGGCTTGCGTAATGTTCTGTTGCAACAGCCCGGTCAGTTTGTCGGCAATCTGACGGAACGACTTCTGACTTACGCGCTCGGCAGAGGAACCGAATACTACGATGCTCCTGTCACTCGCGCGATCACGCGGGAAACCGCCCGGAGCGGCTACCGGTGGTCGTCCCTGATTTTGGGAATTGTCAGGAGCACGCCTTTTCAAATGAGGAGCATGAGCGGAGCGCGCGTAGCGCAAGGCCGGCAGGCCGCAGCCGTAAATAATGCAAGCCCGACGCGGAGCGCAAGCGCGACAGCGCGCAGCCTCAAGATAGGGCGCAGCCAGTAAAGGAAGGTCAGCCCATGATCATCACGAACAAAACGATTCATCGGCGCGCCTTCCTGCGCGGCGCGGGCGCAAGCCTCGCCTTGCCATTGCTGGACAGCATGATTCCGGCCGTCGCAAATGCGCAGAACAGGCTTAAGCCTGCAACCCGGTTGGGCATTGTATATGTGCCGAACGGCGTCATCATGGACCGGTGGACGCCGAAATCGGAGGGTTCGGCTTTCGAGATCACCCCGATTCTGGAGGGTCTGTCGCCGTTTCGAAATCAGATGCTGATTTTGAGCGGACTCAATCACAACGAGGCCCGCCAGTTGCCGGGGGAGGCCGCGGGCGATCATCCTCGCGCTTGCGCCGCATATCTGACCGGCGTGCATTGCAAACAGACTTCCGGGGCGGACGCGCACGCGGGACTCTCCTTCGATCAAATCGCCGCCAAAGAACTCGGCAAACAAACCGAGCTGTCGTCACTGGAGTTAGGCATCGAGTCGGCTGAAGTCGTCGGCGCCTGTATTGCCGCCTACAGTTGCGCTTATTCCAACACGTTCAGTTGGAGCACCCCAACGACGCCGCTCCCTATGGAGAACCGCCCTCGCGCCGTCTTCGAGCGACTCTTTGGCGATAGCAACAGCACGGACTCCGCCGAACGGCTTGCGCGCGTCCGCAAGAACCGCAGCATTCTGGATTTTGTGAATCAGGAGATCAATCGCCTGCTGACCGGCCTTGGACCGAGTGATCGCACAAAGGTGAATCAGTACCTCGATGCTGTCAGGGATGTCGAGCGGCGTATCCAACTCGTCGAGCAGCAATCCTCGAAAGAACTCCCCGCGCTGCAGCGCCCCGGCGGAATTCCGCCGACATTCACCGAACACGTTAAATTGATGTTCGACTTGCAGACGCTCGCATATCAAACGGATCTGACGCGGGTTTCGAGCCTCATGGTGGGTCATGAAATGAGCAGCCAGTCTTATCCCGAGATTGGTTTTGCCGATCCATACCATGCCGTCACACACCATCAGGGAGATCCCGCTAAGATCGAAAAATGTGTCAAGGTGAATACCTTCCACATCGAAATGTTTGCGTACCTGCTCGAAAAGATGCGATCGACTCCCGATGGCGACGGATCGCTGCTGGACCATAGCATCATTCTGTACGGCAGTCCTCTTAGCGACGGCAACCTGCACCTGACTAAAAATCTGCCGGTTCTCATTATGGGCGGCGGTTCCGGGCAGTTGAAAAGCGGCCGTCACTTGCGTTACTCGGCCGACACGCCCATGACAAACCTGTTTCTGACACTGCTCGATAAAGTCGGCGTTTCCACCGAAAGAATCGGCGACAGCACAGGACGACTGGAATTATGAAACGCTTACTCCGCGCCATTAGACTCGGTGTCCTCTTTTCAGCCGCCGTTTTTGGCGCAACGGGTGATCTTCGCCTCATCGAAGCTGTGAAAAATGGCGACATAGCCGCAGTGCGGTCCCTGCTCGACCAGCACTTTGACATTAATGCGGCGGAGCCGGATGGAGCGACAGCCCTGGCATGGGCTGCCGAACGCGACGACATTGAAACGGCAGATTTGCTGATTCAAAGCGGTGCGAATGTAAACGCCGCAAACGATAATGGTGCAACGCCTCTGTGGTTGGCCGCCACCAGGGCAAGCGCGCGGATGACGGAAAAGTTGTTGGGCGCGGGCGCCAACCCCAACGCGGCTCTTGTTTTCGGAGAGACGGCACTCATGGCTGCGGCCTCCACAGGGAGCATGGATGTTGTAAGGGCGCTCGTGACGCACGGAGCCGACGTGAACGCGCGAGAAATTCGCGGATCGCAAACGGCCCTGATGTGGGCAATCGCTGAAAAGCGTACGGAGGTTGCGCGATACCTTATCGAACATGGCGCCGACGTGAAAACCAAGTCGAAGGCTGGCTTGACGCCATTCCTGTTCGCTGCTCAACAGGGCGATCTCGATTCCGCGCGTCTGATCGCAGCCGCTGGTGCGGATATCAGCGCGCCCGGGCCCGACGGAAGGAGCCCTCTGCTGATCGCAAGCGCGGGAGGACACGAACCGCTGGCGATCTTCCTTCTGGGAAAAGGGGCGAACCCGAATGCAGCGGATCGCCTGGGTTTGACCGCACTACATTATGCAGCCACGGCTGGGAAGCTGGAATTGATCAAGCCGCTTCTGGCTGCCGGAGCCAATCCCAATAGCCGCGCTATCCGAGAGCGAGCCAACTCGGGACCCTACAGCACCGTGGATTACCCACCCGTAAGTATTATCGGCGCGACGCCGCTATTTCTCGCCGCAGAGGCGGGCAATGCGGAGGCCGTGCGGTTCCTGGCTGCCAACGGCGCCGATCCCCAACTCTCGACGAATGAAAAAACCACCCCGCTCATCGTTGCCGCAGGAGCGGGCGTTTATCAGGACCTGGCGAATGATCAAGCGCAGGAGGAGTGGAAGCAGCGGCATTTTGAAACGGGTAAAGTTCTTGCGGACCTGGGCGTTGATGTGAATGCGAAAGGCGAAAACGGATGGACGGTCCTCCATGCCGCCACATACATGGGACTGGATTCGCTCATCCAACTCCTCGTCGAAAAAGGCGCAAAATTGGACGTAATGGATAACTTCGGACAAACGCCGCTGAGCATTGCCGAGGGCGTCATCACCGTCGGATTAGGCAACGCCGCCAATCGAAGACCTCGCAACGTGCGCAGAACCACCGCAGACCTGCTTCTCAAGCTCGGCGCCACTCCCTTAGAGACATCGGGCGTCCAGATTTCCATTAAAAAAGGGAAGTAGTCGCTCCTACCTCGGCGCAGGTTGAGATCAAACCAACCCAGGTCGGGCCGGTCGAGGAACTCGGCCGCTTCCTTTTCTGGGATCGCCCAGCGGCCTGCAGCCCGGCGGCCTCATCCGCAATCCCTAGTGTCCTGAGTTAGAAGTTCGTTATCAAATCGTTGAGTAAATGGCAGGTCCGGATAGCGTATTCCCCTCCTGGGACAGGAGGGGTGGCTGCGCCATCAGGAAGACGTTGCCGAAGGCCACCGATTGAAGGCGCAGACGGGGTGGTCATTCCAGAATGAACGTTTCGCTGTGTGTTTCTGATACGTGCTTCCCGACTGACCACCCCTCGTCGAATCCGGACAGAAATCGTCGATGTCAGCGCTACAAATGTCGAGTGCATTGATGAAATCATCAATGCATATGAGAAAGCGGCGATACATGTGAGAAGTCGTCAATGCCCCAGAGAAATTGTCAAATCCGACTATTTCCAACACGCGGCAAGGCTCCGGCCTTTCAATTTTCATTGAAACTGCATTCGACGATTTTTCTGCCGCATCGACGATTTCTCACGGGCATCGACAATTTATCGTCATCCGAACTTCGGAAAGATTACAACCACACTCGGAGCGCGAAGAATTCAGGCTAACGCTCGGCTGACGTTCCAGAATGCGTCAATTCCCCTGTTTCCCGCGGCCTTGTTCCTTCCTGGTGAAAAGAAAAAGCCGAATCCCGTGAGGGATTCGGCTTCCGTTCGTTTTGATTGATCCTGACAGTTACCTGGTTTGCCCGGCCGCGTTCATCACTTCACGAATGGCGGCCGCCGTCACGGGAGAGGTCTTCATGTTGGTCTCTCTCTTGAAGCCCTCGGCGGCGATCTTCAGCGGTGTGTATCCCAATTTGTTCGGTTTGTTCCAGACTTCGATCCTGGCGCCTTTTTCGGCAAGGAACCGGACCACGGACGGCAGAAACTTGTAGGCTGCGCCGTGCATGGCGGTCTCGCCATTGTTATCGACGGCGTCCAGGTTGCCGCCCAGTTCCAATGCGGCTTTGACGGCTTCGAGCGCTTCGGTTTCTGTCCCGGCATCCTCACCGGGAGAGCGCGTTCCGACGCCGGCCGCGACCGTCAGCGGTGGAGTATTATCTGAGTTCGGCAGCAGGGGATCCGCCCCAAGCTGGGCCAGCAGGCGCATGAACTCGGCATCTCCGGCTCGGGCTGCCATCAGAAAAGGCGTAGCGCCCATCATGTTCAGGTCCGTTACTCCGGCATTTCCCCGCTTCGTCATTCGCGCATTTACGTTCGCGCCATGCGCCACAAGCCGTTTGGTGATCTCGATACTATCCATCTTGCCGGAGCCTTGCGGTGCCGGATCGTTGGTGCCCTCTCCGGGTTTGCGAACCCAGGTCAACTGATGCAAGGCGGTCCATCCCTGAGCGGCCGCGTTCGGATCGGCACTGGCATCGAGCAACACTGAGGCGAGTTCGAAGTGGGCGTTCGCGACCGCAACAACCAGGGCACTCGGCCCGCCGGCCGCCTCGGCCGAATTGGGGGCTGCGACGACACCGGTTGCTCGCCGGCGGGCGTTCGCTCCCGGCAAACTCTCATTGATGTCTGCCCCGGCAGCAAGCAACGCCCGGACCGCGTCTATATGGCCTTCACGAACAGCGAACAAGTACGGCGTAAAGCCGCCGTTCGCACGCGCACGAATGTCTGCGCCGCCTTCGGCCAGCGCTTTCACGACTTCGGCGTGACCTTCCGCCGCCGCCCACATCAGCGCCGTCTGTCCGCGCCGGCTCTCCTTCGCGTTGGGGTTTGCTCCATGGGCCAGCAGCGCCTTTACTGCTTCCGGTTTGCCGGTGCGCGATGCGGTCATCAACATCGTTTCGCCATCGGCACCCACAGCGTTGGCATCAGCGCCCGCTTTCAACAACATCTCGATCAAAACAGCGCTTCCATTGACGGACGCCAGGTAGAGCGGCGCGACGCCGTAGCGATTCGCGGCCTTGACATCAGCGCCGGCACGGATCAGCAGTTCCGCAGTTTCCGAATTGTTCTCGTAGGCGGCCCAATAAAGTGCTGTCGTGCCGTCGAGGTCGCGGACGTTGACATCGACGCCTTTCTTCAACAGGGCGCGCACCGTCGCCGTATCCGATTTCCTGGCTGCCTCCACAAGCGGCAATCCGGCACCGGCAGCGCTCAGGTTCGCAGCCCATAACAAAGACAACATCGACCAGCCCCACAAGAGTTTCAGACGCATGATTGTGGCCTCCTTCGAATTCCAGCTAAAGAAGCTCGGTGACCTTGCCAGTGCTGTCGCCGAAACTCTCGAGATTGATTCCAACCTTTTCGAGCAGGCTCAGATGGACATTCGCCAGCGGCGTCGGTTCCTTCGTTTTAATGTGGAGGGCAGCCTTCGTGCTGCGAGCGCCGCCTCCCACCAGAACGATGGGCAGATTCGAATGGTCGTGCATGTTGGGATTGCCCATGCCGCTGCCGAGGAGGTACAGCGTATGGTCGAGCAGAGAGCCGTCGCCGTCCGGAGTGGACTTGAGCTTCTCCACAAAATACGCAAACAGCGATAGATGGTACGCATTGATTTTGGCCAGCTTGGCCAGCTTTTCCGGATTGTCCGCGTGGTGCGACACTGGATGGTGCGGCTCGGGCACGCCGATCTGGGGATACGTTCGCGTGCTCACCTCGCGGGCCAATTGGAACGTAATGACGCGAGTGATATCGGACTGCAGAGCGAGGGCCTGCAGATCGAACATCAATTTGACGTGCTCTTCCCACTCTGCCGGCACGGAAACCGGACGATCGAGCGCCGGCGCCGCAGAGTCGGCGTTTTGCTTCTCGGCCTTCTGGATGCGGCGCTCGACTTCCCGAATGGAATCGAGATATTGGCTGAATCTCCTGCGGTCACTTGCGCCCAGCTTCCGCTGCAGGCGAGCCATATCCTCCGTCACCCAGTCCAGAATGCTTCCGTTCGTCCGCAGTTCAGCGCGCCGGTCCGCGGGCGTTCCCCCATCGCCGAACAGGCGTTCGAAAACCACGCGCGGGTCGGCCTCAGTAGGAAGCGGCGTCGTCGGCGAGGACCATGCCAGGCTGTTCATGTAAACGCAGGCAAGTCCGTTGTCGCAGTTACCCACGACCGAGAGTAACTCCGTACCGAGCTCGAGTGACGGCAGTGCCGTATCCTTGCCGATCTGCTTCGCGGCGATCTGATCGACCGTCGTTGCCAGTTCGTAATCGGAGCCCTCAGTCTGCTTCGCCATGGCGGCGCTCAGGAAGGTGCTGTTCGAGGTCGCATGGCTGCCGTTGAGGTAGGCTTTCCTGAGCTCGAAATTCGTGAGAACGGTCACTTGATCCAGAAATGGCATGAGAGAGCTCAATGTCGGCGAAAGTTCGGTGATGTTTCCTTCGTTTCGCGGCGTCCAGTACGCAATATTCGAACCCATCGGGATATAGATAAATCCCAAACGGCGAACGGAACTCGCTGCCGGGGTCATGGCCGACAGAGCCGGTACCATCGACTCCAGGAAAGGCAGCGCCAGTGTAACTCCCATGCCGCGCAGGAATGTTCGACGGGGTAGAGCTTTCTTTGTGATGATCATTGCGACCTCCTCATTTGAAAGGGTGTGCTGGTGGCGATGCCAAGAATGAGCGACGAGAAGCGATCGTCCTTGCTGTTGGCGTCCCGAACAATCTTGCGGACTGCCGCCGCATCGTAATACTCGAGTCCACGGCCGAGGCCGTAGGTCAAAAGTTTTTCAGTCATCGTGCCGACAAACAGTTCCGGGCGGCTGAGCAATGCCTGCCGGAGTCCGGACGCGCCGTCGAACTTGTTCCCATCGGGAAGATTGCCTGAAGCGTCGATGGGTGCGCCTGTCTCATCCGTCCGCCAGCGGCCGATGGCATCATAATTCTCGAGCGAAAAACCGATCGGATCCATGATCTGATGGCAAGTGGCACAGACGGGGTTGGCACGGTGTGCAGCCATGCGCTCCCGCATGGTCAGGACTTTTCCGTCGGGGTTATCCGTCTTTAACGGTGGAACGTTCGGTGGCGGCGGCGGTGGCGGCGTGCCCACAATGTTTTCGAGGATCCATTTGCCGCGAATTACGGGCGATGTGCGGGTGGCGTAGGAAGTCACCGCCAGAATGCTTCCCTGGCCCAGCAGTCCGCCGCGCGGGCTGTCATTGCCGAATGTGATGCGCCGGAATCGGTTGCCGTACACGTTCGGAATACCGTAATGCTTGGCGAGGCGTTCGTTGACGAACGTGTAATCGGCCTTCAACAGGTCGAGTACGCTGCGATCTTCGTCGACGATGCTCTGAATAAAAAGTTCCGTCTCGCGCCGAAACGCTTGCCGCAGGTTGTCGTCGAAGTCTGGAAACGTGCGTGGATCCGGAGCGAACGATGCCAGATTGCGCAGGTGCAGCCACTGTCCGGCGAAGTTGCTCACCAACATGCTCGAGCGACTGTCCGCCAGCATCCTCCGTACCTGTTGTTCGAGCACAGCCGGATCCCTGAGCTTTCCGCGCGTGGCCAGATCGCGCAGTTCATCGTCGGGAATACTGCTCCAAAGGAAGAACGACAGGCGAGTAGCCAATTCCAGCTCGGTGATGCGATACGGCGTATTCGAGGCGACGTTCGTGGGCTCCGCTTCAATCCGGAACAAAAACTCCGGCGCCACCAGAATCGAGCGAAGCGCCGTTTCGATACCCGCCTCGAACCCATCTTCCGCTCGGCGATCTTTATAGAAACTGAGCGGAGCTTGAAGATCCGCATCGGTCACGGGCCGCCGATAGGCGCGCCGGGCCAATGTCGAGATAATAGTCCTGGCGCACGTTGCTTCGTCAGAAGGCTTCGACGGACGACACACGAAGATACGGCGGCGGCTGGGCGTGTCGCCCGGCCCGCTGGCATTGAATGGGCCCGCAATGGCAAGTGAATACAGGGAGGGCTGAGTTCGGGGATGCCGGTCCGCATTAAAGTGCGCCTGGTAGGGCTGACGCTCGGTTTCGAGCAACGTCGAGGATCTCTTGAGAAATCCGACGCCGAGCGCGTGCGGACCCGCCTTCGCCGAAAGGCGGACCGTGAAGGCTCCCTGAGCCTCTTCCGCCTTATTGTAGTCCTGTCCACCTCGCGCCGGCTCTACACGAAAGAGCTGCACGCGTTCGCCATCCAGCGTGAATTCCATCTGGTGCGGTTCGGTGAGCCCTTCGATCCGTTCGTTGCGATCTCGTGACAGGCGGATCTGAACCTCGTACTCGCCGTCCATCGGAAATGTTTGCTGAACGACGGTTCCCCCGCGGGTGCCAACCGGTAAACCACTCAGCTGATCCTCCTGCGTCAGGTCTGCCGGAAGCACAATAGTGGTGCTGCCGGGAGAACGAACGGGAGTGCCGACGGCCAGACGGCTGATCTTCTGAGCAGCCGACAGGTATCGCTCCATAAGCGTCGGAGATAATTCTCCGACAGTAATATTGTCGAAGCCATGGCTTGAATCGTCGCTCGGCAGAAGGGACGCGACCTCCACCTCGAGCGCGAGCAGATCGCGAATCGCATTCTGGTATTCGGTTCGATTGAGCCGGCGGGCCGTATCGATTCGGCCTGGATTGGGCCTGGCGGCCATCTCGCGGTCGAGGGATCTTTCCAGGTACGAAACAAACGCGTTGTACGTCCCCTCATCAGGGCGAGGCCGTCCGGCTGGAGGCATTGCGCGGGCGCGAAGCTTCCGCACTACCTTTTCCCACACCTCGACGTTCTTGCTCACGTCCTCAACATCGATTGCGTTCAGCGCAAGTCCTGCCGTTTTCAGCTTGTCATTGTGGCAGCCGGCACAATATTGATTGAGGATCGTCGCATGAGTTGATACCGGCACTGCGGGTGCGCCGGTAGATTGTTGAAGCGGACCAACGGCCCCGTAATAGCTGGCGGACACTGACATTGCAGTCAGCCCACTGAGAAACCAATAAAGCCAACGGCTAGGCATCAGGCCTCCGAAACCTGTGAGATCAGATGTTCTTCATTAACAAGGTTTTGACTTCTTGGCACATAGCCTAAGGTGATTCTTGCCAATACACAAGTTGTTTAACACACCGATTTTCCTGTGCCGGCTAGGGACAGGTCGATGCAATCGTCTCCAACCACGTGACGTTGAGGCGCACATCGTTCGCAGTTCTTATCAGCAAGCCCTTGGCTTCCATCTTGTGGCCTTTATAGGAGTCAATTCGGAAACCGGAAGTGAAAGATTCAGGAGACAACAATTTGAACGTTTGCGTGCCAAGAGGCCTGGCCGCGGCTGCCTTCAACTCTTCGGCGGCCGGCTTGTCCGGATTTCGGGTTCGGATGGGATCGGACGCATTGGTCAGGATCCAGGTATTGTCGGCGCCCTGCGCCAGGCATCCGACTATCTGAACGAGCGCAAAGTTCGGCACTCCGGACCCGTCTTTGCTTGTAATCCGAACACTATCGAGCACATTAGCCTTCAGTTCCTCTGTACTGGCGGGAAATGCGTTTGCATCCAGTATGTAGGCCAGGATAGTCAGGTACACGTCTTCAGTCAGCTTTTCACGGCCGGGCGGCATCGTCTTCATACGATCGAACAGGGCATTCAAACTGTCTCCTCCCCATTGGCTCATGAATGAGTCGCCTTTGAGCGCGGGACCCTCTACACCGGTGAGTTCATCGCCATGGCACTCACTGCAATTGGCAGCGAAGTTAGTTCTGCCCTGTATTGCCTGACCCGCCGCGTAGACACCATCCCAGACAGTTTTGTCGCCACTTCTTCCCGCCTGTGCCGCCAGAAGCTGCGGCATCTTTGAGGATAATCCGCCGCTCAACATCAGGATGAGTATCGCCGCAAAAAATGGAAACACGGTGAGTGGTCTATCCATGGATTCTCCTGCGATGCCGATTTATGGGCAGGCATTTTAGCCGAAAGTGGATTCCAGGATGAAACCAATATAAAACGCCTTTTTTCCTTGTGTCTTGATTCCTATCGGACCAGAGAATGATCTGCCCATGAACCAGCGATCTGACGAAGTCACCGACCGAAGGCCACCGATGGTTTTGCGGATTTGCATAACTGCAGTCACTTTCCACAGGCCGTTCCCGGATAAGGAACCGCTGTGGTTTGGCAACGTCGAGGCCATGCCGGAGGTGACAGTCGAGGTCGGCGAGCGCACGCTGAGGGCGAAGCCGATAGTCCTGTGTGAGGGCCCGGAACGGGACCGTCTGTACGCGCTGGCTGTGGACTACTGGCCCGACTTGCTCCAGTACGAGACCAAAGCCGCACTCCGGAAGTTTCCCGTGATCCGTCTGGACCCGAAGGAATGACCTGTGCCGGCGGTCGTCCAGTTTGACGGCGACAAGATGGTGCACGAGCACCTGTTTTGGGATCAGGCGTCAGTGCTGGTCCAGCTTGGTCTCCTCCAGCGAGGAGGTCTGCCGGTCGCAGGGGCAGAGGACGCGCGCTCGCTGCTCGATCGAAGCATACGCCTGAATGCCTTGATTCACCGCGCCAGTGGCCACTGATCGACCGAGGCGAAAGGATGTTTCATGAGTCGAAAATCAGCCTCTGAAGAAGCGAAGGCGGTTGTACGTCGCAACACCGAGGAAGTTCAGGGCAAGGGGAGATTCGAACTCTTCGAAGAACTGTTCGCAGATGATTTTGTAGACCACACAACCCAACCAGGAACAACGCCAGACAAGGCCGGCGTACGACAACTTTATACATACTTGCGGCAGGCCTTCCCCGATTTTCACGCCGAAATCCACTGGCAGCTTGCAGACGGCGACCGTGTGACGACGTACAAAACTTACTATGGGACTCACGAGGGCCCGTTTCTTGGAATTGCTCCGACACATCGCAAGATTCATTTCGAATCGGTTGATGTGATGCGTGTGCAGAACGGAAAGATCACGGACCATTGGGGCGTCGGAAACCTGCTGTCACTGATGCAACAGATCGGCGGCTGGACACCGCCTCCATCTGGTGAGATCGCTCGTTAGTCCAGCCGTATTGCTCTTACTTAGACGGCAGCAGGCCGACCTGTTTCATGAACGTAGCTGCATCCCAATAATCAGACTCGCGGCGGATTTACCGGCCTCGAGTTCGAGGATGGTCGTCCCACGCACCGACGAAAAGCGCTTGCCAGTGGCCGGTATCCCTGGGAAGTCGCCTTTGTGTGTGCCTGACATAACCCACTCGATAACAGCCATGGTTTAGTAGCAAAGCGCCTTCTCACTCCATATTTGAAGTCAGGGACCGCCGCAAAGGCGCGCGTCGCGAAGCTGCGAATTTCCTCTTTGCCACGAGCGACCGCGTCCTCGAAAACACAGTCGTCGGTAAAAAGGGCAAGAACCTTTTCAGGATCGTTGGATGTCCAGGCCATCGCCCAATCATCGAACATCCGTTCCAAATCAGGAGTCGCCATGACACTCTCCTTCGCGCGGCTCGAGTTCTCAGCCCATATCTCAAAAGCATGGAAAAGGTGCGCTCGCACTTCAACTCGGTGAACTCCCTGACAACACGAAAACACTTTCGGGAGCTCTCAAATCGCCCAACGCAATCGCGTTTTCAGAGTTCAGAGGATATGACACATGGCAGACTGTCGCCCCGAGCCAGAGGAAGATGGGCTCAAGGCTATTCTCGCGAATCCCGTGATGATAAATGCTTATAAGCAGGGCATCCCTGGTAATCGGAAGTGATTATTCAACAGTTGCTCGCCGAGGCCGGTACCGGTGGCCTCAATCAAGGCCTGGTCTCTGTTGATGCCGATGGCGCTGAAGCTCCCACCGATTGGAACGAGTTGAGATCGCCGGAAAATTTTGTCGGCTATCAACGCACTCAGGATTTTGCGTCTCCCGGCGGTCCAGTACCAGATGAGCGCCGCCTTTATGCTGTGGGGTCACAGATTCAGCGCGTCAGCTTTCGGATCCCGCCCGATTGCCGGAGGCCATATATGCTACTCTCCAGATAGATCCTAATTAAGTTTCGGATGCCGACCGAGGACCTCCTCCGATTTCCTCTTCTTGGTAATCCTGAGTTCCGGCAATGTTCCAAATCCGAGAACAGGCCAGCCAATCGAGTCCGGTCAAAGACACGCCGCATATCCTGCTCGTCGACCACGACTCTCAGATGCGTCAGTACTTGACGCAACTTCTGAGCGCGAACTATGAGATCGATTCCATAGCTGACGCTCCGACAGCATTCACCTTGGCCCGCGAGCAGGTTCCGGACCTCGTACTCGCGAGCGTCATGACGCGCGTGTTAGATGGTTTCGACCTCCTGCGCGAGTTTCGCCGAGATGCACAGGTTGGGGAAGTCCCTATCATTCTTTACTCGTCCAGCGCCGATGAGGAGTCGTATTTGGAAGGCATGGAAGCCGGAGCCAATGACTACGTGATTACGCCTCTTTCAGAGCGGCAGTGGCTGATGCGTGTCCGAGCGCAGTTGCGAGTCGCTCAGATATGTCGCCAATCCATCCATGCCCTTCGCGCCAGCGAGGAACGCTACCGGACGCTGGCAACCGCGACGTCCGCAAATGTCTGGAGTGCCGCACCCAACGGCGATGTTGTAGGCGAGGCGCAGGGCTGGGAGAAAATGACCGGCCAGACTCCCCAGGAGTATAGAGGCTCCAACTGGATCGACGTCGTCCATCCGGACGACAGGCAGCGGCTGCTTGAAATATGGCGACGGGCCGTGCGTGAAGCGACCCCGTTTGCCGCCGACTACAGAATCAGGCGGAGTGATGGCTCGTATCGCTATGTCCGCGCGCAGGGGGCGCCGGTACTCAACAGCGACGGCAGTGTACGTGAATGGATCGGAACGCACGTCGATATCGATGCGCAAGTACGAGTACAAGAAGCACTACGTACGAGCGAAGCGGAGTTCCGGGCGAACTTCGAGTTGGCCGGAATCGGTCAGGTGCAGGTGGATCTGAAGACGCGACGAATGTTGCGAGTCAATCCCAGATTTTGCGATATGCTGGGTTACTCCGCAGATGAACTGCTGACATTGACGTTTCGGGACATTACACACCCGGAAGACCGGCCAGCCAATGACGCCAGCGTGCAGCCTTTCCTGAACGGCCAAATCGGCGAATACACAATTGAGAAACGGTACGTTCGAAAGGACGGCTCGATCATGTGGGGACTGGTTACGGCAACCATGATTCACGACGCAGGGCGCCGGCCACTGCGAACGGTCTGCATGGTCCAAGATATCACCGAGCGCCGACAGTCGGAGGCGCTTTCCCAATGTCAGAAGATAGCACTTGAAATGGTCGCTCAGGGCGCTGCACTGGCCGACGTTCTTCAATTTGTCGTCGCTTCCCTCGAAAAACAGGTTACTGAAGGTCTGATGGTTTCTATCCTGCTTTTGGATGGAGATGGAAAACACCTTCGGCTAGGAGCCGCGTCCGGGCTGCCGGAGAGCTACAGCCAACGATTGAAAGATGGCGTGTCGGTGAGTGATCTGACCGGGCCCTGCCGTCTGGTTGTCACCCAAAAACGACCAGTGATCATCGCGGATTTGGCTGCCGATCCAGACTGGGAGGCGTTTGGCCATCTGGTAACGCAATACGGTTTTCGTGCCGCGTGGTCTTCTCCGATCATTTCATCGGATCAGCGACTTCTGGGAACTTTCTGCGTCTACTACCGTCGTCCGCGCGCCCCTGGTTCCATCGAGCAGTGGATGATAGAGGGGGTGACCCGCACGGTTGCTCTTGCCATCGAGCGCAAGCAAGCCGAGGCGGAGCGAGAACAGTTGCTTAGTCGCGAGCAGGCAGCACGCGGGCAGGCGGAAACGGCGAACCGGGTGAAAGACGAATTCCTTGCCGTCGTCTCGCATGAGCTACGGACTCCCTTGAGTGCTATTACCGGCTGGACACACCTGCTGCTGGAAGGCAAGATGCCTCCGGCTAGCCAGCTGCGTGCGCTTCAAGCCATCCAGCGACAGGCACATTCCCAGGCGCAACTCATTGATGATCTTCTCGACGTGTCCCGCATTGTGTCGGGCAAGCTAAGACTGGATTCGCGCGAGGTCGAGCCTTCTAAGGTCATCAACGCCGCTCTGGATGTAGTGCGTCCCACGGCAGAAGCGAAAAACATTCACCTTGTAACTGACCTCGAGGCCTTCGCCGGGACGGTGTCCGGTGATCCGGAACGATTGCAGCAGGTGATATGGAACCTTCTCTCCAATGCGATCAAGTTCACTCCCGAAGGGGGACGCGTCGAGATTCGCTCACGGTGGGTTGACTCCAGCATTGAAGTTTCGGTGGCAGATAACGGCCAGGGAATCAGTGCGGACTTCCTGCCTTATGTATTCGAACGCTTTCGGCAAGCCGACGTCTCGACGACGCGCGCGCATGGCGGCCTTGGCCTTGGTTTGGCCATTGTCCGGCACCTGATTGAGAGCCACGGGGGAACCGTACATGCGCAAAGCGCTGGTGTAGGGAAAGGCACAGCGTTCACTATCCGGCTTCCGGGGCGTCCCGCTGGTGCTCGTAAAGTGGAGACCACAGTTTCGAGGAACCAAGCCGAATTGCGACAAGAAGTCTCTGGGGCCGAAACAGGAATCTTAGAGGGTCTTCGGATCCTGGTCGTGGACGACGATTCAGACGGTCGTGAGGTTCTTGCTGTGCAGTTAGCGCAGCGTGGTGCAACGACGAACGTCTCTGCTTCTGCTGATGACGCGCTCAGGAAACTG
>Ga0137397_10001080_pt1 | contig 18992 bp, 18 predicted proteins | sample czorhiz116metaG_FD_106658 | JGI IMG/M metagenome (GOLD analysis project Ga0137397, IMG submission 106658) | Vadose zone soil microbial communities from Angelo Coast Range Reserve, California, USA - czorhiz1.16 metaG | ecosystem: Environmental > Terrestrial > Soil > Vadose zone | place: USA... | reverse complement strand
CCGGTGCATCTACGGCGGCCTGTACGACGAGGGACCGCTGGCCGACCCCAGAGGATTCCGCACCGACGTGCTCGACCTGCTGCGCGAGCTGCGGATGGGCGTGCTGCGCTGGCCGGGCGGCAACTTCGTGAGCGGCTATCACTGGCTCGACGGCGTCGGGCCCATCGACGATCGCCCGCGCCGGTCCGAGCTCGCCTGGTACGCGGAGGAGTCCAACCACTTCGGCACCAACGAGTTCATCGAGTACTGCCGGCGCATCGGCGCCGCGCCCTACATCTGCGTCAACATGGGCACCGGCACCATGGACGAGGCCCAGGCCTGGGTCGAGTACTGCAACGGCACCGGCAATACCTCCTGGGCGAACCTGCGGCGTCAGCACGGGCATCTCGAGCCCCACCGGGTCCGCTACTGGGGGCTCGGCAACGAGATGTACGGCGGCTGGCAGATCGGCAGCCTCGGCGCCGAGGACTACGTCAAGAAGGCCCGCACCTTCGCCCTGGTCATGAAGCGCACGGATCCCACCATCGAGCTCATCGGCTGCGGGCACAACGGCTGGAGCGACTGGGACGCGATCGTTCTCGAGGGCCTGGCCCCCGTGGTGGACTACCACAGCATTCATCTCTACACGGGCCACCCCGATCACTACGCGAATGTCTTTCAGTCGCACCAGGCCGAGCGGGCGGTCCGCATCTGCTCGGCCCTCATCGAGCAGGTCCGGCTGGCCCAGCGGATCGCCCACCCGATCCACATCGCCTTCGACGAATGGAATGTCTGGTACCGCACGCGCAGCCACGAGGACCGCGTGGGCGGCGTCGAGGAACGCTACAACCTCTCCGACGCCCTGGCCGTGGCCACGTACCTGAACGGCTTCATCCGGAACTGCCGGACCGTCCGGCTCGCCAACTTCGCCCAGCTCGTCAACGCCATCGCCCCGATCTTCACGAGCGCGACGGGGCTCTTCCGGCAGACGATCTATCACCCGCTGCGTCTCTACGCGGAGCACACGCTCGGGACAGCCCTGGACGTCCAGGTCGACGGCCCCACCTACGATCTGCCCGCCGATCGGGAGCAGGACGTGGTCGGACGAGTGCACCACGTGGCCGACCTCGGCCCATTCTCGCTGCTGGACGCCTCGGCGACCTGGGATCCCGCCACCGGCCAGCTCACCCTCGCCGTGGTGAATCGCGATCGCGAGCGCAGCCATGCCGCGACCATCGATCTCGGCGGCGCGACGATGACGGGCGGGCTCCTCGTCTCCGAGGTCAACGGCCCCGCCGTCGACGCCATCAACTCGTTCGAGCGCCCGGACGTGGTCGGTGTTCAGGAGCGTCGGCGTGAGGGCGGCGCGGCCACGCTCGAGTACGACTTCCCCGCGCATTCGCTGAGTGTCCTGAGAATGCAGGTCCGCTGAACCGCGGGAAGCGGCCTCGTTGACAGTCACCTCTCCCCTGTGATGTAGTTCGCGCGTCCTCCGGACGTGAGAGACGTGATCTGACCCGAGCGGCGACAGAGCCGAGGGAGGCGCGATGAAGCGACTCATGGTCCTCGTCGGTTTCGTGCTGATGGTGGCGACCGTCCTCGGGAGCGCGCCGGCGCCCGCCGCCGCCCAGGAACCCATCAAGATCGGCGTCATCTACGGGCTCGGCGGCAGTGCCGCCCCCTACACCAAGCCCGCCGTCACCGGCCACGAGATGGCCGTCGAGGAGATCAACGGCAAGGGAGGCGTGCTCGGGCGAAAGCTCCAGCTCGTCGTCCGTGACGACCAGTCGAAGCCCGACGTGGGGGTGCGCGAGGCTCGCGACCTCATTCTCAAGGAGAAGGTCAACTTCCTCACCGGCATCATCCACAGCGGGGTCGCCCTGGCCGTCTCCGAGGTGGCCAAGGAATACAAGACCATGCTCCTCGTCTCGATCGCCAAGACGGCGGCCCTGACCGAGGACAAGGGACACCGCTACGCCTTCCGCTCGGCGTCCAACACGCTCATCGAGGGGCGCGCCGCCGCCATCCTCATGGCTCAGCAGCCGTTCAAGCGGTTCGCCGTCGCCGGGCCCGACTACGAGTACGGGCACCGGATGGGCGAGGACTTCGTCGCCCATCTCAAGAAGCTCAGACCCGACGCGCAGGTCGTGGTCGAGGCATGGCCGAAGTTCGGCGAGCGCGATTTCGCTCCCCACTTCAACGCCCTGCTCCAGGCCAAGCCGGACATGGTCTTCTCGTCCATCTGGGGTGGCGACCACATCGCCTTCGTCAAGCAGGCCAAGCCGTACGGCTTCTTCGGCAAGACGCAGTACCTGGCCATCGGCCAGGGCGATCTCGACGTGGCCGTTCCCCTCGGCGCCGAAGCGCCCGAGGGTATGTGGGTCTCCTCGAACTACACGTTCTATCACCCGGATTCGCCGGCCAACCGTGACTTCGTGGCCAAGTACAAGGCGCGCACGGGTGACCTCCCGCCGTCGGGGGCCGCCTTCGGCTATACCGCGACCTACTTCCTCGCCGAGGCCATCCGGAAGGCCAAGACCACGGACACAGAGAAGGTGGTGGACGCCCTGGAAGGGCTGACGGTGGAGACGGTCCACGGCCCCTTGACCATGCGAGCGTACGACCATCAATCGAACAAGGGCCAGTATTTCGGCCGGCTCAAGAAGGTGCCGGAGCACCCCTTCCTGATCATCGGCGACCTCCAGTACATCGGCGGGGAGAAGACCATGCGTACCCTGGATGAGGTCAAGGCCCTGCGGGGCCAGAAGTAGCTCTACGGCCGCCGCCGTAAGCACGGGCGGGCGCCATGCTTGACCTCGGCATCCTCGGCGATCCCGCCTTCGTCGCCGTGCAGTGTCTGAACGGGCTCACCCAGGCGATGTTTCTCTTCCTCATCGCCTCCGGCCTCACCCTCATCTTCGGCGTGCTGGGCGTGCTCAATTTCGCGCACGGCTCCCTCTACATGCTGGGCGCCTACCTGAGCTACACCATCGCCTCCCTCTTCGTGGGCCGGCCCTCCGCGTTCTGGGTGGCGCTCGTCCTGGGCTCCCTCGGGGTCGCCCTGGTGGGCGGGCTCATCGAGGCCGTCTTCCTCCGCCCCGTCTACCGGCGCGCGGAGCTGGACCAGCTGCTCGTGACCTACGCGCTCGTGCTCATCATCGGCGACGTGGTGAAATTCGCGTGGGGTCCCGACAACCGGTCGATCTCGCGCCCGGCCATCCTCGCGGGATCGGTGCTCATCGGAGGCCGGGACTTTCCCACCTACAACCTCGTGGTGATCGCCCTGGGTCCCCTGGTGGCTGCCGCCCTGTGGCTCCTCCTCGCGCGTACGCAGTTCGGTCGGCTCATCCGCGCGGCCGCCAGCGACCGCGAGATGGTGGGCGTGGTCGGGGCGGACGTCTCCCGGCTCTTCACCGGCGTCTTCGTGCTGGGAGCGTGGCTGGGCGGACTGGGGGGCGGGCTGGCCGCGCCCGTGGGCGCCATCTACCCCGGGATGGACGTCGAGGTCATCGCCGAATCGTTCATCGTGGTCGTGGTGGGCGGCATGGGCAGCCTGACCGGCACGCTCCTCGGGTCCCTCATCATCGGCCAGCTCAACGCCTTCGGCATCCTGTTCTTCCCCCGCTTCGCCCTCCTCTTCGTCTACGTGTTGATGGTGGTCGTCCTCGTGGTGCGTCCCTGGGGGCTGCTGGGCAAGCCCCACACGCGCTGAGCGCACGGATGGTTCTCGCTCGAAGAACGGCGGTGGCGACGGCGGCAGTGGCGCTCCTCGCCGTGCCGTTCGGGCTGCCGAAGTTCTACCTCCTGCTGGCGACCGAGATCCTGATCATGGGTCTCTTCGCCTTGGCCTTCAACCTGCTCCTCGGCTATGGCGGCATGGTCTCCTTCGGACACGCGGCGTTCTACGGCGTGGGCGCGTACGCCTGCGGCCTCCTCCTCAAGAAGGCGGAGGCCCCGTTCGCGGTGTCTTTCCTCGCTGCGCCCGTGGTGGCGGCCGCCGTCGCCCTGGTCTTCGGACTGCTCTGCATCCGTCTCACGCGCATCTACTTCTCCATGCTCACCCTGGCCTTCTCGCAGATCGTGTGGGCCATCGCGTTCAAGTGGTACAGCCTCACGGGCGGCGACAACGGGCTCATCGGCATCCCGATCCCGAGCGCCCTCGCGGATCCACGCGCTCTCTATCTCTTCACCGTGGCCATCGTCGTGCTCGTGGCCGGGCTCCTCTGGCGTCTCGTCAACGCGCCGTTCGGCCGGACCCTCCTGGCCGTCCGGGAGAATGCCGAGCGCGCGGAGTTCGTGGGCATTCACGTCCGGCGCGTCCAGCTCGCCGCCTTCGTCATCTCGGGCGGGGTGTCGGGACTGGCGGGGGCGCTGTTCGCCCTGTTCAGCCGCGGCGCATTCCCGGACTACGCGTACTGGACCAAGTCCGCGGAGGTCCTGCTCATGACGCTCCTGGGTGGGCCTTACGTGTTCCTCGGGCCCGCCCTCGGCGCGGCCATCCTGATCGCCTTGAACTCCGTCGTGACCTCTTTCACCGAGTACTGGCCGGTCGTCCTCGGCGGCGTTCTCCTCGTGCTGATCTACGTCTTTCCCGGCGGGGTGACGCGGCTCTTTCTCGTGGGACCGACGGCGCCCGCGCGGGCGACGGGCGAGCCCCGCTGATGGCCGGGCCTCTCCTCGAGGTGGCGGGCCTCAAGCGCTCCTTCGGCGGCTTTGAGGCCCTGGGCGGCGTGAGCTTCCAGGTCGAAGCCGGCGAGATCTCGGCGGTGATCGGGCCCAACGGCGCGGGCAAGACGACCTTGTTCAATGTCATCACCGGGCACCTGGCGCCGGACTCGGGACGGGTGGGCTTTGCCGGCCGAGACATCACCGGCCAGCCGCCCCACGCGATCTGCCGCCTCGGGCTGGCGCGCTCGTTCCAGCGCACCAATATCTTTCCGCGTCTCTCCGTCTTCGAGAACGTGCAGATCGCCATTCTCTCGCACGAGCGGCGCGCCTATGGCCTCTGGACCCCGGCCCAGGGCCTCGGACGGGACCGCACCATGGAGATTCTCGAGGACGTGGGGCTGGCCCCGCGGGCGGCCGACCCGAGCGGCAGCCTCTCGTACGGGGATCAGAAGCAGCTCGAGCTCGGCATCGCCCTCGCCCTGCAGCCCACCCTCCTCCTCCTCGACGAGCCGACGGCCGGCATGTCCCCGCAGGAGACCCGGACGAGCGTGGCCCTGGTGGCGCGCATCGCGCGCGAGCGGAAGCTCACCGTGCTCTTCACCGAGCACGACATGGAGGTCGTCTTCTCGGTGGCGCAACGGATCCGCGTGCTCCACCAGGGGCGCCTGATCGCGGAAGGCGCGCCCGAAGAGATCCGGGGCCTCGCCGAGGTCAAGCGCGTCTATTTCGGCGAGGGCGCGATCAGGACGCGCCGGGCGCCATGATGCTCGAGGTGCGGGACCTCCACGCGAGCTACGGCCTGAGCCAGATTCTCTTCGGGGTGGGCCTCGAGGTTCACGAGGGCGAGGCCGTGTGCATCCTCGGGCGCAATGGCGTGGGCAAGACGACGACGCTCCGGAGCATCGTCGGCCTCACCCCGCCCCACCGGGGCCACGTTCTCTTCAACGGCACGGACATCACGGGGTGGCCGCCCTACCGCGTGTCGCGCCGGGGCATCGGCTTCGTGCCCCAGGACCGTCGCATCTTCGCGGACCTCTCCGTGCGAGAAAACCTGGAGGTGGCGCGCCGGGCCCTGGCCACGCGCACGCCGGCCTGGACGGTGGAGCGGATCTACACGGCCTTCCCCATCCTCTCCCAGCTCGACCGACGCCGGGCGGGCTATCTCTCGGGAGGCGAGCAGCAGATGCTCGCCGTCGGTCGTGCCCTCATGGGCAATCCGCGCCTGCTCATCCTGGACGAGCCCTCCGAGGGTCTGGCTCCCCTGATCGTGGAGGCGCTCGCCGACCAGATCGCCGTCCTCAAGGACGAGGGCATGACCATCCTGATGGCGGAGCAGAACCTGGCCCTCGCCCTCGCCCTCGCCGACCACATCTGCATCCTCGACAAGGGGTCCGTCCGGTTCTTCGGAAGCGTCGCAGAGTTCTCGGCCAACGACTCACTCCGGCACGAATATCTGATCGTCTAGCAGGCGAGCGAGAGATCTAGACTTTGGGGCGAGGAAATACGAAGCGCTGCTCCGCCGCCTCCTTGGGCCAGACCACCTTGGGCTTCTGGCCGAGGATCTGGAGCATCGCGGTGCTCGCGTTCGGATTGTCGCCCGTCTCGTTGAAGACCACCGGCCCCGTGGAGACGGTGACCCCGCCCGCGAAGCTCGTCTTCTTGACGGCGGCGACCACGGCGTCGGGCTCGCTCGTGGCCGCGCGCTCCAGGACATCGGCGATCACGAGCATGCCCTCGTACGAGTAGGCGGCGCTGGCGTCGAAGTTCCGCCCCCCGGACCGCTTCAGGTACTCGGGAGCGATCCGCTGGGTGGCGGGGAGCCGGTAGTTCGCATAGACGGTGCAGTCCATGACGTACTCGATCCGCTCCTTGAGCTGCTGGATCTGCCGCGTCTCGTAGAGCCCGGGCGCGCCCGGGCTGATGATGCCCATCACGTCCACGCGCTGCTTGACCAGCTCGTCGAGGAGCAGGATCGCCGTGGCGGGGCGCGTCACCGGCGCGATGATGTCGGGCTTGGCGGAGCGGGCCCGCGACACCTCCGTGGCGAGGTCGACGGCGTTCTCCGGATAGGGGATCACGTCCACGATCTCGAAGCCGGGGTTGGCCGCCTTGTGGGCGACCTGGAAGCTCTCCGTCTGCGTCTTGCCGAAGAGATCGTTGGAGTACAGGACCACCACCCGCTTGGGGCTGACGCCCGCCTCGCGAAAGATCTCGGTCATGTAGCGGACGGCATTGCGCCCGAAGATCACGCTGCCCGGGAAGATCCGGTACACGTACTGCAGCTTCTGCTGCCCCTCGCGGACGGACCTGGCGATGTTGGCGGTGGGGGCGTCGGCGGCCGTGATGTCGATGATGTAGGGCACGCGACGCTGCTGGGCGAGGGCGGCGATGGAGGCGACGTGTGCCGAGTGATAGCCGCCTGTCAGGAGCTGGGCGCCGGAGTTGATGAGCCGCTCCGCTTCCGAGCGGGCGACGTCGGGCTTGGTCTCGCTGTCGGCGTGCAGCAGCTCGAGGCGGGCGCCCCCCATCGACTTGATCCCGCCCGCGGCATTGATGGCCTCCGCGGCCATCTGCGCCCCGAGCTTGGAGTCCTGGCCGACCTCCGCCATGGGGCCCGAGACCGGGCTGACCATGCCGACCTTGATCGCACGCGGCTGGGCCCGGAGGAGAGAGGGGAACGCGGTCGCGCTGACAGCCGAGGCCGTGGCTCCGCGAAGAAATGCGCGCCGACCTACGGGCATGGCCATCGCTCCTCCTCGAGTGGCTGGCGCTCGAGTCGCTCGCGCGAGGACCGCGTGGGGCGCTTCAGCGCTGGCTGGCCACGGACGGCGCCTGTTCCCCGAAGACGGGGTTGTCCGTCCGGTCCACCAGCGACGCCTCGCCCTCGGTGGGAAGCTGCTCCGAGTAGTTCTGGGCGCCGTCGATGTCGTGCTCCCACACCTCGCGGGGCAGCTCGTAGAGGACCTCGATGCCGTGCCCATCCGGATCCGAGATGTACACGCTATGGGTCATGCCGTGGTTGGTGCGCCGATGAAACGGCACGCCCTTGCTCTGCAGGAACTCGAGCTGCTTGAGCCACGCCTCGCGGTCCGGCCAGGCGATGGCCACGTGGTTGATCCCGGCCCGGCTGGGCATGAGGTCCCACTTCTCGCGGTCCCCGCCGTTGGCCTCCGGCTCCTGGACTTCGGCGAGGGCGAGGTCGTGATGGGTCACGTGGCCCTCGGCGTCGAGGCCGCTGTAGAAACGCATCTTGGGCCGCTTGCGCCCCGGTATCGGCTTGAGCTCGGCCACGCAGCGGAAGCCGATGATCTCGGTCCAGAACCGATGCGAGACTTCCAGGTTCCGCACGTTCAGGACGAGGTGATTGATTCCGCGCGGCGCCTGGGCCTGCGCTCCTGGCGTATTTTCCTTGGACATGTCATGTCCCTCCGTTACCCGATCGCATCATGGCAACCCAGCCCCGCCCCCGGAAGCCGCCGGGCGGAAGCAGCCATCATCCTACCCTGAGCCGTTCACCGACACCAGGATGACGATCCGAGCCTTCACCGGCCATTCCGGATCGCCATGTCGAAGCCCTTGATGCGCTCGTCACCCCGGCCTTCCCGACGATCCGCTTGGTGGCGCTGTAGAGATCCACTCTCATAGCCTGACCGGGAGGGACTTGAGTCCGCGCAGCGTGGAAGACTCGCGCCACTCCGGGGCCGCCGAGGCCAGCTCCATCCTCGGCAGGCGGCGCAGGAGGGTGCCGATGGCGATCTGCCCCTCCACGCGGGCGAGCGGAGCGCCCAGGCAGAAGTGGATGCCGAAGCCGAAGGCGATGTGGCGGTTCTCTCGCCGCGTGACATCGAGGCGCTCGGGATCGGGGAAGTGGGCGGGATCCCGGTTGGCGGCGCCGAGGACCGCGACCACGATCGCGCCCTCGGGGATCGCCTTGCCGCCGATCTCCACGTCCTCCATCACCACTCGACCCGTCCGCTGCACGGGCGCGTCGTAGCGCAGGAGCTCCTCCACGCCCGTGTGGATCAGTCCGGAGGTCTCACGCAGGACTCGCATCTGGTCCGGATGCTGGAGCAGGGCAAGCACGCCGTTGCCGATGAGGTTGACGGTGGTCTCGTGACCGGCGATGAGCAGGAGCACACAGGTGGAGAGCAGCTCGACCTCGCTCAGCTTGTCGCCGTGCTCCTCGGCCTCGATGAGGCCCGAGAGCAGATCGTCGCGCAGGTCCTTCCGGCGCGCGGCGATGAGGGAGCGAAAGTAGCCTCCCAGGGCGGCGCGGGCTTCCCGGCCCCGCGGAATGACGTCGGATCCCGCGGGCAGGATGGCCGCATCGAGACTCCGCGCGATGTCCGACGACCACTGCTTGAAGATGTCGCGGTCGGACGCGGGCACACCCAGCATCTCCGAGATCACCGTCACGGGCAGCGGATACGCAAGGTCGGCGATCACATCCATGCTGGAGGCGCCCTGGACGCGGTCGAGGAGATCGTCGACGATCTGCTGGATGTGCGGCCGCATGGTCTCGATCACGCGGGGCGTGAAGGCGCGGCTCACGAGCGAGCGCAGGCGGGTGTGGTCGGGGGGATCCCGGAACAGCATGGACCTGGAGTAGGCGGGCCGCTCCTCCGTTCCGCCGAAGCGGGCCTCCATCATGTCGCCCATGGTCTCGCGGCCGAAGCGTGGATCGCGCAGCACCATGACCGCGTCGTCGTAGCGCGTGAGGATCCAGGTGCCGAACGTGCTCAGGTGGACGGGATCCGCCTCGCGAAGGCGGCGATAGAACGGGTACGGGTTGGCGTGGAACTCGGGCAGAAGCGGGTTGAACACCACGTCGGCCGAGGTCATGCCGACACCTTCAGGTGGAGAGGGTCCGCGCGCAGATGGCCACCCCCATCGCGGTGATCTGCGCGCGGACTCCTGCCCGGCTCACTTCATGGGTGAGGCGGGAGCCGGGTTCAGTATCACGGAGCGCATCTCGATGAGAAGCGGCGCCGACTTGCCGAGGAAGGTCTGCCACTCCGGATCCTGCATCACCTGCCCGCGCACGGAGGCCCGGTGGTTCAGGTCACGATATGCCCACATGTGCACGACCTCGTTGAGCTGACCCGCTTCCGTCTGCCAGACGCCGACGTTGGTGGAGTACTTCTCGCGGACCGGCATGATCGCCTTGAAGTGGCCCAGCCACTCCCCCGCCTTGCCCACCTGCGCGCGATACCAGCGGAGCTCGTAGAGATGTCCGGGCTCGACGGGCGGCTTGAAGGGAAGCTGGACGGACAGGATCTTGTTCTCCTGGGCCTGGATCATGGGCCGGATCTGCGGGACATAGCCCTTGGTCCACTCCTCGTTCTTGGCCAGCTCGCCCCGCAGCCGGTCCCGCTCGTCGAGGCTGGGATAGTTCCAGAGATGGACGAACTGGTTGAGGAGACCGAACTCGGTCGTCCACGAGCCCTCGAGCTTCCCGTACTTGTCTCCCCGGACCTTCCGACCGACCTGCTCGTTCAGCTTCAGGTACTCGCCCTGCTTGCCCGGCATCAGCGTGTAGGTGCGCAGCTCGTGGATCATGGCCTGCTCCTTTCGTCTAGCTATCGGTTCCGCCGCGAAGACTACCTGGACTCGATCCCGGGTAAGTCTAGGCCAAGTCGGGCGGCGGAAAAAGACCCACCCGGACGGTTTTGAGCCGCCGGCGAGGTTTTCCGTCTTGACGGCGGGGCAGGGTCTTCGTACCCTGGCCGCCACCTGCTCCGGGCCGCCATGCGGCGGAGACCGGAGCCGATCACTACACTGCCACCGGGAGGCTCACATGTGCGTCGATGATGATTCCCATCCCCCGATTCGCCCCATCGCCGGCGGCTCGGCCGGCTCCCGCGATTTTCGTCTCGTCTCCGCCGACGGCACGCGCTTCATGGCCCACGCGGCCCGCGCGAGCGCGCCCACGGGGGCCGGCATGGTCGTGATTCCGGACGTGCGTGGCCTCCACCCCTACTACAAGGAGCTCGCCGACCGCTTCGCCGAGGTGGGTGTGGACGCTGTGGCCATCGATTTCTTCGCCCGCACCGCACCCTCCGACGATCGCAGCGAGAGCTTCGACTTCATGTCCCAGGTGCCGCTCACGAAGCCCGAGACCCTGCAGGCGGACATCGCGGCCGCGGCCGCGTACTTGCGCGGCACGGAAGGCGGCGGGGTGCGGTCGCTCTTCTCCGTGGGCTTCTGCTTCGGGGGAGCGCTCTCCTACCTCCAGGCGGCGAGCGGGCTCGGGTATGCCGGAGTGATCGCATTCTACGGCTGGCCCCTCGGATTGAAGCGGTGGCCAGACCGGCCGAAGCCGATCGACGCGGTCAGCCGCTATACCTGCCCCGTCCAGTCGCTCTTCGGCGGGGCCGACGAAGGCATTCCCCAGAGCGACGTCGACGCGTTCGACGCGGCCTGCCGCAAGGCGGGGGTCAAGCACGATCTCACGGTCTATCCCGGCGCGCCCCACAGCTTCTTCGACCGCAAGTACGCAGAGTTCGCGGAGGCTTCGGCCGACGCGTGGCGGCGCGTCCAGGAGTTCGTGCGGCAGTACACGAAAGGTTGAGTCGAAACAGCTACCTGGTGGCCATCACCTGACAGGCTGCTTGAGTCGCACGGTCGATCGCTTCTGTCCTGTTCTTGGGAGAGGGCATGGCGGGCGGCTGGGCGAAAAGCGGCCTGCCGAAGTCCGCCTTGACGGCCCAGCTGACGTTCTGCGGCAGGATGCTCGGCGCTCTGAGCAGCGGAATGATGGCGGTGATCGAGCTGACCACGCCCACGACCGACCCGTCGCCGGTGACCACCGGTCCACCTGAATTGCCGGGCTGGACCGGCACCGTCATCTGAAGGAAGGCCGTCTCCGCGTCAGGTCCCGATACGGCGCTCACGGCTCCGTCGGAGAGCCTGGAGGTGGCACCGGCGGCGCCGGCGGCGGGGAAGCCCACGGTGAAGATCGGGTCCCCGAGCTCGACCGCCCGCGCCTCTCGCACGTTAAGGTACGCGGGAGCGGCGAGGGAGGTCTTGAGGACGGCGAGGTCCTGGCCGCGGGCACTGTTGCTGATCGTGGCCGATGCAGGCTCGCGGCCCGGGCACCTCACGACGATCGAGCGCGCGCCTTCGACGAGATGCAAGGCGGTGAGGAGCACGCCGTCGGGCCGAACGAAGAATGCGGTACCCAAGGTGGAAGCCGCCGTGGGCACCAGCTGAGGAGCTGGCGCCGGACGAGGCGGAGGCGGCGGTTGGGTCGCCACCGGTGTCGGCGGCGGCGAGGGCGGAACCGGCCGGGGAGCGGTCGGCGGCGGCGGAGCCACGGCCGTCGGCGGGATCACCGGAGTCGGTTGAGCCACGGGAGCCGGCGGAGCGACGGGAGCCGGTGGAGCGACGGGCGTCGGCGGAGCGAAGGGTGTCGACTGACCGAATGGTGTCGGCTGAGCGGCCACGGGTCCGGGCTGGGGGTTGGCGAGCTCCGCGGCGACACGGCCGGGGGCGCCCCGGAGCTGGTCCTCGAGATTCTCCGCATGCTCTCGATAGCCCTCGCGCCGGAGGACGGCGATGCCCGCGACCACCGATTCCTTGATCTCGTCGAGCCCGCCCGGCTCATAGCCTTTCTCTCGAAGTCGAAAGACCTGCCATTCGTAGAGATCTCTCGCCATGTCGAGGTTGAAGCGCTCGCCTCGCAGCATGGTCCGGTAGAATCCGCACCGGCCCCGGAACTCCAGGGCGAGGGCCTCGAAGAAGCCCACGGAGTGGATGTACTCGAGGGCGGCGGCCTGGCACCTGTCCCAGTCCCCCGCCGCGGCCGCTTCCTGGATCCGTCGAGCGGAGAGCCACACCTCGGGATTGACCACGCAAGGCAGCGTCAACGTGATCTGTCGACCACCCCGCGCCACCACCACCTTGTGGGGCACCACGGGGCCGGCGGCGGCGGGGGGAAGCGGCCGACCATCCAGACTCGCGACGGGAATCTCCTCCGCGCTGATGATGCGGTCGCCGCGTCGAAGGCCCGCCCGCTCCACCCATTCCGAGGTGGCGAGAACCGTGAGCTGCTGGCCGCTCAGATACCCGACTTCGCACTTGGGAGGCCGCGGCTTCTCGCGCAGAAAATCGATGAGGCCCTGGCGTGCCTGAGCCTTGAAGGTGTCCGCTTCCTGGCGCTGTCGGGTCAGAGCCGCGGACGATGTCGATTCAGCGGCAGGAGGAGTGTTGCCGCGGGAGGCGCACCCCAGGACGGCGGCGGCAACCCCGGCGACCACGCATATCCAGTGCAGGCAGCGCTTGACCACTCGAACCTCTCATACGGGAGCAGGCTGTGTCAGACAGGACGAATTCTCCCGTGAATGGGGAAGTCATCATAGCAGACTCCGCCCCCCGTAGCCCGCTGTCACCGGACCCCATTCCGCACCTCGCGAGTGCTCATGGGGCCGGAGCAACGGTAAGAGAGACCCGGTAGTTCCGTCGTACCGTGGCTCCCCGTCAGGCCCGCCGGGGCCTCCCGCCGATGAAGCGATAGAGGGCGAGCAGAACCATCGCCCCGATCACCGCCATGACGAAGCCCGCGGAGTCGCCGTCGCCATAGAGCCCCATGGTGCGCCCGAGAAATCCTCCGATCAGGGCTCCGACAATCCCCAGCACGACGGTGAAAATGAAGCCCCGGGGATCTCTCCCCGGCATGAGGAACTTGGCCACGATCCCCACGATCAGACCGAATACGATCCACATCAGCACGCTCATGATCCGCCTCCCTCGTTGGGCTGGTAGAGCCGTCCGTCTTCGACTACCTGATCACGGAGCAATTGCCATGCCGCGCGCGGCGCGTGGGCACGCGCCTTGCTTGCTCGATGGACGACAGTTCGTCAGCTCACTCATAGCGGCGCGGGCACCTGTCACGCGCCAGGAGGACACGATGCGGGCCCAGAAGAGGACACGTCAGAGCACACGAGGGAGCACCCGGCGCCCGGCGGAGAAGGACGCGATCGCCCTGCTCAAGGAGGATCACGAGACGGTCCGGGAGCTTCTCGGCGAGCTCGAGGAAACCACCAGCAAGGCCACGAGCCGGCGCCAAACCTTGCTCAAGAGCATCGAGCAGGAGCTCAAGATCCACACGAAGATCGAAGAGGAGATCTTCTACCCCGCCTTCCGCGACGCATCCTCGAAGGAGGACGACAAGAAGCTCTACTACGAGGCCCTCGAGGAGCACCACGTCGTCGACATGGTCCTGCCCGAGATCAAGAAGATCGACGCCGGCTCCGACGAGTTCGCGGCCAAGGCCAAGGTCTTGAAGGACCTCGTGGAGCACCACGCCGAGGAGGAGGAGACGGAGATGTTCCCGCGGGCGCGCAAGCTCATGGACCGCGAGGAGCTGCTCCAGCTGGGCCAGCAGCTCGCCCTGGCCAAGGAGTCGATGACCGGAAGCATCCTGACGAAGCTGACCGAGATGGTCCGCAGCTAGGCCCCCGGCGCGGGGCACCGCGCATCGCGGCCACGGGCCGGCGTGCGGCGCGGTGCCTCGTCCGCGAGGCTTGACTTTTCTCCGCCCGCCCCCGACAGTGTGGGCACCGCTCGAGCAGCATGATTCCACTCACGTGCCCGGCGGCGGAGTGCCATGACGATCGTCGTCAACGCCAGGAACGGGGCGCGCGAGTTCGAGTGCCACCCCGGGGAGAAGATCCTCCACGCCGGCCTGCGGAGCGGTCTCGAGCTGCCCTACGAGTGCGCCACGGGCACCTGCGGCTCCTGCAAGGCGCGGCTCGTCAGCGGCCGGCCCGTGAGCGAGTGGCCCGACGCCCCCGGCGGCCGCTATCTGAAGAGCGAGGCCGAGCTCCTCATGTGCCAGTGCGTGGCCCATGGGGATTGCGCGCTCGAGATCGCCGTGCCGTTGAAGGAGCGCGAGGCGGGCGCCCCCGCCCCGCGCGCGCTCGCGGGAACGGTGCGCGGTCTGCGCCGGCTCACCCACGACGTGGCGGCCTTCGATGTCGACATCGAGGGCGCCCTCGACTTCGAGGCGGGCCAGTTCGCTCTCCTCGCCGTGCCGGGGATCGCGGGGGCCCGCGCCTATTCCATGGTCAACTTCGACCGCCTCGCCGAACGCCTGTCCTTCGTGGTCAAGAAGAAGCCCGGCGGCGCGGTCAGCGAGTGGCTCTTCGGCGAGGGCGTCGAGGGTACACGCCTCGGCCTCTTCGCCCCCCTCGGCCACGCCACCTTCCACCCCGCCCTGCGCAAGCACGTGCTCTGCATCGCGGGAGGAAGCGGCATCGCCGGCATGATGTCGATCCTCTCCCTCGCCTGCGCGGGCGGCCACTTCGGCGACTGGGACGGGCACGTGTACTTCGGCGTGCGCACCGCGCGGGACGGCTTCTTCCTCGACGAGCTGGAGGCCTTTCGCGCGCGCCATCCGGATCGGCTCGCCGTGACGGTGGCCCTCTCCGACGAGGAGGTTCCCGCCGCGCTGGCCGCCGCCTATCCGCGGTTCGCCTTCGAGCGAGGCTTCGTGCACGCGGTGGCCGGCGAGAGGATGAAGGGTCGCTTCACCGACGTTCGGGCGTACGTGGCGGGGCCACCCCCGATGGTCGACGCGAGCCTGCGCCTGCTCCTGCGTGAAGCGCGGCTGGCGCCCTCCGACATCCGGTACGACAAGTTCAGCTGACGGCGCGCGCCAGCACGACACCACATTCAACCAAAGGAGCGGCGATGGGCCAGTACGAGTGTCACGTGTTCGTCTGCACGAGCGGTGAGACCTGTCCGACGCAGGGCGACACCGAGCGTTTCGTGAAGATCCTCCGGGACGGAGCTCGTCAGGCGGGCAAGCAAAGCGCCGTACGCGTCAACAAGGCCGGCTGCTTCTCCCAGTGCGGTCACGGCCCCATGATCGTGATCTATCCCGACGATGTCTGGTATGGCGGAGTCCAGGAGTCCGACCTCGAGGAGATCCTGACCTCGCACATCCTGGGGGGCCGGCCCGTCGAGCGGCTCCGCTACACTCCCGGCGTGCCGGGGGCGAACAAGATGAGCGAGGAGGACATCAAGCGCGCCGCGGAAAGCCGGGCCCCCCGGCCGGACGCGGAGAGAGGGCCGGCCGCGTGGAAGCGCGTGTGCGCGCGCGCCGACGTCCCCGCCAACGGCATGAAGCAGTTCTCGGTGGATGGTGTCGACGTCCTCATGGTCAACGCCGGCGATGCCTTCGTGGCCTGCCAGGCCATCTGCCCGCACGAGGCCGTCCCCCTCGAGCAGGGCGTCCACGACGGCTCCACCCTGACCTGCATGGAGCACATGTGGCAGTTCGATCTCAAGACGGGAGCGCCCCTGGGCGACGCGCAGGAGGGGCTCAAGGAGTATCGGCTCAAGGAGGAGCACGGCGACCTGTACATCGCGCTCGAAGGCTGACGGGGGCGCGAGCGCGGCCGCCTACGCCGAGAGGGCCGCATTCACCGCGGACCATCAGCCGGCAAGGAGGATGAGCCATGGCGCTTCGAGTGCGGCGGGTCGTCACGGGCCACGATGCGAGCGGCCGGGCCATCGTGAAGATCGACGAGGTGTCGAGCAGTGTCTTCACGGGGCGGCCGGGTGCGACGGCCTGCAACGTCTGGACCACGGAGGGTTTTCCCGTCAACAACGACGGCCAGGCCGACGAGGGCCTGCGCAAAGTCGGCACCACGCTGACGAGCGGCACGATCTTCCGCATGATCGAGTTCGCCCCCGGCCTCGCCGCGCGCAATCACCGGACGGACTCGATCGACTACATCGTGGTCATCTCGGGCGAGATCGACATGGAGCTCGACGATTCCCTCGTCCACCTGCAGGCCGGTGACGTCATGGTGCAGCGGGGCACGATCCACAACTGGATCAATCGCGGCACCGCCCCTTGTCTGCTCGCGGTCGTCCTCATCGACGCCAAGTCCGTCCAGGCGGGCGGGAAGGTCTTGTCCGCCGTCGGCTAGCGGGCAACGGATTCCGACCTCCACGTGAGCGAACGTACGGCCCGGAGCGAGGCGCGGCCGATGGCGGTGCGCACGAGGGGGAGCGGACCCGACGTCGTGCTCTTTCACGGCGGAATGGGGTGCTGGCGGCACTGGACACGGAACATCGAGCCGCTCGCCGAGCGCTTCACGGTGCACGCCCTGGACCACCCCTCGTACGGCGCGTCGGCCTCGGTGCCGCGCGAGACGACGGGGAAGGAGTACCTGGATCTCGTGCATCGTCTCTTCGTGGAGATGTTCCCCGGGGATGCGCCGCTGCGCTTTGCCGGGTTCTCGTTCGGTGGGGCCATTGCCGCGAACCTGGCGCGGCGCCTCGGGCCCCGGGTCACCCACCTGTGTCTGGTCTCTCCGGCGGGCTTTCCGCCGCGCACCTTCGGCGAGCGGCCCACGCGCAGCTATCGCGAGGCGGACGACGATGAGCGGCTCTTCCGGGAGATCTGCCGCCACAACCTTCTCGTCAACATGCTGAGCGATCCCGCGAGCGTGACCGAGGAGGCCGTGGACATCCAGGCATACGGCGTGCGCCACACGCGCTTCAACAGCCGGAAGGTCAGCGGAGGCGGGACCCTCCTGGACGATCTCGCGCGCCTCGAGGGCCGCGTGCGCCTGCTGTGGGGCGTGGGGGACGATTCCGCCTTTCGCCCCGCCGATGTCCTCATCGGAGAGATCAGCCGCGTGGTCGGCGATCTCGATCTCCATCGCATCCCCGGGGCCGGCCACTGGTCGGCCTACGAGAACGCCGGCGAGGTCAACCGGCTGATGCTCGAGTTCTTCACGAGCTGAAAGGAGAGCGCACATGAGAGTGGTCGCGCGCAGGCTGACGCTGGAAGAGGACGGCATTCCCGGCTACGTGGCGCATCCGGAGGGAGGCGGTCCACGCCCCGGGGTGATGATGGTGCACCACGCGCACGGGGTGACCGCGGACTACAAGATCGACGCGTACCGGCTGGCCACCCTCGGCTTCAACGTGCTCGTGCCCAGCCTGTTCAACATGTTCGGGGTGCCGGGAACGAACCACATCGGTCAGGGCGCCGACCTGCAGGCGAAGCACTCCGACAGCGAGTTCCTCGTGAAGATGGACGAGGCCTGGCACTACCTCATCGAGCGGCTGAAGTCAGACTCGGCGCGCACGGCGTGCCTCGGGCATTGCATGGGCGGCCGGCTCCTCATCCCCTTCGCGGCGGACCACCCCCAGGTGCGCGCCATCGTCCTCTACTACCCGTCCGTCCGCGACGAGCCCGAGACGTCGCACCGGCCCCGGCACGCCTTCGCCCTCGCGAGGACGCTCAGGTGCGCCTCCCTGGTCTTCTGCGCGGGCCAGGACTACATCGCCACGCCCGCCATCCAGGGCCCGCTCTGGCAGAGCTTCATCGCCAACGGCCAGCTCGTGGAGTGGCACTTCTTCTCCGACGCCAATCACGGCTTCCGGCATCCCGACAACGACAGCTACCAGCCCCACTACGCCGACCTCGCGTGGCCGCTCGCGACGAGCTTCCTGGAGCGCACGGTCTAGCATGTCCGGGAATCACGCTCCCGGTCATGGGAGCGATTGAATCTCGATCAGGGAGACGCCGGGGAGGGGAAAAGGAATCCGCGCGACGAGGGCGCCGCCTCGGATCGCCGCCTCGCGCTCCGGCTCGAACAGCTCGAGCCCCTGCCGCTCCTTGATGGAGCGAAGCTGCGCCTCGGAAGGATCCTGGGGCGCCCCCAGCCCCGTCCAGGCGGCGTGACTGTTGCTGTGCCGCCCATCGATGCGCCAGTGACGGAGCCGGACGCGGCTGCCCTCGAAGGGCAAGCGCTCGACGCGAAGGGTGACCTCCGTCTCTCCCGTGTCGGTCGCGTACTGGTCGTCGGCGTGCCGCCACGCGAGCACGGTGACGCAGTCCCGACCATTGAACGTGGCGAGCGCGTCGATCTCCTCCGGCATTCCCTCCTCGCCGTCGTCGAGCCGGTCGAGGGACCAGGCATGACTCCCATGAGCGGCGAGCCGGGTGTCGCCGAGCCGGGCGAGCATCCGATACGCGTTCAGGACGGGCTTCTCCACTCCCTGAGCCGTGAAGAGGCTCCGGGTGCCCTCGAAGAAGCGCTCGCCCTCGAAGTAGAAGCTCCAGGTCGTCGCCTGCTCGACGTGGGCGCCGCTCCGGTCACTCAAGTCCAGGAGCTTCTTCATCAGCTTGCACTGGAAGACCGGGAAGTATTCGCTGTTCCGGTAGGCGAAGTTCGCGTTGTCGTAGACGCCCCAGTGCGCGGGCACCGAGGCGTCGCACTCGTCCACGATGCACGGAAGATCGCGAAACCTGGGATGGGCCGCCACGGCGTCCAGGGCCGCCCGCACCTCGCGCAGCATCTTGAGGCTCGAGGGAGATT
>Ga0137397_10001079_pt1 | contig 18994 bp, 15 predicted proteins | sample czorhiz116metaG_FD_106658 | JGI IMG/M metagenome (GOLD analysis project Ga0137397, IMG submission 106658) | Vadose zone soil microbial communities from Angelo Coast Range Reserve, California, USA - czorhiz1.16 metaG | ecosystem: Environmental > Terrestrial > Soil > Vadose zone | place: USA... | reverse complement strand
TGATTTGCGGCGATGCGATCTTCAGGCGCTTGTTCGGCCGCGTCCCCGGCGCCGCGATCTCCGGCGCCATGGTCGGAGGCATCCTTTGGCTGGCGCTCGGTGTGCTCGCGATCGCCCTTGTCGGGGGCGTGATCGGATTCGTCATTGGCCTCGTCAACGGCATGGCGCGTGCTCGCAGCGGCTGGACTAGCGGCGGCTGGCCCGGCGGAGGCTGGGGAGGCGGCGGCTTCGGCGGGGGCGGTTTCGGCGGCGGCGGCTTCGGGGGCGGTGGCGGTAGCTTCGGCGGCGGCGGCGCCTCGGGAAGCTGGTAAGGAATCCATGCAATTGAAGCGCCTCCTGCGGCATCTCTTCACCGACCACCAGTCGGTGGCGCGGGCTTTCCCGCCCGAGGCCATGCGGGCGATCGAGAAAGCGATAGGCGAAGAGGAGAAGCGCCACGGCGGCCAGCTGCGCGTCGCAGTCGAGGCGGCGCTTCCGCTCGCGGAGCTGATGCACGGCGTCGGGTCCCGCGAGCGGGCGATCGGCTGGTTCGGCCGCCTCCACATGTGGGACACCCAGCACAACGCCGGGGTCCTGATCTATCTCCTGCTCGCCGACCGGCGCGTCGAGCTGGTCGCCGACCGCGGCATCCACGCCAAAGTGGGCAGCGCGGCATGGGAGGCGATCTGCGGCGAGATGCAGCAGGAATTCGCGCGCGGACAGTTCGAGCGCGGTGCGGTGATCGGCGTGCGGGCGGTCAGCGACCTGCTTGCGGAACACTTCCCGCCTTCCGGCGACGGCGGCAACGAGCTGCCGGACAAGCCGGTGGTGCTCTGAGCTCAGCTTCTAGCCGGCATCTCCTCGGCCTGGATCGGCAGCTCGAGCTTCTGCGTGCGACGCAGCAGCGTCACGTTCGTCGCCTTGCCGATGCGTTCCGCGCTGAGCACGCGGTGCAGCCCGTCGACTCCCGCGACTTCCTCGCCGTCGTAGCCGATGATGACGTCGCCCGTTTCGAGGCCGGCGCGCTCGGCCGGCCCTCCGGCCTCGAGCGACTCGACCCGCACGCCGGCCCCGGCTCCGAGCCCGTGAAAGCGCACGGCGCGGCGCGAGAGAGCGATCGTCGCGCCGGCGACGCCGATGTAGCCGCGGCGCACGCGGCCGAAGCGCAGCAGTTGCTCCACCACCCATTTGGCCGTGTCGATCGCGGTGGCGAAGCAGATTCCCTGCGCGAAAGGGATGATCGCCGTGTTCACGCCGATCACGTCTCCGCGTGAATTCACCAGCGGTCCGCCCGAGTTCCCCGGATTGAGCGCCGCGTCGGTTTGGATCACGTCGTCGATCAGCCTGCCGGTCATCGAGCGCAGGCTGCGGCCGAGCGCGCTCACCACGCCCGCCGTCACGGTGTGCTGAAAGCCGTAGGGGTTGCCGATGGCGATGGCGACCTGACCCACGTGCAGCCTGCGCGAGCTGCCGAGCGCGGCCGTGGGCAACTGGTGCCCGGCGACGCGAATCACCGCGATGTCGGTGTCGGGATCGTCGCCGACCAGGTCGGCTTCCTGGCCCGTCCCGTCGGCGAAGCTTACGCGGATGGAGCGCGCGCCGTGCACCACGTGACTGTTGGTGAGAATGAATCCGTCGGGAGTGAAAACGAACCCCGAGCCGGTGCCGCCGCGCGGCGCCTTGCCGTTGCCCGTGCGCGGGGCCTGCACCACCTGGATATGTACCACGGCCGGGCCCACTCGCTCGGAAGCCGCCACCACGGCGGACGAGTAGGCGTCGAGCAGGACGCCGTCGCCCGCCTCAGCCGCCGGAGCGGCGGATGCCGGGGAGCCGTGCTGGAGAGCGTCGTCGAGAACGAAACGGGGATTCGCACCCATGGTCGAGCGAACTTGGGGGCGCGCCCGGGGAAATCAAGGATAGCCGCGCTGCGCGCTGGTTTTCATCCCGATCAGGTGCATCGAGTCGCCTTTGGCCTGGTTGTGGCGGTGGCGCAGAATCACTCCGAACATGGTGACGACGACGAAGGCTCCGAAGCTGAGGATGATGATGTTGATGTGCAGGGAAGCCTTGATCATAGCGGAATAGATCGCGAGCATCAGCAGGATGGAGATGTTCTCGTTGAAGTTTTGCACCGCGATCGAATGCCCCGCGGACAGCAGCACGTAGCCGCGGTGCTGCAGCAGCGCGTTCATGGGCACGACGAAGAAGCCCGCCATCATGCCGATGACGATCAGGAGAGCGTACACGATGGGCCTGCTCGAAACGAAGATCATGAGCATCACGACCACTCCCATGGTCACGCCCGCGGGCAGCACGTGGAGCGCGTGCTTGAGCGTGATGAAGCGACCGGCGATCACGGCGCCGAGCGCCACGCCGACCGCCGTGACCCCCTGGAGCACCGCGCCCTGGTCGAGCGGCAGTCCCAGATGCACGGCCGCCCATTGCAGCACCAGGAACTGCAGCGTCGCCCCCGCCCCCCAGAACAGGGTCGTCACCGCCAGCGAGATCTGCCCCAGCCTGTCTTTCCACAGCAGGGTGAGGCAATGGTAGAAGTCGCGCATCAGCAGGGCCGGGTTGGTCTGCTGTTTGCCGTAGCGTGCCCCCGTTTCCGGGATGAAGAGGTTGAATACGGCCGCGATGACGTAGAGTCCCGAGATGACGATGATCGCGGCTTCGGCGGGTGTTTCGATGCCGGTGTCGATGTGCGGCACATCGATCGCGAGCAGCATCGATGCGATTCGCGGGCTGATCAGCGCTCCGCCGAGCACCGTTCCGAGGATGATCGAGACGACGGTCAGTCCTTCGATCCAGCCGTTGGCCGCGACCAGTTTCTCCGCCGGCAGGAGCTCGGTGAGAATTCCGTACTTCGCGGGCGAGTAGGCCGCCGCGCCGAAGCCGACGACCGCGTACGCCGCAAGCACCAGGACGTATCCCGGAATCCCGGCGAATTCGACGTAGTCGGTGAAGAACATCGCCGCGCAGCCGACGATCTTGATGGTGTTGGTGATGAACATCACCCTGCCCTTGGGAATCGCGTCGGCGAACGCGCCGACGAAGGCGGCGAGCACCACGTAGGACACGGTGAAGAAGAATTTCAGCAGCGGCACCATCCACGCCGGGCCGTCGAGCTCGAGCAGCTGGGCGATCGCGGCGATGAGCAGGGCGTTGTCGGCGAGCGAGCTGAAAAACTGCGCCGCCATGATGGTGTAAAAAGACCGATTCATCGACCTGCCGAGTCCCTCCGGTTCAGCGACCGCTTTATACCACGCCTACCTCGCTGCGACGAGGGACGTGCGTCGGCGGTTTGTGGTTGAATACCCGCGCCATGCGCCCGATCCGTGCCCGCATCGACCCCGCAGCGCTGCGGCACAACTTGAGCGCGGTCAAGCGCCGGGCGCCGCGGTCGCGCGTCTGGGCGGTGGTCAAGGCGAGCGCCTACGGACATGGGCTCGCCCGCGCGGCGCGCTCGCTCGCGGCCGACGGCCTGGCCCTGATCGAGCTCGAAGCGGCACTCGAGCTGCGCAAGGCGGGGGAGAAACGCCCGATTCTGCTGATGCAGGGTTTTTATTCGCCGCAGGAGCTCGAGCCGATCGCGGCGCACGGAATCACCACTGTGGTGCACGACGTGGAGCAGCTCGAAATGCTCGAGAAGTCGCGGCTGCGGGCGAAAATCTCCGTCTACCTCAAGCTGAACACCGGAATGAACCGCTTGGGCTTCTCCGAGGAGCGTCTCGGGGACGCGCTCGGCCGTCTGGTTCCCCTGGCCGACGATGTCACCCTCATGACCCACTTCGCGGATGCCGACGGGAAGCGCGGCGTGAAGTGGCAGGTGGAGCGGTTCCAGGAGATGAGCTCCGGGCTGGCCTTTCCGCGCAGCCTCGCCAACTCCGCGGCGATCCTTCGCTACCCGGAAACCCACGCCGACTGGGTGAGGCCTGGGATCATGCTTTACGGCTGCTCGCCGTTCGCCGACGAGAGCGCGGAGAAGCTCGGCTTGAAGCCGGCGATGACCCTGTCGAGCGAGCTGATCGCGGTGCGCGAGCTGCAGGCGGGCGACAGCGTCGGCTACGGCTGTACGTTCACAGCGAGCGGGCCGACGCGGATCGGCATCGTCGCCTGCGGCTACGCCGACGGCTATCCGCGCCACGCGCCCATCGGCACGCCGATCGTCGTCTGCGGCAAGCGCACCCGCACCGTGGCCCGCGTGGCGATGGACATGCTGTTCGCCGACTTGACCGGGATTCCGGAAGCCGCGGTCGGGTCGCCGGTCACGCTGTGGGGCGAGGGACTCTCGGCGGACGAGGTGGCGGCGAGCGCCGGGACGGTGAGCTATGAGCTGCTGTGCGCGCTTTCCCAGCGCGTGCCGGTCTCGGAGAAGGGCTGATGGCCAAGCCGAGGAGCCTCTACGCCTGCACTGAGTGCGGCGGCGAAACGCCCAAGTGGCAGGGCCAATGCCCGCACTGCGGCGCCTGGAATACGCTGGTCGAAAGCGTCGCCGAAACGGCGTCCAAGCACCGCTTCGCCGGGGTCGCGAAGGGCTCGGAGCTCAAGCGCCTCGCCGAGGTGAGCGCGCGCGACGCGCCTCGGATGGGAAGCGGGATCGAGGAGCTGGACCGGGTGCTGGGCGGCGGCTTCGTCGTCGGCGAGGTCGCGCTGCTCGGGGGCGACCCCGGCGTGGGCAAATCGACGCTGATGCTGCAGGCGCTCGCGGCCATGAGCGCCTCGCGCAAAGCTGTATACATAAGCGGCGAGGAGTCCGTGGAGCAGATCGCGCTGCGCGCCCGGCGCCTCGCGCTCGACCCCGGCAAGCTCGAGTTGCTCGCCGAGATCCAGCTCGAGCGCATCCTCGCGACGCTGGAGAAAGCCAAGCCCGAGATCGCGGTCGTCGATTCCATCCAGACGCTGTACTCGGAGCAGTTGACCTCGGCCCCCGGGTCGGTTTCCCAGGTGCGCGAATGCGTCGCCCACCTCGCCCGCTACGCGAAATCGAGCGGCACGGTCGTCGTTCTGGTGGGCCACGTCACCAAGGAAGGCGCGATCGCCGGCCCGCGCGTGGTCGAGCACATCGTCGACTCGGTGCTGTATTTCGAGGGCGATACCCACCAGAGCTTCCGCCTGGTGCGCGCGCTCAAGAACCGCTTCGGCGCGGTGAACGAGCTCGGCGTGTTCGCGATGACCGACAAGGGCCTGCGCGGCGTGTCCAACCCGTCGGCGATCTTCCTGTCCCAGCACGCGGGAGAAGTGGCGGGGTCGTGCGTGCTGGTGACGCAGGAGGGGACGCGTCCGCTGCTGGTCGAGATCCAGGCTCTGGTCGACACCGCGCACGCGCCCAACCCGCGGCGGCTGACGGTGGGGCTGGAGCAGAATCGCCTCGCGATGCTGCTCGCGGTGCTGCATCGCCACGCCGGCATCGCGTGCTACGACCAGGACGTGTTCGTGAACGCGGTGGGCGGCGTGCGCATCTCCGAGCCCGCGGCCGATCTCGCGGTCGTGCTCGCCATCGTCTCGTCCCTGAGCGACAAGCCGATCCCGGAGAAGCTGGCGGTGTTCGGCGAGATCGGGCTCGCGGGCGAAGTCCGCCCGGCGCCGCGCGGGCAGGATCGGTTGAAAGAGGCGGCCAAGCTCGGCTTCAGCCGCGCGATCATTCCCAAGGCCAACCAGCCGAAGCAGAGGATCGAGGGCATCGAGATCGTCGCGGTAGCGAGCGTCGCCGAGGCGGTACGCAGCTTCCGGAAGTGAAAGGCACACGATGAACGCGGCCCAAGCTGGAATTCTCGCTCCGATCCCGCCTCATGCCCGCTATCTGACGTTCGCGCTGAAGTCCGGAGCGCGGCCGCTTGCCCAGCTGCGCTCGCTCCAGGCCGCCGCGGACGGCAAGGCCTGCGTCGTCGGGATCGGCGCGCTGCTCGCCTTTGCGTTGCAAAAGGAGATCGGAGGGTTACGCCCGTTTCCTCACTATCAGAGCGAAGGCGTGCAGGTGCCCTCGACGCCCGCCGCGCTGTGGTGCTGGCTGCGCGGGGAGGACCGCGGCGAGATCCTGCTCCGCGCCCGCGCGCTGGAGAAGATGCTCGCTCCCGCGTTCGAGGTCGCGGACTCGATCGACGCGTTCAAGTACGGCCGCGGCCTGGACCTCACCGGCTACGAGGACGGCACCGAGAACCCGAAGGGAAGGAAAGCGGTCGAGGCCGCGATCGTGAGCGACAAACGGGCCGGGTTCGGCGGCGCGAGCTTCGTCGCCGTGCAGCGATGGATCCACGACCTCGACCGATTCGCCGCGATGCCGCAGAAGAGCCAGGACAACGCCATCGGCCGGCGAAAAAAAGACAACAAGGAGCTCGCGTCGGCGCCGGAGACGGCGCACGTGAAGAGGACGGCGCAGGAGAGCTTCTCGCCCGAAGCGTTCGTGTGGCGCCGCTCGATGCCCTGGGCGGACGCGACTCAGGCGGGGCTGGTGTTCGTCGCCTTCGGCAGATCGCTCGACGCCTTCGACGCCCAGCTCAAGCGCATGGCGGGGGCCGAGGACGGGAAGGTCGATGCGCTGTTTGCGTTTACGCGGCCGGTGACCGGGGCGTACTACTGGTGCCCGCCCGTGAGAAAGGGGCGGATCGATTTGCGGGCGATCGGGGTGTGATGAGGTTCGTCCCCAAGCCCGATGCGACGCCGCTCCTTACCGCCGCTTCCAGCGTTCCGGGGTATTCGCTCGCGATGTAGTCGCCGGCGAGGGACAGGCCGGAGATCGGCGTCGTTCCCTCGGGTCGCGTGAGCCCGGGGCTACACGAGAAGGTCGCGCGCTTTTCAGTGATGACCTGAGACCAGCGCGGAGCGGGGAGGGTGCGGAGCGCCGCGCGGAGCTCTGTGTCGATGCGCGCCGCGAGCGCTTCATTTTCCAGCTCCAAGTGCGCACCCGCAGCGCTGATTACCGCTGCGAAGAGGCCTTGCGGACCCTTGAGCTTACCGCGGTCGAATACCCACTGCAGCACGCCGCCGTTGAAGCCCAGCATCGGCGAGGGCAGCGACACCGATTCCGGGTATTGCAGGTAGCAAGTGACGATCGGCTCGTATTCGAAGGCGCCGATCGCGGCGAGTGCGTCGGCGAGCTCGGGCAGCTGCACGAGTATCGGCCCTACGTGGTGCGGGCCGCAGGCCACGATGACGCCCGAAAACGCCTGCGCCTCGTTCAGACGGAAGCCGCCGTGGACTCGCTCGATGCGGCGCACCGGCGTGCCGAGCTCGATCGAGCCGCCCCGCGATCTCACGTATTCGGCCGCCGGCTCGGGGAAGATCTTCCCGAGGTCGGTGCGGGCGATGAGGAGATCGCTCGCGGCGCGCGAGCCGGTGAGGCCGTCGCGCAGGACGTTGGCGAAGACCTGCGCCGACGCGGCGGCGACCGGCGTGTTGAGCGCCGAGACACACAGCGGCTCCCACAGGTGCGTGCGCAGCGCGCCGGATTGCCCGTGATCGTCGAGCAGCTGCGCGACGCTGCGGTCGGGTTCGATCCTGAAGCCGTGCCATCTGAGCCAGGCCATGAAGCGCATCGCCGCAAAGGCGTCCCCGCGCCCGAGGCCTTTCGCTCCGAGGAGCGCTACAGCCAGATTGAGCGGATACGGCAGCCGCGGCGCGCGCAGGTGGAACCCGTCCGCGTAGCGCAGCTCGAGCGGAAGGCGCAGGAGAAGCACGTCGGGATCGGCGCCCACCAGCCGCATGATGCGCAGCGTCTCGCGATACGCCCCGATCAGAATGTGCTGGCCGTTGTCGAGGTCGACGCCGTCGACGCTCACGCGCCGCGCGCGGCCGCCGAGATGGCGCGAGGCCTCGAATACCGTGACCGGGACGCCGCGCTCGGCCAGCGTCACCGCAGCGGCCATGCCGGCCCAGCCGGCGCCGATCACCGCAACGCGACTCAAGCCGTGGCCCAGGTGCGCCACGCGATCCACAGTTTGCGGACCGGCGTGAGCGCGATGCGTTGCTTGAGAACCTGGAAGTCATCCTCGGCGATCTCGTCGAGCAGCGTGCGGTAGATCGCCGCCATCACCAGCCCGGGCCTCTGAGCGCGGCGGTCCTCCGGCGGAAGCAGCGCGAGCGCCTCGTCGTAGCAGCGCCGCGCGCGCTCGGCCTGGAAGCGCATGAGGCGTGCAAAGCCTTCCGTATGCCGGGCGTTGAGAACGTCAGCCGCCGTGACTCCGAATTCCCTGAGCTCGTCGACGGGAAGGTAGACGCGGTTCTTGCGGGCGTCCTCGCCCACGTCGCGGATGATGTTGGTGAGCTGGAAGGCGAGTCCCAGCCTGTCGGCGTACTCCAGGGTCTTCGCGTTGCGGTAGCCGAAGATGCCGGCGGCGAGCTCGCCGACCACGCCCGCCACGCGATGGCAGTAGATTTTCAATGCGGCGAAGTCGAGATAGCGGGTCTGCGTCAGGTCCATTTGCAGACCGTCCATGATCTCGTTCAGTTGCGCCTCGCCGATATTGAAAGTGCCGGTCCAGGGGGCAAGCGCACGCGCCACCGGATGCTGCGGGTTACCCGCGTAGAGCCGCGCCACTTCGCCGCGCCACCAGAGGAGCGCGGCTTGCGCGGCCGAGGCGTCGCTCGGCTCGTCGACGGCGTCGTCGACTTCGCGGCAGAACGCGTACAGCGCGGTGATGGCGCGGCGGCGGTCTTGCGGCAGGAACAGGAACGAGTAGTAAAAGCTCGAGCCGCTTTGCGCGGCCTTGCTCTGACAGTACTCGTCGGGAGTCATGGGGCGAGCAGCGCGCGGCAAAAAACAAGCGGCCAGTCGAGCGCCCTCAGCATCGGGCGATGGCGAAAAACGTCGCCTTGGACGCGCTCGATCTTCTCGAGAATCCGAAGTCCGCCCTGGACGACCGCGCGGATCTCCAGGCCGATCCGGCCGGGCAGCCGGGCGGCCAGCGGCGCGCCGGAGAGCATCAGAGCGCGCGTGCGTTCGATCTGAAATCGCATCAGGTCGCGCCATCCCCCTGACGCGTCGCGCGCTCCGATCTGCGCTTCGCTGACTCCGAATCGTTCCATTTCGTCCTGCGGCAGGTAGATGCGGTTTTTCAGGAAATCGATTTCCACATCCTGCCAGAAGTTGGCCAATTGCAGCGCCGAGCAGATCGCGTCCGAGCAGACCATGTTGTTCTCGTCGGACCGGCCGTAGATGCAGAGCATGAGGCGTCCCACGGGATCGGCCGAGCGGCGGCAGTAGGCCATGACCTCGGCGAAACTCGCGTAGCGCGCCTGGATGACATCCTGGGAAAAGGCGTCGAGCAGGTCGTAGAACGGGGCGAGAGGCAGATGGTGCGAGGCGATGACCTCACTCAGCTCCCGGAACAACGGCGCGGCCGGTGCGCGGCCCGCCTTGAGCCGGTCGAGCTCCGTCCGGTACCCGTCCAGCAGGGCGAGACGGGCAGGCGGGGTGAGGTCGCCCTCATCGGCGAAGTCGTCGGCCGAGCGCGCGAAGCGATAGATCACCGACACCGGCCGGCGCAGCGGCGCCGGGAGCAGCAGCGAGGCGACCGGAAAGTTCTCGTAGTGCTCAACGGACATGCGCGACCGACATTGCCCTATTTTTCAAGGAGTTTCAGGCTCTTAGGCTGACAGTATAGGGGGCTTGCGGTAGAATGGCACGCAGGTTGCGGGGCCGGGATGGGCAAGTCGATCTGGGATGCCCGCGGGTGCCGCCTCGCGAAGGTGGCGGAATTGGTAGACGCACTGGATTTAGGTTCCAGCGCCGCAAGGCATGGGGGTTCGAGTCCCTTCCTTCGCACCACGTGACAGGGTATCGGGAATGCAGACGAACATCGAAACATTGGGCAAGCTGGAGCGCAGGCTGAACATGGCGGTTCCGGCTGAACAGATCGAACGCGAAGTCGAGCAGCGGCTGCGCAAGCTCTCGCGCACCGTGCGCATGGACGGCTTTCGTCCGGGCAAGGTGCCGCTGAAGATCGTCGCCCAACAATACGGACCGCAGGTCCGCTCGGAGGTGATCGGCGACGCGGTGCAAAAGGCGTTCTCCGACGTGGTGAGAGAGAAAAACCTCAGGGTCGCCGGCTACCCGCGCATCGAGCGCAAGGAGGGAGCCGACGACAAGCAGCTCGCCTTCAGCGCGACCTTCGAGATCTATCCCGAGATCAAGCTCGGCGACCTGGCGGCCGCGAAGATTCAGCGCCCGGTCCATGCGGTGGAGGACGCCGATATCGATCGCACCCTGGAAATCCTGCGCAAGCAGCGCGTGAGCTGGGAGGCGGTCGCGAGGGCCTCGCGAAGCGGCGACCGCGTCACCGTGGATTTCGTCGGCCGCATCGACGGCAGCGAGTTCCCCGGAGGAAAGGGATCGGGGATGGCCGTCGTCCTTGGCGAAGGGCGGATGCTGCCCGATTTCGAATCCGGTCTCGCCGGGGTCCAGGGCGGCGAGCAGAAGACTTTTCCTGTCAACTTCCCGGCCGACTACGCTGGAAAGGAAGTGGCCGGCAAGACCGCGGCGTTCGAGGTGATCGTGGCCAAGGTCGAGGAGCCGAAGGTCCCCGAGCTCGGTCCAGAATTCGCCAAGTCGCTGGGCGTGGCCGACGGCGATCTCGAGAAGATGCGCGCGGAAGTCCGGACCAACGTCGAGCTCGAAGTCAAGAAGCGCGTGGAAGGCGAAATCAAGCAGAAGGTCATGCAGGCGCTCGTCGATTCGACCACGCTCGAGCTGCCGAAATCGCTCGTCGAGATCGAGGTGCAGCGCATGGTGCAGCAGACTCGAGCCGAGCTCGAGGCGCGCGGTGTGAAGCTGGAAAAGCTGCCGGTCGATCCCGGGGCGCTCGAGGAGCGGGCCAAGAGGCGCGTGTCCCTGGGCCTCATCGTCGGGGAGCTGGTGAGAGAGCAATCGCTCGGCGCCAAGCCCGAGCAGGTCAGGGCGCTAGTCACAGAGTACGCGCAGACGTATGAGCAGCCGTTCGAAGTGGTAAAATGGGTTTATTCGGACCAGGAGCGTTTGAGCGAATTCGAAGGCTTGGCGGTCGAGGCGAACGTGGTGAAGTGGGTGCTCGAGCGCGCCAAGGTGGAGGACCAGGCAATTGGCTTTGAAGCACTGATGGGGGCAGCGACATGAGCGCCATACTGTGGCAGGCGGGCGAGCCGCGAGGCCAGGCCCAGCGTCAGGAGCCGCAGGATCTCGGGCTCATTCCCATGGTTATCGAGCAGAGCGGGCGCGGCGAGCGCGCCTACGACATCTACTCGCGTCTGCTCAAGGAACGGGTGATATTCCTGGTCGGGCCGGTCAACGAGATTTCGGCCAACCTGATCGTCGCGCAACTCCTCTTTCTCGAGTCCGAAAATCCCGACAAGGACATCTTTTTCTACATCAATTCGCCGGGCGGATCGGTGTCGGCGGGGCTCGCCATCTACGACACCATGCAGTTCGTCAAACCCGACGTGTCGACCCTGTGCGTCGGCCAGGCGGCGAGCATGGCCGCGGTGCTCCTCGCCGCGGGCGACAAGGACAAGCGTTTCTGCCTGCCCAACTCGCGCTTGATGATTCACCAGCCGATGGGCGGGTTTCAAGGGCAGGCGTCGGACATCGAGATCCATGCCAAGGAGATTCTCTACCTGCGCCAGCGCCTGAACGAGATCATGGCGAAACACACGGGACAAAGCGTCGAGCGCATCTCGCGCGACACCGACCGTGACAATTTTCTTTCGGCGGACGAAGCGGTGAAGTTCGGTCTGGTGGACCGCGTCCTCGCTTCGCGGGCCGAAACGACGGTGGCGGCCTGAGGCGGAGAGCGCGATGACGGAAAAGACCGGCGGAGAGAAGCTTCTCTACTGCTCCTTCTGCGGCAAGAGCCAGCACGAGGTGAGGAAGCTGATCGCCGGTCCGTCGGTGTTCATCTGCGACGAATGCATCGAGCTGTGTAACGACATCATCCGCGAGGAGAGCGCCGCGGACAAGGGCGGCAAGCCCGCCAAGTCCGACCTGCCGACGCCGCGCGAGATCTGCGGGATCCTGGACGAGTACGTGATCGGCCAGGAGCTCGCGAAGAAGATTCTCTCGGTCGCCGTCTACAATCACTACAAGCGGCTCAAGCACCTCTCGAAAAACGACGAGGTCGAGCTCGCCAAATCGAACATCCTGCTCGTCGGGCCGACCGGGTCTGGAAAGACGCTGCTCGCGCAGACGATGGCGCGCCTGCTGAACGTCCCGTTCGTGATCGCCGATGCGACCACGCTGACCGAGGCTGGCTACGTCGGCGAAGACGTCGAGAACATCATCCAGAAGCTGCTGCAGAACTGCGACTACGACGTCGACAAGGCGAAGCGCGGCATCGTCTACATCGACGAGATCGACAAGATCTCCCGCAAGTCCGACAACCCCTCGATCACCCGGGACGTGTCGGGCGAGGGCGTGCAGCAGGCCCTGCTGAAGCTGATCGAAGGCACCATCGCCTCGGTGCCGCCGCAGGGCGGGCGCAAGCACCCCAACCAGGACTTCGTCCAGGTGGACACGACGAATATCCTGTTCATCTGCGGCGGCGCGTTCGACGGCCTGGAAAAGATCATCCGCGGGCGTTCCGAGAAAAGCGGTATCGGCTTCGCAGCCGACGTGAGGAGCCTGAAGAACGCCAAGGACATCAGCGAGGTGCTCAAGACCGTCGAGCCGGAAGACCTTATCAAGTATGGGCTTATTCCGGAGTTCGTCGGGCGGCTGCCCGTGGTGGCGACCCTCGAGGAACTCGACGAGCAGGCTTTGATCCAAATCCTTACCGAGCCGAAGAACGCCCTCATCAAGCAATATCAGAAGCTCTTCGGCATGGAAGCGGTGGATCTGGAAGTGCGGCCGCAAGCCCTGCAGGCGATCGCGAAAAGGGCCCTGGCGCGGAAAACGGGCGCGCGCGGCCTGCGTTCCATCCTCGAACAGGTGCTGCTGGACATCATGTTCGATCTCCCGACGATGGAGAACGTCAGCAAGGTGGTGGTGGATGAGAACACCATCATCGGCGAGGGCAAGCCTCTTCTCATCTACGCCGAGCCGCCGAAAGTGGCGGGTACCGCTTGAACGACGGCTGCTGCCCTCGATCCCGGCACAGCTTGAAGCGGGGCGTTCCGCCCCAACAGTGCAGTCTTAGACCCACCTTCGGGGAAAGCCATGGCTGACGAGATCGTGTCCACAACGCCCAACCAGTATCCGCTGCTTCCGCTGCGGGATGTGGTTGTGTTCCCGCACATGGTCATTCCCCTTTTCGTGGGGCGGCCCAAGTCGATCAAGGCGATGGAAATCGCGATGGAAGCGGGCAAGAGCATCCTGCTGGTCGCGCAGAAGTCGGCCGCGAAGGACGAGCCCGTCGCCGAGGATCTGTACAAGATCGGCTGCATTTCGAACATCCTCCAGATGCTGAAGCTTCCCGACGGCACCGTGAAGGTGCTCGTGGAGGGCAACCAGCGCGCGCGCATCCAGGGCATCGAGGACATGCGCAGCCACTACGTGGCGGAGGCCGTCGCGGTGCCCGCGGACGCCGGTGAAGTCACCGAGATAGAAGCGATGCGCCGCGCGCTCATCGCCCAGTTCGACCAGTACGTCAAGCTCAACAAGAAGATTCCGCCGGAGATCCTCACCTCGCTCGCGGGCATCGAGGAAGCCGGGCGCCTTGCCGACACCATCGCCGCGCACCTGCCGCTCAAGCTGGAGCAGAAGCAGCAGGTGCTGGAGATGTTCGAGGTCAAGGCCCGCCTCGAGCATCTGCTCTCGCAGCTCGAAGCGGAGATCGACATCCTCCAGGTCGAAAAGCGCATTCGCGGCCGCGTGAAGCGGCAGATGGAGAAGAGCCAGCGCGAGTACTACCTGAACGAACAGGTCAAGGCGATCCAGAAAGAGCTCGGCGAGGGCGAGGACGGCGCCGATCTCGAGGAGATGGAGAAGCGCATCAAGGCGGCGCGCATGCCCAAGGAGGCGCGCAAGAAGGCCGACGCCGAGATCAAGAAGCTGCGGCTGATGTCGCCGATGTCGGCCGAGGCGACGGTGGTGCGCAATTTCATCGAGACGCTCGTCAATCTGCCCTGGAGGAAGCGCAGCAAGATATCGCGCGACATCGGAGCCGCAGAGAAGATCCTGGACGCCGACCACTACGGGTTGGAGAAGGTCAAGGAGCGCATCGTCGAATATCTCGCGGTGCAGACGCGCGTCGATAAGGTCAAGGCGCCGATCCTGTGCCTGGTGGGCGCGCCCGGAGTGGGGAAGACCTCGCTCGGCCAGTCGATCGCCCGCGCGACCAACAGGAAATTCGTGCGCATGTCGCTCGGTGGAGTGCGCGACGAGGCGGAGATCCGCGGGCATCGCCGTACCTATATCGGCTCCATGCCCGGCAAGATCCTGCAGAACATGAGCAAGGTCGGCGTGAGGAATCCGCTGTTCCTTCTCGACGAAGTCGACAAGATGGGCATGGACTTCCGCGGCGATCCTTCGTCGGCGCTGCTCGAGGTGCTCGACCCGGAGCAGAACCACACGTTCACCGATCACTACGTCGAGGTCGAATACGACCTGTCGGAGGTCATGTTCGTCGCGACCGCCAACACGCTGAACATCCCGCCCGCGCTGCTCGACCGCATGGAGGTGATCCGCATCTCCGGGTATACCGAGGACGAGAAGGTCAACATCGCGTCACGCTACCTCCTCCCCAAGCAGCTCAAGAACAACGGGCTCAAGAAGGAAGAGGTGTCGGTGTCCGAGTCGGCGATCCGCGACATCATCCGCTACTACAGCCGCGAGGCCGGCGTGCGCAGCCTCGAGCGGGAAATTTCCAAGATCTGCCGCAAGGTGGTGAAGCAGCTGGTGAGCAAGGACAAAGAGAAAAAGGTCCTCATCACCCCCAAGAACCTGGACAAGTACCTGGGCGTGCGCCGTTTCACCTATGGAATCGCGGAGAAGAAGAACCAGGTCGGGCAGGTGACCGGGCTGGCGTGGACCGAAGTCGGCGGCGAATTGCTGACGATCGAGGCGGTGACGATGCCCGGCAAGGGCAAGACCATCACTACGGGCAAGCTCGGCGAGGTCATGCAGGAATCGATCCAGGCCGCGCTCTCGGTCGTGCGCAACCGCTCGTCGAAGCTCGGGGTTCCCGAAGACTTCTACCAGAAGAACGACATCCACGTGCACCTTCCGGAGGGCGCCACGCCCAAGGACGGCCCGAGCGCCGGAATCGGGATATGCACCGCAATGGTGTCCGTGCTCACCGGGATCCCGGTGCGAGCGGATGTGGCGATGACCGGAGAGATCACCTTGCGCGGCGAAGTCCTGCCGATCGGAGGACTGAAGGAGAAGCTCCTCGCGGCGCACCGCGGCGGCATCAAGACCGTGCTCATTCCCGATGAGAACGTGAAGGATCTCGCAGAAATCCCCGACAACATCAAGAATCGACTGGAGATTGTTCCGGTCAAGTGGATGGACCAAGTGCTCGATCTGGCGCTCGAGCGCCAGCCCGAGCCGCGCAAGCCCACTTCGGACGCGCCGCCGATTCCGCCGGTTGCCGACGATAAGACCTCCTCAACGGTGGTGACTCACTAGCGTTGCAGCGGCGCGGAGCGTCGCATCGCTGACTTTTCCCAGAAAAAGCGCACGCCGGTTGAAGAAACTGGCGCGCGTCTTGCCCTCGAAAAAAAATTCCCTTCGACGTCCGTGAACGCTTGACACGGCGCTTTTGCAATTGCTATATATTGCGAACCGAGCGCGCGTGATTTTTCAGGTGCGTTCGAAGAGTCGACCCGCGGAATAAGCAAAGCCCGGTTATCGCACGTGCCGCCTCGCGTCCGACGCGGCACGGGGGACTGGTCTTTGCTGAGTCCACGGCTGAACAGCTGGGAGGAGCCGTGCAAATCGAGATCCAAGATCGCCAATCACCGAACTCCAAGGGGACCCCATGAACAAGCTGGAAATCATCGATCACATCGCCAAGTCCGCCGATATCTCCAAGGCCGCCGCGGGCCGCTCGCTCGACGCGGCCGTCACCGCGATCAAGACGGCGATGAAAAAGGGCAGCATGGTGACCCTGGTCGGGTTCGGCACCTTCTATGTCGGCCGCCGCGCCGCGCGCACCGGTCGCAATCCGCAAACGGGCCTGGAAATCAATATCAAGGCGGCGAGGGTCCCGAAGTTCCGTCCTGGAAAAGCTCTCAAGGATGCAGTAAACTAGCGGCCCTTCCGGAGCCGGTGTCGCCCGCGGGAAGCGGGTGAGGCTGTTTTCGGAAAGGGGTGCTTAGCTCAGCTGGTAGAGCGTCGCCCTTACAAGGCGAATGTCGGCGGTTCGATCCCGTCAGCACCCACCAATAGAATCCGAGGAGCGGTAGTTCAGTTGGTTAGAATACCGGCCTGTCACGCCGGGGGTCGCGGGTTCGAGTCCCGTCCGCTCCGCCAACATCGAAGGATTGGATCGGGGCGCCCGATGTCTGAACTGAGGCGCCCCGACTGGTCTTGAGCGAAAGCTATGTTCGACTTCGTCAACAAGCACAAACGTCTGCTGCAACTGATCCTCGGCCTGATGATCGTCCCGCCGTTCGCCTTCTGGGGGATACAGTGGACGCAGCGGGGCATAGGCGCCGCCGGCGAAGTCGCCGAAGTCGGCGGGCAGAAGATCAGCGAGGAGGAATTCAGCGAGGCCCTGCGCCAGCAGCAGGACCGGCTGCGGGGCATGCTCGGCAGGAATTTCGACCCCGCGATGTTCGATTCTCCCGCGATGCGCCGGGAGCTGCTCGACGGGATGATCTCGCAGCGCCTGCTGATGCAGCACGCGGCGCGCAACTATCTGACCGTTTCCGACCAGATGCTGATCGAGACGACGCAGTCGATACCGGCGTTCCAGGCGGATGGAAAGTTTTCGCGGGAGCGCTATGACGCGGCGCTTCAGAACGAGAGGATGAGTCCGGATACCTTCGACGCGGCCCTGCGGCGCGACCTCACGGTCCAGCAGCTGAGCGGCGCGCTCGCGGACTCGGGCTTCGCATCGAAGGCGGCGGCGGACCAGCTCGCGCGGCTGCGCGCTCAGCAGCGGGAAATCTCCGAGCAGCGCGTCCCGGCGGATGCGCAGCGGGTGCAGGTCGCGGCCGACGCGGTTCGCGCGTTCTACGACGGCAATCCGGCGCGCTTCCAGGTACCCGAGGAGCTCGAGGTCGAGTACGTCGTGCTGAGCGCGGATTCGCTGCTTCCTTCGGAGCAGATCGAGCCCGGCGAGGTCAGGAAGTACTACGACGCGAACCCGTCGAAGTGGGGCGAGCCGGAGCAGCGCCGGGCGAGCCACATCCTGATTTCTTTGAAAAGCGGCGCGAGCGAAGACGACAAGCGCAAGGCGCGCGCGCGCGCGCAGGCGATACTCGCGCGGCTGAAGGCGTCGCCGGGAAGCTTCGCGGAGCTCGCGAAAAAGGAATCCGGCGATCCGGGATCGGCGGCCCAGGGGGGCGACCTGGGGTTCTTCTCGAGAGGCATGATGGTGCGCCCGTTCGAGGAGGCCGCTTTCCGCCTCAAGGCCGGTCAGATCAGCGACGTGGTCGAGTCCGATTTCGGCTTTCACATCATCAAGGTGACGGGGATCAAGCCGGGCAAGATGAAGACCCTGGAGCAGGTTCGCCCCGAGATCGAGTTGACGCTGAAGAAGCAGCAAGCCGGGAGGCATTTCGCCGAGGCCGCGGAAGCCTTCAGCAACACGGTCTACGAGCAGTCGGACTCGCTGAAGCCCGCGGCCGATAGATTCAAGCTCGCGGTTCAGCGGGCGCAAGGCGTCACGCGGCAGGCGTCCAAGGTCCCGGCGCTGAACAATCCACGGCTGCTCGCCGCGTTGTTCTCCGACGATGCGCTCAAGAACAAGCGCAACACCGAAGCGGTGGAAACCAGCCCGGGGACCCTGGTGTCGGCGCGGGTGCTGAGCCGAAAGGCGGCCAGCCTGCGTCCCTTCGAGGAGGTGAAGGGCGGCATCGCCAAGGAGCTTGGGCAGCAGCAGGCCCTTGCGCTCGCGAGGAAGGAGGGCGCCGCACTGCTCGAGGCCTTGCGCAAAGGCGATTCGTCCAAGGCGCGTTTCGGGGCGAGCAAGCTCGTCAGCCGGGACGATCCCAAGGGCCTCGCTCCCGCGGCCGTCGCGCAGGTATTCGGCGCCGATGCGAGCAAGCCGCCGGCCTACGCCGGTGTGGATAGCGGCGACGGCTACGTCGTCTACCGCATCTCCCGCGCCGCCGAGGTTCAGCCGGACGAGGCGCGCGAGCGCAGCGTCCAGAGCGAGCTCGGCCGATCGAGCGGAGCCCAGGAGTTCAAATCCTTTCTCGACGGCCTGAGGGCCGACGCGAAAGTGGATATCAACAAGGAAGCGCTGGAGCGGAAAGTCCAGTAGCGAGCAGCCGGGCGCAACCCGGGCGCAATTACGCGGCCGGAGGTCCGGCGTCGCCCGCGATGCCGCCCACCACGGTGCTGAACCCGGCGTCCGCGTGGACGACCTCGCCGGTCACCGACGCGGCGAGGTCGGACAGCAGAAACGCCGCGACGTTACCTATTTCCTCCGTGGTGACGTTGCGGCGCAGCGGCGCATTCTCCTCGACGTACTTGAGGATCTTCCCGAAACCCGAGATCCCGCTCGCGGCGAGCGTCTTGATCGGACCCGCCGAGATGGCGTTCACGCGTATTCCCCTGGGGCCCAGGCTGGTCGCCAGGTAGCGCACGCCCGCTTCGAGGCTCGCCTTGGCGAGCCCCATGGTGTTGTAGTTCGGGACCACGCGCTCGGCGCCCAGATAAGTCAGCGTGACGAGCGCCGACTTGCGCCCCTGCATCATCGGCAGGGCGGCTTTGGCGAGCGCCGCGAAGCTGTAGGCGCTGACGTCGTGAGCGATGCGGAACGCCTCGCGCGACAGGCCTTCGAGGAAGTCGCCCGCGATCGCTTCACGCGGGGCAAAGGCGATCGCATGCACCAGCCCCTCGAGTCCGTCCCAGGCTCCCCCGAGCTCGGAGAACAGCGCGGCGATCTCGGCGTCGTTCGCCACGTCGCAGGAAAACGCGAGCTTGCTGCCGAAC
>Ga0137397_10001077_pt1 | contig 18999 bp, 18 predicted proteins | sample czorhiz116metaG_FD_106658 | JGI IMG/M metagenome (GOLD analysis project Ga0137397, IMG submission 106658) | Vadose zone soil microbial communities from Angelo Coast Range Reserve, California, USA - czorhiz1.16 metaG | ecosystem: Environmental > Terrestrial > Soil > Vadose zone | place: USA... | reverse complement strand
TCCATGACGTCGAGCCCGAGGCTCGGTGACAGCATCAACTCCAAGTCTCCGACCATGCCCGACAAGAAGCGAGCCGAGCTTTCCGTAGACCGACCGTGACGGTGCTGGTGACTAGCCGGCCCGGAGAAGCAGACCCGGCGTGCCCGCGGGTTGAAAGAAGCTGATGGGGAGGAAAGAATACTCGAAAACACCGGACGGGTAGCCAAGACTATCTGAGAGCCACAGCGAAGGGATCGCTAAGTAAGATGGAGAAGGTATGGCCACATGGTCATCCCGGGACTAAAACACGTCCACCGCCTAATTTCCCTTTCCTCCCCCTGATAAGATCAAATGAACCTGCGCGGGGGGATAATTCCGAGAGAATAGGGACCGACTCGGACCATCGATTCATCGAATATTCATCACTTGGACGTCGTGCGCAACAACTTTGTTCGACAAGCTGATATCAACTGTCCGAGTCACTCGGCTTGTGGCTACCATTACATCAAGTCACCGTGTGGCGAATCTCGCTACGCAGATGTCCGCGAGCCTGAGCGAACCCTGTGCGAGAAAAAACCTTCGGTCTATTTTTTTTCACCTCTCCTTTCATTATAGTAATGGAGCGAGTTTTGTCCGCGCTCTGGCGGGCTCAGTCTACTGTAAGACCTAACGACGCTCAATTATTACAGTACTTGGTCGCCCCGGCCCGCGGCCCGCGGGCTTCACAGGCACAGGGGTACTGCATCTCAGCTCCCATAAGCGTAAGATTCGCCCTCACCTCTGTAGTTCCACCGCCACGTCTTAGGCCCCTTTCCGGTAATCTTCAGGCCGTCTGCAATTCCGGGAGCCTCATGAGGGACCGAGGGTCTATTGAGCTCCAGAGCTCCCGTGACGGGCCGGGAACTTGAACGCGATGAAGCTGGGTGAACGTAGTGTAGGGTAGTTAGGGTTTGTCCTGACACTCGCTACCGCGGCAGCAGCGCATCTGTGGAAATCGTGTGACGGATGTTTTGTTGGCTGTACGTACGCCTTGTCCTATCCACCTTATGGATTCACCTGTTTCAGTTGTCAGGCAAAGGCCGAACACCCAGGCCCTTGCCCGCCAGTACGCCTGGCTTTCCGTCGGTGGCATTTTCGGAAAATGAGGTCTAAATGAGGAGCTGTTAGCGACGATCGCACGGTAAGGACGGCCATGGCTCGGATGCAGGATATGCCGACTGATGATTCAGACAATGTAACAGCCTGAGCTGTACGGTTCACATGCCGGCACATACCAGTCCATCTCTTTTCTTCCACCTCTTCCATGCCGGGATTGTTTTTGTACGATGATAGGCTGGGGGAACCGGGCCAGCCACTAACCGACCTAACCCCGGAACGACCTCGGATCATATACACAGTTCGATCGGTTCGCCCATGGAGAGCACTTTCCAACGGGAAAATGCCTGGTTACAATCATGCGACATTCTAATAGCAGGCAGACCTCACTCCTTGGCTCACTTGACGATATGGCCCATAGGTTGTATTCGGGATGACCCTGACGTCCCTAAAATTACAAAAATGAGGGTTGTTTTCCAGCGTATTTAAGAATGCTGGCTGGTATCTCAGAGCCATTCATTTCTATTTCTATTTCGACTACGCAAAGATTTAAGTGAGTAAACGCTCATGTCATGTAATCTCTTACTATCTAGCTGACCGGGCGAATTAATAGCCACACGCTCCTTTCTCATCACTGCACTGCGCATTAGAAGTTTCAAGATTGTGATCATTCCAGGAAAGCGCTGCATTCCTGCGACGCCCGGTGTTGTTTCACTCCATTTGGCTATGTACTGAAAGCTCTCCTAAGAATGAATATCGCTCCCATACCGTACGTACCGCAAATGAAGTAGATCTTCTCATGATGAGGTCTCATTGTCCATAAGTAGGACTGGATCTCGCCCAAACCATTCTGCACCCACACCCCTCCCCCCTACCGTCCGTTATACGGTCCAAGTTAGACTTCCACCCACGCTCAGCCCGACTGCTGCACCGCTACGCACTATGACCTCAGTACCTCTTCCCGAAGGTACCGTCGCCGTCTATGACGAGGCCGAGAAGGGTACCCTCGAACTTCACTCTGGACCCATAACCGTCGCCGGTTTGGGGCTCGCTAACGAGAAGGTCGACGAAAAGCCCAAGCCCTCCACCGCCATATTTACCGAAGTTGTTCCCAGCAGCGATGCAACCGCCATAGCAACCAAGCCACATGCGAAGAGGAAGAAGGTTTCAAGATGGATCCTCTGGACACTATGGTTCAATACATACAGGTGCATTTCAATCATGTCGGTTAGCCGCATCTCTAATTCTGCCTTCGGTTTGAATTGCTAGAAAACTTTTTACATTCGTGGTCACCCTGAATACGGTTGGACTCGTCTTCGCTGCGTCTGGACATTTCTCGTACGCCGAGAGATGGACAAGTGCCATGGCACTAGGAAATTTGAACGTCGCCATACTCGTGCGCAACGAACTCTTTGGCCGTTTCCTGTATTGGTTCGTGAATGCCTGCTTCGCCAAAGTCAGTATCGCGATGTCTTAGTCGCTTTCTCTATGTCCGGTGCTCATTGTCATGGATCAGTGGACGCCATTGTGGTGGAGGCTCGGCTGCACTTCTGTTCTTCAGGTAATTCCATCTGCTCGCGATGAGTTTGTGATCGAACCTCACGATGGTATCGCAGCATCTCGGAGGCATTCACAGCGGTTGTGCGCTATCTGGTATTGGCTGGCTCCTTCTCAAGGTCGTGAACAACTTCCGGCACCATAAAGTCAACCCTGACCTGATTCTCGTCATCGGAACAATTACCAACGTTGCCGTCATTTTTGGTGCCCTGAGCGCACTCCCCTGGATCCGAAATAACCATCACAAGTGAGTGTTCCATGTTGTCGCCATACGTCGGCGGCTCACCTATCCACAGTGTCTTCGAGCGTCACCATCGGTTTATCGGATGGTTTGCTCTCGTCTTCACCTGTAAACGGAAATTCTCGCCACGGGAATTCTAGATGCTAACGGCTGCTTCTCAGGGATGTTTACCATTCTCGGTGATACATGGAACTCCGACACCGAGACCTGGAACTTGAGTGTACGGCACATCCTCCGCCAGCAGGATTTCTGGTATGCAATGGGCATGACTATCTTGTGAGTAAACCTCAGCCTCCTGACCTTCGAGTCGTATTGACTCGCACTATCAGCATTATCATACCTTGGCTGTGCATTCGCGAGGTTCCCGTCGACGTCGAATTGGTAGGGCCCGCTATATCACGTCGTCAGAGTACGATGTCTAAATGCGTCAAAAACAGCCGTCACCCAAAGTCGCCATACTTCGCTTCAGACGTGGAATGCAGCAGGGACTCCTTGGTCGCATCAGTCGTTCGGCGGTTATAGAGTACCACGCTTTCGGGATCGTTAGGTGGGTAAAGGGTTTTAACTCGCCAACCTTCTTGACCCACTCCGTTTAGCGAGGGTACCCACGCCTCGTATCACTACATGATCTGCGGTGTTCAAGGTGATTCCTGATTATGTGATTCGTGCATCATGATTCTCAAGGGCGATTTACAAGGCGATTTCACCCGCGGTCTTGTCAATAACCCTCCAAAGACAATTTGGACACGTGAGCTCAAGGTGAGCGGCATGGCGGCTAATGCCGGACGGACTATAACGCCCTTTCTAGTTCGCGGGTGTATCGAACACTTCCACACTCTACAAACGTGGCGTTCGGATATGCACGGGCACCGGAATCGGGGCTGCCCTGTCCACCTGCATCCAGTCTCCAGATTGGTAAGGACCACACCAGTTCACACATCCGAGATCTTACTGATCGCATGACGCACAGGTATCTGATCTGGATCGGTGAGTTCAGCGACGACACTGATAACAGGCAGTTGGCGCTGATGGACTTGTTTGTCTACCCCTTCTTTCCGCATATCTAGGATCGGATCAAGAAAAGACCTTTGGACCTACGATTAGCGGCCTGATCCACCGTCATATTGGGCCCGAACGCCTTCTGCTATGGGATTCGAAGCTTCGTGGCGGCAGACCAGACACAATGAAAATAGTGAAAGAAGCATATCACTCTTGGGGCGCCGAAGGTCGGTTTCACGATCAACCTGCATTTCTGGAACTTTGGGAGTGCCCGTTGACTGACACTCGTTTTGTTTTTCAACGCAGTCGTTTTCATCACGTCGAACTACAGTGGCAACTCGGAGATTATGCAGGGTTGCAAGGAAGCCGGTATTCCTGCGTTCGGCACACTGTGGGACTTTGTGAGTGGCTTCTTTTTTTCGTTTCCGTCATATTTCCGTCTGCTCCCAGAGCCTGGGCTGAACAATTTTTGACAGTGAGCTCAGTGATTACGATCATCACGCACCCATCCCTTTTTTTTGTTGTACTGAATGCGCAGCTTCGTTCTTTTTCCCATACATCAACGTGGCGGGTCGAGCATGCTTTCTCACACATACGTGCGGCGGATCCTTGGGTATTGTGTACCTTATTTTTTCTTTATTCGATGTAATGCATTCCGCTGCATCAAGTCGTCTGGTCGGCGTCTCGTACTTTTCCTTCCTTCCTCTCTCTCTATTTTTCATCCGTTTACTTGTTCTGGTAAAGCCACAATGGCTCGTGGGGCTTGCGCATTACCGGACGGGTGGTAATAGACTTTGGTTGATTAAAATGATCGGGTGCAATATAGACGTGTTTTGGAAAACATCCTCTGCCAGTGGCGGTGGCATCAACTTGGATCCGGACATGATAACTACGGAAGAAATCGTCGGGGTGGATGCGCGGTGATTATAAGGAGTTTAGCTAATTAAGATCGTTAACACGTTAAAACATCATGCATTGCTGGCAGGAAGCGCCCTGAGACCTTCAACTCTCTGACCATCCATCGCCCACTAACGTGCTGGAGTTATTCAAGATCATATCTTGTGCATGCGATGAGATGGACGAAGGGAAGTGATACAATTATGACGGAAAAGCACAACAGAGGGTAAGCAATTTACCATAAGACAACTAACTAGTAACTAAGCCCCAACACAGAAAAAACAACGAAGCGAGGGGGGCACACCACTGCCAGTGCTGCCAACCAGTCCAGCTACGTAGTAATAGTATTGTCTGACTGGCTGTCACAGCACTACCACCTCGATAACAAGCATGGAGTGATTAGTGACTAGGGACGCGGCGTCAAAAGATACTGCTCGAGGATCTGACCCGACTTGCCCATCCACGGCCATCGCCGTCCGGGTAGGATTGGGGTGTTCGGGACTAGACGGACGCCTCTTCGCGCAAGCTCGATGATAACCCTGGAAATGTTACGCGAGTCCTGAAGGGGGAAAAGAAGGTGGAGGAAGATGGCTGCTTAGGAGCCTGAGTCAAACGGGGAAATGCTGCGGAGGCACATACGTCGATGCCGCTGTGCGGCCTTCCTTCGAAAGGTGCGAGTTGAAGGAATTGCAGCTGACTGTCGATGTTCGGCGACATGCGACGCGGGAAAGTGGGCTGGATTCAAGGAAAGCATCCGAGTTGGGGGTCACATTCGAATGACAACGGCATTCTCGGATAACACACCTTCGACGTGTGGGTTCCAGTGAACTCTGATAGCGCGCTCACAACCTTACGTACATCCAACACGTCCCCTATGATCCACGAAGGCATGGGGATCTACACCGGTGAAAGAATGGCATGTAAATATTAACTCATGAGCCGGCCTTGGTAAACGCACTGACGTTCGAGATGAAACATTGTTTGACGACAAAGTCTCGGACATCAAACGGGCCGTCAGTACACCAACAAAATCGCACGAGACGTTTGCCGGTTAATGGATGTATGAGGCCGTGCTGTGACAGAAAGGCGGAAAACTGGTTCGCGACTTCAGGAAAGTGGGGTGCGCCATCGACCTGTTCCTAAATGCATGTGCACAAGGACGTCTAGAGCGTCTAGATGCCTGAACGACAACGATGGAATGAGAATGACTGACTTGAGTTATGCCAGTGAGGGCGATACAAAAGGGGGATAGCTTGGGTTGCCATGTTGGCCTAACGAAGCTACGGAATTCCGCAACTTTCTTCAAGGTACCGGCCATCCCATTGGCCCCCTTGTCTACCCACTTGAGGAGACAGACTGGCCATTCCTGAACTTGATTGAGCTACAAGAACGCATCACCGCGCGATAGCGTACAATGATCTCATTTGGCCAATTGAAGTCAGTGCCTTGGAAACAAGTTGCTTCCACGTCCAACACTAGGAAAACCTCGTACGGTTGAGGAACCTTGACCGCATTGTATTGCTCGTTCATCGAGGAAACAGGTAGCCCTTTATCTCCGGGTGCGGCGTCTGGTCGCGTGACATCGGAAGGAGGCGTAACATAAGTCGTAGCAGCAGCAGCAGGGGTAGTAGTAGGTTTCTTCAGTACTGAAAACATGTCATGCACAGAACCGGAGGGTCCTTTAGTGGGTGGAGAATGGGGGTGTGGGGTAGAGTGATTGCTCCTGGTCCCTGAGCCTTTGGATAAGTTATACCATAGAAATATGAGAAAAGATAAGGAAAAGACGAGGAATAGGAGAGGGATGTGGTCGTTGAGGGAAGATGAGAGCGAGATGAGAGCGGAACATAAAGTGTGGACGTGTCCTTGGGACATCAAACTGGGAGAGCTTGGACTCGGCCTCACTTCGGCCTCTCCCGACCAATGCTTGGGCGCTTCCATCACTCTTCGCTTTCTCTTCGTTTCCTGCCAACGATGGCACACCACAGAGGCGACGACCTCGAGGATGATTTCATGCCAGACGAAACGGTTGCGTTCTCAGAAGATGAGGGATCTGTGTCACTCGTCGGAGATCAGGATGACATTGGCAAGTTACTCAGCGCCGACGAAGAGGAAGAGGGCGCCGAGTCCCCCATAGAACAGACAAAGGCTCTTTTGTATGAGAAGAAAAGGAGACGGAGGGAGAAAGAGAAAGAACGGAAAGCCAAGGCGTGTCCCTTCCCACTCACTGCTGGATTGATCTCCCATATGTCCCTGACCCGTGACGCGTTACTCTAACAGAAGAGAAAACTTAACGAAACTACGGAATCAGGGGACCTCTCTTCTGCGGCGTTGCGGTCGCCCGCCATGATATCCGAATATTTGTCCACTATGCAGGCAAAATCATTTTCGAAAATGTCCGCGTTGGAGCTTCAGGACAGGCATATTCCAGGTACGTGCGTCCTCGGAGACCTCTCAGAAGACCTTCATGGTTGACGTTATCAGGCAGAGAGTTCCATAGTGGACACGACTGCATGGACGGGATCGAAGAACTTGGACACGTTGGTAGATTTTATTGTTCAAGGTGACGTTGTTCTCGTTTCTAGCTCATGCGGTGTGTTCAACTCCCAACCGATAGCTGTGCCCTCGCTTCACAAACGATTACTGCAGAGAACCAAGTCATGTGGGGCACCCACGTTACTCTTCCTAACCGGGGCGGCTTTGCGTGTTACGGATGTCACCCGTGTCCTCAAGAATCAAACACTGCAAGGTGAGAAGGGTAGCAGTGTCGCGAAACTCTTCGCCAAGCACTTCAAGCTTGAAGAACACATCAAATATCTCAAAGCGAACAAGTTTGGCACGGCAGTCGGTACTCCTGGAAGAGCCGGCAAGTTGCTTTGTGATACAGGTGAGTGCGTCGCATGCGAGGTGTTTCCATCCCACTGACGGTGTTCCGGCCCCAGATGCGCTCTCTGTATCTGCTCTAACGCATGTTGTGTTCGATGTGAGCTATCGCGATGCGAAGAATCGTTGCTTGTTTGACATCCCTGAAACTAGGGACGAGCTCTTCAAGACGGTCCTGGGTGCGCCTCTTGTTATAGAAGGGCTAAAAGCGGGGAAGATACACGTGGTGCTCTTTTAGTGTTCATTGATAACAGTCAGCCAGTTCATATGTCAGCAATTAAATTATTTTGTAACGAAAAGTTGCGTCTGTGGACAGAAGTACTGTGTAGTTCAGAAGCCTGTCGGGTTCGTTCTTTGTGTGATCTACAAAGGGCGGATAAATCAACGCAACGACCACACAGGGGTATCAGGGAACGTACACGAGTCCATTTTGGTATTTTGTGAATACCTTTGCGATATCCTCGTTGATGAGGGGAAAAGACAGTGTATTTATCCTTTGGGTCCATCTCATGCTCTTTCGGCAAGGCAAGTGCGTTTGTCTACACGAATATGAAATTCTGGGATACGGCATAGAATTGGAATAGGACTCACTAATGCTGCACACTGAACACCGCTGTCTCTGACAGCGTCGATGACGCCGTCCACCCTCTTCAGACGATCCCGGACATTAGCCTTTCGTGTAGTTGATAGTCGCCATGGCACTTTCCTAGAGGTGCGAGTTTCAGAGATGACACCATATCTCCAAGGACAGCATAGCATATACTGACCACAAGAGACCTCCGCTGACGGCTGCGGTCGGTCTGAATGCGCCCAACATCGAGAGTGAGAAAGTGTGGAGGACGCACGTGAAGTGATTTAGGAGCCACGGAGCCGAAAATTCCCACGGCCACCGTCTTCCAATGACCACGATGAACGGGGCGACCACCAACACAGACGTAGCGTCCTCGACACCTCCGGTCCTTAACGGAGTAAATGGCTCCGCCAATGATTCTGCATCCACGGGGACACTCAAGTTCTCTACAGGTCTTATCCTGCCTGCCCCGGACGTGAAGTGTATGCTTTCCATATTCCTTCGTTCCTCATATGACTTACCAGACCACGCACCACAGCCACCGTTGATCGCACAATCGTGCATATGAACCGCTCGTCGGATCCACTCCAGTTCGAGGCAAAACTGCGCGAGAGCCGGCGTACGGACCCCGCGTTCTCGTTCCTCAACTCGGCCGATCCCTATCATGCTTATTACAGAAACCGGTTGGAAGCGGCCATGAGGGGGGAAATTTTGGATGGGGTCCCAGCGGAGACAGACAGTAAAACTGGTCCGGCAAGCGAGGGAAAACTCAACGAGGATTATGGAAAGCCACCACCTCCAACTGAGTTTCTAGTAGACATGCCGAACATCAGCGCGGTCGACCTGTATGTTCTTGGTTTGACGTCCCTTTACTTAAGCTAACGGAAATGCTTTAGTGATATCATGAAACTGACAGCGCTGTTCACCGCTAGACAAGGTCATTCATTTCTGGCCAATCTATCTGTAAAAGAGGGTCGGAACTACCAGTTCGATTTCCTCAAACCAACGCATTCACTCTTCGGCTACTTCAATCGGCTGATTGAACAATACACGAAGGTTCTCATGCCCACCCCCGAGACATTGGAGAAGATAAAGGAGCGTTCGGAGAGTGGTGCAAAATGGAGGATGCTCGCAGACGCCCAGGCGCATGCAAAGTGGGAATACACCAGGCGTGAGCAAGAGAAGAAACGCGAAGATGATCGCGAGGCCGAGCGTGGTACGTGGAAAGCTGAAATCCATCGTCAAAAGCCGCTACTAATATTTGAATGGCGTCTAGTTGCATTTGCAGAGATTGATTGGCATGACTATGCCATCGTACAAACGATCGAGTTTACGGCTGCAGATGCATCCGCCGAGCTGCCCCCGCCAATGAGCGTGCAAGAAGTGGAAAATATGACACTGGCGCAGAAGCGTATGGCTGCGATGGTCATGGAAACGACCGTGGAGGATGTGGAAGCCCACAAGGCACGCCAGGCAGCTGCCGAAGCTGAGGCCGCTGCTGCCGTCAGCAGCGCTGGCGGAGGAGCGCCCGCAGAAGCAGCGGACGATGACGTTATGATGGAGGAGAGTGATGAAGAAGATACAGAGGCTTCAGAACGCAAGAAGAAAGATGAGGAAGAGAGACAGAAGGAACTTGAACGCGCCAAGGCAATACAGGCTAGTTCTCTGGAGGCTGGCACACCAATGAAGATCAGAACTGACTATGTCCCCAAACGTGAGTATGAGTTCCAGCACAACCAAGTTCGGATGCTAACCGATTCTGTCCAAGTGGGTACAAAGAACAAGGTAGCATTGGCTACATGTAGCATTTGCGGCCAACAAATACCCGTCAATGAGTTGCAAGAGCATATGCGAATCGAGCTTCTCGACCCAAGGTGGAAGTCACAACGCGACGCGCTCGAAGCTCGGAAGGCACAAGCATCGGAGCTGCAACGAGGGGCGAATGTCGTGTCCTCACTCAGGAACCTCGCACGAACTCGCGTCGATATCTTCGGCACAGAGACAGACGAAGAGAGACGGAAGCGGGAAGAAGAAGAGGAGCGCGAGCGACGGAAGGAGAGGGAAAAGGTTGTTTGGGACGGTCATACCGCGACGAAGGCTGGCACGCTCGACAAATATTCGACAAACGTCAATTTCGACGAACAGATTGCTGCCATCCACCGCGCAAAAGGTCTTGGGCCGTACGTCATCTCCAATTATCTGACGAATTGTGATTAAGACCATCTTTGCAGACAAGATTCGAACGCTATTGGCCCAGGCATCGGCCCCGCAGCGGCGCCGCCTCCTCTCGCCCCTGCACCACCCACACTCCCTATCCCAGCAAAACCCGTCGATGTGGCGCCCAAAGATTCTTCGTATACTGCGGCAACAATATCGTCGGGACCACAGCCTCCTTCGATGTATCCCACACCGGCGCCACCTGTTATGCTTCCTCCACTCCACTATCAGGGATTAGATTCGGCCCAGCCATTCGGTTACCAACCTCCACCTCCTCCGGCCGCTCGCCCACCTCCATTCAGCACACCAGCTGTGCCGCCTGCGCAAGCGGCTACGGGCACAGTTCGCCCCGCGGATCAAATGGAAGGTGATGCAGAAAATGTCCCTCCTTCCAAGCGCCAACGTGTCGCAAAACTTCCTGGCGGACAATACTATCCCGAGCAGGACTGGATCAACATGCACCCGGTGCGTCTTCTCTTTATCCATTTAGGGTGTATGAGGGGCTGACTAATGGACGTGACCAGCACTCAATCTCACTCCAGGTGCAGTTACCGACAGACACCAGCAAGCCCGAGTGGAAGCTGGATGGTACGATCGTCACGATCCCGGAATTGCCACTAAATCTGCTCGTATCGACGCTCCGAGACCGCATCATCGCGGCGACCAGTAGCGCGCTGTCCGCGGGACGGGTCATCCTCTCTTACAACGGGAAAATGCTCACGAACCGCAACACCATCGCGAGCTATAACCTCGAGGATGAGGATTTACTGGTACTGAGCGTGCGGGACCCGAAGAAAAAGTAGCACGGCGTTGGCGAACCCACACCATCCCTCGGGTCGACGCCCCCGCGTCTGAATGCGCCGACTTTATTTATTTCTACATCGTGTTCTTTCTTTGCTTTGAGATTATGCACATATATTATCGCCATTCGCTGTCCTTCACCAACTTCTTGGGCGCGTTTTGATGTCTAAGTGTTGTAATTGTGTGCGAGTTGGATTTACAACGTGCGTTGTCATTCTATGATTCGACAGTGAAATAATATATTTGATTTCATATGGGACAGCAGCGGCAGGGCAAGCCACGTGACGGGTTAGCAGTACAGTTTATGGCTACAGTAATGGCTACAGTAGTACTGTACTGCAGTGTCGTTTCAGTTTGTGGGCGTCAGCGTGTGTGATGGCATAAAATAATAATTCGATGCGACATTGGATCATTGATTGAGCTAAGCGAGAAAGAAACACAGGTGGTAAGAATACGGTCGTCCCGAGGTACGGCGGCGAGGGTAGAGATAAGCGACGAGGTACGCTGCTGTACCACGGTTCAAACAGACTCGAGTTCGAGTCGGAAGTTTCTAAGCTAGCTTATGCCGGTTATTAGACGGGCGGCCTCATATCCATAGTGTTATAGTTGTAGCGGCTCCTGGAAAGTTGCCACCGCCTCAGGTCACCCTGCTCAGGCACTTGACGGTGGGTGATGGGAACCAGATCGTTGTCACTTCTTTCACTTTAGCTCAACACGAGGCACTGTATTCGGTCCCGCGCTCATGGACCGATAACGGGGTGGGTTTACACCTCCTGAGGACGCACGAATAATTATAGTTTTATGAGAAAATATGACGGATAAAATAAAAGTAAACCTAAACCTGTCCCTCCATGCTGTCTATATGTGCCATCCTAGAAGATACGCCTGAGGAGGAGCGCAAACACGAGCACGAGCAGAACACAGATCGCCGTGTCCAGGAGCATCGGCGGACGCGCCGTCGTGTGTGTTTGAGAAGGATGGAAAGATGCCGATGGGCTGGCGGCTGGGTGAGCACCACGAGCGCCTGAGATATTCGGCGAGGGTGTTGACGTGCTCGCATCCGCATCCTCACTTTCCGATCGAGGGGTACTATCTACGCCACCTGGTGTTGCTTCCCGAACAGATACAGAAACGTCGCCTTCTGGGGACTGAGGCGGCGTTACGTTCGCGGGGGCAGTAGGCACGACCTCTGCCTCCGGGGACAGTTTTGCCTCACTTACGGGATCAGATGTCAAAGAGTCACCCGGTTGTGGAGGATCGGGCAGACATTCAAGATTTGACTGGTTGCAACGCGGGCAAACCCACTCCCGAGACCTTGGGAATTCGGCCAAGGAGGTGAGTGACCGAGGGGGCTGGGAAGCAGATACTGGGACGAAACTCACAAGGCGGCGAGACGCTTGCGCTCGCTCGAAGGAACTTCGAGAGCACCGACGCCCATGGCGGCTTGCCCCCTCAAAGGGAAGAAGCCTTGTAATCCGATTATGGCTAGAGGATGAACCGATTCAAGCCTAAGTGACAATCATAATTCGAGGCAAAGTGGCACGCACCGGTTCGCACACCCCATGCTGGTTGCCATAATTCCTCGTGATCTGCCGCGGCGCCAAGTGAATATCGAGTCTCAAATCACGACCAATGGAACAAAAAGAAAACACCCTCACAGTTGGTGAAGCTGATACAGATCTGTTGTGATCAAAAAGTTTCCGTCATCAGCGCGGCTGGTATCTAACAGCAATGGTGCGACGAAGTGTATGTATGTAGGTATGCTCACCTTGGTGCTTAGCTCGAACCGGCCGTTGGGGGTAAGGAGCATGATGCTTGGAGGCCGGAATGGATATTCCGCTGGCAGCCGGATCCGAAAATGGTACAAACCCCCCTCGAAGTCGGTGCCCGCAGGCCCACGCAGGGTACAATGCCATTCCTGTGATCCACATCCATCGGATATGAGTATTGGATGTCATGGCAGCGATAGAAGCGGTATGGAAAATGCGCACAAAAATGTCGTCCTAAAGCAAAGCACGGGGAGGACGCAGAGTGAGCGCGCGTATGAGATATAGGGGGTGGTGTGGTAGGACGGACCTCCAATGGTGCGGCAGAATACTCGGTGCTCGGGTCATTCGCTAGCTCACGAGCCTCCTGCATGATGCGCTTGACGGCTGCGGATCGTACGGGGTACGGAGGGACAAGTCAGCAAAACGGAGCGGAGAGCAACTACAAGTCGACGTCGACACCGATCTCACCAGCATTGTTCTTGTTAAGCAAGCGAGGGACGGCCATTTGAGTGAAGGAGTGGGTCTAGTAGCGAACGTGGAAGTGGAAGGATGACGAGGCGAGAGGTGTGGTGTGGGGTTGGCAACATCGCTTGCTTTTTATTATGTTATTTCAGGCACACGTGGCATCTCGCGTCCCAACGCCGACCTGACCGACGTTTATCCTCCACCAACGTCTCCCATATTTCATTCGCTTCAAGCTCCAACAAAGCAAAGCCGATCGCTTATAAAGACACGCCCTTTTCAATTTTAGTTTCGTGCCGTCATGCACATCAAGAAACTCAAAGTTCGCCCACAAAAGAGTACGTGTACTCTCCAGGTCACTTTCCCCATCTCTCCTTTTACTTTACTTTACCTTTTACCTCCCCTTTGCGCCACCTCCGAGCCGCAAGACCGTTTATTCATTCAGTTCTTCGTTGTCATAGACCCGCCTGTGGTGCTCTGCGGCCCGCAACTCGCGTCGATGCTTGGATGCTGGGCAGCCACGAAAGACGTCAAATCGATCGGAGCCTGTCGCGAGCATGCCCAAGCTCTCTTCGAATGCATGCGTACGGCGGTGCGATTGCTATTTTTTGGTTCGTTTCGCTGCAGGGAACTGATATTTTTGATCGCGTGCGACAGCCGATGAAGCGTAAACAACACAGACCGTCAATCAACTATCATTTAGCGCGATTAGGGAAGACCCTCAAGGATTAGTTGCGTCTTATACCGTGGCCAGGAATGGAATCTCTGGCCCCGTCCCCGAGGCCCTCGTTCGAGAGTGGCTAGTCCCAGCAGTGAAAATCAGTCCATGACCGTTATGTCCCCTGGACGCCCTTTGTTACACCGTACAAAAACTATTATGCGATAGCTACGCCGGTTGAGCGTAGGCTATGCAGAAACGTTATTCTGAACCGCGGGATTTACAAAGCCTAAAGGGTTAGAGTGGCAGTTGGCAGCTGAGCGTGCGTTAAGGATCTCATAATAGCTACGCCGAAAACACCTCTATCTGTTCCTGGATTCATGTCATTCAAACCTTTCCCCTCGGCGGTGCGCCCTCCTTTGCGTTCCTTTGGTGTGCAATTGCACCGCCTTCCTCGCTCCGACGCAGACTAGAACACCCGGAGGTTTCTTGCAGGGCGACGAAAGACGAAATGCGGGAGAAAGCGTGTATTCGGAGCCAAATAGGTGTATCGGGGCTCTACGTCGGGCGTTCTCCGCCGTAAACCAAAAGCGAAGCAGAGTCGCTGGACGCAAGCCTACAGCATGCTTCCCGAAGGAATGCAGCTTCTCGGACATCCTCCAATCGGGTCGTAGTTTAATGACATTGGTGCACGCTCACGATTCGTTTGAGTTATCACAAGTATTGGCTTTTCCTGCGGTATACGTCACATCTTCCTCATTTGAGGCTGACCCCCCTCAGATACATTGTCCGACAGGGTGACCAACTGATCCAATTCGACCTCCATTTTCGCATTTCCCACCGGGCCGGTAAAGGTTTGATGTGCAATTCGGAGATGGGACTGAACACTGGTTGAACGTTGACTTACGAGCGGCGAATGCTAAACGCGTCCCAGCCCGCTCGCTCCTTGACGTCATGGACGTGGCAAGCTTCCGCGACCACTTTCCAGTTCTCTATCCCTCTTACATTTTTTGTATAAAGGGATGAAGCGAACGAGGGGGGCAGGGCTGTGCCTCATCCCGATAGCTTAAACTTGCATGCAGTACATGCAGCACGCTCAAAATGCAGGTTCTAAAGAAAGCAGCATCTTCACGAATGCGAGCTGTCCCAGCCCCAAGCCTCGTATGGCATACAGTACGACTGGGGCGCCCTCGCTGCCCATAGCCGTCGGCGTCATCGTGTCACAGGCCACAAACCTCCATGGTTGCAAATCCCAGATATTAAATCGGGAACCTCACAGCATCTGATTTAAAAAGGCCCAGTTGGATCAGCCCCCTACTTTCCGCCTCCGACCCGAACGTTATCCAATTCCATTCCGATCACAAATCCAACCTCTTTCAATCTAGGTTTGAGTTCTCAGTTGCCATCCTCCCCTCCCATGACCCCACTCATCAGGATGGTCGACCAATCCCCCGCAACGCCATTCTCTGCTTCCGCTTCTCCGCCCTCGGGACGGATGTTGTATATATTCCCAGCACCGAAACATCGCAGTAGTTCTCAAACACATGGTCACTATTCTTGGTCTATGAATCGCAGAAAGACAAAGGTAACAAAGAACACTGCCCTTGTCGTGTGTAGCCCTCAGCTCATCGGGTATAAGCTGCGGACGTGTAGATGGTTAAAAATACGCAACAGGGACACCGGGCAGGTGTCGCCACTGTGCTATCACGACACAGCGGAATTCTGCCCGCATATATGCTGTGCTCCCCACCTTCGGCGTACCTGCAAGCGTGACGCCGAAGACATGCCGTCTGTGATTCAGTCTCACCGCGGGAGTCGCAGGGCAGGTTTTGTGGCGCTCACTACTACCGCATGGAGAGTACAGGAAACGAGAGGGTGTGTGCTGTGTGCGAATTGCGATGGTGTTTTAAATCTGGCTACCATGTCTACACCTCATTAGCCAAGTCGTGGAGAGTAACAGGGTCAGAAACTCTGAACCGATTCTTGCTAATGATATGGTCCCTTTGAGGCCTCGGAAACATTCTACTCATAGGTATGTTAGTTTACCGTCTCTAGTCTAATGCAAGGTTGTCTGTGGTTGGTTCAAGTTGTTTTCACTGGTGTAAATGCTGCCAGCCGTGGCAAGTCACTATATGTGTTGGTCCACCTGTCCATACCTTGCCAAGTTCTCATCATGTGCTGATCAGTGCTGTAGCATTGCACTAGGTAGAATCACCTGAAACCAGTATAGCATAGCCATGAACATGGAAAACCAGTCTTTATAGTACAACAAAACTCAGGACATGGTTATTCAAAATTGAAATGATACAGCAAACATTAACAAGCAAAAAGAGGAATAATCAGAGATGATGTTGAAGGATAAATTCTTTAAGTTGCACTGTGGAATATTCCCTATATGGTGCAGAAAACTGCTTTACAACCATATCATGAATGTTAGATGCCTTGTATTGAGAGCATGCCTTATCCAAAGCCTCATTGATAGTTATCTGAGATGATGAGGCAAAATGAAGGCCAGCATACTCCAGAATGAGAATTGTTGCTACTTTGGATGTTAGAAATTATAAGAGCAGGCAGCAGAAATGTACCAATGATTGTCTGATGTATATCATCTGTGGATATACAGAGGGGTGCCTGAAAGTACATCAGTAAAGCCAATTATATCAGTAAAGTAATAAGTGTACATCAGCAACAAATGAGCTTAATGTGAGGAATATTGTCTGAGAAAGAAAGAGATGAGAACAGTTAGAGTAAGCAAATACAACAGAACTCACTTTCTAGCAAATGCAGAGGGGGAGGGACAAGTTAGGTAACTGAATTGAAGTACTGTAAGTGAGCAGCACACACAGCCTGTCAAGTACAGGTAGTGAAAACAATCAGAACACTGAAGGAAAGAAAGTGGGTGTGGGGCACTCACATTCTACCAAGCATAGGGTGAGTGACAGGTCAGGGCACCTAAAGAATGCTGGTGAGAAAAAAAACACCCACGGGCTGTTGAGTGCAGAGGGAGGGATGAGTTAGGACACAGAAAGTAAGTCAGCAAATGAGGGACACTCACATGCCGTTGAGCCTGGGCCTGGAGTGAGAGACAAGTCAGGACACTAAAAGAAAGCCCGTGAGCCAGGGCCTGGTCACTCACCTTCTGTCGAGTGCCAAGGGGGCAACAAGTCAGGACACTGAAAGAAGGTTAACAAGCAAGAAGCACTCACAAACTATTGAGTGCAGAGGGAGAGACAAGTCAGCACACTGATGGAAAGTCAGCAAGTGAGGGGCACTCACATGCTATCAAGTGCAGACAGAGCAGGAGACAAGTCAGGTCACAGAAAGAAAGCCAGCAAATGAGGGGCACACACTTCCTGTCAAGCTCAGAGGGAGCAACAGGTCAGGACACTGACCAAAAGCCAGCAAGTGAGGGGCACTCACAGACTATTGAGTGTAGAGGGACCATGACAATCAGGAGACCAAAGAAAAGCCAGCAAATGAGGAGCACTCACAAACTGGTCAAGCACAAAAGGGAGACAAGTCAGATAGTGAAAAAGCCAGCAAATAAGCACGCACGTCCTGTAGAGTGCAGAGAGGGGGACAGTCAGCACATGGAAAAAAAGCCAGTGAGCAAGAGGTACTCACCATCTGTTGAGCACAGTGAGAAGGACAAGTCAGGCCACCAAAAAAAAGCCAGGAGGCCAGGGGAACTCACTTTCTATTGAGCATAGAGGGATGTACAGGTGAGAACACAGAAAGAAAGAAAGCAAGTGAGGGGGCACTCACCCGCTGTCAAGCACACAGGAGAGACAAGTCAAGGACACTGAATGAAGCCAGTAAGCAAGGGGCACTCACCCACTGTCAAACACAGAGGGTGGGTCAAATCAGGACACAGAAAGAAAGCCAGCAAGTAAGGGGCACTCACATCCTGTTGAGCACAGAGGGACAACTCAGGACACAGAAAGAAAGCCAGTGAACAAGGGGCACTCACAGCCTGTCAAGCACAGAGGGACAACTCAGGATGCAGAAAGAAAGCCAGTGAACAAGGGGCACTCACACTCTGTCAAGTGCAGAGGGAGAGATAGGTCAGGGACACTAAAAGAAAGCCAGTGATTGAGGGGCACTCACATACTGTCAAGTGCAGAGGGAGAGAACAAGTCAAGAACACTGAAAGAAGGCCAGCAAGCGAAAGGCACTCACCCACTGTCGAGTGCAGAGGTTGGGACAAGTCAGGTCACCAAAAAAAGCCAGCCAGCAAGGAGAACTCACAGTCTGTCAAGCACAGAGGGAAAGAAGGTCAGGTCACCGAAAGAAAGCCAGCCAGGGAGAGGTACTCACGGACTGTCGAGCACAGAGGGGTCAACAAGTCAGGACATTGAAAGAAGGCCAGTGAGCCAAAAGCACTCACGAACTGTTGAGCACAGAGGGTGGGACAAGTCATGACACCGGAAGAAAGCCAGCGAGCGAGGGCACTCACCAACTGTCATGTGCCAAGGGATTGGTAAGTTAGGACACCGAAAGAAAGCCAGTGAGCAAGGGTGACTCACAGACTGTTGAGCATAGAGACAAGTCAGGATAATGGAATTAAAGAAAGCCAGTGAGCGAATGGCACTCACATCCTGTCGAGAGCAGGGGACAAATCAGGATATCGAAAGAAAGTCAGCAAGCGAGGGGCACTCACAGACTGTCCAGCACAGAAAGGGGGACAAGTCAGGTCACGGAAAGAAAGCCAGAGAGCAAGGGGCACTCACAGACTGTCCAGCGCAGAGGGGGTGACAAGTCAGGACACCAGAGAAAGCCAGCAAGCCAGGGACACTCACGGACTATCGAGCAGAGGGAGGGATAAGTCAGGCCACCAAAGGAAATTCAGTGAGTGAGGGGCACTCACCAACTG
>Ga0137397_10001075_pt1 | contig 19024 bp, 15 predicted proteins | sample czorhiz116metaG_FD_106658 | JGI IMG/M metagenome (GOLD analysis project Ga0137397, IMG submission 106658) | Vadose zone soil microbial communities from Angelo Coast Range Reserve, California, USA - czorhiz1.16 metaG | ecosystem: Environmental > Terrestrial > Soil > Vadose zone | place: USA... | reverse complement strand
CGGGCGCCTCGCCCTCGACGCGGACCCACCCCATGTGCACGCCGTGCAGGTGGTGCCCGGCGCAAACGCCGCTGCGGTTCTTCAGTTCGTCCGATCCGCCCTGCGAGCGGAGCTCCACGTGATGCCCGTGATCCGCCGCGCGGCTGCAGCCCGGCACCTGGCAAAGGCCGCGATCCCGCAAGATCGCCTTCTTCGCCGGCGTCATCCGGTCGGCCAGAGCGTCCTTCCAGACCGCGATAAAGTGCTCGCACATCTTCCAGAGGCACTCTCCGGGGGTCAGAGGCTTGCCCGTGTCCTTCCGGACCGCCTGGATGGCCACCGAGAGGAGGGCGCAGACGGACCGCGGCACCACCGCGACCACGCGACGCTCAGCGCACAGCTGCGCCTCGACGTTCCCCTCGAGCGCCCTGCGAAGAGCGATGCAGGTCATCCGCTCCGCCCGGTCGATCCATTCCCCGACCGTCGCCGAATTGACGTGCCGCGAAAGGAATCGCGCCTTCTCGTACGAGATCCGGCCTTCGCGCATCGCCTGCCGCAGCGCGGGCAGCTCGTGCAAACTCTTCTCGAGTGCAGCGCGCTGCGCGACGGTCCGCTCGGCCATCCCCAGCCGCTCCTCGCAGTACTGCTCGAAGGAGCGGAAGTCGAGGCGCCTGGCGCCGTGCATCGTGGTGAACACCAAGGCGAGATGACCGAACACCTCGTCCCAGCCATTCCGCATGGCCATCAGGCGCCTGAGCTCAGAGTCGAGAAATCTCGGGTCGAAGCTTTTCTTTGACTCGGGCGCAGCGATGGGTTGCACATGAGCCAACGACGCCCACTGCTCGAGCTCGTGTTGGAGCAACTCCTTGAGCGGCTCGACCACGCGCTGGACCGGAGTGGAAGCCGCCGCGTCGTCAATGCCGCGTGCGCCCGCCGAAGCACTCCCGCTGAGATACTCCTGAGCGATCGCCTCCAGGATCTTCCACTTCGGCGCATTCGCGCGCAGCGCTTTCCGCGCGAGCGCCATCGCTTCGTCGACGGCCGGCTGCGCCTCCGGAGGAATCTGGAAGCCGATCCGCGTCCACGCCTCTTCCTCCGGCTCCGGCCCGCGCTCCGCCTCCACGGCCGCTTTCAGATCACGAACGGTCCTCCCGGAGCGCGCTCGCGCTACCCAGACGTCCTCGACGTCCCCGACCGCCACGCGCATCACCGCTTCCGCCTTGCGTGTGCTCACCTCACCCGCGCGAACCGCCTCGTGCAGACCAGGCCGATCCCGCAGCGCCTTCGCGAAGCGTGCCATCTTGATCGCCGTGCTCGCCGCCAACCCGAAGCGCTCGCGGGCGTAGTCGCCGATGTTCGTGTACCCGAGCTGGTACACCCGGTCGCCGACGGAGAGCGCATCGAGCACTTCGCCAATCGAAACGTCCAGCGCTCCGTGGCCGCGCGCCACGCAAACGAAGAGCGCATCGATCAGCCACGCAAGCTCGTTGCAAGCCGCCTCGTCGCGCTCACGCGGCAGCGGCCATTCCAAGAGAAACGCAGCCGCCCGAAGCGCCTCGAGCAGCTGGTCAAGTGGCGGAGGCGTGGGCCGATTTTCAGGAACGAGGTGAGCTTCACTCATCCCTCGTTGATACCAGCCCCCTCTGACATTCCATCATGCCGCCCCGCCACGGGATCTGCACCCAACGACACCCCACCCCCACCCCCGGAAAGCAACCCGCCCCGCAGCGACGAACCACCACAACAGCTGCGCCCCGCGCTGGTGCCCCACTTCCGTCATCGGATCTCGCGTCGCTCCGCGCTCAGACGCGCACGCGGAACCAGAGCATCAGCGCCCGCAGGTCGAAGTAGCCGGGGTTGCCGCTGCTGCTGCCACCCGAGTTGCCGACGTATCCGTCGAGGAAGAAGCTCGCTCCGATGTCCAGGGCGGGCGTCGCGGATACGACGGCTTGCAACCCGATCGGGACGAAGTGCAGCGCCTGGGCGGATCCGGAGCTGGGGATCTGGATCACCGCGGAGTAGCCGGCCTGCAGCGTGATCGCCAGTTGCGGGTCGGGCTGCAGAAGCAGGCCCAGGGGCAGGTTGATCCCGATGTTGGTGCTGCTGTCGTTGCTGCCGCCGCTGACGACGAAGAAGTCAGACGCAGCCTCGGTCAATAAACTGGAGCCCAAGTAGAATCCGGTCCCGCTGTCGCCGATGTTGGCGAAATGGCCGAAATGGACCACACCCGTGCGCCCGCTGACGAAGGCGATCGTGGGAGTGATCGGGACCTTGATGTGCCCACCGATGCCGCTGAAGAAGCGGTCGATGTGCGTGAGGCCGAGCGTGCCAGTGTCCCCGTTGAAGCCCACCCTCTCGTAGCCCACGTCCACCCGCAGCGCCGATTCCTTGCCCAGGGCGACGCCGGCGCCGCCCAGGATCGAGCCAAAACCGGCGCCCGGATGGATGGGCAGCGCCACCACGAACCCCAGCTGGAACTGGTCGGTCGCGCCGAAGTCGACTCCCAGCGCAAGCGTCTCGCCCTCGAGAGAGGCCGGGCCGGCTCCCGCCGCGCTACCGTTGCCCCAATTCGTGTACGTGCCGTGCAGGGTGAGGTCCACCTTGCCCTGCGGCAGCGTGGGGGGCCGATCGATGATCGGTTGGATTTCCGCGGTGCGGGCGGCCGCGCCGCAAAGGACAAGGGCGATCAGCGCGCGAGAATCGGGCATCCTCGGCTCCTCTCGGTTGAATCAGGGACATCCGCCGGCGGCCGCCGGTCACGTCGCCGAGCGTCAGTCGCGCCCGCGCCCCGACAAGAACTCCCCCGTCCGCGCCGTCAGCTGGGTCGTCCGCGCCAGCTGCGCGTCCAGGTGCGCGAACACCTCTTCCGCCCGGTGCTTCAGCGCGGCGTCGTCCCGCGCGCGGGGCTCCTCCAACCGGGCGAACAAGTCCGCGGTCCGCAGCAGCGCCTGGTGGGCGAGCAGCAGGTCCCTGCCCGCTCGCGAACCCTTCTGGGTGAAGATCAGCCCGCTAGAGAAGAGCCGCGAGAGCGCGGCCCGGTTTTCCTCCATCGCGTCCCGCACCCGCTCTTCGGCTTGCTCGCGGCGCCGCTCGGCCCGGACGGAAGAAAGATCGACCACCTGGGCCGTCCCCCTTCGGGTCCGTCTGCGGTGCCGTCTGGCTTTGGCGGTAGGCATCGTCACTCGCGTGAGCCGCACACTAAGCCCGCGACGCGAGCGCGGTCAACGCAGCCCCAACCGGTTTTTCTGGAGTAGACTGCGCGCCCCTTGCGGAGGGCTTGACGTCTTGTTCGAAAAGATCCTCATCGCGAACCGCGGCGAGATCGCCTGCCGCGTGGCGAGGGCCGCTCGCGCACTCGGTGTCAAGACTGTCGCGGTCTACTCCGACGCGGACGCGAAGGCGCTCCACGTCGAGGCCTGCGACGAAGCGGTGCGCCTCGGTCCCGCGCCGCCGCGCGAGAGCTACCTCGACGGCACGAAGGTAATCGCGGCGGCGAAGCAGACCGGTGCGCAGGCCATCCACCCGGGCTACGGCTTCCTCTCCGAGCAGGCCGACTTCGCCCAGGCGTGCGCGGACGCCGGCATCGTCTTCGTCGGGCCGCCCCCGGCCGCGATGCGCGCGATCAAGGACAAGGCGCAAGCACGGGCGGTGATGCGGGCCGCAGGCGTGCCGGTGGTGCCCGGGTCGGAAGGCCATGTCGGCGAGGAGGTCGCGGCCAAGGCGTCGGCCGCTTCCGTCGGCTTCCCCCTGCTGGTGAAGGCGGCGGCGGGCGGCGGCGGCATCGGGATGCAGGTGGCGCGCGACGAGGCCGAGCTGCTCAAGGCGCTGCGCGCCTGCGCCGATCGGGCGCGGGCCTCGTTCGGGAAGGACGCCGTGTACCTGGAGCGCTATTTCGAGAAACCTCGCCATGTGGAGGTGCAGATCCTCGGCGACGGCCACCTCACGCTGGCGGTGGGGGCGCGCGAGTGCTCGATCCAGCGCCGGCACCAGAAAGTGATCGAGGAGGCGCCGCCGCCAGCTTTCGAGCTACCGCAGCCGCGGCCGCGTTTGCTCACCCGCCTGCTCGACGCCGGCCTCACGGCGGCGCGCGCGGTCGGCTACGGCAACGCGGGGACCTGCGAGTTCTTGCTGGTGGGCGACGAGGTCTACTTCATCGAGCTCAACGCGCGCCTGCAGGTCGAGCACCCCGTGACCGAGGCCACCACGGGCCTGGACCTGGTGCAACTCCAGCTCCGCATCGCCGCCGGCGAGAAGCTGCCCATCGGCCAGGGCGACATCCGCCCGCGCGGGCACGCCATCGAGTGCCGGATCAACGCGGAGGACCCGGTGAAGTTCTTCCCTTCGCCCGGCCCGGTGAAGCGGTTCGACACCCCCGTCCAGGCGGACGGCGTCTTCCACGACGGAATCCGGATCGACGCCGGCTACCGCGCCGGCGACACGGTCACGCCGTACTACGACTCGCTGCTGGCGAAGATCATCTCCTTCGGCGAGACGCGCGCGCAGGCCACCTCGCGCATGCGCGCGGCGCTGGAGCGGTTCGCGATCGAAGGCGTGAAGACCAACATCCCCACCCACCTCAAGGCGCTGTCCAGCGAGGCCTTCGCCCGCGGCGAGCTGGACACGCATTTTCTGGAGAGGCTCTGACATGGCCAACGTTCCCGCGCACATCACCGGCACGGTCTGGAAGATCGAGAAGAAGGTGGGCGACGAGGTGAAGACCGGGGACATCCTGGTCATCCTCGAGAGCATGAAGATGGAGATGCCGGTCGAGGCCCCGGAGGACGGGAAGGTGGTGGAGATCCGCTGCAAGGAGTCGCAGCCGGTGAGCGAAGGGGACGTTTTGGTGGTTCTGAAGTAGCTGGAGTCACCAAGCTGACGCCTCCAAGAGCACGTCAGCTTGCCCACGGGGCAAGTGAGCTGTGGATCGGGTCGCAGTGACGCAGTTACACGCGCGCGAACAGCTCGGGCAGCCGGATCTTCAGCGCGTGCGCGATCTTGTACAGCGAGGTCACGCTCGCGCTGCTCTCCGCCCGCTCGATCTGCGAGAGCAGCGAGACCGACAGCCCGGTCCGCTTCGCCAGCTGCTTCAAGGTCAGCGCCCGCTTCTTGCGCAGGTCGCGGATCGACGTCCCGATGTTCCGGTGGAGCTCCTCCTCGGGAAGCAGCGAGAGGCCCTTCGCGGCCAGCGCGCGGTTCACCGCGCCCACCAGTTCGTCCTCTCGCACCGGCTTCTTGAGATAGTCGACCACCCCATAGCGCAGTGCGCCGACCGCCGAGTCAAGGGTGGCGTAGCCGGTCATCAGGATGACCGAGCAGTCCGAATCGTACTTCTTGATGATCTGCGCGACGTCGAGGCCGGAGAGATCCGGCATCTTCAGATCGACGATGGCCAGGTGCACGTCGGCCTTGCGCAGCTCATCTTCGACCTTGCGCGGGTCCGTCAGGGTTCCGACGCGGTACCCTTCGTTCTTGAGGATGCGTTCGATGAAATCGCAGGAGTCCTGATCGTCATCGACGACGAGTGTACGGATGTCCACGGGTGCCCCTTGTTGAGCCCCGACTGTACAGTGAGACTGCACGAGCGTCTACAGTCCCAGCGGTATCAGTCCCTCCTACATCAGCGCCGGCGGGAGTCATAATCCTCCAGAACTTTACGTAGTTGCGCCTTTTCTGCGGGATCGGTGCACAGGGGTAGGTAAAGCCGGTAGTAGTGCGCTCCCTCCTCGACGTTGCCGAGGCGCGTATGGGCGATGCCCATGCTGCGGTAGAGGCCCCCGAGCGTCGAGCTCCCCGGCTTGAGCGCGAGCGCCTTCTCGAACAGCGCCACGGCGCCGGAAGGATCCTGGGCGAGGAGCTTCTGGTTGCCCTCGTTGAGCAGCCGCCGCGCTTCGGCTTCGTCGAAAGGACGCGGCCGTTCGGGATGCGTGGCGGCGACCGCCTTTCGCGGCGGCGGCTGGGCCGGCGCCGCCTTCTTCGCCGGCGCCGCCCTGCAAGCTTCGGCGAGCGACCGCGCGTCGGCGCTCTGCGGATTCGCCGCCAGCGCGAGTTGCGCTTCGGCCAGGCAACCGGCGTCGTCCTTGCCTTTCATCAGCGCCGCGGCGGCCACGTGCAGGTTCACGTAACCCGCGGTAATCGCCGCCGCCTTGTCCGCGGCTTTCGCCCCGTACCAGGTGCCGGTCGCGGCGAGCTGGTCGAGCAGCTTGCGCGCGCGCTCCCAGTCCTGCGAGGTCGCCGCCGCCTCCATCTCGCGGTACGTCTCCTCGGCGCGCGCCTCGCGCTCCAGCGCCGGATAGTCCTTGAGCTCCGCTGGAGTCGCGCCCGCCCGGCGTGCCGCGTCGAGGCTGTGGACCGCCTCGACGTACCGGTGCCCCGCGGCCGACTCGCCCGCGCTGCGCAGCGCGAAGCTGCGCTCGGCGCTCACGCGCTGCGCCACTTCCTCGTCCGCCCGATGCCGCAAGAGCAGGAAGATACCCGCGGCGAGGACGGCCACGCTGGCCATGCCGACCGCGACCCAGAGCGCGGTGGGCGGGCCGCCCGACACCTTCGGCGCGGCGGTGCCCGGCACGGGTGTCAGCTCGGGCGGAGGCTGGAAGCCGCGGCCCGGCTCGACGAAGGCGAAGCGGAGGTGGCCGATCTCCAGCGTGTCGCCGTGGCGCAGGCCGATCTGCGCGTAGGTCTCGCCGTTCACGCGCACGCCGTTGCGCGACTCGGAATCCATCACCTTCCAGATCCCGTTGTCGATATGCAGGCGCAGATGGCGGCGCGAGACCGAGGGATGCTCGATCTGCAGATCGTTCTCGTCGGACCGGCCCAGCCGGATGGGGCTGCGATCGAGGATCAGCTCCTCGCCGCGATACTTCCCCGAAATGCCCACCAGCCTGGGCCGCTGCGGCTCGGGCACGTCCTGCGCGCGCGTCTCGCCGGTCTCCGACTTCAGGTCGGAGAGGCGGATGGTGGCCGTCTCGGCCATCCGCCGGGCGCGGGCCTCGGCCTCGGCCCGCGCTTTCGCGGCCGCCTCGGCTGCCGCCGCCAGCTCTTCGGGCGTGGGTCCCTGTGGGGGCGGCATCGGCGGCGGGATCTCGTGCTGCGCGCCGTCGCCGTTCCCCGCCGGGGGAATCTTCACCTCCTCGGGACTGGCCATGAGGATCAGGTCGTATTCGCTGATCTGGATCAGGTCGCCGGCGTGGACCAGCCGCTTCCCCTCGACCTTCTCGCCGTTGACCAGGATGCCGGTGAAGCTGTTCAGGTCCTCGATGTAGTAGCGTCCCTGCTCGCGCAGGAGCCGGCCATGGCGCCGCGAGACGTTCTTCTCCTCCAGCCGGACGAGGTTCTGCTCGTTGCGGCCGATGGTGATTTCGTCGCCGACGACCGGGACGACAGTCTTCCGCCCCTCGTCGTCTTCGATGATCAGCTTCATGCACGGCACCCCGGGCTGCGGGGCCGAAGCCTACCGCAACCCCGAGGGGCGGCCAAAGCAGATCCGGTCACTTCCCGATGAAGGCGTGTACCTGGTCGCAGTCCGTGCTGCAGAACGGCAGATACTTCTCCAGCCACTTCAGCGCGTTCGATTTGTCGTTGAGATACGCGTATCCGTAGCCGAGGCTGCGGTAGGCCAGCATCTGCGTGTCCTTGTCGCTCGGCGACTGCGCCAGCGCGGCGTGAGCGTCCTTCACCGCGCCGGGGAAGTCGCGCGCGATCAGCTTGTCGGACGATGCCTTGGCGAGCTTCGCGGCCTTCGCCTCGCGATCCTTCGGGCTCGGGCCTTCCCGGCGCGCCGGCTCGGCCTTCGCGGTCTCCTGCGGCTGGCACTGGGACTGGAGCGCCTGAGCCTCGGCGTTGGAGCCGTCGAAGCCGAGCACGTTGTTCACGTCGGCGAGGCAGGCGTCGAGCTTGCCAGCCGCCTTCGCCGCTGCCGCCGCCTGGAGGTGCTTCTTGGCGTAGGCCGACTTCACCTGCTCGCCCATCTCCTGCGCTTTCCGGCACCAGTACGTCTGTTCGGACCCGCAGTGCTCGAACAGGCTGCGCGCCATGTCGGCGTCCCCGCCGGCCAGCGCGTTGCGGAGCGCGTTGTAGGACCCCTCGCCGCCAGCTTCCTCCGACGCCTTCTTCTTGTTCGGCGCCGGGGCGGAGCCGGCCTTCTCGTACCTCTCCATCGCCGCGACGTACCGATGCTGCTTGAACAGCCCGTCGCCGGCCTTCACCGCCTGCTCGCCGGTCGCCTCGTCCGGGTTCGCCGCTTTCTGCGGCCGCAAGGCCAGGAAAGCCGCGGCTCCGCCGATCACCACGAGCCCGATCGCGATTCCGGCAATCTTCCCCGCGCCCGACTTCTTCCCGCCGGCCGCCGCGCTGGACGCCGGAGTCTGCCGGCCCTGCGCGCCGGCGATCAACTCCGCCGTGGTGGGCTTGAGCCCGCCCTTCTGCGGTCCGTTCTCGGCCTTCTCCGGAGGCGGGGTGAACTTCTCTCCCGGCCCGCAGAAGCGGAACTTGAGGTGGCCCAGCTCGATCACGTCGCCCGGCTTGAGGTTCGAGACCGCGTACTCCTCGCCGTTGACCCGCACGCCATTCGCGCTCTTGTTGTCGATCACCTTCCAGGTGCCATCGTCGAGCACGAAGCGCGCGTGGGCGCGCGAGACGGACTGGTGGTCCGCGACGATGTCGTTCTCGTCGGTGCGGCCGAACTTCACCTCGGACCGCATCAGGTAGAACTCCTTGGCGCGGAAGGGGCCGGCGAGTCCGACCAGGCGGGGCATCTCGGACCGCTCCAGGTCCCGCGCCTCCACCTGCGGGGCGGCTTTCATCACGTCGCTGACGCGGATGATGGCCGTGGCGCCGCCCGCAGTCGGGTTCTGTGTGGTGGCGGAGGGGGGCGGCGGCGGGGGCGGTTTCTCCGCCGGCGGAGGCTTCTCGAGGGCGGCTTGTCCCGGCGAGGTCACGGCGCCCGGGATCGGCGTCTGTTGCGGCGGCATCGTCGGCGGCCGGGCTGCCGCCGGGGCCTTCAGCGCGCCCGGGGGGAGCGTGGGCGGCCGGACGCCGCCCGCAGGGGTCGGGCTTGCCTCGATTTTCCCTTGGATTCCCAGGTCATAGTCGCCGATCTCGACCAGGTCGCCTTCCTTGATCCGGGTGGGCCCGGAGATCTTCTCCCCGTTGACCCGGACGCCGTTGTACGACCCCAGGTCCTCGATCAAGATGCGGCCGTCGCCCTTCACCAGGCGCGCGTGGCGGCGCGAGACGTTCCGCTCGGTCAGGCGGATGGTGTTGCCTTCCTGACGCCCGATGGTGATTTCGTCGCGAGCCAGAGGGACGACGGTCTTTCGACCCTCGTCGTCCTCGATGATGAGCTTCATCTCGTCCGTTCCTCGGATGCGGGCGGGGGCCTGCCGCCTAGGCCCCGTCGTGGCCATCCTAGAGCAAATGGCCGCGTGGACGGAAGAAGCGCCTTTTTCGCAACCGGCGAACGATCCGGCGGCCCTGCGCCCTGCCACCTCCGAGGCCTTGTCCATCTCGGGCGTTCCCTGGGTGACAATCGGCTTTCTGCTCGCGGCCTTCTGGGTTCTGGTCGCGGCCGGCGGCCTGCGGTCGGGCGTGGCCGTTCCTTCGCTGCTGGTGTACGGGGCAAAGGCGACGCCCCTGATCCTCGACCGGGGCGAGACCTGGCGGCTGTTCGCGGCCAACCTGCTGCACAAGGATCCGCTCCATCTCGCCTTCAACGCCTTCGCGCTCTGGAACGTGGGCGGCGCGCTGGAGCGCGCGGTGCGGCCCGCCGACTACCTGGCGCTGCTGATCTTCACCGCGCTCGGCACCACGCTGATCTCCGCGATCGGGGCGGACTCCATCTCGCTCGGCGCCTCCGGGATCGCTTTCGGGGTTCTGGGCGCCTCGGTCACGTTTGGCTGGCGTCGCGGCGTGCACGGCTCGCTGCGATCGCACTTCGGCCTCCGGATCATCCCCTGGCTCCTCGCGCTGTTCGCGGCGGGGCTCGGTTCCGCCGGCGTCGACAATTGGGGCCATGCGGGCGGGCTCTTCACCGGCGCTCTCCTCGGGTGCTTCCTCTCTCCCCGCCGCTGGCCGCCCGACGCTGCGGCCCGTAGGCTGGCGGCCGCGGCCGGAGCGCTTCTCGGGACCCTCTCGCTCGGCGTCTTCGCCGCGCCCGCGCTGCCGGCGCTGGGCCAGTACCGCGAAGGTCCCGCGTCGCTGGCGGTGAAGATGCCGCTGGGCTGGCGAAAGGCCTCGACCTCGCTCAGCGCGATGTCCTACTCGAACGGCCTCACCGGCGCCTTCCGCAGCTCGGCCACGCTGATCCAGGCGGGCGCCTGCCACGGCGCCACCTGCGCCTGCGACCGCGTCGCGCGCGCCGCCCTGCAGGACGAGCTCTGGAGAATCGCGGACGTGGGGCGGTTCAAGCAGCTCCACCTGGGCGAGGTTTCCCCGATGCGAGGCGTCGCCGGCGGATCCCGCGTCGACGGGCTGCTCGACGGCGAGGACGGCCAGGCGCAGGTGAGCGCGGTGTGCTTCATGCGGGAGGGCTCGCCGGCGGCGCTGGTCGTGATGCAGCCTTCCGGAGCGAGCGCGTCCCTGCTGGAGCGGATGGCGGTCACAGTGTCGTGGCCCGGCGGTCCGGCCAGGAAGTAACCTTGCCGCTGCCGCCCCTGCGTGCTACGGGCGCGGACGTCGATGTCGCAGATCCAGACGGACGAGGCAACGCCGTCACAGGGTAGAGGACATGATGAGCGGCGGAGCCGCGATTCGTGTCCCCCAGACTTGTGGGGCGACAGGCTACCGGCCTTCGTGCAGCAGATCTCCTGGCTGCGCTGGCTTTCGCCGCTCAGCGCGAAGTGGCGCCTGACCATCGGGTTCGTCGCGCTCGCGGCCCTGCTGTTCGTTCCCTGGCTGGGGGCGACGGGCTTCTGGGACCCGTGGGAGCCGCACTACGGCGAGGTGGCGCGGGAGATGATCTCCCGCGGCGACTACATCCATCCCTGGTGGGAGTCGGCCTGGTTCTTCTCCAAGCCCGCGCTGGATCTCTGGCTGACCGCTGCCGGGATGCTGCTCGCGAACACCAACGGGGCCGATCGCTGGATCGGCGTCTACACCGAGTGGGGCGTGCGGCTGCCGTACGCGGTGCTCACCGTGATCGGCGCAGTGCTGCTCTTCGTGGCGGCGAACCGCCTGCTCTCGCGGCGGGCCGCGGTGATCGGCACGCTCGCGCTCCTCACCAGCCCGCTGTTCGTCTTTCTCGTCCGGCAGGCGGTCCCCGACCCCATCTTCGTCGGCCTGCTCAACGGCGCGATGGCTTGCCTGATGATCGTGCTGCTCGACGACGACGCGCCTCACGAGGGCTGGGCTGCCGCGTTCTACTGCCTGGTGGGCCTCGCCACGCTCTCCAAGGGGCTCCTCGGGTTCGCGATCCCGGGCGCGGTCGCGCTCCTCTACTTCGTGGTCACCGGGGAATGGCACCGCCTGCGCCGGCTGCACGTCCTGGCGGGCTCGCTGATCGTGCTCGCCATCTGCGCTCCCTGGTACGGCACGATGTTCGCCTTCGACGGGCGCGACGACGAAGGAAAGACTTTCTTCGAGCGGTTCATCATCCACGACCACTTCAAGCGGCTGGCGCTGGGCGTGCACACCACCACGCCGGGGGGCGGCTTCACGTACTTCATCGAGCAGCTCGGATACGACTGCTTCCCCTGGATCTTCGCCGTGCCCGGGGCGGCCACGGTCCTCTCCAAGGTCCGCGTCCGGCCACAGACGCCGCGCGAGCGCGCGGTCCTGTTCCTGCTTTTCTGGCTCCTGATCGGCTTCGCGGTGTTCGCCTTCTCCGCGACCAAGTTCCATCACTACACCTTCCCGGTGATGGCGCCGCTGCTCTTCTTCTGCGCGCTCTGGATCGAGCGACTTCTCGACGAGGGCCTGCGCGCGCACGCCGGGCCCATCTTCGCCGGCGGGCTGCTCTATGCGCTGGTGGCACACGACCTGGCGCTCGCCCCGAAGCGGCTCACGGACATGTTCGTCTACAATTACGACCGGCCGTATCCGGATCGGGAGACGGACCCGCGGCAGATCTTCACGGTCCTCTTCTACGCTGCCCCCGCGGTGGCGCTCTCGCCCTGGCTCTTCGACCGGCTGGCCCAGCTCTGGCGGTGGCTGCGCGCGCTGCCGTCGCGCGAGAGGCGCGCCGCGCTGAGGACGGCGCTCGGCGCCCGCATGGCCGGGGCGCCGCTCACAGCCCCCGAGCCGGCGCAGGACCGCAGGGTGATGGTCTGGTCGCTGGTCGCGCTCGCGCTCTCGTTCGCCGCGTTCTGCGGCTGGTTCCATTGGCGGAGGCTGTCGCCGCATTGGACGCAGCGAGACCTGTTCTGGGAGTACTTCCACCAGAGCACGCCCGACGAGCCCATCGGCGCCTTCCAGATGAACTGGCGGGGAGAGACGTTCTACTCGAGGAACACCGTGCGCCAGGTCGGACGCCCCGGGGCTCCGTCGGCCACGCTGCCCGAGTTCGTCAATAGCCCGGGACAGCGCAAGTGGGTGCTGGTGGAGCAGGCCCGGCTCAACAATCTGCGGACCGCGCTGGGGACCACGGCGCGGCTGCGTGTGGTCGAATCGCGCAACAACAAGTTCGTCCTCGCCGTGCTGGAGAAGCCCGACGAGAAACAGCCCCCGGCCGCTCCGGCCAAGGAGCCGGAGAAGCCCGGCCACTTCGGGGCCCCGCCGTGAGCAACATCCTCCTGGTCGACGACGAGCCTGCCATCCGCGAGAGCCTGGCCTTCGCCTTGCTGCGGGACGGGTTCGAGGTGTCCGAGGCGGCGTCGCTCCGCGAGGCGCGCAGCCTGGTTGCTCCCGCCGACCTGGTGATCCTCGACCTGGTGCTACCCGACGGAAACGGGCTCGAGTTCTTGAGGTCGCTGCGCGAGGCCAGCGACGTGCCGGTGATCGTGCTCACCAGCCGCGACGAGGAGACCGACCGGGTGGTGGGGCTGGAGATCGGCGCGGACGACTACGTGCTGAAGCCCTTCTCGCCGCGGGAGGTGGCGGCGCGCGTGCGCGCGGTGCTGCGCAGGGCCACGCGCTCCGCGCAGCCGGAGGAGAAGCCCATCCGGGCCGGCAACCTGGCGCTGGATTCGAGCACGCGCAAGGCGACCATCGCCGACCGGGAGCTGGCGCTGTCGCGCACCGAGTTCAACCTACTCGCGCTCTTCCTGCGCACCCCGGGGCGGGTGTTCGAGCGCAGCCAGATCCTCGACGCGGTCTGGGGCAGCGACGTGGTGGTGGGCGACCGGACGGTGGACGTGCACATGAAGGCGCTGCGGCGGAAGATCGAGGAGGCGGGCGGCGATCCCCGGGTCTTGGAGACGGTGCGGGGGGTCGGGTACCGTTTGAGGGATGGGTAGGCAGGAACTGCTCCTCGCGCTCGCGATCCTGTTCCTGCTCGGGTTGGGCGCGACCGTCGCGCGCCTGCTCGAGGCGCGCCGCACCGGCCTGTCGCTCCGGCTGCAGGTGTTCATTCCCCTGGCCGCCACCACGCTGCTCTTGTCCGCGATGTTCGCGGTGATCGTGATCGACCGCTTCACCGCCCGCGCCTCGCTGTTCGCCACCCGCGCGGCGGAGGACGAGGCCCGCGCGATGGCCGAGCTGGCCGCGCGGATGCCGAGCGAGTCGCTGCAGCCGATCCTGGCGGCGTTCACCCGCAACGCCATCGACACGGACGTCGCGCTGCTCGACGCGGAAGGGCAGGTGGTGCTGGAGTCCGGCGAGGCGCATCCCGGCGTCGCCCGCGTCTCGGCCGAGGCGCCCGTTGTCGGAGGGGGCCGGGTGCGCGTGCGGAAAGCGACCTTCGGGATGGTCCAGCTGATGAGCGACGTGGCGCCCAAGGTGGCGCTCCTGGCGCTGATGTTCGCGGTGGCCTCGGCGGCGCTGGCGATGATCATCGGAGGCGCGGTGGCGGTGCCCATCGAGCGCCTCACGCGGGCGGCGAAGCGGGTGGCGGCCGGGGAGCGGCAGGCGCCCTTGCCCGAGCCGCGCGGCCGCGAGGTGCGCGAGCTGACGCACGCGCTGGAGTCGATGCGGCGGGAGCTGGAGGAGCGGCACGCGCTGGAGAACTTCGTGGCGGACGTCTCGCACGAGCTGAAGAACCCGGTGGCGGCGATCCGCGCTTCGGCGGAGGTGCTCACCGAGGGCGCGGCGGACGAGCCGGAGACGGCGCGCCGGTTCGCGCTGCGCATCCGGGAGAGCGCGGACAAGCTGCAGCAGCTCACGCAGGATTTGCTCTCGCTGGCGCGGCTGGAGGCGCGGGGCATCGAGCCGAAGGACGACCCGGTGGACCTGTGCGCGATCGCGAAGGAAGCGGTGGACGCGCAGGGGCCCACGGCGGCGGCGCGGAGGGTGCGCGTCGAGCTGCGCGCGGGGACGGCGGCGCCGGTGCGTGGGGACCCGGTCTGGCTCCGGCGCGCGCTGGAAAACCTGCTCGGGAACGCCGTGCAGCACTCGCCGGAAGGGGAGCGGGTCGAGCTGGAGATCAGCGGGGGCTCGGAGTGCGTGGCGCAGGTCCGCGATCACGGGCCGGGAGTCGATCCGGTGGTCCGGGAGCGGCTGTTCGAGCGGTTCGTGACCACGCGGCACGGCGACGGCGGAACGGGGCTCGGTCTTGCCATCGTCCGGGCAGTGGCGGAGCTGCACGGGGGCAGGGCGGAGCTCCGCGAGACGGGGCCGCGGGGGTCGGTGTTCGCGCTGTCGTTGCCGCGCGCCTGACGTCCTGGAGTTTCGGGGACACCCTACGCAACTCGCTGTGCCAACTGACGGCGGGACGACCACGGTGAGCACACCCCCTGCGGGCCTTGGACGCCGCGCGAACCGCGGCAATGTGATTCTCGCACCCCGCCAGCGCCCGCTACTTCTTCCGCGCCTTCCGCTTCTTCTTCTTGTCCCCCTGCATGTACTTGTAGTCCGGCTTCGGCGCGACCGGTGGCGCGTCCGGAGCCGAGTACCGCAGCCGCGCATCCGCCACCGCCGCCAGCGCGGCCGGATCGAGCTGCGCCACCCCCGCCGCCCGGGCCGCCTCCACCGCCGTCAGCGATCTCCCTCCCGCCCACAGCTGCTTCAGCGCCGGCTGCGGCGAGCTCCACCAGGCCGGTCCCAGCGTCTGCTCCAGATGCGCCGCCAGCAGCGCGCCGAGCATCGGGGCCGCGGTCATGGTGTAGCTGTCCGCCTCCAGCGCCCACCGGTCCGCGTCCTCGTCCGACAGTACGCAGAACAGCGCGCGCTGCAGCAGCCCCCGATAGAGGGCCGCCTGCGCTTCGGCCGTCCCCGGGCCTTCGCGGCGCTTGATCTCGAACAGCACCATCGCCGCCGCTCGCCGCGCGGCGAGGAGGCGGCGGGTCGCCTCGGTGTGCACGAGATCGTCCAGCGGCTCTCCACGGAGCTGCGAGGTGGCGCGGAGCCATTCCGGCTGGCCCGCGAGGGCCTCGAAGAGCATGGCGATGCCCAGGGAGGCGGAGCCGTCGCCGAGCTGCGCCAGCTCCCAGCGGGGCATGGACGTATACGCTCCTCCGGCGGCGCGGGCTCCCTCGTGGAGCGTGGCCCGCTGCTCCTCGAAGCCGCCGGCTGGCCGCACCGACAGGCGGACGTCGCGCGGGGGGTCCACCAAAAGCGCCAGGGGACGCGCGCCCTTCGAAGGCGACGGCTCCGCGTCGAGCCGCAAAGACGGCGGAGGCGGAGACCCCGCCTTGATCAGCACGTCGCGCACGAACGGCCAGGCCTTGCCCGGCGCGAAGTGCGGGTCGGCGATGGCCGTGCGCGCCATTCGCGGCAGATCCGCGCGGCGCAAGCGATCCGAAGTGATGCCCAGGTTCCGGACCGAGGACGCCTCGACGGCGCGCTCGCTCACTTCTTCGGTGGCCGCCAGGGTCGCTTCGGCGAGCTTCGACAGCTCGGCCAGGGTGATGCCGTGCGCGCGCTCCTGCAACGACGCCCAGGTGCCCGCCCCGAGCGTCTGGATGGCCTTGTCCACCGCCGCGTCGCGCGCGATCGCGAGGGGCACCAAGGACTGGGCCGCCTTGGCCTCCGCCAGCGCGATCAGCGCGCGCTTCTGCGCGTTGGGCTCGGCGGTGAGCATCCGATCCAGGTCGCGCTCTCCTGCCGTCGCGGTCGTCTGCCCGGGAGGCGAGAACGAGAGCTGGGCGCGCGCCCTCTCCAGCGCGTCGATCTCCGTGCCCGCCTCTCGCGCGATGGCCAGCGTGACCAGCTGCTGCTCGAGCAGCGACAGCGCGCCGCGCGCCTCCGGAGTCCTGGCCCGCTCCTCCGCGGCCCGCACCACCTCGATGCTCTCCCGCTGCGCCAGCCGCGGATGCTCCGCGAGCGCGCTGGACGGCATCGGACCCGCTCCCGTGGTCCAGCGCTTCCACAAGAGCTCTCCCTCTGTGCGGAGCAGCGCGCGCGTCTCTTCCGAGAGATCCGCCGCGGTGACGGTCGCGTCGCCCGCGGCCCCGTTGCGGGGCGGCGACGGGCTCTGGGCCACGCGCTTGCCGGAGGTCGCGGGAGCGGGCGTGGGCTGGGCGTGCCCACAGGCGAGGGCGAGGAGGAGGACCAGCAGGACGGGCACCCCGGTTCACTCGCATCGAAGCGAACCTGCGGCAAGCATTTTTGCGTTATGTAGCACCCGTGCCTGCCACGTCCGACATGGCCCGCGCCCGCTCGGCGCTGGCACGCCGGCTGCGCGAGGGCCTCGAGCAGCGCGGCTACCTCGAAGTCGAGACGCCCATCGCGGTGCCGTTCGCGGGGCAGGAGCCGCACCTCCGGCCGTTCGAGACCACGTTCACCCCCGACGCTCCGGTTCCGGAAGGCGGCGTGCACGGCGCGCGGCGGCTCCATCTGCACACCAGCCCCGAGTACGCGATGAAGCGGCTGCTCGCGCGCGAGGGATTCTCGCGCTGCTACCAGATCGCGCGCGTGTTCCGGGACGGCGAGATCTCGCGCACGCACAATCCCGAGTTCACCCTGCTCGAGTTCTACGCGTCGCCCGGCAGCGCCGCGACGATCATGGAAGACCTCGAGCAGCTCATCTTCTCCGCGGCTCCGGCCCCCGAGGCGCCGGCGCGCGCGGGCCACGGCCGCGGCACGGGAACGCTCTCGCTCCGCCCGCCCTTCGAGCGCCTCACCTGTCGCGAGGCCTTCCAGCGTCACGCCGGCTTCGACTTCCTCCCGCTCGACGCGGACGGCTTCGCGCGGGCGGCCCGCGCGTGCGGTGTGCATCCCGCCGCCGGCGCGTCCTGGGACGACGCGTTCACGCAGGTGCTGCTCGAGCGGATCGAGCCCTCGATCGGCCTCGACCGCCCGACGTTTCTGACCGGGTATCCGGCCTCGCAGGCCGCGCTGGCCCGGCTCGATCCCGCGGACTCCCGCATCGCCGAGCGGTTCGAGCTGTACGCCGCCGGGCTCGAGCTGGCCAACGGGTTCTCGGAGCTTTGCGACGCGCGCGAGCAGCGGAGACGCCTCGAGGACGAGCAGGCGCTGCGCAAGCCGCTCGGCCGGGAGGTGTTTCCCCTCGACGAGAAGCTCCTCGCCGCCCTGGACCACATCCCCGAGGCCGGCGGCGTCGCGGTGGGCTTCGATCGCCTGCTCATGCTGCTCACCGGAGCGGCGACCATCGCCGACGTCCTCCTCTTTCCCGCCGCCGAGGAATACCCCGCAGCGCGGAGGAAGCCGTGACCGCGCTCCGCTTCCTGCGCACGGTGCTGGGCTGGGCCCTGATCGTCGCGGACACCCTGACCTCCGCGCTGGTGATCGGGCTGTCCGGCGAGAGTCAGTTTTCCGAGCGCGTCCTGCGGAGCTGGGCCCGGCGTTTCTTGCGCATCGCCGGCGCCCGCGTGGTCGTGCAGCGCGACGCCGAGCTGGACCCGGAGCGCTCCTACGTCTTCGTCTCCAACCACACCTCCAACCTCGACGTTCCCGCCATCCTCTCCGTCACGGACGGCCATCCGATGCGGTTCATCGCCAAGCAGGAGCTCGGGCGCATCCCCATCTTCGGCTGGGCCGCGCGCCGGATGGGACACATCTTCATCGACCGGAAGGACCGCGGCGGGGCCACCAAGGCGATCCGCGACCGGATCGACCGGGGCCTGCGCGGAGCGTCGCTCTTCTTCTTCGCCGAGGGCACGCGCTCGGTCAGCGACGAGCTCTTGCCGTTCAAGAAGGGCGCCGCGGTCGCCGCGCTGGAGACGCGCCTGGACTGCGTGCCGATCGCGGTGGCGGGGGCGCGCGAGGTGCTCAAGCCCAAGGGCTTCTCGCTGTTCCAGCCAGGGCCGGTCGCGGTGGTGTTCGGCAAGCCCATCGCGTCGTCCAGCCATGCCCTGGACAGTCGCGACGAGCTGGTGACCGAGCAGAGGACCGCGGTGGAGGGCGCGCTGCAGGAAGCCCGCGCGCTGATCGCGAAGGAGGCCTGAGCCATGCAGCGCTACGTCGCCGTGGTCGGGGGAGGGGACTGCTCGCCGGAGGAGACGCGCACGGCCGAGCAGGTGGGCGCCTTGCTCGCACGCCATGGCGCCGTGGTCGTGTGCGGAGGTCTCTCGGGCGTGATGGAAGCCGCTTGCCGCGGGGCACGCGGCGAAGGCGGCGTCACCGTGGGCATCCTCCCGGGCGCCGACCGCGCCGCCGGCAATCCCTACCTCTCTGTCGCGATCGCGACCGGGTTGGGGGAGCTGCGCAATGGGCTGGTGGTCCGGGCTTCGGACGCGCTGATCGCGGTGGGCGGAGAGTTCGGGACGCTCTCCGAGATTGCCTTCGCCCTCAAGCTGGGCAAGCGGGTGGTGGGGCTATCGACCTGGGAGCTCTCCCGCCGCGACGAGGCCATCCTGCGCGCGTCGTCGGCCGAGCAAGCGGTGCGGCTCGCGTGCGAAGAGCTCAGCTAGCCGCAATGCCAGTCTGTCAAGCGACAGACGTTGACGCTGTCGTCCTACGTGGTCGTGAGCGTGGACGGCGACGGCGACGGCGACGTGGCCGTGGGCGACTGCTCGGCATGTCAGATGCAGCTGCTACATGAATCCCCATGCTCAGCTTT
>Ga0137397_10001074_pt1 | contig 19040 bp, 16 predicted proteins | sample czorhiz116metaG_FD_106658 | JGI IMG/M metagenome (GOLD analysis project Ga0137397, IMG submission 106658) | Vadose zone soil microbial communities from Angelo Coast Range Reserve, California, USA - czorhiz1.16 metaG | ecosystem: Environmental > Terrestrial > Soil > Vadose zone | place: USA... | reverse complement strand
CTGGCTGCAAGCAAAAACAAAGTCGCAACCATGGAAACGTTAGGCACACGGACCCTAGCGTAACGGTTTACCCCCCTTTCAATAAGTCGACCGGATCTTCTTCCCTTCACAAGGTTGCAAAGAGACATATCTCACTTGTCCGCGCTCCCAGAATAATTGACTCTATTGATAATGACCCTCATCGGATTCAGTGAATGGGTCTGTAACAACTTACAGTTTCTGGGAATCGCAGACCGAGCCACAGTCTGTGTTCGGAATAAGAGTGCGGAAGAATGGACGAAAATGAAAACGAATCTCCTACTGGCAGCAATTGTTTGGACCGTCGCCATGGCACCGACGGCATGGGGCCAAAGGGGCATCGAAATTACGCCCTTCGTCGGCGGACAGCTCAACGGTGGACTGGATCTCTCGACTACCCTATTCAGGAACATCGACGTGCAAAATGGGATGAACTACGGGCTTAGCGCGGGCTACTTGCTCGGCAAGCACGGCGGCGTCGAATTCACATGGAGCCACAATCACGCCGACACTCTGGTTCAGCCCACAAACGGAGGCACCGGCGTGAAGGTGTTCGGCCTCAACAGCAACGAATACTTGGGATACTACGTGTTGCACATTAATGACCGCGAGAAGCGAATGCGGCCATTCATCCTCTTTGGCGCAGGCGTCACCAATCTTGGCCCGGACCGGAGTGGCGTGGGCAGCATTACGCGCTTCACGTGGGCATTTGGGGGCGGCGTAAAATATAGCTTGAGCAAACATCTCGCACTGCGTCTTCAGGGTAAGTGGTCACCCGTCTACATCAATACAATTACCAACGGCGTTTGGTGTGATCCGTTCTGGGCCGGTTGCTGGTCCAAGGGTGATACGCTTTTTCTGCATCAACTCGATGGCACTGCCGGGCTAACCTTCCGGTTCTAGACGACTTGAACTGCCAATAAAGATTTTGACTGGAGCGAGTGGACATCGAAGCCTATCGCAAAGGGGTACGTGCGCCTACAATCCTCCGACATTTTCGGCAGAACGCTGATTTGTACTTGGGGACCCATCTTGAATGCCCCGGGGTGAAAACTCTATTGGTTTGACGGTGCCTTCAAATCAGTCTGTGACTGCGAAATCTGGGCCGAGAAGGTCAAGTCCTGATATGCCTTATCGGAAACTGACTCCCAAATTCGGCAGAAGCACCAATCACCAAATTGTGAGCGTCGGCGGCCATTTCGTGAGCGGAAGTTAGAGTTTTAGCGCGGATTGACGTCCTTGCAAGAAGCGCCTCACGGCGGCATCGCTCTCAAGCCCAATTGCTATGTCGTAGGCTTCCCGAGCTTCCTGACAGGCTCCTGTTTTCGCCAATAGCTCAGCTCGGGCCGCCCAATACGGCTGATACTCCGTCAACCGCGGATCAGCAGCTAACTGCTGCAAATCCTTAAGCCCTGCTTCGGCCCCGTCCAGTTCCGCAATTGCCAGCGCCCGGTTTATCGCAACCACTGGCGAACTGGAAATCCCAAGCAGCGCATCGTAGATCTGCACCACCTCCTGCCAATTCCAGTGACCCGTGTGGACACGATGAACGTGCGCCGACTGCAATGCAGCCTCCAGTTGGTAGCGGCCAAGTAAACCCATCGCACTCGCGCGCTTAAGCAAATCCTCTGCCTCGCGAATCATCCCCGAGTCCCACAATTCGATATTCTGTTGAGCAAGAGGAACGAATTCGCCTTCTTCGCTCCGGCGTGCGCGGCGCCGCGCCTCCGCGTGAAGCATCAACGCAAGCAGCCCGAGCGCCTCTGGCTCCTGTGGCAGCAGGTCAGTCACGAGTCTCGCCAGAAACAAACTTTCTTCAGTCAAGTCACGTCGGGTGGCGTCAGTTCCCGCCGGATCCGTCCATCCCTCCGCAAAGGCCGCATAAATCGCATCCAGCACGACGTCGAGTCTGCCTGGTAGCTCTTCCTTTTCCGGAATAACGAACGGAATTCCAGCTTGCTTGATCTTTTCCTTGGCGCGAACCAGTCGTTTTCCCATCGCCGCCGGTGAGGTCAGGAAAGCAGAAGCGATTGCCTTTGCATCAAGGCCCAACACCACTTGAAGAATCAGCGGCGAGCGTATGCTGGCATCAATCGCGGGATGCGCACAAGCGAACATGAGCGCAAGCCGCTGGTCCGGAATCTGGCCATTGTTTTCCGCTGCCTCTAAACTGTCGCTCATGGTTTGCCACTCATCGACCGTCTCCTCATGCCGGCGGCGGCGAAGCATGTCGATTGCTTTTCGCCGTGCGACCGTCAGAAGCCACCCTTCCGGATTTGCAGGGCAACCGTTCTTTGGCCAGTCCGCCAGGGCCGAAGCAAATGCCTCCGAAAGCGCATCTTCGGCGGCCGCCACATCTCGTGTCCGCGCGGCGAGAAACGCCACCAGCTTTCCATAACTCTGGCGCGCAACGGCTTCCGCCATGTTGCGCGCCAGGAGGTTACGTTCATCGCCGCTGATCGTCGCCGCCAATTACATGCTCCAGATGGGACGCACTTCCACGATTCCATGCCCAGCCCCCGGGCAGCGCGACGCCCACGAAAGTGCGGCATCGAGGTCCGGTACATCGATCAGGTAGTAACCGCCAAGCTGCTCTTTCGACTCCACATACGGTCCATCGAGCACCTGTTGCTTCCCGTTCGTCGTCCGGATTGTCGTTGCCGTCGCGATCGGCTGAAGACGGTTGCTGCTCTTCAGGGCGCCAGCTTTCTTCAGCGCTTCCGTGTACGCCATATAAGCGGCGTATCCCTGTTCCTGTTCGGCTTTTGACATCTTGGTCCACCCAGCCTCGTCGGCGTAAAGCAGTAGCAAATATTGCATTTAGGTTCTCCCTCGTTTGGTTTAATCGGGTGGTAGTCGTCCCTTTGACTATCGCTCCCACTACAATGACGCTTGGGACTGGGCAATTTGGACAGCTTCTTCCAGGCTTTCATCCGCCATTGTAACCACGAAGCCCCGCACTCGGAGGCAAGCCTTCCTGTGATAGAGTTTCCTTCACGCCATGCGGATCTTCGTTCTGGGAGCGGGGGCGACCGGCTCCCTCCTCGCACAACTTCTCGACCGTCAAGGCCACACCGTCTGGTGCGGCGACCGCGACCCAATCCGTGCCCGCCGCTTCCTCGGCAAAAAAAGCACCATCCCCATTGCCGAAGTGAACGCCCGCAATCTGCGCGGCATCGTCAAAGCTGCCAAGGGCTGCCAGCTCATCATCAACGCGAGCGCGTCCGTCTTCAACGAAATCGTCATTCGAGCCGCTCTTCGCCTCCGCGCGCACTATATGGACTTGAGTTCCCACCTTACGCGTAATCCGTTTCAATCTGAACAATTTCGCTACGCAAAGCGTTTCGAGGAAAAAAATCGCGCCGCCGTAATCAACGCCGGCGCTGCCCCCGGTCTCACCAATCTCCTTGTCAAACGCGCCGCCGAGATGCTCGACGAAGTCCTCTCCGTCCAAATCCGCCTTTATGAAAGCACCGAAAGCCAGGACCCAATCTCGCAGTGGTCTCCCGAAGTCTCTTTCGACGAAGCCATTTCTCATCCCCGCATCTATCGCGAAGGAAAATTCAAGCTTGCCAAACGTTTTTCAGAAATTGAAAAGTTCCGGTTCATTGAACCAATCGGAACAGCCCGCGTCGTACTAGCCGCACAAGATGAAGTCGCCACGCTTCCGCGTTTCATTCCCATGCGCGATCTCGACGTGAAAATTGGCGGCAACGAAATTGACCGCCTGCGCCGCTGGCAAAAACAAGGAAAGCTCTCCAAATCGCGCGGCATCGCGAAGAGCCGCTTTCCGGATACTTCTTCTCCGCAAAAAATCGCCAAATTGATTCGCCAGGGAATTCTGCAAAACGCCCGCTTCGGTGCTGCGGTCCTCGTGCGCGGCATCAAACGCAGCGCCAAGGAAGACGTCCACCTCCTGATTCGCTCGGACGTGCTCTTCCCTTCGCTCTACACGATCCGCAAGCAGGGCCTCTTTACCACACCTGTAGCGTACGCCACCGCCCACGTTGCCGCTCAATTTGTGAAGCATTTCCCGCGCGAAGAGTCAGGCGTCTTCGCTCCCGAAACTCTGCCCGAAGAAATTCGCCGCGCCATTCTTTCCGGGGTCCGCTCGCAAGGGCTTCGCATCGCCCACAAAATCACAATCCTCAAGCAAGTCGCCGACGACGAGGACGAAAGCGAAATTTGACGCCCGCGCGATTGACTTCTTTCTAGTTTCCCGCAGCCGCAGTTTTTGCCTTGCCGGAAAAATGAATGGTGATTAGAAATCCATTCGTCCCGCTGTAGGAGAATTTGTGGTCTTTACCCTCAAATTCTTCGTGGTCGCTCTTCCACATCCGGAAGCCGTCATTGGATTGCGATTTCCAATATGTTAGGTTTTGCATGACAATCTCGCGGTTCGGATCGTCGCCCTTCTCTTTCTTCAGGATAACTTCCGCTTTCCCGTTGTTCATTTTGGCCTTGGCGACTCCCGCCTTCTCGTCCACGTCCCACGTGAAGCCCTGAGTATCCACGTCGAACTTCTGCCACTTGAAGGGATAGAGCTGGCCAATAATATCGTTCAACGCGCTCTTCTGTTCCGGAGTCACACTGGGATCGTAATTTAGCACCGCCCAGGAATCCTTGCCTGTACTCCAGTCACTGCCAAGATCCGTGGCGATCCAGACTTTTGCGCCGTCGAGTTTCGTATTCTTGTAATAGCCCTTATCCACTTTGAGCACAAGATTCGCCCGGCAGAAATGCTCTTCCATTTTCTCCCCGTGGTGAGCGGTAGAGTGCGTATTGAAGTAGCAAGGGCAGAACATGTCGCAACTGCACGCTTCGATGTAAGAAGCGGTCATATCGAAATCGGGCTTCGCGCTTTCCTTTGCCTTTTCTTGTCCCGTGCCTGCCGAACAGAAAAATGCCGCCGCCATTAGGAAAACGAAGCAAAAATAGAATGAGAATTTTCGCATGGTGACTCCTCCGTTTCGAGAACTAATGTGGGATACCCCGGGGTTACTGCAAATCCTATGCCCATTCCAGCAGCCATACAAGGCGCGCAGTCTCTTGCGCGAATGAAAATGCAAGCTGCGGTTCTTCTCGTTAAGGCCGCGCTTCAAATATCAAATTAAACGGCGTCTGCGTCGCCCGGCGGAATCTCGTGAATCCTCCCGCAATCACTACGTCTTTTAAGCGCTTCTCTCCCGCCTGCGCGCCGAGCGCCAGCCCCACTTCCTGCGACAACGACGCCGGCGTACAAAGCAAAGTCGACGCGCCATAAAACGCTCGCCCAATCGGATTCAAATTGTCCTCAAGCCTATCTCCCGCGAACGGTTCCACAATCATCCACGTCCCGTCTTTCTTCATCGTACTTCGCACGTGCGCCGAAGCTCCCGCCGGATCGCCCATGTCGTGCAAACAATCGAAGAACGTCACGAAGTCATATTCCTTCGCCGGAAAATTCTTCGCCATCGCCATGTCAAAGTGAATATTGCCGTTGACTCCCGCATCCTTCGCCCGCTGCTTGGCTTTCTCAATGGACTTATCGTGATAATCAAACCCAAAAAATTCCGATTTCGGATAAGCCTTCGCCATCAAAATTGTCGAAGCACCCAGCCCGCATCCGACGTCTGCCACGCGCGCGCCTGCTTTCAACTTTTCTTGCACGCCCTCAAGCGCCGGAATCCACGCACTTAAAAGATTCGCCGCGTATCCCGGCCGGAAAAACCGTTCGGTTCCCTCAAAGAGTTCATGGTGATGCTCATGCCAACCCATTCCCTTGCCGTCCTTGAATCGTTCCGCGAGCTGCTCCTCTGCCTTCGTCGCCGCCAGCGCCGCTTGAAACGCCCCCGGCATGAAGGCTGGACTCGTATCATCCGCCATCGCGAATGCCTGCTCTTCCGTCAAATAAAATTTCCCCGCCGCGGCGTCGTAACTCACGTAACCGCCCGCCGCCTGGCAGCTCAGCCACTCCCGTACATAACGCTCGACCGTTCCCGTGCGTTTCGCGAGTTCCGCTGCGGTCTGCGGCCCGCCAGCCGCGAGCCCCTTATACAGCCCTAGCTTGTCGCCGATTCGCACAAGCGCCGCGTGAAACGTCGCGCCAAAATCCACCAGCGCCTTCCCAAGAAATTCATGGAGCTTGTCCATATCGATCGCCATCTATGTCTCCTGTCAATGAGGAAATGAAATGACCTGCTGGGGAGAAGGACGTGCAGCGCTGAATTTTATGCCCAATGGGGAAACGGAAGCAAGACAGAAACACTCAGCAGCAACGATTCGGCCGCGAGTATCGCCGCTCGGCTTGCTCCACGTAAAATTGCTCTCTAGTAATTACGCAAACGCCGTTTTTGCGCGCGGCGACACGCTGATACCGTTCATACGCCGCATCCCCGCACCATTCGCGGATCCTCATCCAAAGCGTTCGCGCCATCTCCGAGATTTTTTTCCACGCGCCGCGCATCAGTCGCCCTCCGCGCCAACAGACCACTGTGTCGCCACATACGGCGTCTCATGCATCACAGCTTCGCTCCGCTTCGTCAAAATTGCCGTCCATCGGACAATCGCCTCAAACACCAGTGTCAAAATCATCACCGCAAGCACCGCCGTCACGACGGCATCGAGACGCAAATTGAAAATCGTCCGCTGTATCTCCACAATCTTAGCTGCTGGAATTTTCCCAGCCGCAATCTGCGCGGCCAACGCATTCGCTCCGGACAAGAATCCAATCCGTGCATTCGTGCTGAAAATCTTCTGCCAGCTCGCGGTCATCGTAATCGTGACCAGCCACACCATCGGCACGAGCGTCACCCAAATCCACTTCAGCCGCCCCATCTTCAGCAAAACCGTCGTCGCTACCACCAACGCCACAGCCGCCAGCAACTGATTCGCGATCCCAAACAACGGCCACAGCGAATTAATCCCGCCGAACGGATCAATCACACCCTGATACAAAAAGTATCCCCATCCCCCAACCACCAACGCGCTCGAAATCACCACGCTCGGCATCCAACTCGTCTGTGCAAATGGTTTCCACACGCGCCCACCCATTTCCTGCACCATGAATCGCCCCACGCGCGTTCCCGCATCCAGCACCGTCAAAATAAACAGCGCCTCAAACATAATCGCGAAGTGGTACCAGATGCTCATCAATCGCTCGCCGCCAATCGTGCTCGAAAAAATCTGCGCCATTCCAACCGCTAGCGACGGCGCTCCGCCCGCGCGATTGAAAAGTGTCTGCTCCCCGACAGCCTTCGCCATGTCTATCATCGTCTGCGCGTCCAGGTGGTATCCCCATCCGGAAATCGTGGCGGCCACCGCGTCCGGAGTCGCTCCCACAATCCCGGCGGGCGAATTGATCGCAAAATAAACGCCCGGCTGCATCGCGCACGCCGCCACCATCGCCATTACGCCGACAAACGATTCCAGCAGCATCGCGCCGTATCCGATAAATCGCGCGTGCCCCTCGCGCTGAATCATCTTCGGCGTCGTCCCAGAAGAAATCAGCGAATGAAATCCGCTAATCGCCCCGCACGCAATCGTGATAAAGCAAAACGGAAAAATCTTCCCCGCAAACACGGGCCCCGTGCCGTCAATAAATTTCGTAAGCGCCGGCATCTGTATCTCTGGTCGCACAATCAAAATTCCGGCCGCCAGCGAAAAAATCGCGCCTGCCTTGATGAATGCACTCAAATAATCGCGCGGCGCCAGCAGCAACCACACTGGCAGCGCCGATGCCGCAAATCCGTACGCAATAATCCAGAACGCCAGCGCCACTCCGCTCAGCGTGAACACCTTCGCCCACGACCCCGAATCCGCCACCCACTGCCCCGCCACGACGACGAACATCACCAGCGCGAGGCCAATCAACGAGGCTTCCAGCACGCGTCCCGGCCGCAAATATCGCAGGTACACTCCCATCAACAACGCAATTGGAATCGTCATCGCCAGCGTGAATGTCGCCCACGGCGAAGTCTTCAGCGCATTCACCACCACGAGCGCCACAACGCCCAGCAAAATAATCAGAATCGCCAGCACCGCGAGCTGCGCGATGAATCCCCCGCGCTTCCCCACTTCGTCGCGTGCCATTTCCCCTAGGGATTTCCCATTTCGCCGGATCGAGCAAAACAGAATCACAAAATCCTGCACGCATCCTGCAAACGCTGCGCCCGCAATCAACCACAACGTCCCCGGCAAATATCCAAATTGCGCCGCCAGTGTCGGCCCCACCAGCGGCCCGGGTCCAGCAATCGCCGCGAAATGATGCCCAAACAAAACCCATTTGTTCGTGGGAACAAAATCGCGCCCATCGTCATTTCGCTCGGCGGGCGTCGCTCGACTGTCATCGAGCGCGACCAATTTCGCCGCCAAAAACGCGGAGTAAAATCGGTACGCCACCAAATAAAAACAAACCGCCGCCACAACGAACCATGTGGCACTGATTCGCTCGTTTCTCTGCAGTGCAATCGTTGCAAGAGCGCCCGCACCCGATAGCGCGACCCCTGCCCAAACAACCACGGAGACAACTTTCTTCATTTAGGTGTGCTCGATTGAATGAACTGTGCCAAATCTTGCTTCAGCTTCACCAGCGACGGTGGATGCACGTACATCATGTGCCCTGCTTCATAGTAAGCGCCGGAGAGATGAGACCGCAGTGTCGGATCGAGTCCAAGGTGGTCGAACGTATATTCCGCTGCAAAAAATGGTGTCGCCAAATCGTAGTAGCCCTTTCCGACAAACACGCGCAAAAACTGATTTTGCGTCATCGCGCGTCGCAGTGTCTCCGCAACATTCACGTAGCGGTTTTCGTACGGCTCATAATTCCAGGGCCGCACACGTCCAGTCAAAAACTCGTACGGCAGATCGCTCTCAAATTTTAGTTCCTCGCGAACGTATTCATTCAGGATCGCCGTATAAGGTCCGACGATTGCCGCAAGGCTCGGGTCATAGTCCGGGTGAGCTCCCGCTGCGTCCGCATCAATTCCGGTAAAGCGCCCGTCCAGCCGGCCAACGGTTCGCCTCTCGCTCTTCAATAGTTCCTTGTCAAATCGCTGGATTTCGATGCGCAAATCACTTCGATCGATGTAGTCCGCCGAAAGTCCCGTCAAACGCGAGAGCTTCTGCGCAATTTCCGTTCGCTTGGCCTTGGACAAGGCGTCTCCGGCCATCAGCGCTTCCGCATATTCCCCTGCGGCGAACGTGCGAGACTCGTTGACTGCCTTCTGCAAATCTCCCTGCAAATCAGCGGGCAGTTTTTTGTGATACCACGCGATCGCCGTGTATGTCGGCAAAAATAGGATGTATGGCAAATCGTTTCCGGTATCGAACTCCGCCGTCTGAAAATTTAAAATGGAAGAAATCAGTATGATCCCGTTCAAATACATTCCATAACGCTGCTGCAAATATCCGCTCAGGCCGGCTGCTCGCGTCGTTCCGTAACTTTCTCCCGCCAAGAATTTCGGCGAACCCCATCTCCGGTTCCGCGTCGCCCACAAACGGATGAAATCTCCCACTGACTGCACATCCTGTTCGACCCCGTGAAACTGATTCGGAGTCTCGCCCGGAACCGCGCGGCTGTAGCCGGTCGAAACAGGATCAATGAATACAATGTCCGTCACATCCAGCAACGAAGATTCGTTGTCCACAATCTTGTACGGCGGGGGCAACAAATTCCCCACGTCGCCCATCTCCACGCGTCGTGGTCCCAGCGCGCCAATATGCAGCCACAACGAACCGGCTCCCGGGCCGCCATTGAACGCAAACGTAATCGGCCGCTTCGTCGCGTCCTGCACATCGTCCCGCGTGTACGCCACAAAAAATACGCTCGCCTTCGGCGTTCCATCTTCCAGCTTAAGCAGCATTGTTCCTGCCGTCGCCGTGTACTTGATCTCCTGCCCGCCGATTCGCACCGCGTGCTTGGTCTGCACACTCTTTTCTTCCGGTGCTGGTTTCTTTTCTTCTTTGGGTTTTTCCGCAGTCTTGTCGGCAGGTTTCTCGCCGCTAGGCTGCTGCGCGTTGGCAAAACTCGCGCCAACGCAAAAGACCAACACAGAAAAAAGGAAACGGAAGCGTTTGAACATAGCTGGAAAGCCTCTCAAAAACGAATTGTGAGCATGATTGCGCCCGCGAAATCGTATGCGACCCCGCTTAACCCGTCAATCACGCAACATGCAAATCCTTCCCACGTCCGTAGCCTAGGGCCACCTTTGCCCTGCGGCTTTTGACTTTTCTCTATTTAACGCAGGGCTACCTTGACCCTGCGGCTTTTGTCGTGTTCAAGCCTTTCGCAAAGCAAGTCTCTAATCCGCCCGCAAATCCGCCAGCCTCGGTCGCGATGGTCTCTCAGCACGCGAGCGCCGTAGGCGCGGCATCTCTGCTTCTCATCACACCGAACAAACTCCAAATCGCCCTTCTCTGCTAGAATCTGCCACCATCATTAACCTTCACGAGGAACCATGCGCATAGCTCGCATTTCCGCATTCCTGACTCTCTTCGCAATTCCGTTGTTCCTCTGTGCGCAACAACCTTCCGCAAAAAAAGACGAATTGCCCCACCCCAAAACCCTCGAAGAACTCCAATCCGCAATGAAACATGTCGTTGACGTCGAACACGTTCCCGGCGCAGGAATCGCGCTCGTCAGCAACGGTTCCGTTCTCTGGTGCGGCGGCATCGGCAAAGCGGACGTCTCACAAAATCGCGACATCACCTGCGACACCGAGTTCCGCGTTGGCTCCATCAGCAAGACTTTTGTCTCTCTCGCCCTCCTCAAGCTCGAAGAAGAAGGTCGAATCAATCTTCAATCCCGGTTACAGGACGTCGCCCCCGACGTCCCCTTCAAAAATCCCTGGGGTTCCACTAATCCCGTTCGCATCACCAATATTCTCGAACACACCGCTGGTTTCGACGACATGGCGCTGCGCGAGGTCTATAACACAAAAGACGCGCCGAACATTTCCATGCTAGAGGTGCTCAAAAAGTTTCCCGCGCCTCAACAAGCCCGATGGCCACCCAGCACACGCTTCGCCTACTCCAACCCGGACTACGGCATTGCAGGCTACCTGGTCGAAAAAATCAGCGGCGAACCGTGGCCTGCATACATTCGGAAAAATATTCTAGCGCCGCTCGAAATTTCTCCTGGTGATTTCGAGCTCACCAAAGAAAATCGTGCGCTCCTCGCGCAGGGCTACCAGAAATCCGATGGCAAACCGCCGACGCCCGTGGCTTACAAGGAAATTTATCTACGCCCCGCTAGCGACATGAAAGCCTCGCCCGTCGAGTTAGCGAGACTCATTCAGTTTTTTCTTCGTCGCGGCGCGACTAGCGAAAAACAACTCCTCAAGCCCGAAACCATCGCTCGAATGGAGTATCCACAGACCCCTCTCTCTTCGCGCAATGGCTTGCGTCTCGGCTACGGCCTCGCGAATTACACCGAAGTCGAAGGTGGAATAGTCACCCACGGCCACGACGGCGGCATTGATGGCTTCATCTCAACCTATCGCTACATGCCCGAGCAAAACTGGGGCTATGTGGTCTTGCTCAATGGCGACTTTTCTGGAAAGGCACTCAGTGACCTGAATAAACTCGCAATCGATTTTCTTTGCAAGGATTTCCCGAAACCGCAACCCATAACGCCGGGCATTTCTGCAGCGGAGCTCCAAAAGTTCACGGGATTTTACGAATCACGCGCGCCGCGCAATCAGCTCTTCGCGTTTCTCACGGAATTGCTGGATAATAAACGCGTTCGCATGCAAAATGGCCAGCTCGCGCTTTCCGGTATGTTCAGTAAGCCAAAGCCTATTCTCTTTGTCGGCAAAAACATTTTCCGCAGAGAAAAAGACCCCGAAGCCACCATCGCATTTTTCCAAAACGCCACTGGCCGGATGTGTTTGGCCGCAATAGGAGAAGGTGGAACTTCCTATGCCGAGCGCATCAATCCAGCCTGGCCATATTTGCGCCTTTGCATACTCGCGCTCTGCGCAATTCTGCTCGCCAGTTCTCTACTCTACGCGATCGTCTGGGTATTTCTGTGGCTCGCGCGCAAGCTCAGGGACGTAAAGCATCTCTCCGTCCGCGCCATCCCGTTCTTCGCCGCGCTCACGCTACTCATTTCGTTTTTCAGCGCAGCAAAATCGCTCGACCGCCTCGGCGAATTCGGTATCTGGTCCGTGCTCTTTTTACTAGGGACGATCACCTTCGCCGCGCTCTCTCTCATCAGCCTCTGGCTCGCCGTCAGCGTCCCCCGCAATGAGATTCACCGCGCCATCCGCATCCATTCCCTGCTCGTCTCTCTCGCCTGCTGCACGCTCACAATCTTCCTCGCCTCATGGCATCTCCTAGCGCTTCCTCTCTGGAGGTCGTGACCATCTCTATTTTGGAATTGAGATGAATTTCAGCAGTGGATAGACATCGCGGTAAATTTTCGCAATTTCATTCGGAAAAGTGGCGCGCATCGCTGCAGTTGGTGAAAATTTGCGCCGCACGATCCAGGCTTGCACCTTCGACCATTCCTCATTTGTCGGCCAGCCATTTCGCTGCGTCCATTGCCCTTTTGCGATGGAATACCAATAACTCTCATACTTGCGGCCAAGCCGCCGTTTCAATTGCGCGAGCCACCGCGGATTTTTCGCAATCCGCGAGTCGGCAATGAGCGCAAGGGGCGATTCCTTCCTCTTCGACCCTCCGTACATTCTAAAACCGGCGGTAACTACATCCGTAGAAATGCCCGTGTAGAGTTGTCCGCTTTCCAGTTCAGCGGAAATTGGGACGGAAAATTTCAAATACATGTGTGTTTTATAGAGTGTTTTGTCTTTCGAGAAGCGGATGTCGTTGTTGATGCGCGACAAATTCGCGCCGCGCCTCCCTGTCGTTTCAAATCTCGGATCGAGCTTCAAAACCGTGGGAGCCATCTCTTCCATCAATTTCCGCAGCGGCTGCACGACCGCGGATTGATAGCGCTCACGGTTTGCAGCCATCCAATCTTTGTAATTGTTTCTTTTCAGATCGCGAAAGAATTTGAACGCTTCTTTACTGAAGATTGCCTGTTTGGCCGCCATGGTTCACCCCGTGAGCGATGCATCTCAGCCTACACCATTCCAAATATCGGTCAATTCGACTATGCTGTGCGGCTTGCTGGCAGGAATTTGGCTCGCCACTCAAATCTGTGAAAAAGGTGAAGAGAAATGCGAAACAAGTGGCTCGCGGCGGGAATCGTTCTGAGCGTGGCGATTGCGTGTTCGAGTTTGGCGCACCCCGCGGCGAAAGCAGACGAGACAAAATCCGCGAAAGACGGCGCGAAGAAAATCGAACCGTGGAAACCGGAAGATTTTATCTATACGGAAAACGCGGGATACGTGCGCATTTCGCGCGATGCGAAATGGCTCGCATGGGTTAAATCCACCACGGACAAAGAAAAAGACGGACGCGTTTCCAATTTAATTCTTTCGAGCCTCACAGATTCCACTGAAATTGAACTGACGCGCGGCGGCGATCACAACGTTGCCCCCAGCTGGTCGCCCAACGGCGAGCGAATCGCGTTTTTGAGCGATCGCAAGCGTCCGAACGGAAAACCAGACTCGGCGGGAATGCAAATCTGGCTGATTCATCCGCACGGCGGCGAACCGTGGCCGCTGACGGAATTTGTACGCGCACCGCGTCAGGTGGATTGGCTCGACAACGACACGTTGATCTTCAGCGCGCAGGAAGACGCGAGCCTTTTCGAGCAGGAAGCAAAGAAAAAGAAGGACGACTCAGAAGTTGTTGACGACGAAGGGCACGAACCGCCGGTGCGGCTCTACAAGATCAGCATCAAGGACAAGAAGGTTACGCGGCTTACGACCAACACCGACTGGATTCATGGCTTTTCGGTTTCCAAAGATGGCAAATATGCAGCCGCGATTCACGCAAAGAGTTTGCGCTACCAGTTCGACCAAAAAGTAGCTCCTGTTTCCGTTCTGCACAATCTCACGGACGGTAGCGAAAAAACAATTTTTGCCGAAGGACGCATCCGTCCGTACGGATTTGAATGGGTGCCCGACAATTCCGGGTTTTATGCATGGGCGCCTTATTCCACCGATGCGCGATTTCTTACTGCGAATATTGTGCTGCTTTATTTTTACGACGTGACCGCCGAAAAGAGTGTGCAGGTGCCGCTCGATTGGGAAAACGGTATCGGCTCTGACCTTGCCGCGACTCGCGACGGATTTATTTTAGGATTGGCGGGAGGCGCTCACTATGAGGTGGCGCGCTATTCCCGGGAAAAGAGTGGCGATGCGTGGACGTGGAAGCGCCATTCCCTCGAAGGCGAGCACGCGAAAAATCTGGAGAGTTTTGAAGTGTCTGCGGACGGAAAGACGATCGTTTATTCGCATTCCACGGCGAGCAAACTCGCTCAGCTGTACCGCGCGCAAGTTGACGGCGACAAGATTACTTCGCCGGTGCAGCTCACAAAATTAAATCAAGGCCTCGTGAACGGCCGCAGTTACGCGAAGAGCGAAGTGATTCACTGGACGGGTTCCGACAAGGAAGAAGTGGAAGGAATTCTCTACTACCCCACAAACTATGAAGCCGGGAAAAAATATCCGGTCATCACCGCGATTCACGGCGGCCCGATGGGCGCGGACAAGGATTTGTGGGGCGAAAGCTGGGCTTATCCAATTCAGCTGTTCACGCAGCGCGGCGCGTTTGTGTTGCGGCCGAATTATCACGGTAGCAACGATTACGGATTGAAGTGGGCGGAATCGATTTGTTGCGGAAAATACTATGACCTGGAAACGCCGGACATCAACGCTGGCGTGGATTATTTGATCGCAAAAGGAATGGGCGATCCCGACCGCGTGGGCACGATGGGATGGTCGAACGGTTCCATTCTTTCGACGAGCTTGCTGATTACGTATCCAGATCGTTACAAAGTGGCGAGCGTCGGCGCGGGAGACATCGAGTGGATCAGCGATTGGGCCAACGTGGATTTCGGCGAGTCATTCGATGCGTATTATTTTGGGAAATCGCCGATGGAAGATCCGGACCTTTACATCAAAAAATCGCCGCTCTTCAAAATGGACCGCATCAAGGCGCCGGTTTTGATTTTCCATGGCAATGCTGACCGCAACGTCCCGTTCGCGCAAAGCTGGACGTATTTCCGCGCATTGCAGTGGTACGGCAAAGTGCCCGTGAAATTCGTGATTTTCCCGGGCGAACCGCACGGCCCACGCAAGCTCACGCACCAGGTCCGCAAAGTAGAAGAAGAAATTGTTTGGTTCGACAAATATTTTTTCAAGACGGAAAAACCGCTCAACGAAGCGTTGAAAGAAGGTTCACCTCTTGAAACGGCATTCCGCACGAAGAATGTCGCGCGGAGCGGCACGCACTACGGCGTGGACTCGGGGACCAAAGGAAAATCGGTTTTGATTCCTGAACTCGTGAAGCGCAACGATATGGAAGTAGGTCGCTTTGAAGTTACGCGCGCGCAGTTCGCCGAATTCGACAAGAACTACAAATTCGATGCGGGCACGGAAAATTATCCCGCGAACGGAATCACTTTGGACCAAGCCAAGGCTTACGCAGCTTGGCTTTCAAAAACAACGAATCAAACATGGCGCATACCGAATAAAAGCGAAGTTGCGTCGCTCTACGAAAAGAAAGATGGCGAAAACACACTCGACTATTGGGCCGGGTATTCGCTCAATCCAGAAGACAGCGCCCTGCTTGCAAAGAAAAGCTCGGAGCTTCCCGGCACCGCTGCCCTGCTGAAGCCAGTCGGCAGTTTTGCGGGTCAAGGTAGCGCCGACGAAGAACTGATTTTCGATCTCGGCGGCAATGTGGCCGAGTGGACGCTGTTGCCGGACGGCAAAGGCGAAACCATCGGGGGAAGCGCGGATCAGCCGACGGATTCGCGTTCGGTGCATGCGCCCAATGCGGCGTACATCGGGTTCCGCGTTGTGCGCGGGACGGCGAAAGCAGAAGCTGCGAAATAGTCATAAATCGAAGAGAGATTTCTCCGCACACAAATCGTGCGGAGAGGCAGAGGTTCTCCCTTCGTTCCGGCAAAAGACGCCGAAACTCCCGTTGAAATAGCGGCTCTAGAGTAGGCCTTCAAGCGTCCAGATTGGCTCTTGCTGGCTCTGGCAGAGGCTGCTTAACTCTAGGAGTGCCGATCTAAGGATCGGCCACTACATATGAGCGACTTTTCACCTACCGAGAGAACACAGGTTAAACGGCTGCCGAAACGCGGCAAGTACGACAGCGAGACCGTTTACAAAATTCTTGATGAGGCGTTTGTGTGCCATGTCGGATTCGTTGCCGATGGGCAGCCTTACGTGATTCCTACGAATTTCGGGCGCGTGGGCGACACACTTTATTTGCATGGCTCTGCGGCTAGCCGGATGCTGCGCACGCTCAGCGAAGGCATTCCCGTTTGCGTGACGGTGACGCTGGTGGACGGGCTGGTGCTGGCGCGGTCTGCGTTTCATCATTCGGTGAATTACCGCTCGGTGGTGATTCTGGGCACGGCGCGGCTTGTGAGCGACCCTACGGAAAAGATGGAAGCGCTGCGGCTTTTTACCGAGCACATCATGAAGGGACGCTGGGACGAAATCCGCTGGCCCACCGAGCAAGAGATGAAAGGCACGACGGTGCTGGCGCTGCCACTCGAAGAGGTTTCAGCCAAGGTGCGGGTCGGCGGTCCGGTGGACGACGAAGAAGACTATTCCCTGCCCGTGTGGGCCGGGGTTTTGCCGCTGACAACGACAACGAACGCCCCGATTCCGGACACGCGGCTGAAGGAAGGCACACCCGTGCCGAATTACATCTCGAACTACTCCCGGTAGCACGCTTTCGCAAACTACAGAATCGGCAGGGCTCGCAAAGTCGATTGAAGCTCGCACACCCCAACCCCCGGAGGTGCGGGCGCAACTTTGCTTTTGCGCCGAAGAAGGCAGTGGCAATGCCGAGTACAATGCGGCAGCAAGACGAGGAAGAAAAGAGGCATCCGCGAGCTGCCGCGCAGATTCTCATGAACGCTTACTTCCGGCGGGGATTTTTCAGCTTTGCTGGCTTGCGAGTGGATTTGCGGGCCTTGCGGCGGCTGGGCGGATCTTTTTCGAGGCGGGCAACGAATTTCGCGACGCGGCGTTCGATGGTGGCCTCGGATTTCGCGGACACGAGGTAGCGGACGATCTGACGACGAAGCGCGGTGCTCATGGCGCGGAATTCGCGTGCGGCGACTTTTGAGAATTTGAACGCGACGACCAGAGACGGCGGAAGAACCGGTTCGCGGGACTCTTCGTCGAGTTCGAGTGAAATTTCGACGGCGGCGCCGGCGTCGATGCGAAGTTTGCGATAAATATCTCCGTGAATCGCCAGGCGATGACGGCCATTGCCGCTGGGGATGAGCGTGGTGCGCAAAGGAAGGCCTTCGACCGTGCCGCAGACGGGGATGCGTTCTTTGGGGCTTCCAAGAGCGCGGCTGATTTCCTTGGGAACATCCACAAAACGAATGAGCCAGAGTTTGTAGATCTTTGCGGCGAAGACGTGGGGAGCAGGAATCACGGCGCGATAAATTCCGATGTGCGAACTGGAAGTTCGAAAAACGGCGGCAGAATAACACAACGAACGCGTGCTTGAGGCGGGATCCGTTTGCGCTAGTTGGCTTTTGCGCCGGAGACGGCGGTGGCGAGTCCGAGAGCGATGAGTGCGCCGCCGGAGATATTTTTCTGAGCGCGACGCCAACGCAAGCTGCTGCGAAGCCGGCCGGCCAGGGTGCCTGCAAGCATGGCCCATGTGCTATCGCTCAGAAGTCCCAGGAGAGCGAAGGAGCCGCCGAGAAAGAAAATCTGCGCGGGAACGTGACCGCGGGAAGTGTCCACGAATTGAGGCAGGAAGGCGAGGAAGAAGAGAGCGGTCTTGGGATTGAGCAAGTTGACAAGCACGCCTTGTCCGAAAACACGGGAAAGACTGTGAGCGGAGGCAGAGGACGTGAGTTGAGCATCGTCGCGGCTCAGCAGAGTGCGCAGTCCGAGGAAGATCAGATATAGGGCGCCGGCGAATTGCACGATGTGGAAGGCGCGCGCTGAAGAGACGAGGATTGCGGAGAGACCGAGCGCGGCGGCAGTTGCGTGAACCAGCGTGCCGACGGCGATACCGGAAGCCGACACAACACCCGCTTTGCGGCCCTGGCCGATGGTTCGGCTAAGAATATAGAAAACGGCCGGTCCAGGAATAACAAGAAGAATCAAAGCGCCCGCGAGGAAAAGCGGAAAGGAGGAAGGAATATGAATCATTGCGAGAATTCTCCCGTCCGTTTGATGCGGGGCAATGTTGGAGATGCACAACGAATGGATCAGGCGGAGAGCTGCGCCGCAACTCCGGCTTGATCCCAATTCTGCCATGCTTCGACGAAGCGGCCGTCCTTGATGCGAACAATGGAAATGCCGGTGGCCGTTAGATTCTTTCCGGAGGTTTTGTCGCGGCAGTCCACGGTCCAGCGGAGAGAGACAAGATCACCTTCACTTAGCGAGACGCCAGAAGTGACGCGAATATCCGAGAATTGCTCGCGAAGACTGTCGTGGAAACGTTCAAATTCCTGCGGTCCGCGAATCTGGAGCCCGCCCTCATGGAGTACACAATCGGGTGCGAAGAGTTCGGCGATGACGCCGGTGTTGCCCTGATTCCAGACTTCTTCGAACCAACGATGGACGAGATGCTTGTTCTGCTCGCTGGCAGAAAGCGGTTGTGCGTGAGTTGACATAGGGATTGCCTCGAGCGGAAAGGGTAGCGCGAGTATACAGCCGGGGAGGTTAGAGGGCTAGTGGCAGCCGCAACCGCCGCCGCAGCAGCTTCCACCGCCTCCCGAGGAGGGCGTGAAGGATTTTGGAGAGCCACCGGCGATGGAGGAACTAAAGACGGAAAGCTGGAGTGTGGCTTTTTTGCCGGAGCATTTGGGACAGGAGATTTCCTGCTGCTTGTTCAAGACCAGCTTTTCGAACTGGGTTTTGCAATCGTCGCAAATGTATTCGTAGATGGGCACCTGATCCGCTCCGGATATAGTT
>Ga0137397_10001073_pt1 | contig 19051 bp, 20 predicted proteins | sample czorhiz116metaG_FD_106658 | JGI IMG/M metagenome (GOLD analysis project Ga0137397, IMG submission 106658) | Vadose zone soil microbial communities from Angelo Coast Range Reserve, California, USA - czorhiz1.16 metaG | ecosystem: Environmental > Terrestrial > Soil > Vadose zone | place: USA... | reverse complement strand
TTTTTTGGTTAGTGCGTAAAGCCGTGGTTGAGAGAACGGGGGCGATAGCCGGACGAGGATCCTCAAGCTCTACCCAGGCGGTAGTAGATAGATAAAGGTACAACACTGCTACACGTATACGTCGACCGGAATATTGAGCTAAGCCGGTCTGAATGTATCAAACACAGCAGCCGAATAATCCAAACAGGGAATCATGCACCATAATGAATGAAATTCACCCAACGTTCCAAAGTCGTCCCGCCCTTCCTTCGCAGCTCCCTCACAGCATCTCGAAGCGCCGCTGCCGTCCTCTCAAAGTAGCGTACACCTTGCGCCCCGTTTGAGAAAAGTGATTCGTAAAAGGACCCAGCCAGGTCCCGCCCATCTATATCGGCCATCGCCCACATCGTGCCAACGACACTGCGGAATCCGCAGAATTGCATGGCCGCGGCGAGGTGCAGCACCTCGTCCGCGATACTCTCCTCGGTCAACTCGGCCGTGTGACAAGCGGACAAGAAAGCGAACTCGGCATTGGGGAGCTGAGACCGTACGATGTCGAGCAGAAGAAGACGCTCCCCTCTGTGAAGCCTGAACGAAGCCTCGAATGGTTTCCCCGGCTCTAGTATTCCATGGCACACGATGTGGGCAAACCGATGATCCCGGAGATGCGCCAGCGCGGCAGTAGGCTTCGCTTTGGCAGAGAAGAGCGTCGTCACCTGCGTATCGATGGCTTGAACGACCTTCATCTCTTTCAATGCCTGTGGCATTTTTTCATCCGGATGGGCGACGAGAAGTATCGAAGGCTTGCGGATAGCTTGCGAGCTGTGCTTGCGGGATTCGATGAGTGCAGAGAGGGATGGGATATATGAGGGGATGTACAGGTCCAGGAAATATCGGGGAGGCCCTCCGTCTGATGGGATTGGACCCATCGCGTGGAGCGGAAGGGAGCAGAAAACGGATGTCGGGCACCACCATACGCGAGATTGTTCCGGTACATTCAACTCGTTTAACCTTTTGATCACCGGCTGGCCGACAATCTCATACAGCTCCTTGAGTACAGAGCGTAGAGTGCCCTCGTATTCATTCGACTCGAGGCCATTCTTTCGTTCCCGCAATAGTTGATCTTGCAATTCGATCGCGCGGGCATAGAAGCCATCAGATGTTGGGATGAGGGAGGGCGGCGAGTTGTGGAGAAGGATGATGATGTCGGAGCGCCAGTCAGAGTGATTGATGATGATCACTGGCCCGTGAGATGCGGCAGAACGGAGACCGTCAAAGGCGGGAGGCTTCAAGAAGGTGTCAAAGCCCGGCAGGGCTTGTATCCGTGAAATAAGCTTCGCGCGATCATCCAGAAGCTTCCTTTGCCGCACCACGAGTTGACCAAACGAATCCATTCCCTCGTCGTCGCTACTTCCAACATAAGCATCGTCATTCGGTGCGAAGGCAAAGGTGAGCGTCTCGAGCTCTCTATTGATCGTCGCGAATTCGTCTGCCAAGTGGGGGTCGACCAAAGTAATTTGATCGATGGAGGTTCTGAGGCCGCGCATTTCGGACCACAACAATGCTCTTCCTCGCTCGAGGGTCTCGACCGCCTGCTCGATCTGATTGGTCTGGATCTGATGGGATGCGTAATCCAATGGTATCGTTTTGAAAACCTCATTCTTTGCGACAAAACGGGAATGCTGTCGGTCAAGGGTCGGAGCATATACAACAGAGGCTTGTATCAATAACATGGCGTGGTCGTACGCCGTCGAGATGGAGTAGTGTCCGAAGTCGCGCGCAGTTGACACCCATTGATGTGAGATCTCGAGCTTGTCAGCTGTGGTTATATTGTCATGTTTGGCTGCCATGAGGAATAGTCGTATGAGCTCATCCAAGTCCTCTCCGCGATGGAAAAAGCGAAGACGGGCTTGTAGAACTAAAATAAGTAAGCGAAGTGAGAGAACATGAGATGTCTGTGAACTTGAGGTGTTGATATCGTCTCGAGCAATCGAACATGCTTCATCGAGGTACTCGGCTTGATGGGTTAGCGTGAAGGCATTGAAGAAGAGGTAGGCTAATGTGATACGGGCCATGAATTCAAACTTGTTATGGGGGTACAAAACGCGAAATTCTTGACAATACTTGATGGCATTTGCGATTTCCTCCATGTCGGTAAGGCGTAGGGTGGTAGAAGGATCAAATGCTTCAGTGAGCCTCTTTAAAAGTAAAAGATGTCTCGGTTCAGGGACGGACGTGTTCAGGTCACGAAAGGATGGGAGTTTGTCCGGTGCGGAAGTATCGGACCAGGTTTTTTGACGCTCCGGTTCACCTTGGCGCAACATTTGAAGATGAGAGATGCGTTCGGTCAAGCCAGCATGCATAGGATCTTCAAGACTCGGATGAACCTTATCAAGCAAGGCGCGAGTGCGGTAGATTGCCTGCTCCAAATCCTCCGGCTTTCCATATATATAGAACCGAGTCTCGGAAAACTTGTAAGCCAAGACCATCGCCTGCTGCATGCATTGATTCGGCCTATCATCGGGAGCATGGGACATGATGATATCGTCCACGATAGTCATTCCCTCTCCGTGATCGTCATCCGAAGGAGCCCTGAAGAAGCGTTCATAGAGACAGGCAGCAAGCGCAATGGAGACCGTGTGCAAACCTAGTAGGCGCGTAGTTGCCATTCGTAGGCAATCAATGACTTTCTGGAAAGGAAACCCCCCATGGGTGGGTCTGTTAACAGAGGCATTGACACTGGCAGTAGTTGCAAAGTCCACAATGGGCTCGGGGGAGATGTCGGATTCGAGAAGTTCGCCGCAGAGGCCCGCCATCTCCTCGATGTCCTGACCCATAATACCAAGCCCTAATTCCACCTGGATCGCCAAGGCACGGACAAGAGTCGCTGTGACGGGACGGGGTTGAAAAATCTTAAGTGGGACGTCGTGCCATTGTTCACGCAGATATCGGAGGTACCTGACGCAGAACTTGACATCTTCAGGCTGCCTAGACTTCGCGACACGAAAGAAAGTGGGGAAAGTGAGGTGATAGAATTTCTGAGCCATGTTTAGGAATGAGGGCTGTATATCCCCGTGATGTTGGAGGAATATTGCTTCTGTAAAGTGGATGATTGATTGTTCGAGGTCAGCCTGCTGCCCTGACAATTCGTAGCGTTGAAATCTTGCAATTCCGAGGCGTTGAACCATGAGAGTACGCAGGGGATTAGATCTGGTTAATGATGATATGGAGTTTTGCGAGGTAGAAATGCCGGCATCAAGGCGATGGAGATAAACTGAGATGATGGAAGGTAAATAAGCCAACTGCTGGCAAACGGAGGGCCCCAAATCGTCGGGATTGGACATAAAACTCACACTGTAAGCGGTCCATCGCTCAACATCCTGTAATCACAAGATGAACTACAGACCCTCAGATGACGACTTGGGGAAAAGACCGTGACCAGAGTCACAAGGAACGTCCTAGATGGAAGCGATGTATAACTGGGAGACCGCTTGTCTTGTCCATTAGGAGGCGTATTGTCACGTGCGCAACGCAAAGACTACGCAGAGATGACTGCTACAGCCCCGTTCCGTTATGCGTAGCCAATCTACTACTCAGTGCAAGCAATCTATCTAAGCAACCAACGCAGCATAGCACTTTGTAAAAGAGTGGGGGGGGGGGGGCACACGTAAAAATACGGGTCTTTGCTTACGTAAACCACCATACGTCACCACAATCGGATCAGCCATTCGGGTTTCGGCATCGGTATTGCGGAAAGAAGCTTTGTTGGAAGCGCAGGGCACAGGGTCGATTCTGCATCTTCGGCACCGCTCGTCAAGTTATACAGTGATGCAGTAGTACTGTATTGGATCGCTCATCGTGAGCACTTGAGAAGATAAAGTAAGTGGCTGATGCGAGTTTCAGCTTTATGTGTAGTCTATATCTGATTAGCGTCCATCAGCCGGCGGTGTCCGCCCCGTCACGGTCTTCTTACCATCGCCATTTCAAGTTTTGTAACATTCGCCCCCACACGATCCGATTCTTTCCGCATGTCGAATGCTTGTTTCATGTGTCACGTAGACCATGCCTTCCTAAGTTACGCCAGTACAGTGTGCCGAGAGCATTCGCGGCGTTTCAGTCAAGGCCAGAATTCCCAGCGGAAAATCCGTACCGGAACCACAGCGACGTCTCCCGAACTTCCCCACAAAGCCCATTTACACTTTTTGCCCCTCTTCGGCGCTTGAACGAGCGGCTAGATACAATCGCGTCGCAGCAGCGCGTCGCGCGCGGCGCACTAGCACGTCGATCGCGAGCCTTACGCTGGAATCGCCGTACCTGTTTCGACACGTTCAATCCTTGACAAACTTGAAACCACCGAGGGGAACTGGACGTCGTTCATAGAGGGTTCTAATGACAATCGGTCACTCGGTTGTCCACCCACTGGCATCCAACAAACATCTACGACGCAGCAGATAAGATGGGACAAGTGGGCCGGGAATAAGGATGGCAACAGTGGTCGTGGAAGTTGACACCAGAAAACTTCGCGTACTCACAACGTTAGTGTCAAAAAAGCTCCGGCTTGCGAGTGGGTCAGAACCCGAAGTGAGATGGCGGAGACGCTGTGCCCTGATACGACTGCTGAGATCTGAGAATCGGTCTACAGACAGGTCAACGTACGCGCAACCGCTGGCCATGAAGCTGAAGCTGTGAAGAACAGTACGCACTTACCCGGGGATCTGCAGGCACTGGAGAGTGTTTCAATGTTTTTGTTTCTGGCAGGACGCGGCTAATGGAAGAAATTGGGCCGATATCGCAAATTCGTCCAATTCGGGATACGGCGTTATAGGATTTCAGGCCCGGTTTGTCCCAATACCGGTGCCGCTCCGCACGAAATGTATGTCGTGCCTGATGTATGCCGGGTACAGAGCTGGCCGACGGGCTGAGTCGCGCGCGACGTGGGCAGTTCGTTCGAGCGCAAAAAATTCATTAAATTTTTTTTTTGATAGTGGATGAAATCAAGCTCAAGCTCAAGCTTTGATACGACACCATGCGGCGGTAGTACCGCGACATGCGACATAGATGGTGTGGAACTTGGGTTTGGGTTGAGACTTGCCCGAGTTTGCATGCGCTTGATGTGCTGACCGTTAAATGCAGGCACATTAACGTTGTTCCGGGCGGTGCGTGGTACACTGAATTGCTTTAATTATTTGGGTTTCGCACCAGATGGGCGATACTGCTCAGCGCCCACTCCCCATGGCTTCCCATGGGACACGGAGGCAGTAAATGATATAGGGATTAGCACGAGAAAAGAATCCCGTAAAAATCAGACTAAAATGCATTCTGGAAATTCCACGTCAACGCTGTCGGGGACTTGCGTCACGGACACGGAACAGGCCGCGAAAGGTGACTGTTGACCTCAACCTCCTTTCATTAACGCTTCTGGTGCATTTGTCAACAGTATGGGGATGCTGGGCCGACACCGACCCAGTGACCACGGGGCGCTTTACTACCGAAGGGTGCCGCGAGGCTACGAGGTGGCGTTGAGTGCCGAAAGAGATTAAAGGGGGGTGTGAGTCAGCGGCGGACCGTAGAGTCGCCGCCACGTTCCAGACTTCGCAGACCCACCCCAGGAATTAGTTTTGCTCAAGTTGGGCAACGTCCCCTTAATCCTGAATGGCGAGTTCCGCGGCATCGTGAGACTGAGTTCGTTTTGGGTGGCGTTGTGGCGGGTCCTGGTCCCGGGTATGGGTCGTCGGCATTGCCGGATGATTGTGAGGGGGTTGAACTGGTCGTTGGGGACTCAGAAGAGGCCGAGGAGAGGAGAGGATGGAGAGGTGTTAGGAGGTGTGATCGAGCGGGGAGACGAGAAAGGCAGTTCAGACGAAAGCCGCTGAAGGCCGAACCCGGATCTTGACCTGGATCTGGGGATACACCCAGGACACAAAGAGCTAGTTCTACTTGTCTTCCCGTCTTCCCGTGTCCTGTTCCCGGCATCTCGTCTCCCTAGGACCATGATATTTAATCCTCACCACCGCCCCATCGGCTTCGCTTCGTCCACCTTCCCTCTCTCGTCTCCGCAACATCCCTGTCCCCTTCGTCATTAGCTCTCCGCCTCCACCAACGTCTATTTATTACCCAGTTACGACCACCGATGTCGCTCGCGGAGGGTTTCATATCGGGTTGGGTGCCCTCTTACAGCGACGACGACGACGTAGAAATTAGCAACTTCGCATACCCCATCAAAGTACCCCACGATTCGTTCACATTATCCCCCACGCTCACTCGCACATCCTCTGACGATTCCCATTCCCATTCCCATCATCATATCTCTGCCCCATCATCCTTTGACCAGCCCCCTCCCTCACCCGGATCCTCCGTCGACCACACCGATGGTTCTTCTTATGTAGATCCGTCTTTTAGTCTCTCGCTCTCTTCCTCGGACCGTCGAGCCATTCGGAACCGCCTGCGTGACCCCGATTGGGTCCCCCGTCCGCGGAACGCCTTTATCATCTTCCGCTGCGAGTACTCGCGCAAGCACGCCCGTGATCCCAGCGACTCCTCCGACAGATCCAGCCGCAGCGACAAAACCCTCTCAAAACGCGCCGGAGAAGAGTGGCGTCGTCTGTCACCCGCGGAACGCGAGCAGTACAAGATTCTTGCAGAGCAGGAGAAGGCCGCGCACGCCCTCCAGAACCCCGATTACCGTTTCAAACCCGTCCGTCGTCTTCCTGCTGGCGCGGCTCCCTCGGCAATGCGCGGCCGCCTGGGCACCTTCCGGCGCACTGATCGTAGCGCGCAGGTTGCCTCGCTGATCATGCGTAGCGAGCGTGGTGTTTCTTCATTGACTCAGGATGACGACAGGGCGCTCCCTGAACTCTCTGCCATTCAGACGTCATCGTCCACGGGCGTCATCGGCAGGCGTCGTTCTGCCTCGATGCCACAGCCGGTCGCCGCGCAGAAGGCTGTCGTTCCTGACAAGGCTAGGACACCAGTTCCGATCTCATGCATGTCAAGTCCTGGCCCGACTCCCCTCGACGTTGACATGGTCTCAAGCAGCGAGATGGGCGATTCTCCCCTATACACGCCCACCTCCCCGATGCTCCACGCGCTGCCGCCCGGGTTCCAGATGCTACCCCTACCTGAGCATCCCTCGCCGGTCTTTGAATGTAGTATGGACATCGGCGGTAGCCAGGTACGTTCCTCCATTCTTACCACCTCATGACGCGTAATTTACGCCCGTCTCTTGACAGAATTCCTCGGCGCCCATCAGCGCTGCCGGATCAGGGGCTTTCGCATATAACGACTCAAGTTTGGATCAGCACCAACGATTTACATTTTCCGATGGCGATGTATACCCCACTTTGCTGGACATGACGACCCCATACACAGACTGGGTCTGCGCCGCCGCCGCCACTGGTACAGAGTCGAGCCTGGCCATGGCGCACGCGACCGGCGCGGCGGCACTTCCCAAGTCCCCCGATACCGGCGATGTCAGGGCCTTCGGTCCGACGCCTCTTCCTATACCCTTTGCTCTCCAGCAGTCTTCGACGTCGGCTGCAGCACTTCACGAAATCCCGGCCGCCGCCCAACTTTGGGGCGCAGGAGGCTATGCCGAACCCGCGAATGGAGGAGCAGCGGCTGTGTTCGGCGGTACTCCGGTGCTCAACGCTGTTTTTGCGGATGCGCTCCCGGCGGCGGCAGGATATAACGTGGCCGGCGCACAGGTCGGCCTTGACGAATTCATCAACGCGTTGTGAGGTTTTCTTTGTTTCTTCCCTTTGGGACCATAAGCAGCATTATTAGTATTGGTTTCGACTCGTGCTTTTTCAATTATCGGGCGAATCAACCCCGCCCTCGTCCAGTTCTTACCCGGTTGTCTCTCGTCTCTTCTAACGTCTATCTATCCATGTGGCATCATCTCTCTCTATTTTTTTTTTCGAGATTCTCTTTCCCGTGTGTTGTCTTTTTGTTCGTGCCCTCCCTCGTCGCGCAGCTCTCACCTTCATTGTAGCATTAGTCAAAAAGTTTTCTGGCACTGCTTTTGTTGCTTCTCATCCCCCCCCCCTCCCTTCCCCTCGCTTGCCTCGCAGCGGTGCCAGTTTTGCATACCGTGTGTGTTTGTTTTGCTTTCGTGCCTATGAGCAATATGACAAGTATACCCCTCTGTTCGCACGCGCATCCCTTTGCGTCATCGTCGTGGATGCGGAATTACCTATCTAGGCGTTGACATATCGTGGAGAGTATTTTATGCAAAGCCCGAACCCGAACCCGAACCCGACCCCTGAACGCCCGACCTGGGTCCTCACAACAAGGGAAGCATCTGAAGTAATCTGGCATACGCCGCCGACCACTACCTACCTATTTTTGCGTCTTACAATATCATTCAGCTAACTGACAGTACTAAAAGTGGGACAAACCTCCTATTTCACCCTACGTCAAAAAGGGGTCACAGGACCACTCTCCATTTTTCGCCCATTACCTTTTGGGCGGGCGTGCGAGCGTGCGGAGCTGCTGAGCCTGAGCCGGCTAGTAGACGAATGTGGAAGGACGCGTCAGCAGATGAAGGATCTGGGGTTCGAAGATATATGGGCTAGTGGCCGCAATGAACGAATGAACGCTGTGTGCGTTTTTCGTTTTTTGAACACGCGATGGGCTGACTTCCATGTCAAACACGCCCGAGAGAGAGAGCTGCTGTACGGAGAAATACTACAGTACAATAGTCAGTGCTGGTACCTCCGAGTCCGAGTCCGAGTCCGAGTCAAGTGCGATGGCGAGGCGCGGCCCGGGGCCGAAGTGCCCCTGGGCCAAACTATTTCTCAGTGTAATTGAATCCAAAATTCAGGCCTTTATTCAGGGCTTCTCTTCAAATGCCGTAGTAGTACAGTATGTGCAACTGCAAATACCGTTCAGTTACAAGTGCTATCCCGTGTGCATGGGCATGTCAACCACCCGTTACAGTACTAGTGCGGTCACGGTAGTACCAAGTACACAAACACCTTGAACTCTGCTGTAATTGTAATTGTAATTGTTTTTTGCGGTTTGTGGTGGAGCCACTTTGGCAGGTAAGGCCTGTATCAGGTACCCTCACTTGGCTCCACAAACCTGTTTACAGATATACAGTAATACGTCATTCTTCGTGCGTCATGATACACACACCTCCGCTGCCCAGCGATGCGAGGATGCGAGGCACAAGCCGAGCTCGCGGGGTTTTATATATTCAATTGCCATCGATTTCTCAGGAGCATATAGCGAGAGAAAGCCTTCTCGAGGCATGCATACCATGAGACCTCCCCAAAAGGGAGATTTTGAACATATCATATTTATTGGCGAAAGCGGTACTCGTCGTCCTCGTCGCCCGTTTCGTGAGGGTCACCGGATCCGCTCATTAAGCCACGCCAGGTAAGTGTCGTCGGATCGTCGGTACAAACAACAAAAACGGCGTCTTCCAAAAACCATCACGAGCGTGTGTGGATTTGTGTGGGACATGCATGTGGACAGCGTGGTCAGGTGTACAAATAAAATGAAAATAATGAATTTGTAACCAAGCAAGCTACGAACGCAAAGGTCACGGTTATCGTTGAGCACGTTCGTTCGTCCGTGCTGTCAAGAAAATGAAAAGCGGTACTGTATGATTCGGGTCGACGGACTCGGAGTCGGAGCATCGACAACCACAACCATAACTCACGCACCCTTGGTGTCGCGACATAAAAATGGTTCGACCCGGGTTCGAACCGGGGACCTTCTGTGTGTTAGACAGATGCGATAACCAACTACGCCATCGAACCCACAATCAGATAGCCGAGTAGAGCTTATCATGATTCGTGGTTGATGACGGGCGCTTATCATAAACTTAAAGCGTCGATCACAGGCAGTGCACAATGCGGGGGTGATGAATTGTGGCGACTTGACCCCGCAATGCGGCAGGTGCAGGGCTGCGGTTTTGGGAAGGGGATGGACATTCGTTCACCAGGCTAAACTGGGAGCATCCACCGACGACCGATTTTGGATAAGCGAGTGGAGGTGGCACCATCCACACTTATGCCTTAACGGCCTGAACGCTCACAATTAACGCGCGCTCCGCGTATCAGTGTGCTTGTGCGCTGCTCACGGGGCAACTTTATCTCCGGCCATCGTTGTTGATCATAAACCACGACACTTTCGGATCCAGAGGCGCTCCGTTCTTGACGAGGCGGCCCATGGGCGAGTTTCGGGTCGTTCGTTACGTTAGAGAAGCAGAAGGAGGGCGGTCAGCTGAGCTGCCTGAGCTACAGTACAGTACAGTACAGTACAGTATTTTTCATTTGCCGCTCTGCTCGGGAGCCGAGGGTTTGCGATGACGTCGTCGCAGCTGTTGGGGACTGGAGTCCAAGGAAAAAAAAAGTCAAGAAAAAAAAGAAAGTGGCGTGATACAACATCGCGAACGCACACGACCCTCAACTGTCAACCGCCGCCGTGACGTCGAATTGTTGCATCAGAAAGAATTTCAAAGGTCGTGATGGGGTACCCACCTCTTCTTCTAGCCTTTCCACATGCCGGTGATGGGTCCCCGACCCGGACACCGCATGACACGTTCTCGGCCCCAGATATGACGCAAAGGGTGCACCGTTCGTAGTCGTCATCGCTGCGCGCGCCACGCCCAGGGAAACGTGCCGAATAAGCTTTCGAGGAGGGGTCAGGGTGACGATGACGATTGGATTTGAAAAAAAAAAGTTGTCGTAAAATCGTGGGAGGGACATACAGTAGCGACCAAGCGGAAACACGCACAGAATGCCCTCGTGCAGGAAAGGACAGTGCTCGCACGGTTACTGTACTACAGTACGCTGTACAGTCCTGCACGGTGGCGGTCTCGGTTGTTGCAGTTTGCTGACCTTCCAAAGAATTTGCGTCGAGGGCGGGGGTCGTGATCCATCACGTCATCATCACGAACCTGAGAGCCGAGAATTTCGGTGATCACAGGCACATACGGTGCACATACGCTTGCATTGAGCGATTATATGGTAAGGTTGGATGACCTCCTCTGTCAGCGCTGACCGCTTGTCTTTTGCAGGATGGGGAGTGGGTAGTTTGGAAGAGGTCATTGGACGAGGGAGGGAAATAAGGATAAGAGGGATGTAGCGGGCGCCAATGAAATTGAGGCGGTGCATGAAGTTCAGGTACAGGGCTGTATAGTAGTCGGGTGCCGTAGTCGGGTGCCGTGGCGAGAGCGTTCTAGATGGACCCACAAGGGCCGCTCTCTCCCACACCACTGATACGATCTAGCTTCGTCCCTTTTCGCTTGGGGTTCAATATTACAGCAGTACTTTGAGTCGGGGGCCGAGGAAGGCGGTACAGTGCGGGTTACAGTACAGGTGATCTTGCTCTAAAGGCCGAGGCCAGTTGAGGCTCTGTGAAGATACCAGTTGCGTGGGACCTCGCATTCTAGGCTCCCAGGCTCGATTCTGTGCCACAGGACTGCCACAGGTCAATTTGACGGGAAAGCACGAACTCGTCCCACTAGAATACCCACGTTTTTCTGGGCCCACTGTTTGCGCCGAGGCGCCGTGAAACGCTTGCATCGGGTGGGTCGGAAAGCTGGGGAGTGTCACGAGGAACCGAGGTCAGGTTGGAGAAGATAAGGATGCCGGATTTTCATTAATAAGGACTATGAACGTGCGTGGCCGAGGAATTAGAATAAGCCTTGGAGCACGGAGACAATTCTCGGACGCCACGGGCGTTCTGGCTGCCCCATTCTGAAGGTGCGCAATGTGGGGGCGCGCGTGTCGTTCCTGGTTCTGACTCCACGGATGCTAGCCACGTCTGGTGACTTAAGATAGCGTCAGTTCTGAGTGGGGGAAACCATGGACTACTACATGTAGTACATTGATGTGGCTGGGCACGATCAGAAATATAAGCCGCAGGGAAGCAAGTGAAATTGTTCTGGGCGCGAAATCAACGGAGATAGACGACGGGTTTCATATCAGCAGGAGTCTGATGGACACCTGCTTGGACTCGGACGACATATGATATCGGGGCGGCATGGATGCGTGGTGGGTCGGATGCAGACATGGAAACCGAGAATCAATGGGCAAGTAAACTCGCCATCAATCAGCCCACTCAACTATGGTTCTGTCGACTAGAATCTCGAATGGAATTCTTAAAGGAAGGTTTTCCGCGTGTAGAGTTCACGTTGAACGACACGGAGGGCTGGTGGGAAGGGGATACATGCGCGAACTGTCGTTGCCTGCGAAAACAACTCATTGAGTGGTGATAAGGATTGGGTTCGCGCAGAGGATTGTTCTGATGGAGAAGTCGCGTGTCCTGCACGCGCTCTGATAAGATAGCGCGGACGACATAATTGTCGAATATTAGTCAGCAGCTTTCTTTCCGGATCAACTTTTTTTCGTCCCAATCCCCTTTCTTCCGCTTTGAGTCACGTCCAATTCACCCATCTGCTCGCTCGCTGTGCGCTGCGACGTTGACGACCACTGGGCACCGTCGTACTCACTATCGGGCCCCACTCACGACAGCGACGACACCCAGATCCCCGGTAATTTGTTCTCGACTGCGGTAGTTCTCGACTCAAGTCAGCCGATCGGTCCAGCTTGACCGATATCAATTCAACCGTTTCGCCCGGGCCCATCCATATTTTTATTCCCTCCTCCATTCTATCTCTTCTTGTACTATTCCCTTTCCTTCTACCCCCCATCTCGCCGTCCGTTCGCCGGGTGGTTTCGCGTAGACCACGGTCGCGGTAGCCATTTGAACCATCATATCTACCTCGGCTTTTTGTGTTTTCTGACATCTCGTGCAATTTCTGCGTCACAAGCCTTTATCAAGTCTATATCAAGGCTCATTGCTAGTTTCTTCCCCAGCCTTCTCTAGAGGTGACTTCTCGACCCCCACCAGCTGGCCTCCACCTCACACCTGCCTTCTTCCGACATCGGCGTGCCAGCTCACTCACTGAACGTCAGCCACCTGGCCTTCGTGAGACTTGCCTTTAGCCATAGTCCTTATCAAGCTCTTTGCACGTCCATCAAGAAAATAGACGCCACTCGTGCGTCTCTTTTCCACCTTCACCTTCATCGATCAGGACCATCGGCCATTTCCGGCCCTCAAGAGTCCTATTTGCCCCAAGGTTGTTGCCGTGCGCAAGCATCATTCTCTTTTCGTCAGCCCCCGACTACTAAACTGAGGAAGAGAAGGTGTGCATCATAATTGCGCTTCTGCCCCTCACTTTGAAATTCAACTTTGTTCATTTTCCCACCAGTTTAGGGTCAATCAACATTCATATAGGAACTCCCCCAACCTTCTGCCACGCTCCACTTTACACCCGCCTTCGCCCTCCTCTCTGCCATGACCTCCACCGTGTTGGCAACCCATGAATACTTTCCCTCACGGGACATCCACTACTCGCGCAACTCCTCAACGGCACCTCTCCCTCTGATTCCTAGACGATCCCCCTCACTCCCCAGTTCCCATCACGTTTCCCCCGTCGTTGCGCCTCATGTCGACACGCCACCTTCTGGCGTGATTTTCACCCGTGCCAGTCCGCCTACAACACCTGACTCTTCTCATTCCGTTTCCACCTCCGTTCGTGTTCTCCCTCCCACCCCTCCAAGCGCAACCCAGGCAGAACCCAGCTCAACGACGACCTTTGCGTCATCTGGCCCCCATTCATCGCAGTCCGGATGGGTCACCCAGCCCATTCCTCCCCGACGTATCCGCGGCCAACGCCTTCCTGCCATTCGTCCGCCTGAGCAATCGACGCCCACCCCCGCCAAGGCAAATTTCAGAGATGACACCCCTTTGGCGCTTCGACAGAATGCAGCCGTCACGTTGTCGCGCAATCTATCGGAATCACATGTCGATGTACTCGCTGCTGCCACGCCCTCGCCGCTGTCACCCAGGAAAAAGTCGGGTGAGCCCCTCAAGTCGTCACTCAAGGTGAAGCGCACACCTGCCCGGGGCTCCCTTACTGTTATCACCGATCCAGCCGGCTCGAGCTCCTCCAAGAGTGCACCAGCGACGCCGGCCCACAAAGGTGTCCGCTTCCACTCCCAGCTCGAGCATGTGAAGCTCTTCCTTGCGGAACAGAAGCCCCTTGCTGTCTCGCGTGATGGGAGCCCAACGGATACCAGTGGGACGGACTCGGAGTTTCCTTCGTTCATCTACGGTCGTGATGACGATTTGAAAGATCGGCCACTCGCCATGCGCAGAATCGACGTGCCAACACCCTTACCATTGGCCGTAGATACGCGTGATGTTACTCTCGAGAGCATCGACTTGGTTGGGACAACGGTTGAAGGTGTTGTTCGCGTGCGCAACATCGCCTTCGAGAAATGGATTGCAGTGCGCTTCACGCTCGACAAGTGGCAGACGACATCAGAAGTCACCGCGCGGTATAAGGAGTCCCTCGCCGATTGCCACGTAGACCGCTTTATCTTCGCAATCAAACTAGCAGATGCTCTTTCCCGCGCAGAGGAGAAGACCATCTATCTCGCTATCCGATATTCAGTTGCCGGCCGCGAGATTTGGGACAATAACAGCGGTCGAGACTACCGAGTGCAAGTCCTACGCGAGAAAGCACTGAAGGCCAATGAGGAGACCGTGGTTGAAAAACCAAAGGACTCTTCTCAGGCTGATGATATTGCAGATCTGCGCCGCCAACTCGAGCAGGTAGTCAAGCTTGGCCGCCCGTCCGAGACAATTGGTGGTATCCTGGCGCAGCACTCGCGTCGCCGATGGGAATCGCCGTCTCCAACACCAAGCCCCCCTCCTCCGCGAGATGCGACACCGAGCTTTCGATCGGAGGGTTCCCTTGCGGCTCGATATGATTTCGCAGCATCGTTGCGTACGCCGTGGCGTACACCCGCAGAGTCCAAGATGCCTTCTCACTCGCGGACGAACACCTACCCCTCGGCACGGCCGAACTCAGTGCCATGGCCACATTCTCCGCGCGCTGCTTGTGGTTCTCCCCGCGACAACGCTGAAATCACGTCGTACTTCCCCGATCATGATTCGGATCGTGATCGCGACTCAGATGATGTGATCACGCTGGTGCCTTCCCTGCGCCGCGGTGGCTCGGGCTTTGGCTCGCGTAACCACACCCGAGGAGGAACTATCGAACTTTCAGACGCGCCTGGTGTCAAGCGCACGCCACCGACATCGCCGTTCGAAAGTCCAGTGCTCCGGACTGTGCCGCTGTCTGGCCCGACCTCAGCGCGTCCGCAAGTTCCGTCCTACCCCCGCTTTAACTCATTCCCACCTCATTCATCATCGAAGCAGCAACTCCTTACCCAAGATTGGGTCTCGGGTGCAAGCGAGGAGAGTACTCCATCTATCACCAATAGCTCGTCATCCTCTCCGAGCCGGAGCCCAAGTTTGAGCCCTGCGGAGCCCTCATCACCCACGCGGCTTATGCCCCATCTGGTGGATGAAGGTGGAGAGAGTAACTCGCCATTACATCAATTCGATTATCTAAACTTGGTCAACCGGTAGGTATACCTATCTTGTAGGCTGACATTCTTGGACGTTGATGGTTTCCCATAGCTATTGCTTCTTCACAGGGTCCGGACCTGAGAGGCCGCAAGAGCATCCAGAGTTCCTCTGGCGCTCGCACTCGGCATCGAGCATCGAAGAATTCCTCTCCACGGGCCAGTCACCACCGCTCGGTGGCAGCCCATATCGTTCAGGTTCGCCATTTGCGACACCACGTGCGCACGGACGTGCATCCTCGACGGCTTCGGATGACGAGCTCCTACGCAGTGGGTCCGCTACGCCCACCGGACCGACGATGCGCCGTCCCCCTCCCACACCCCCAACACCCATGCTGTTTTGATCATCCACCTTCCCACCTCCCGACCCCCTCACTTTGAACCACCATTTCGTCCAAGAAGACTGCGCGTGACGCGGCTACAGAGTGCGATTGGTCAATTTCGCTCGCGAATTCTCTTTTTCTCTCTGCATGTATCATCATCAAAAATCGCCAGCATTAGCCCCCCGGCGAGCATTCTCGACGATTCTGCCACGACTGTATGACCACCATTCGGTGCCTTTGGCCTCCCCGGTTTCTTTCTTTTTCATTTTCACCGTATTTATGATTAAATCGGGCCGCCCACCGTGACGTGGTTGATGTGCCCTATGCGGACTCCCTTCTTTCTTCTTCTCCCCGACTTCCCCCCACACCCCCCAAAGACACGTTACGTTATGACATCCGGAGGCTCTAGGCAGTGGCCCGCTGCTCCTACAAATAGACACGAGATTCTTCCCCTCAAAAATTCTTCTGATTCGTTTCATCCACAATTGTCTCTTTTCTCTTCTTCCTCATGTACCTCACATTTTATTTTGTCATCTCTTGGGTTATCATTTCGCAACCATACTTTTGTGACGCAGCGTCCCCTCGTTAGTTATCCTCTATATCCTAGAAGCTGCAATACATACACGGTTCCGTTTATCAAAGCGGTGTGCCAAGGAAAGAATGAAGGGAGTGAACGTGGGGCGAGGAGGAGAGTTCACCGTTATCATGGACTTCGCCGCTTGGGCAATTCAGACCCCAGGCCAATGATGTATCCCCTCGCCGTGACCATCTCCCCGATGTGACACCGTCCTCGGATACTAAGCCCGATCGTCAGCTCGCTGACTGCCACGCGGCACTTGGCTATCTACCGCCGCGTCCGACCGTCACGACATCGATCGATGGGCCCATTACACATTCTATCAGACCTCCAGCGTTAGCCATCACCCCGGTCCCGACTCCGTCATCCGTTCATCCGTTCAACATCAGTCACTTCGGCGGCACCGCCAGCAAGGCAAAGACACCGGTCGACAGCTGTAGCCTAGCCTGTCGGCCGAGCGCGCGAACGGGCCCAGAAGTGAGGGGTGGTATATTATAGTAGTATCATGGTCGTTTCGAGAGTCGGGTTGTCTTGGCGAATACGAGCACTCTACAGCAGCAATACGACACAACTAAACGGAATAGGACGTCCTATTCTAGAGTTGATGCTGTTAGACTGTGGCAAGATCCGAGTCGGAGTCATCGGACTGATAAGACTCAAAAAACATGGATGCGATGCGGGGAGATCTCGGTTCAGTCCAAATTGGAGTCGCTGTCATGATCACACCATCCAAATGTGCGTGTAATCGATATCTGGCTGAGGCGGTGTCCCACATGGCGGTACAAGTGCGGTACACAGGCCCGGAAATACAATATTCAAAATATTCAAGTTTCAGCGCCCGCTTTATCCTTTTCCCCAACTACCGCCATCATCATCTGACAGTCTGTGGATCACATTATAGTTTTTGAAATTTCGAGCTACCTTTCCTGCTCTTCGGTCCTCTGAAACCGTACTTTATTCTCCCTCTTCTGCAACCCCAACTTATGAAAATATTTCTGAGGCCTAGAATATACTTTCTTCACTACCCCAACATCCTGGTTGGCTTTGCATCCTAGTCTCGGAGCGATTTTCACGCTACCACATGTCCGAAGACGAGCAAAATCTAGACGAGTCAATCCTCCACTTCACTCCTCATGGAATCCCTTCTCCACCACACGCTCATCTCTGGGCAGCCAAGCCTGTCTATCTTCGGGACTTGCCGGTTGGAGCCATTTTTGTTGAGCGCAAGAGCGTCATGACATGTTTCGTGTCTGCATTTATCATTCAGACACAATTGAGATCTGCAGATGTCGTGACAAATGTCAATGAAATGACTGTGCTCTGCCGTGAGCTCCTCACCTTGGGTGACTTGGAAGGACCCCCACCCCGCCAGGCCCGTGGCCCGTGACGGAGGCAGAGCTACCAAAGCCAGGAACCGCGAGTACATCATCCCAGTCTTGCTCGCCCTCCGCATCGTCGCCCAGGTCGGGCTTGTCGTTCCTTGGGGCGAACATGGACGCCGCGTCCTGGGGCGCTCGCATTTCCGAAAGCAAGTGGCCTCGCGGGCGGAAGGTCAGGGCCCAGATGTTCAAGTCGTGCGCTGGGAGAGCGTGCGCTAAGAGAATGTCGCGAGGTGAAGAATTTACGGGGTCCGTGTTGAGAGTATGGCGGGTGCGATACGCATTGTTGGCGAGATGGCACCGGCAGTGGAAGATGATGAGACTGTTGGGAAATTTGGAGTAGGTGCACCTCCTGTTGAGGCGAAAAGGTTCCAGCGAAGGATGGTGCCTTCGAAGCCACTGGAGACGAGCATGGGACGCACAGAGTGCCATATCAGGGCTATTTTTGGTGGCAAAACTCATAGGAAGAGAGGGCGTACATCAAACTCAGGTTTTATGCCCACGCAGGACGACGCTATCCCCCACAGAGCGAATGTCGAATACTGAACGGTCTAGTCCCGCAATACGCTCGCGAGCAGGTTCCCATGTGGAGCCCATGCGAGGGTTTGTATGGTATTCATGTGCTAATACCTAGGAGACATCGTGTCAACCCTGCACTACAACGCCGACCGAGCATGAGATACGTACAGCATCGTGAGCGCGGTTTGGGTGTGAGGACCCCAAAATTCGATGAGGACCTATGGCCGGTAAGGGTCTATTCCTCCCTACTCTCCGCGAAGGACCAGACACGCACGTAGAGTCATCGCTGGCTGGGGCAAAGCGCGCGTCGTATGTGCGTGTGCGGGCCACGTGGTGAGGTTGCTCGTGTTGGACGGGGAATACTTGACGAGTGGGATTAGTTTGCGGACGCGATGTAGGTCCCAGTGGGTGGAAGGTTAGCGCGCGAATGGCGATGTCGTGTACCTGGAGGTTGGTCGCAAAAAGTAACGTCAACCCATTTCCGGGTCGTAAACTCCCCGCTTTTGGAACCGATCGTTATGCAGTGGGCGTCCACTGCGAGCGACGTCAGGTAGGGAAAAGATCGTCAACGACTCGTCAACGAAAAATGACGAACTTTGGACGAACTGTGGCGGCGTTCACGGGCAATAGGATTTTGTTCGTGGACGTGTGAGTGAATTTAAGGCAGAGCCTTGTCTGGGTAGGCCCTTGAAGGCAGGATTTACAAGGAAGCATCAGCAAACCTCCTGCGGTCTTAATGTACTTAATTGCCTTGTAATTTCTGACAAGTACATTAAGCAGTTAAGAAATGTATTATTAGCTTGGGAAATCGTCCATTAATGC
>Ga0137397_10001072_pt1 | contig 19060 bp, 25 predicted proteins | sample czorhiz116metaG_FD_106658 | JGI IMG/M metagenome (GOLD analysis project Ga0137397, IMG submission 106658) | Vadose zone soil microbial communities from Angelo Coast Range Reserve, California, USA - czorhiz1.16 metaG | ecosystem: Environmental > Terrestrial > Soil > Vadose zone | place: USA... | reverse complement strand
TGAGCAAAGTTGGGTGGGAAGTTGGCCCCATCCTTTCAAAACAAATACAAGCAAACAATGGTTGCCACACAGCTTGCCACAAGCCCACAACAATTTGCCCCAAATCTCAAAAAATGAGGCATTGCTATCAGAAAACAGAATTGAGAGTGAATGTACTTCACTTATAGGAAAGCCTCTCTCCAGGCTATTTTAAGCCTCTCTCCAGCTATTGTTCTTTCAGATTTACAAATCATGTGATAATGCTGTCCCAGCTTACATAAGTTGTTTGGGTGACTCACATTGCTTTGATATATTCTGAACTTCAGTGAAAGCCTTCCCTCAAATGTCTGCTATGATACCATCTTCAGCTATTGCACCTCCCCCCACAGATGGCCTCTCAACATTACACCATCCTTCCTCACTTCATCTGGTAAACTCTACTTACAGTGCTTGTTTGTAACTCCATCTGACTCTGTAATACCTCTCAAGTCCCCTCACAGATCCCTTGTTATTTCATCCCTGTCCCAAAAGCAAGATGAAAACCTCAACAGAACCGTGCATCCCCCTTCAACGCCGCCAGGGAACCCCAGTGACCCTGCTTCCAGCATACTCAAGAAGCGTAAACGGGAGTCTGCACATCGAATCACGAACGGTTCACAGCTGCGTGAGGCCCAGGAAAAGGTGGAGCAAAAGCGTGCGAAGATCGCGGCGCGTGTCCCGAGTGCCATGGCAGCCTCCGGGAACGCCAGGTCAACGGTCACGTCCCTCGCCGACCTCTACGCCCGGATGCGCCGCGACAGCGGTGCCTCTGATCGACGGCACGCGGCGAGCGCCTTCAAATTCACTCCTAGCCCGAACGTCGCCGTTCCACCAAACGGACGGGTGCTGCATCGCCAGTCTCAGAACAACGTGCCCCCGCCCGGTGCGCCCCGGGGTGGTGGTCGCTCGACCGCGTCCTCTCCGGATCCGATTGCCATGAGCGAGGACGACCAGGAGATCATGATGGTGAAGTACATACCGCCGAGCTCGCCTCAGGTGCGTGCTCGCCTCGAACCAGTCACGCGGATTGGACCTCCCGGCCACCCGACACCGCTATCGAAAGCCAAGTCGAGGTCATCGACGCCGAAAAACCCCACTGCCACCGGAGCGGAAAAGCTCTTGGACAAGCCACGCAAGTCCAGACCCAACTTTGCCATCGTGGTCCCTTCGCCACCCAAACGCCCAACACCCACTAAGAATGACCCCCGATCGGACGCGTCACAACCCAAAGAGCCTACTCGAGCTGGGACCCCTAAGAGACTGAAGGAAATAACGAATGACAAGGCCCCGGAACCCCTCGCTACCCACACCCCCCAACCTGCGCCCGTACGCCCCACGCAATCCGCTGAGAGCATCCCAGACTCCATACCCGAGTACGGACCAAGGCGCCTCCGTCGTGGCGCCGAGGATCTCACAGCACGAGATATCGACTCCCTCCTCGGTGCCGTTCCTGTCCCGTTCGACTTTTCGCTGTCCCGCCGCCACCACTTAGCGACCCGCGACGACGGCGAGGGCGACGGTAGCGATGAAGAAAGCACCTCCCTGTGGTGGCATCACCGGATATTCGAGGCCCGCGCCAAGGCGGACATTCGCCGCACCCTGGGTGCGTTGCTTCCCGCCGACCCCGCGCAAGATCCACCGCTGGCAGGAACCGGCGAAGACGCGGGAGGCTGGAAGGCCGAAGTGCTTCCGCGACAGTCGGGCGTGCGGATGTGGGCGGAGAGACTTGAGGATGCGTTCGGGCCTGGCCCCCTCAATCGTGGTATGGGCCGCAAGCCGCGTCGCGTGGCGGTGAGTCCTGATCTTCCCTCTTCCCTCCCTCTCACGCAGACCTGCGAGTCCACTCACACAAAGACGCTGACTATGATGTTCTCGGTTTTGCAGCGGCCAGCGGGTGCGGCAAGGCGCGGGGCTGCCGAGGATTGGCGCTCCCAGAACGGAGCTGCGCGCGTGGGTGCGCTGGTCATCGTGAACTCACACGGGTCCGCTCGCCGCAGCATCGACCCCCCGCGCCCGCCATCGCCGCAGCACAAGTCCTCTGACGACACTGCAGATGCGGCCCCTCCGAGTCGTCCCGCCGCCGATGTGGCCCTCGATTCCTCGGTCGAGGTTGCCAACTCGAACATGAACCATGGCGAGGCGGCCGCCGCGTGGACGGCCGCACTTCTCCCACTTGTGAAGGGAAAGACGTCGCTGGATGAGGCGAAGATGGCGCAGACCAGCGCTGCACTGGGCGAGGTGGAACGTGCGGACCAGCAGCGGGGCGGCATCGCCCGCGAGGTACTCAAGGTAAGCAGTGCTCCGTGCAACGTGGCTTCTGCACCCGCAACCCCTCAAGGGTGCTAGCTCTTACTCGCTTGCTGACTGAATAATGATCGTGGTCCAGGAGAGTGCATTGGCGGACACGGTGCGGAGGCTCGGCGAACTGGAGAGCGTCCCGTTCGGGGACCTGCATCGTTTGCGCGCCCGCGCACGGACGTTGGCGGATTGGTGGAGAGATGCGTTCGGGGACGAGGTCGTGGATTTGCAGCGAGGGGTTTTACTACCCGTCTCGAAGTAGACTCGCATGCGCGCCGGGTTGATTTCGGTTTTCTTTCCCTTCGTCGTTTCGTTTCCTTTTGGGGAGGATTCCATGCATGTCCACTATCGCACATTTCTAACATGATGATGGAGGCGCAGTACAGTACAACCCAAAAATATATGCATAAAGACAAAAAAAGTAGCAGCACCTCGTTTCGATCGAGGGACCTCAGGGTGCCACACGAGTATGGGCCCTGCGCGCTATACCAGCTGCGCCATGCTGCTTGCGATATCTCACCCTCAATGATCAGCTCTGATCATTTACGGCATCATCGATCATGAGATGAGATGAGCGATCCCAGCTCCAACAATATACTCACTATTTTTTTCTCGGAACCAAAAAAAAAATTGTAGAAAGACGAAACGCTCTCTCTCTGTCACTTGTTTTTTTTTTTGGGGGGGGGCCGAGCCTGCGGTCTAAGCAATGAAGGGTAAGAAAAAAAAGATGAAAGAAATTTGTGGGTTTCTTCGTGAGGCGAAAAGAAAAAGGGGGCCGGGAGGGGCTGGCGCACGGGAATACCACGCACTAGTGCAGGTTATGATCATGGCCGCACTAGCTCATCCTACCACTCTACTACTGTAGTGTTTCCGGGGTGTGTGTATACAGAACAGTACGATCATCGATGCGACCGGCAACTTGAAAAAACCGGGCAGCTTCAAGTTAATGGAATTCCGCCTACTCAAATCCATCACGCGTTGACCCGATGCGTTTTATTCGTGCACTTGCTTGTTCCTCTACCAATGTCACCATCCCTCGGATTGATTCCGGTTCCTCGCACGGTAAGCAGCTTTGCTCACGCTGGGCGCAAGTCTGAGAGGCGCGCAAAGTGATAAAGCGGATGGGCGAATATGGTAAATACAGAGAACGTACTACAGACCAGGGGACCGAAAGCTCTGAGTGGACAAGGACTTAAAGCAGGTGAGTAGGCGAGCCAGAGAACGTGAGCTATTCGAGTACTTCGGTCGCTCGATAGTCCTGAAGCACATATCGTTGTCATACAATTACAGTAATGCAGCTTCTGTGTGGACTCGGACGAGCCGAGCACAATAGTACAGCTGCAGAATTGAAGTGTTGTCTGGGATTGCTATAGCCAAAGACCCGTTCAGCTCAGGATACTAGTAGATGAGACCAGGGGGCACGTTGCCGAGACGACAAGTGAGGGCAGCGATAAAATATAGCAGGAGTGAGCTAGCGGTCACGATACAAGCCTGCCACGGCTGGGGGCGTTGTGGCGGTGACTGCTGTGACGTCGATTCATCGACCCTGGCATACATCATAGGTTGTCCAAGCCCCCATCATCTTTTGACAACACCACGCGCACCTTGCTACAGCACTACACCGAGTACCAACCCAATCTCGTGAATGTTTGGTACGCGCCCGGCGCGCCTTGGAACACGATCCTCACAACGGCTGCTCCCTTCAACGTCGTCGTTCCGCAGCTCGTCACAGCACAGGACCTGGAAACACACATCCCAGACTTCCTCATCGAAGTCCGCGAGGTGTCGTCGACCGCACTTCTCACCCTCCGAACCGTTCTCGTTGTCAAAATCAGGCACAAACGGATGCAGCTTTTGCGGGCTACGGCGTTCGAAAAGGTTTATTGGAGCTGCAAGCACAGACTGCACAGTTAGACTGATTGATGATGGGGACTCGGATGAATTCGCGTCGTGGCTTGGTACTCCGAGTCGTGGGCACCCCTCCTTCACCCATAATCTTCCGGTGAAGGGATCTTGGAGGTGGGGACCTCTTTCGGGCTCGGGTTGCAGCCGCAGCCAGAACTTGAAAGACGGCACCTAGCGCTTCTCCGCGTCCCTTCAAGCCCAAGAAGTACGATACCGTACTATCGAGTACTAGTAGGACAGTGGCCGCAAGAATCGTGTTCCACTCGCCGTCAGTGAGCACTAATAGGTGCCTAGTGGGATGTGTGTGCGGTTCGGGTGGGCCCACCGTCGGGAGGCGGGCAGTGAGGTAACAAAAAAAGGTCGGCGGCATCTTGGTCTCAAATAGAAGGTGCATCTTCAACAGTCGGTACGTTGCGTCCATGCGCCCGCCCACTGGGCCATGTGTGGGCGCGTTTCCATTTCCTATCAAAAGGCTAAGAATCATTGCCCTCGGACATGGGTTTGTATATGAGTACGATACGTATGTTGGGGCACAGGTGGTGTAATGCTGCGCGACAGCCCGGGCCTCGGGATCTCGAGATGAAAGGCAAAAGATTGAGGGTGTCGATTGTTGCGGTCACCGATTTGACCTTTTTTGAAAGTGGTTCGGGACCACAGGGACTCAGCGCTACTCAGCACCAATGATCAGGGAGAAGAAAAACGGGGTTGTGCGGGGCGGGGAGACTGGAGAAGGGAACCAGCTGCGATCGATCGATCGCAAGTGTAAATGAATGTGGTGTGGCTGGCGCTGAGACAGTAATATTGAGTGTTGAGTATGTGTACAACATGCACGCACGCACTGTAATGCATCAAAGAAACGGGGGAGGTAAAAAGGTAAAAGGCAAAAGAAAGAAAAAAGAAAGAGATAGAAAATCGTTGTCGGCGGGGTAAGACAAGGCGGGTTGTATGGAGAAGGACGGGGAAAAGAATGTTAACCGTCGATGAGAGCGGAACTGAGATCGGCATGCGAGTGAATGTGTGAGTCTGAGCCAGGCAGTCTAGACGTTGCTAAATGCGAGCGATGCGGAGAAACGTGGCGTCACTAGTACTACCGCGTGCGCGTGAACGGACTCGCCATGCGCAGGTCTCCCGAGCCATCGATATCCTCTTCTCCATCCGTCGTCCCTTCATCACGGTCATCCCCAGTGTCATCGCCGCCGCACACGCTCCATGAGGGGCGCACAGTCGGCTCATCGTCTGTACTCCCCTCATCTCCGCCACCATCCGTGCTCTCCGTCTCCGCTTCCGACACGGACGTTGTGCGCGAGCATGCAGAGGCAAGCGAGGTGGACGACGCTTGGTGAGCGAGTTTTTGGACTGGTCGCATGTGTGGCGTGTTGGGGCCGTCGCCACCGTAGGCATCGACAGCGCCCATCGCGCGACGGGGAGCGGCGATGGTCGGTACAGGTGGATCTGAAGGACGCACCCGCGGAGGGGAGTTCCCTTGGGCATGAAAGATGAGTCGTCGGGCATAGACTTGCATTTCTTCGGGAGAGATCATGAGACGGAAATCGTTAAGAAGGAGGAAGTGTAGCTCTAGTTGATTGAGCTCGTGTTGTGGGAGGCCACCGACCTGTGAGTTGGTGATGAGCAAGGATTGGAGGTAACGACAAGGACCATACCTTGGCGTAGCGCGAATTTGTGTAAAACACGTCTGAGAAGAACTTGGATGCAACAGTTACACCTGCAATGACGAGGCGGTGGATATTACAGCTGTCTATGATGAATTCGTTGCCGGTCGATTCTTTCGCAAGCTTGGCCATGCGATCGAAATAAACAAGGAGGGAGACAAAAACCTCGTTGGTGGTTGGACAATACTTGAGGATACGGAGAAGGTATGACTCGAGGGTGATTGTGGGTGCGGTACGGGCATGAAATGAGAGATATGGAGGAGAGGTGGTGAGTGCTATGCGGGATGCGAGAGCAAGGGATGACCAGATGGGGGTGTGCGAATAACGGTCGAGCGTAACGTGGGTTGCCTGTGTGGGCAAAGGTGATGTCGGAGACTTTGGTAACTCATCGTTCGCATCGACGATCTGTTTGAGGAGAGCGGCAAGGAGGCGGAGAAGATCTTGTGAAGGGTATTCGTGGATACTAAATACAGAGGGGGAGAGAGGTGGTGGTGATGGGTGAGGGTGATGGTGCACGACGTGGCGCGATTGGTGAGAAGTAGAAGGGAGGGAGGAAGAGGCTGACGAGGACGCGGAGGAGAAGGTAGAGGAGGTGGAGGAGGGTTGTGAGTGGAATGCCGATAGCTGGGATCGTGGAGGAGGGGGAACGGTGGCTGGCAAAGGGGCAGATCTCTTGGACGGCTCACGTCTGGTGATGGGGGGCGGAGGCGGAGGAGAGCTGGCGTAGATGAGCGGAGGATGTTCAAGGGCGAGCATGTTTGACGGTGGACCAAGGAGTGGTCTAGCCTCCGCTCACACGCACGGCCGAACTATATATGAACAGGCCGTAGTGAACAAGCCAAGCGAGGGAAGAAAAAAGCGTTGATTGAGATGGGCGTGATGCGTGTGGATACGATATCGCCACGTGCCGAGTCCGAGTCCGAGTCCCGTTGACAAATGCCACTGCCCTCTGCTCTCTGCTACTCGCTGTTCAACCAACTTATCTCATGTTCCGTTTGAAACGCGTCGTTTCTCGGTACCCTTCCCGATTCATTCATTGTTCCTCGATCCTCAGCTGTCAACCCCACCACGGCACCTCACCCGCAGTCGTTACTTCCGGCACATGCCACCCTGACAGTTGGGTGCAATGGGGCCTAGAAACACGCGGTTGCTGCTATCCCCGGTATCTCGGTCTTCATGTCCTTGTGCTTGCACATGATTTACCTCATCAACCCATACATTTGTACATTGCTCTGCTACACCGTTCGCTCTCCCACTCGCAAGCTGTTTCGTCGGAGCTCTAAGTTTTAAAGTTGGGCGCTCAGGTCTGTACCACAACAAACACCATATTGAAATCAAGCACCTGCACGTCTCGACACCCATACACGCCATTTCCATCGATCCACTGAGATGGGGGGGCTAGTTTGTGTAAGCATATATGGACGGTATGTCAGACCAATCACTCTACGGTTGAGAAGTGTCCTGTTCGAGTAGAACTTCTACTTCTACTTCACAGCACGCTAGTAAATAAGCACCATATAAGCTCAATATCGTGTTATCTCACGGAGGCTTTTGAGTTTGAGGCCCCCGAGGTTGAGGTACCCAAAGTCAGATAGTCGTTACATAAACACTCAGGTTTCCCCTGTCATAAAGGGAGCCCTTGAATGCGAAGCAGACTCGAAGGGTCGGACCAGAAAGCGACGAGTGTCCCTAGAGCGTTATGACTACAGGTATCTCGACCTATGCCGATGACTCCGGTCTGTTGATGTTTTCTTGGCTTGTGACAATCATAAAGGTCGATAATTTCCTGTTTTCGGGTGACCTCAAACGATTCTTACATAATCTCGCTCAAGGCAACTTCGGACACACCTAGCACGAGCACGGGTCAAGCAACCATGGGATCTACCGCCCCCGCCGCCCCAATCCCAAACCAGGCCCGGTCGAAGAACCTACGCGCCTGTCTCCTCTGCTCCATTGTTCAGACGCCCGTCGACTTTCGGCGCAACGGCTGTCCCAACTGCGAAGATATCACGCAGGTAAAGAAAACTTGAACTTACCAAGTTGAGAAGTTCGTACGCTAACTCGGCCCTTTTTTTCTCAGATGAAAGGCTCGCCGGATCGCATTCAGGCTTGTACGACGACGCATTTCGACGGGTGCATCTCGGTCGTTGATCCGGAGAAGAGTTGGGTGGCGCGGTGGCAGCGAACGAGTACGTTTTCGAACATCATTATTTTGGTCTTTTCAATTTCCTTCTTTTTTTTTTTGACGCGCGAGGTTAGATAAATATGTGCGTGGCGTGTATGCGGTTACCGTGAAGGGCCGTATTCCCGAGGATGTCGAGCATGAGCTCGAGTCGCAAGGTATCAAGTACCGTCCGCGCGACCAGACGGAGGTCGATTGATAGACAGACAGGTGGGCTCATACAACCCTTTGGCGGATTTCGAATTAGTCCGACTTTCCTGTCATTTTCGCAAGCCCCCCCATCACCATTCATTCGCCTTTTGGCGTGAAATGGGTCGTGTGCTCATTCATTTTTCTATACTTGTAAAAATAATCGAGAGATAGGGATAATAGATGCATGCAGGTAGTCATCATGTGAATGAAAGGTGGTAGGTAGTGCGTGAGCAAAAAAACCGAGCCAGCCAAGGCGTAAGTCATCTCCCGTGCTCTTCGTCAATTCCTCTTTTGTTTTCTATGCGATTTCATTGAAGTTTTTCGATCACCTTGTCGTACATGTGTGCCATGTGTGAGCTACGTACGACCGAGTCGGTCATCGTCTGGGACTGAGAGGATGACAGTGACGCATACCTGATCATGTCGCGCGCAAAGATGATCTGCGTGAACACCTTCTCGACGTCCAGCACCTCGAACAGACGGATGGCATCCTCCTCCCGCTGTGCGCGTAGCGCCTCCATCGGACTGTAACGCCCCTCTGCCGGCGGTGGCGCTGCGTACGACACGTCCGAATCGCGTACAGCCCACAAGACGCGCCCGGGTGGGTAAAGGTTATGCATATGCATATTCGCTTCAAGCGTCTTGCGGATGGACAGGAACTGTGAGGATGATATGTAAGCAAAAAAAAGTATGCAATGGGACGCCTCCAACGAGAAGACACACCCAGATGGGATCATCGCGCGACCCAAAGCCCATTTTATGTCGGAGCGCTCGACGGGTAATGCCGGTGTAGCCCTCCGGATGGCCCTCCGCCTCTGCTTTGCAGAGCCACACGGCCGCGCGGGACATGTCGCGCAGGGTACCTAGGGAGAGGCGCGAGACGAGGTCGTGGGAGTACACGAAGGATGTGATCAGGGTTTTGGAGAGCTCGCAGAGGTGCGGGTCGAATGCGGCTCTGGGGATAAAACGTAAGCGTCGCGTTGGGGGATGGCGGAATGGCGGGCTTGCAGCCTCGGTCTATGGCACTTACGGTGGGGCGAAGCAATAGACGGAGACTCGCCTGCCGACCGGAAGCCCGCTGGAGCGTGTAGTGAGACAGGTCTTGGGGTCGGCCCATTTCTGCAGCAGAGGGCAGGTGGTACGTGATTATTGCTTTAATCATCGTGCGCGTTCACAGGCGACCGGTCCAAACGGAAGTGGACGCACCAAGCCAAGAACACCCGCAACGCCGGCCCCAAGGCTATGTCCGCACATTACCAATTCTACGAAATCAGACTGGCACCATTCATGAGGGTATGGAAAAAAGGGAAAGACTTGCCGAAGCCCGGGTTACGCGATAAGGCCTCTTCCACGGCGGTGAAGACTGGTCGGCCAGGCGCACCCATCGCAAGAGACATTTGGAGGATCCCGCCGTGTACTACGTAGCGGTGTTTTTCTTCGAATGATTGAACGGACCGGAACGAGGCGCTTCGAGGCCTCCGGTGGGCAGAGGGTACACGCACATCCTCGGATGGGATTGATCTGGGTATGCCGGAATCGTCTGCCGTCTCTACCTCAGCGTTTGTATTCCTGTCACTGCTACCAACCTGGCCCCCGGAGACGTCCTCCACATCATCATCCGCACTCGCAGGCTCGAACTCCTCTGGCTCGCAGGTGAGGTCGACCGCGACCTCGTTGAGGGTCATGGTGCCCCGGAAGACGAGTACGATCTGTCGCCGCGAGTAATCCGTAAGGACCCAAAAGCGTGGCATCCGTGCTTCGTCGCCGATCACCGCCGTCACGTCCGTTTCGCGCGTGCCCCCGCTCGCGTAGTGCAAGAAGATGTCGTGGTCGTGCCGGCCTAGGAGCATCGACCACCACGGATACGTCCGGCTCGGTGTGTGTTTCGGTGCCTTCTCCGACTCGCCAACGGCTGCCTCGAGCGTCGCCTTTTCGGTAGCCTTGCTGTTCAGCGGAGGTGTTGGTGGAACACCGAAGAAAAGAAACGATGCGCCACCATATCCAGCGAGACACATCTTCGAAAGCCGGCGGAGCGTGAGCTTGAGGTCGTGGTTGTCCGCATAGTCGCGGCGGGCCAGAGAGGCGGGAAGAGTTGGTGAGAGGGACGGGACGGCGCCATTGTCTGGCCGCCTCGCCTCTTGTGTGATGTCAGCGGTGAGAAGTTGGCCGTTGATATCTGGGAGCGAGATGTCTGCTGTGACATTGATAACGGAGTTGTGTCGTGAACGAGTCGGATTTGGGTCCTCGCGGGGAATCTCGCTCAAAGACTCGGACCACTTGTCGAAATTCCAGTCGTAAGTGACTCCCTGAAGAGTTCCCCAAGCGAAAAGGGCACGAGCAGCCTCTCCAACGGTAAAGTGTTCCGGGGGGAGGTGCTCTCCAAGTTCCGGGTTATTCCAGTCGTTGCGCATGAGATTGACGAATGAAGCGATAGAAAAGGACGTTTCTTGGCCTCCTGGGAATAGGGAAGAAAGGGCATCGATAGAGCTGTAGCCTGCAATGAGGGACGCGGATGTAAGGCTCTCCCAGATGAAGATGAGGAGAAGGGCGAGGTGCTCCGCAGCTGCGAGGGTAATGGAGGTGGCACGACTGAGAGCCTTGCTGACGCCGAGTTCTTCTCCGAGAGCGAGATCGAGGGCTGAGCCTGCGACATCTACCGCCGTCGACGCTAGACTGCGGGTGACACTGAACTAGGGAAGGCCCGGAGGTGAGAGTAAGATGGGCTCGGAATACGGTGAGAATAGGGAAGTTGACGTACGGCCAACTTTGTGGTGGCTTTGGCTGCGGCAAAACCGAGGGTGCTCGCTGCGGTGGCCGCATCAAGTCCAAATCTACCATACTTGTCGAGAAAGGCGTTGAGGGTGTTCATCAAAGGGACATTCGGAGCGCTGTTTGACTTTGTGCATGGCTGCTCTTTGAGGGAGACGCCTTCGTGGGAAATGACCCACTTGGAACTACGATCCGACACTCGCTCGAGACCACACAACTAGCAACCTATCAAACATGGAAAATAGCTGCCAAGACCACCCGTCGCTTTCCATTGCGTAGGTGTTTGAAACCGTCTCACCATCCGGCATCTTGCCCATTAATACACAGTATGATCTCGGACTTCTTTCATCCAGAAGTTGGGGGAGTCGAGAACCACATCTACATGCTCGGCGCTTCTCTCATCCGCAAGGGCCATAAGGTAGCGCTATTCATTGCTTAATCATATCTTTCCTTTGACTCGCCTCAGGTCATAGTCATCACTCACAGCCATCCGCCCGACCGTGTGGGCGTACGCTGGCTTGTTCCGGGGTTGAAAGTGTATCACATACCATTCCCGACCCTTGTATCGTCCGCAACCTTGCCAAACTTCTTAACATTCCTACCCTATCTCCGTACCATCATCCTCCGCGAGCGGATCACCCTCATTCATTCACACGCCAGTTTGTCTTCCCTCGGACATGAGGGCGTTTTGCACGCACACCTACTTGGCGTCCGCACAGTTTTCACGGACCATAGCTTGTTCGGCTTCGCAGATGCCGCTAGCATTCTGACCAACAAACTTCTCGAGGGAATGCTTCGGAACGTCGACGCTGCTATTTGCGTCTCGTATATAGGGTAAGCCCCCGTCTCCCTTCTTTTATTCGGGAGCGCGGTTTTATCGACCCTCGTAGTCGCGAAAACACAGTGCTACGCTCCAACCTCCCTCCGAAGTCTGTTTACGTTATCCCCAATGCGATAGTTGCCGACCATTTTCGTCCTCCAAGTTCCGTACCTCCGACAGACATCAGTCAGTATTCCGAGTCAACTCTCACGGTGTTCGCTGATCTCTCTACATACGGTGGCGCGTACAGTAACCATTATCGTCATTTCACGTCTCGCCTACAGAAAGGGTGTTGATCTCCTCGTTGCTACCGCACCACGCATATGCGCCGCGTTTCCTAACGTCCGTTTTGTTGTCGGTGTGTATATAGTGCTTTCATGTGATTGCTTATCTTACGGCATGTTACACAGGTGGCGACGGACCTAAGATGGTCGACCTCCTCCAAATGCGGGAAACTCACTTCTTGCAGGATCGGATCACTCTGCTTGGTCCTGTCGCCCATAGGGATGTGCCCTCTGTACGCACGTGTCACGTTATATCCATGTTGAAGTGCACTCACCACTACACAGGTTCTTCAGCAGGGCTCAATCTTTCTGAATACCTCGCTCACAGAGGCGTTCGGTATCGCGATACTGGAAGCCGCGTGCGCTGGCTTGTATGTCGTGTCCACCCGCGTTGGCGGTGTGCCTGAGATCCTTCCGGAGGATATGATCTCGTTCACTGCTCCCACAGCAGACGGTACTTCTCCAACTTCTTTCGAAGCATTCTTGACTCATCGTGACTTAGACGTGTTTCGTGCTATGTCAGAGGCAATCGCACATGTCGCCCAAGGGCAGCACGATCCACATCGCGCGCATCAAAAAATTCGCGGGTTCTATGATTGGGCAAGGGTGGCAGAACGCACTGAGGTCGTCTATCGTGGAGTTCTTGCGACGCCCCCATATCCGTTGTGGACGCGAATTCAACGGTGCGCTTTTGGTCTCTCCCTTTTGTGCCAAGTTTCTGAGGCGTCGACATACACCAGGACGATGAGCTTAGGTCCATTCGTGGGTCCGATCTATACCATGATCCTAGTTGTCGATTGTTTGTTCTTCGCGCTCCTCGAGTTGTGGATGCCCCGCGAGAATATTGACTATGTCGATGTGAAATGGGATGAGACACGCTTTGAAACGGTAGGCTGTCCTACGTCGCTGTGCCCGATCGGAGACACTGACGCTTGACCTGGCCCAGGTCAGTGGACAAGGCAGCACCTGAGCGCTACTCGCAGTCACGCTTCTGGCGATCGACTTGCGTCACGAGGAAAGTAATTTGGTACGGGCTTCTAGATCGCGTAAGTTCCTCGTTTTGATTGTTATCGAGACTTACAAGAACTTAACAGCATCTCTGGCACTGGACCGGCCGGTCCTAAGTACATGCCTAACGAGGATCCGACTCCCTGTCAATACTGTTGGACCGCGTCCCATATCACCAGGTAGCCAGCCGGTCCAGTGGACGTTTCCACTTATCATGGTCCGTAATTGTCCCGTGTACCCTTCCTCCGTGTCATTCAAGCACCTCCGATTAGTATACAAGAATTTCGGCTGCCTTGATACTGTCTTCTACCTCGCATCCTCCGACCTTGCCAAGACGCGCGGCGATGCCCGCTTATAAATGCTGCTCGCTCGTGATTTCGGAGCCACCCATAGGCCATTTCTGTGGAGGAGAGGACCGTGATTTTTCCTGTGATAAATCGGCATTGATACGTCCGGGTGTTTTCACTGCCAAAATGGATTCTCGCAGGAGTCGGAATTGTGGTGGGGCATTTGGGAGTGCCTGGCCGTGAGATTCATGCAACTTCATCGTAGCCGACCTGACTCAGAATTGTTTCGTGAAGCTCCAAGTTCGACGACTCTTTCATGATGTGGGTGCTCCTGCACTCCAAACTGATGCGATGCCCTCCCTGGCAACCCGCTGCAAGGAAACTTGACTCGAACCTGAAGCTCGAAGGCGTGACGAACCGTTTGGACCGAGACCACACCGAACAGCTTGTCCACGCCCAAAGTCTAGTCAATGTCATCACGATCCGACGTCAGATCGCAAGGCAGCGAGGCACATCGCAGTATTAGTAGTAAATACCGCGATCTATGATAACTCTAGTCGTGATCCCCATAGCTCTGAAAATAGACTCAGTCGACGTAGCGGGAAGGACAATTCCGAGGGATGGAGGTAGCACCTTGGATCTTTCGGACCGGAAATGGATTATTGCGTGTCTTGCGTGTCAATCGATGGTCATCAAAGTGTAGAAGCAACTCTCTCCTCTCTCCTCACCTGGGCGTACGTGAATTATAGCCCTGGCCTGCATGGCATCTTCAGAACCCATTTACTACCTCGGCATCGACGTTGGGACGGGCTCGGCACGTGCGGCGCTCGTCACAGCGGACGGCACCGTTCTCGGGTCTGCGTCGCAAGACACAAAGACATGGCGAGATCCGACCGACCCTCGCATCTTCGAGCAGTCTACCACTGACGTTTGGAGAAGTATCTGCAGCGCAGTGCGGGAAGTGATTGCCCGGTCGAAGGTCTCACCCAAGCACGTCAAGGGTATCGGCTTCGACGCGACTTGCTCGCTTGCGGTGACCAACTGGGAGGGAGAGTCCATCACTGTCACTGGTGGTCATCAGCTCGGGCAAGTTGGAGAACGCAACATCGTGCTCTGGGCGGACCACCGAGCCGAGAAAGAAGCTGACCTCATCAACGCCACGGGCTCATCGGTTCTGGATTATGTCGGAGGGGTTATTAGCGTACGTCGCATCTTCCAAGTCTCGGCGCATCGTCGCGATGCCAGTCGCATAGTGGGCCTTGCGCGCTGACCGGAGGGCGGATATCCCAACCCTTGCCTTCATCAGCTCGAGATGGAGATTCCGAAGATCCTCTGGCTGAAACGCCTCATGGCGCCCGACCGATTCGAACGCTGCCAGTTCTTCGATATGCCCGATTTCCTGACGTACCGCGCGACGGACGCGCGGACGCGCTCGCTCTGCTCGCTCACGTGCAAGTGCACGTACGTGTCCGGGAACGGCTGGGACCGAGAGTTCATGACGCAGATCGGGCTCGACGCGTTCGTGCAGAACGAGTTTGCCGCGCTCGGGACGGACGTGTTGACCGCTGGGAAACCGGTCGGCGACGGGCTGACGGGGCGCGCCGCTGCGGAGCTCGGATTGGAGCCTGGCACCCCCGTCGGGAGTGGCGTCATCGATGCGTGCGCAATTCGCGGCTTTTTGTTCCGATAACCAGCTGAATGGTTGTTGCGGCGCGCGCAGGTATGCCGGATGGTTGGGAACCATTGCTGCGCGACACGAAGAGGGAGGCGAGGTCTCTCCCGCCGTGTCGTTACTCGAATCTGGCCACAGACTGGCTGCCGTCGCTGGAACGAGCACCTGTCATCTTGTCCAGGTACGGTAACCACTGTCGTCAGTCTAATCCTCGGTTTCGTTCACGCATCCGCCGTAGAGCAAGGAAGGCGTTTTTGTCGGAGGCGTTTGGGGCCCATACAGAGCAAGCGATTTCTACTGAGGACTTTCACTTTGTTCATACCATCTGACAACGACTAGGACGCCGTGTTCCCTGGCTGGTGGATGAATGAAGGTGGACAGTCTTCCACAGGACAAGTATGTTCTTGCGTCCTACTTCTTACGCATTCCACTGAGGGCTGTTTGTAGCTTATAAATTTTGTCATCTCCACTCACCCGGCTCACCAAGAACTCGGAAATCTCTCAAAAGATCAGAATAAGAACATTCATGAAGGTTTGTAGTGGTTTCTTGTCTTTCTATCCCTCCTGATACTCAACCGATCTAGTCTTGCGAGAGACACTCGAAGATATCCGCCAAGGTGAAGGTGCAGAATCGTGGACGGAAGTGATTGCGCATATGCACTTCTACCCAGATTTGCATGGTTTGTTCTACGACATTTCCTCAACCGAATGTCGCTTATGGTCATCATTCCTGAAGGTAATCGTTCTCCCATCGCGGACCCGCGTATGCGCGGATCCGTCATGGGACTCACTCTTGTCAGTTCTTGTATAGCGAGCACGCTTTCTTCACGTCCTCGGATCCTCATGCGCGTTCTAGGACTCTTCGCTGCACGATCTCGCGCGCAAATATGCGCTCACCCTCGAGGCGATCGCGCTTCAGACGCGGCACATCGTCGACAAGCTCAACGACGCAGGACACTCCATCCGCGCGCTGTATATCTCTGGGTCGCAGGCGCAGAACGCAGCGCTCATGCGGCTGTTGGCGAACGCGTGCAACATGCCCGTCATACTCCCGCGTTCGCACGCTGCGTCTGTCGTGCTCGGTGCCGCGATGTTGGGCCGCTTCGCGACGATGCGTGATCCGCCGGATGCGGCGACTGCGCTCTGGGATATCATGCAAGAGATGACGCCGCCCGCGACGGTCGTGCGGCCCGCCGCTGGCGAGAAGGAGAAGAGGCTGCTGGATGTGAAGTACCGGATCTTCTTGGAGTCGATTGAGATTCAGATGAGGTGGAGGAGCGAGATTGACGCTGTGGCCGCTAAATGAAGGTGGCGATAGCAGGACCTGGGGTTTGTGTGTCATTGCGCCCCGATGGTGCGATGCTCCTTGAGGTTTGCGTGGTTCGCTACGACATTAAAGGACAGGATTCGGTCACTTTTCGTCTTCGTCACAACCAGCTAGCGCTAGTTGGCATCTGTATATATATTCACTGGCACCTGAACAAGACTTCTGTGAAGACGTTCGAGATCAGGCCTGGGAAGCAAGATATCCCAGTCTAATACAACGGAAGTGCTAGTAACCGTAAATGGTAATTATTTCTAGATGATACCAATATAGAATTTCTGCGGGGCCTGTGCATGCCGATGAATAAAGAACACACGGTGCAATGAGCGCTAGCTGATTCCAGTCCTAGGAAGAAAGATATCGTACTTATGAGAGAAATGGGCGATCGCCGGTCATCCCACAGCGCATACCAGTGAATCCGTCCGCATGCTGACCGGGCTCAGCCTAAGCCCGAGATCCAAAACGGCTCAACCAAGTCCTGGCCAGGTTCGACTCTGACCCCAACATGTGGAGCCGAGCCCGGGATATGCACCACATCACTTTTCTCTTACCTGATGACAGCTGACGATGACAGGTGAGTCGCAGCCAATACCTGGGTATGATGTGATGGGTCTACTTCTACTGCGCTTGATTTTTCTTGGCCGTGATCTATTACGTTCCGGTAGTAGGCATTTGTTTTGAGAAGCATCATAGCATATGAGAGATCCAGCGACGTGCGCATCGCCGCATGTAGACACGAGAACTGAGTACTGAGGCATGAGGTGCAGTCACGGGTACTACTTGAGGATCCGCGTCTCCCGCTCCGAGCTCATTTCCGACACAGCCCCCATCGTATCAGTGTCTGATAATTCGAACAGTCGTCCCAGTGAGGTGGCTACTACTAGGTTACGGTTGATGCTACCAGCAACTGGCCACTGAGTCACCTTGAAACCCACATCGGGTAAAGTTTCAGAAGAAAATACCTACCTGATATACAGAGATGGGTCCTCGGCCTGGAGATAAAAGCGCGGCCGCGGCGGTTGTGGATCACATGGCGTTTCAGCTGAAGTACGTAATGATTGATGGGCCACCGGTGTCACATCAAAGTCTTGCTGATACGTTGCTGATTCCACAAGAGGTCGTCATGCACTAGTGTTGTTTACCTAAATACCGGTCAGCTTACTCGGCGACCTACAAGTTGGTATCCAAGAAAAGATAATGATAAATGGTCACTGCAGCCGAAATTCAACTTGATCCGTTCTCACGTCGCACCAGTTGGGAATTTGTCTTGAACTCGACTACTCCATCATACTGTAACGGGTAAATGCAAGTTCAGCCGGTCAGTCGGTCTCGGTCCCGGTACGTGCCCTCTCGTCCTTGATGACATGAGAGTCTTCATACTGCAGGCTATTAGTTTCACCTAGGTTGTCGTTGATCCACATGATATTGCATCCCGTGAATCTTGACATATCTGTGAAAATTAACTGTGAGCTTGCTGTTCGGATGGGAAAGGGGACGAACCAATGATATTATAACTGGCTTGTAACTTACTTAAGATGCAATGGCAAAGCTTATAAGGGACTTATAAAGCGAATCGATTATAATGCCGTACCAATAACGACATTCCTCTCGAACGGTGACTCTACAGTGAATGCAAGGGCCCAGGGGTAACCCCGGGGTATTTTTGAGGAACCGAGTCAAGGTCACTCTTATCACGACAATAAAGGAAATTCTCTTGTGATGCGAGAGACGCATCACTGCCCATCAGTTCCGTGGCGTCGCAAATGAAGCATTAGCTGACGTGGCAGTGATGGGTAATGTTTCTTCTCACCCCACTGGACTAGGCACTGGCATGTACTTGATTTTGACGTGATCTTCTGGTCTGGCCTCGCTCGTGCTAGTGTCTACTTTCTATCATGTATAATTAGGGTGGACCTGCCAGTGTACCAGGAGCAACCACTGCTTCCCATTTCCCACATCCCTCCACCTGCTGAATCAATAATTCGGTCCGACTGTCCACTCACTGACAGCAGGTACTACTATGACGAACTGGCATGACCCTATCCTGGAAGTTGCTGAAGCCCGTTCGTCCTCCTCCTATTGGACAAGGCTTGTGATTCATCGGTCCTGACAGTCGCTCTCATCAAGCTTTCGCATGTCATCGCTGGCATATATATGTGAGCAGTCTCGTTCACTGTTCATCGTTGATCCCGGGTCTCACGCCATAGTAGTTGGGAAACGGTCTTGAACCTCGACTATGAGTACTCCATCATAACGGGAAAGCGGAAGTTGAACTTGGCAGTCCCTGTGCGTACCCTCTCGGCGTCGATGGTATGGGAGGTCTTCATACCACAGGCCACCAGTTTTACTTGGGATGTCGTTGGTTCACGTTATCGGATGTGATATTGCACCTCACGAACCTTGACATGTCTGGCCGCATCAACTGTCAGGTACGAATTTCCTGATTTACATATTGTTCGGATGTGAAAGGGAACTGAATTAGCTCTTAGGCTTGGGCCATCATGGAACTCGTAAGATGCTTTGGTGTCTCGGTGGTGTGATCTTAGTTCGAAGCGGTCATGCAGATATCTGGTTACTTTGGGTTCCTGTCTGCGTGCTGTTTGATTATTCTGCGCATGTGAGTAGAATCTC
>Ga0137397_10001070_pt1 | contig 19074 bp, 22 predicted proteins | sample czorhiz116metaG_FD_106658 | JGI IMG/M metagenome (GOLD analysis project Ga0137397, IMG submission 106658) | Vadose zone soil microbial communities from Angelo Coast Range Reserve, California, USA - czorhiz1.16 metaG | ecosystem: Environmental > Terrestrial > Soil > Vadose zone | place: USA... | reverse complement strand
TTAAGTGACCCCCTGGCTTTCAGGGTGGACTATTCACATAAATATTGTCGTGATTTTACAGAATTTATTCATCATGTTATGTTTGTTTTCTGAAAGTGACCAGCTCAAGCTGCAGCAACACTAGGTTCGGTGCACCTAGTATCAGGAAAACTACATTTGAGTTTTTGCATCTTTTTGCATCTTATTGTGTCTTTTCACACCTTATTGCAGATATAAGACAAGATAAGACAGAACCTACTTATTACATGTCTTATCATATAAAACATAGAATTTTTTTGAAAAAGGTCTGCATGACATGAGCAAAAATAAGACAGAAAATGCTGTCATAAAATCCTTGATCTTATTACATCTTAGCAAAAAGTTGTTAAGGTGTGAAAAGGTACAAAAACTCAAATGATGTTTTCCTGATGTGGTGTTTCTTCAGAAATTGCTGAGATATTGCATAAACTATATCTTCCTCTGATAGCCCTGTGACAGCTTTCCAGGTCTCTCCAATAGCCTAAGGGAACCTCAGACATCACAAATGGAGAGCCTTTAAACTTGTGTGCAGCCTAAATAATGGCCAGACTGAGGATGAAACCCAGGCTCCCTGAATACATGCTAGGTGCTCTACCACTGAGCTATCTAGATGTTGCTATTTGTTTTCCAAATCTAATCTGTCTGAAGCAGTAGCTGGGCATGATTCATCTCCATTGCTTTCACTTTCGGTGGGATTTGACAATTTGACTGGTTTTTTTATTATTTTAATCACAGAAGTCCAAGTGAGACACTATAGGACGTTAATGAATTCACTTCTGTGACTGGTTGTCGCGGTAACACCCTCAACAGTCTAGTTCAGGAATTTTCATGTTCTCCCCGTACTCTGTATCGCTTCCCCTTCCCCTTTACTATAATTGATAGTCATCGATATTCACCGAGTCGTCATACATGGAGAACCATTTTTGTAACTTGGGCTGCCGAGATTTGGCGTAATCACGATGCAGCAAGCAAATGGCAAATTTCGGGCCTTGGAGAATATTCGTGCAGACCACAGTCATGCCAGTGGTTGAAAATCTCATATGGACGAGTTCGAGTTATGTCGCACGGTCGAGAGCACGAGTGAGCCCGGCACAGGAGTGGCACCCGTGCCGACACTGTTTGACATCTCATCATCTCATTCTCGACTGCTCTCGTCGCCCTCCCCTTCCTTCTCTTTTTTTTCCTCTTTTCTCTTTAGCCTCACCCGCAGTGCGAGTTGCCAAATACATATTCTACATCCACCTATCCACCGTTTTTTGCACCCTCATTATCCAATCCCCCCCTAATCCGTGCTCGCTTTGCAACCGACTACGACGCGCCCTGTGTGACTGCCACCATCTCATTCCCGGCCATGTCCACCCTTGTCTCTGCCATCCAGGCGCCCACAGCTTTGCCACCTACGGTAGATCGCTCGAGTCAAGTTTCCTCCGCGGCCTCATTCTACACCGCTCCTTCCGCCCGCGACTCGCATACACCCAAGCCACCATCCTCTCGATCATCCTCCGCCACCACCCTCGGTCGAGCAGATGCCCACGCATCGAGCACAACCCCCATACGCATCGTCACTCCAGCTACCGAAGATGCACCGCAAGAAGTCCATATCATAAAAGTGACAGACGAGGCGGTGCATTTGCAGTCAACCAGTACGCCCACTCCCCTCGTTCAAAAGGTTGGCAAACCCTTCTTCCATGTAGTTACGCACGGCGAGGCACGGGAGAGCAGCGCTGGCCCCCCACCACCGTCGCCTCCCGCGAGCGATGGTCAGCTCGACGAAGACGAAGGCAGGCAGGGTCACAGCGACCCACCTCCTATACCTCCATTCAAGTCCGAGCCCACCTCCAACGTCCCTTTATACCGCTCACCGCGCCTTTCCCCCTCCTCATCACACAATTCCTCTCACGCTGGCCCCGGGCCAAGCACAATGTCGCGCCGCTTTCGCGCCGACGATTCACCCATACTCACTCAGATCATCCCCTCCCGTCGTCCTGCTCCCCTACACACCGACGGTCTCCTTCAAACACCACCGCATGCCTTCCGGTCTCCACGTCGGAATACCATCGGCTCCGCGCCGCGCTCGCCCCGACTCGGAGGCCGCGCAGCAAGCCACCTGACCCTCGCTTTGGACGAGGGCGAACTCTCAGAAGAGCTCGTCAGCGATATGCAACAACAAGCGGAACAGATTCGCAGGGAGCGTTTGTCGAAGCGTGTAAAGCAAGCCGACGAGGCGCCAAGCGTGGCCGTCGGGAACTTGATCGGCGAGGGCCATGTCAACTATGTGTTGATGTACAACATGCTCACCGGCATTCGTATTGCGGTATCTCGGACACAGGCCAAGATAAAACGGTCACTGACAGACGAAGATTTTACCGCTCGTCATAAATACTCCTTCGATATGTGAGTGGCATGTTTAGGATATCTGGTATCGACCATTCGCTGAGAGGCGGTGTCTTTCAAAGTATTGGCAACGAGCTGACGCCATCAGCCAAATACGATTTCAAGTTTAAAGATTATGCTCCTTGGGTCTTCCGCGAGCTTCGCGAGGACTGTTTTCACCTCGACCCCGCCGACTACCTCCTTTCCCTCACCGTGCAATACATCCTTTCGGAGCTCGGGTCACCGGGGAAATCCGGGTCCTTTTTTTACTTCTCGCGTGACTACCGCTATATCATCAAGACGATCCGGCACGCAGAACACAAGTTCCTGCGCTCGATCTTGAAGCGCTACCACGCGCACGTACGTGCGAATCCACATACGCTGCTCTCCCGTTTCTATGGTTTACACCGCGTCAAACTTCCGCGCGGGCGCAAGATCCATTTCGTGATCATGAACAACCTTTTCCCGGCCCACAAAGATATTCACGAATCCTACGACCTGAAGGGTAGTACCGTCGGTCGGATCTACCCCGAGGAACGCGCCCGCGAGAATCCGCGCGCGGTGCTCAAAGACCTCAATTGGATCGATCGCCGTAAAGAACTCGACCTCGGTCCGGAGAAGCGTGCCCTCCTGACGGAACAGCTCCGCCGCGACGCGGAGTTTCTCAAGGAGCTCCACGTGATGGACTACTCGCTCCTGGTGGGGATACATAACATGCGGCGCGGAAACCGCGACAACGTCCGGCGCAACACGCTACGCGTCTTTTCACCGCCCGACGTCCACGTGCCTCCGCACCCCTATGCGCATGGCGGGTACATGCACCGGCGGCGCGCAGCTACTGCCGCCAATACCGCAGCAGTGGAACGGCCCCACGTCGTGCGGCGCGCTGTGCACCGGAACGCGAACGCGAACCTGAAAAGCGTCTGCGATGGAATTCTGCCCGAGGAGGACACGGGTGACCGACAGCACGTCCTGTTTTCGCAGGACGAAGGCGGGCTCCGCGCGACGGACGAGCAGAACGAGCCGCTCGACACGGTGTACTATCTCGGGATCATCGATATATTGACGCCGTACGGGGTCGTGAAGAGGGTCGAGCATCTGTGGAAGGGCATGTCCGCGGATAGGGTACGTCTCACCGTGCTTTGCTTGTAAACGAGTTATCGATTGTCTTCATTGCGACGTGTAGCATAAGATCAGCCCTGTGCCGCCCCCCGAATATGCGGACCGTTTCCTCGCTTTTATGCGCGCGATCATGCGTGGTGGAGGAGGCGGGGCGCGATTCAAGGCCGAATAGCCTTCCCGCCCATCTGTTATCACCCGCTCACCCGCATCGTCTTCCATGTTTTCGGTTCTCCCATGGCCTGTTACAACCACACATAGACGTCAACAAGAAACTACGCATTTTGCTACTATATTATATATCATTCGCACGGACCCAAATCAACTTGTATCCTGCACAATACCCTTGCCTTCCCCCCCCCTGTCCCACTCTTCCAGTGCTAAAATTTTCATATTGATACTTTTTTTTTTCGTAGAATGCTCTCCCTGCTTTGTCCATCCATCACCACCTTCTCTGCCCATACAGTATGAGTACTGCCGTTCGTTACATTCAACTTATTTCCTAATTTCTGTCGTTTTCTGGTCATTTCGGCTATTTTTTCCCCTTCGCGGCAGGGTTGTTGTTCTTCCCGATGTTCTATTATTTCTTTGTTATTCTGAGCGGGGGGGTCGGTTGCCTTGAAATTTCTTGTGTAGATAGCCAGAACAAGACACGTTCATCAGCTTTTTTTTCTGCCGCTCTGTTTGTCGTTATCAACATCGCGCGCGAAACAAAGGAAGAATTAGTTGATGATGATGAGCCTAGGGTAAACGTAGAGGATACAGTGAATTACAACAAGGGCTTACGACAAATAGCGGGGATGCGAGACATGGCAGCCTAAACAAAAACAGTGATCGAAACTATGAAGCTGGCAGGTGGGGGAAAGTCTACGATAGAGTGTTTGCGCTCATTCCTCGTCTTCCTCCTCGCTAGCCTGTCTCCTTCTCGCCGCTACAGGTCGAACGAGTGTTATAGTTACAGATAGAGAAGAGGGGAGAGAAAATCACGCACTTCGCCGCGTGGCGCGTTTCTTGGCCGCTGCCTTCTTGCCCTGAACGCGCTTCTCGAAAGCCTGGTCTTCCTCGCCCTGTCTTCGGTTCTCCTCTAGGACCTGTTTGCGAAACGATAGCGATCAGAAAGAAAATAATAATAATCAAAAACGCAAAACGCGGCCAGGCGTAATATGTTGGAGGAGGGTGTGTTCGCATTCCCATCCCGTCATCCGCCAGTTGATATATATATGTGTGTATGTGTATGTGTGAACGAACGAACGAACGAACGAACGAACGTGTGTATGCGTCGGAGTTGCGAAGTGAATAAGCAAAAAGAAAGTGTGGTGGGCGAAGGAGAGACGCACGGTTTCAAACTCGTTCAGTTCAGAGTCGGGTTTGTTTGCGGCTTTATTTGAGCGAGCCTGTTGTGCAGCAACGTCGTTTTAGTTTCTTCGAAGATAAGCGGGAGAACAGAACAGAAAAGAAAAGAAAAGAGAAAAAAGGCAAGGCAAAGGCAAGGGCAAGTGACGGCAGGCATAGGAAGGAAGGAAAGCGGGATGGGACCAGCGGTCGCATGGCGTACGTACCTTGACGAGGATTTCCTGAAAGCGCGCGTACACGCCTTCTTCGTGCAGCTTGTCTCGGTAGAACGACAGGCCCTCGATGAGCTTCTTCACCGAGCGTTCCGACTTGAACGGAAGCAGCGACAGGCAGAACGCGATGTCGCGCCACTGCCGCGTGTCATCGGAGAGGCGGAAGCGCTGGCAGAGCTTCTCGACGATGCTCTCTGCTTGTTTTTCCTTTGTTTTTGTTTTTATTTATTTATTGGTGATGCGAGGGATGAGACGTCGACACTCACCTTTTCGATGAACGTGAAGATGTAGCGCATCGTGCGTTGGAAGCCTTCTTCGTCTATCGAGTGTTCGCCGACCGAGAGATGGCTGATGACTGCGTGACGTAGCAGATCAGTCCGAGTTAGGCTGGGACAACGAGGCCACAGCGTCGTGACAAAACACGCACCATCAGGCAAGTTGTTGTATATCGCGTTGTCCTTCGTGGACAAGTCCGTGAAGAACAGCTTCGCGAGGTCCGCGACGCGAGGTTCCTCGTCCTCGAGACACTTGGCCATCTCCCCGAGCTGGCCCTTGACCTTGATCATGCCGTTGAGGATGAGGTGCGTGAGCACCATCAGCGTGTTCTTCTTCACCACCAAGTCGCGGTCCGACAGGCCCCTGTACAGCTCGTCGCTGTTCTCGTCGATGATCGTGCTGAACGAGACCGCGACGTCGCCGAGCGCGATCGCGATGTTGCTCCGGATGTTCGCGTCCCGCGACGTCTCGAGGATCCGGAAGAGCAGGTGGTGGTTCGCGTCGCAGAATTGCGAGCTCACGCAGAGGAACTTGCTGAACGAGAGCGTCGCCACCGCGCGCAATGTCGTGTTCTGACCAGAGCCCCCCACTTGTTTAGGAGAAAAGAGCGACGTCGAGACGATCAAGACACGAACCTTGAACTGGTCTGGCCGACCGCATATGCGGACGAGCAGGGGGCCGTACAGCGCGAGGAGTGAATCGAGCCCATACAAGAGTTCGCTCTCCCTCACAGCGGCTATGCGGTCGCCGATCTCGTCCTCCGCGTTTCCAGCGACCTGGTCGAGTTCTTCACCATCCTTGCTCGCAGCGTCGTTCCCAGCGCCCCTTGCAAGCTTCTCGGCTGCAAAAACGAGCAGACGTTTTCATGCCCCGGCGACACTTGGGAGAGAAGCACCACACGCTCACCTAATTCCTTCTCCTGCTTTTGTCGCTTCCACTCGCGCTCGACAAGCTCCAGGTAGACGATGTGTTTGATCGCGACGTGACCAACCATGAAGAGCAGCTGGCTAAGTTCGAACGCATCCCCAGTGTCGTCGCTCTTCTTCGCAGGGTTCCCAGGTCCCTGCGTCGAACCAGGCATTGTTGAGATCAACGCCTGTGTGCTCTGCGGCGGGTCCTCGTCCATCGCATCCGGGTTTGGCGCCGACGACGGCTGGTCCTCAGGGACAGAGTATGTCGATTTCTCCCGCCGGCGGAACGCCCGGCGGGTGAGATTCTTTATGATGGTGTTACTGAGGACTTCGGGCTGGTCTCCGAGAGCATATACGGTGTTGATCGCCTGTTCGGCGAGTGCGAACCATTCGCGTGAGCGGCACGAATGTTCGATGGCCTCTTGCAGCTTGCGGAAGACCGGGCTGTCCATGTCGATGCGAACGCTCTTGTCGAGAAGGGAGCCCTTGACTTTCTTCGCGCTGCCGTTGAGGCGCTGTAGTGCGACACAAGTGTATCTCGCGAGGACCAGGTCAGCCTGGACGCTCCAAAGGTGAGATGGGTACATAATTGCAGGGGCATGGGGACCGACCTTGCCCATCGGACCAAGCCCAATCTTTAGGAGGACATCTACCCTGTCCTGGACGACGCCCCGTCGTGCGAGCGCCAGCATACCGATGATGATGATAGCCCCACGGCGCTGTTGCTTCGGCAATGGTCGTTCAGAACCTGTAAAAGGATGCTTCAGCTAATGATAATAGGAAAGTTTATGTCCGTGCTCACTATACACTTGCCAGAGCTTGTTCACAACGTCAGAGTGAATTTGGTCGTCATCCATCATGTAGCGCATCATCTCCTCCAAACTTGTTAGTTCGGCGAGGGTGGCGTCGTATGTCAACCTGGGTTCATCCTGGATGAGTATTGAGACTAGCAAAGCAGGTATTAACGCACTCGACCATGTTCTTCGCTATCCGGTTTACCTGTTGCTTGGGTTCCATGTCCGGTAACGGGTCAAAGTATAAGCTGCGGTAGCACTCGAGGAGACGCGGGCGAACGCCCTTGAGTTCCTTCCCATCTTCCGACATTGAGCTATTATCTTTCGACCAGATCAAGTGTAGCATCTTCTTGATGCCAATCTGCAACGTCATCAGCAACCCATATCTTGAGACTTGAGATATTCAAATGCGTTCCGAGGACTCACCTCGGCACTATCGAGTTGATACTCATGCGCGACCCTGAAGAACTCCATCGCCTCCAGGACCTCGGTCTTGTGCGTGGACCCAAGCAGCTGGAAACTGATTTGGGCTGCCTCCTCGACCTGCCGTATGAAGTTGAGGGCCTCCGAGTAGTACCGCTTGCGCAGGCGAAGGTGCAACAACTGGTTGCTCTCAAGAGCGGCGAGAGCCGCCTGCTCGTCTGTCAACGCAGCCATGTCGAGCTCGGACTTGCGACCACTGTTCTTGCTTTGGGATTTCTCTTTCGATGAAGCTGTACCTTGTTCCCCATCGCCATTGCCGCCGCCCTCTTCAGCTTCAGAGGGCCCCGGTTCGTCCTCGTCCATGATACTATCGACTTCATCCTCTTCATCCTCTCCCTCGTCGACGTCCATCGCATCTTCACCCTCTTCGTTTTGATGCCTATTCGTACTCGTCAAAAACACCACTCTGACACAACATATGATGGCCGCACCGCGACTTCTTTTTTTTCTTTTTCTTTGGTCGAGCGGTGGAGGATTCTCCACCTTCGTCATTTCGGCCTTCACCCCCGTCTGTCGCGCCCGCATCGGCGCCGCCAGAGAGCGTGTCATCGAGCGCTTTCTCCGTCTTCTGCAGCTCCTTCACGACGTCGCGATACCGCTCTTCCCACTCTTGCATCCCGAGCAGCCCACCATGCATTAGTCCGTACGGATGGGTCACGATCAACTTCACGATCAGGGAAATCGCATTTTTACGCACGCCCGCTACCTTGTCTTCGAGCGCGGCGACCGCCGCGCGCGTAATGGCGAGCCGTTGTTTGGGGAATTTGACGCGCAGGTCGCACAACCGGCTGAGGACAGTGAAGACCCTGGAGCGGACGTAGGACGAAAGATCGAGCGTGCGCTCGAGGAGGAGGTCGTAGAGCCCATTGAGCTGTTTCTGTGTCTGATGTGCGTCACTGGTAAGGTCCTCGGAGCAAGCGAGCTCGCGAATGAGACAGCCGATGACTTCCACGATCGCCATTCGCATCGGATAAGACTGCGATCGTTCGATGATCACTTTGGAAGATAGCGATCGGAGGGAGAAATTAGGCGCACCTCTGAGTCCAGGTGCGATAGCAGCAAGCTGATCTGCTTTAGGACCGCGCGCGGTGCCCACTCCGCGAATTGGGTGAGGAACCTAGAAAAGTTCCTTGGTCCCTTTGTATCTTGCGCGCTGAACGTTTTCGCAGCTATCTCGCGGAGGATCTCATCGCCGAGTTGCGCATGGTCGAATTCCTTAAGCAAAACGTTAAGGCATTCGGCCATGGGCTCGGACAGGTGCTCGTAGTACTGCAAGGACTGCATGATCGTCGTTTGTGCAGCGGGTCCGTGGCCGTGGTGTTTGACGGCGAGACAAATGACTTTGTATACTCCCAATTTGATGGGCTGGGATTTCATGTACTGTTCATTTTCCGTGATGTGGTACGCGAGCGTAGTGAGACACCTGCCGAATCACGAGGTGCATCATGAGACTCCCTGTTTACAATGGCCCGTGATACCACGCACCCTATAACGATATCCCTCTCTCCGCTCACTGTCCAGATCTTTGACGTCTTGAGCTTCAAAACCTTGCTAATCAGGGCGAGAATGGGCACGACCTGGTCCTTCCAGGACCATTCCGAGGCCTTATTTTTAGCAGCGGCCCTCGGTTGTGTTGGCTTTCCCCCACGTCCCTTCCGGGGCTTCGCTGGCGCGGCGGCGGCGGCATCCTCGTCGGGCACATTGACCTTCTCCGCAGACCGAGCGGACCAGTTGAGCAAGAACGCGTACATCTCGATCGAAATCTTGTGCGCGGCGCACGTCTGCTGGTCTTCGTGGTCGATGTCGTGAGCGGCGGCGTCCACCTCTGCGGCCAAGCCAGACGTGATGACGTCGAGCAGTTTGCTCATCAAGATGCCCGGAACGGAGCCCGCACATTTGAGAAAGCTCCTGAGGATGTCGAAGGTATCAGGGGATGTGATGGCATCAGAAGATTCTGCTATGGCGCTGACCGCCTCTGCAATCGCATGGGCATGATTAAGCTCTCCTCGGTCAAGCGAAAGAGTAATTGCGCACGTCGGAGTAAGCCGTCCATCTCTGCTGGCTCCATCGAGCCTATATCATGCTCGTGCTCTATTGGGTAGTTTCCTATGTCTTGTAGAGCCTGAAGCTCCTCCTGTAGGTCAAAGGAGCTCGCCATCTGGCAGTCGTAGTGAAGCCTTGTCAATGTCGTATCAACGCGCTCTCAACGCGTCTGTCACATGCTCCGTCGCGTGCCGTCACTCGATGTCACACTTGTCACGCAACTGTCACGCCCACGAGTCGCCCACGTCGTTCGTCCACTAAATGTGGGGTTAGTGCGGCGACGTGTCGTACTGTGCTACACAGCTGCCTTTGATATGCAAGTCTTGCCATCCAACGGCTAATGAACACCCTCATCCCTCTTGCTCTTCGAATATGCATGCCCATTACCTGACCCAACGTGCCCCATCATGCAACTGCGAGGGTCGAGAACGACAAGCCGATCCGATTTTCGAAGGGCACCCGAGTGATTGAGACACCGCAGACGGTAGATCTGTTGCACAATCTTTGCTTTTATGAATCAGGCGAGTGGAGTACGGAGTCGGTTGGAGACATCTACTCGAAGTTTTATCATTTCCCCGTCAGCGATTAGAGACCGTCCGAGATATATAGTAATCGAGAAGCGACATTTGAACGTCAATTTGAACAACAGAGACGTGTTACCATGTTCCATGCGTTCATCATCGGGCCAAGCTAGTGCCAAGTCGCGCAGGTCTCGGCGCAGCCCGAACCCGAAGGTTAGTCAAGTAGTACAAGCCGAGCCCGGCCAGCGTACGGCTAGGACCGGTCATCGGGGGGTGCGACAGCGACGACGCTATTAATCCGTTTCTCTCCTTTCGGTGGATACGCGCCATAACACAAGCCAGGTCTAAACTGGTGGTGCGCAGCCAATCCCACTTCCCGCAGACGGGCGCAGGATGGACTTTTGTGCGGGTGCAGGCGTCAATGAGCCACCGCGGGGATAGACAGTGCGAGGATTTTTTGCCAAGTCAAAGCGATAACCGAGGCTACTCTTGGCGCCCAGCATGTTGCATGCGGGAAAATAACTCGTGTCTCATAAATGCAGATGGCCACCACGATGACGTCGAGGAAATAAATGGAGAAGTTGTGGGTTCCGCATGATACTTATACTTATGCACCATCCCGAGATCATCCATTCCTTCATCGGAGCGCCCCGCCTTCATGGTTGTGTTTGTCCGATGGCACAATACTATATTGATAACGAAGTAAAGGCAACGTGCTCCTAGGATCGTGTCGAATAAGCTTCTTCTCTTCCGTGGAATTTTTTTTTTGTTTGGTGTTTTGATTGCGGGTGGCGAGGGTGAGGGATGAAGCTATGAAACGGTGGCTGAGAAGATTTTTAGCGTCGTGTGATCTATGCGTGGTTTCTGCGAGGTCCAGCGGGACGCGCATGCGTGCAATGCCTAGGGAACCGGGGACGGGAGATTGTAGCCAGTACGCAGTGAGATGAAACGGATGCCATGGTATCCTATGTAGGTGCGTCCTTCTTCATCCCTGCGCTGCGCACGCACGCAAATTGGTAGGCTTTGTTTTGCTTTTCTTCGCACGCACACAGTGCCAGACGCGGGTTCCTGCGGGATCGTGGAAAAGCCGGGATCACGAAATCGATGGGGCTGGATTGAGCGCCCGGGCGCCCAGGACCAGGATATTGTATAGGGGCACGAATACTGTTTGCCGCAGATCCGAGGCCGGATGTCATACTATATATGGGCCTCCATCACCATCATGATTTTCATGCACTCAGTACCAGTGGTATATTGAGTACCTGTCGAACACTAGCATTACTGTATTGTCCATCAGAGTGGGTGACACGATAGATGGACACAGACGGGCGTCGAGGGTAACTACGACAGTGACGGGCAGAATTTGATTCGGAGTACGGGGCACTGCTTAGGCATTTGCGTGAGGAATACACGGGCGCGGGTCAAACAACTGCATCCACCACTGCACGGCCCTGGATCAGACACCGCGGCCGACAAGGGAACAGATGTTTTATATGCCTGGTCGTACGGCGTAAACAGCTCAGTGGTTCCCACTGGCACCCGCCGGGATCGGCCCTGTCGGGCTCGAAGGGATATTGCGCGGTTGAGACAGCTGGAGCAACGAGTGGCGTGACTCAGGGATTTCGGAGAATCGGAGCGGACGCTGCTAATTATAATCACTCCCTCAGCGTGTTCGCAGCGTTGCAAAATTTGTATGGCACGGTCGTGTTGCTAAACTTTGCGGTCAGGTGAATTGACAGTGCTATCGGGACTGGCCGGCAACAAAGGCCGAGTACTTTTGAATGTCCGTGACGCAGTCAAAAATCTAGTCACGTCTGTTTGTGAACTAACAATTGGCTGCTAATGCATGCTATGAGTGATAACAATCGAAGGCCCAAGAAGGGTAGGGCGCAGAGACAAGTCCGAGGATGGTGTGGAACGGAGCGGAAGTTGTCGGTGGCTCAGGCGCTTGAACTCCGGAAAAAGGAGAGGGGAAATATGATAAGTTCTGGAAGGGGAAAAGGGAAAAAGGAATGGGAATCCATTGCCATTGTGAATTACATGTGAGGGAGCACTGAGGCCTTGGGGGATACAGTAAATACGTGGGAAGGGAAACCCGATACACGACAATAAATTTGAGTATTTGGTAATATTTGTAGGGTTTGATGTTGGTTGGTTCCAGACGCGAACCCAATAAAAAGCAAGAACCCCGGTTCCTCGTCGCCCTGCTCGTCCTTAACTACCTCCCATCCTTTCTGATCGTTTCTCCCTCCTTCGCCTCGCTCAACAGCGACCCCCTACCCATTCACTCTCAGGGTTCTCCCTGTAGCCCCCTCTCCACCCTCTCAAATACACCCTCGGGACCTTGCGGGCCTCATGTCTCAGCCAATCGTAGAAAAGGAAGCCGGGCCTCCTGCTCAGACAAGCACCCCTATCGAGGAAGCTCCTGTAAAAGAGAAGAAGGTTCGCGAGTACAAGGAATTTGGCCATGAGGAAGCCAAAGCTACCCGTATGTGCTCTCGCTTGACACCTACGTGTCTATGTCCGGGCCTGACCTCCGCCCCCAGATGCCAATGTGGACATGTCACAGGTACGACTTGTTCTCTTTTCTCTCCCAAGTAACATATACTTACATCTCGTTGACTGGCAATACTACATAGATCGAGCTCAAGGCCGATGACCTCTACGACAAAGAAAAGGTCGACCTCGAGACAATCGTTATTGAGGATGTCTTTACGCTCCTCCAATGCAGCGGTGAGGGTCTCACCTCTCAGGAGGCTCAGCGTCGTTTGGAGATTTTCGGTCCCAACAAACTCGAGCAAGAAGAGCAGAATCCATTCCTTCAGGTTCGTTTTGAATTTTGACGCCTTGATCTTTTCTCGGTGATGATTGAGTGCCTCGTCTTCAGTTTCTGAGTTTCATGTGGAACCCTCTTTCGTGGGTCATGGAGGCTGCTGCCCTCGTGGCTATCGCCTTATCCAACGGAGAGGGCCGTGCACCCGACTGGCAGGACTTCCTTGGTATCACCCTTCTTTTATTCATCAACTCTTCCATCGGCTTCTACGAAGAACGTGGTGCCGGAAATGCTGTCAAGGCCCTCATGGATTCTCTTGCTCCCAAGGCAAAGGTGAAGCGTGACGGTAGCTGGGTTGAGGTTGAATCAGCAATACTCGTTCCTGGAGATATGATCTCGTTTAAAATCGGTGATATTGTTCCCGCCGACTCCCGTCTCACGGAGGCTATCAACGTGTCCATCGACCAGGCCGCGCTTACTGGCGAGTCCCTTCCTGTATCAAAGAAGGAGGGAGATCAGTGCTTCTCGTAAGTCTGGCTCCACTCGGACGGAACCCTCCCTTTTGATCTAATTTCGGCGTTTACAGTGGGTCGACCTGCAAACAGGGTGAGGCTGAGGGTGTCGTCATTTCCACCGGTGCCAACACTTTCTTCGGTCGCGCCGCATCGCTCGTCGGCCAAGAAGATGACACGACCGGCCATTTGCAGAAGATCCTAGCACAGATTGGATCCTTCTGCCTCATCGCTATCGGCATCTTTGTTATCGCTGAGATTTTCGTCCTTTATGCCGGCTTCCGTTGGTCATATCGTTCCGGTCTTGACAACATCCTCGTGCTCTTGATCGGTGGCATTCCCATTGCTATGCCTACTGTATTATCGGTCACACTTGCCGTCGGCGCTCAGCAACTTGCAAGCTACAAGGCCATCGTTACCCGTATCACAGCTATTGAGGAACTTGCTGGTGTCACCATCTTGTGTTCTGACAAGACGGGTACTCTCACCACCAACAAGCTCACCATCGACAGGTCCACTATCAAGACTTATGCCGCCTTCTCCGCTGATGATATTATCCTCCTCTCGGCGTACGCATCCCGTACCGAGAACCAGGATGCCATCGACGCTTCCGTTGTTGGTGCCCTTGGTGATACGAGCCGTGCTCGCGCTGGCATTAAACTCCTCGACTTTAAGCCTTTCAACCCCGTCGACAAACGTACTGAAATCACCTACCGTGAGGAGGCATCAGGCAAGCTGAAACGTGTCACCAAGGGTATGACCGGTATCATCATCGAACTCTGCACGCGCAACAAGACCGAAGAAATTGAGAACCGCCTCGAAGCTGACGTTGAGGAGTTTGCCTCGCGTGGTCTCCGTGCCCTTGCCGTTGCGTATGAGGAGCTTGAGGGCGACGATCATGAGGCCGAGGGTAACGGATTCGAGCTCATTGGTCTCCTCGCCATCTTCGATCCCCCTCGCGAAGACACCAAGCAAACGATCGACGATGCCCTTGCATTTGGTGTCAAGGTCAAGATGGTCACCGGTGATCAGCTCGCCATTGCTAAGGAGACCGGTCGTCGCCTCGGTCTTGGTGACCACATGTATCCCTCCAAGGTGCTCAAGGATGGACCTCCTCCTGGCAGCCAGTTCAATTCACTTGATGAGATGATCATGGATGCCGATGGCTTCGCTGGTGTCTTCCCAGAGCACAAGTTCGAAATCGTCAAGCGCCTTCAGGGTCTTGGCCATCTTTGTGCCATGACTGGTGATGGTGCAAATGATGCCCCCGCCCTCTCGCGTGCCAATGTTGGTATCGCCGTCGAGGGTGCCACGGATGCTGCTCGCGGTGCCGCCGACATCGTCTTGACGGAGCCTGGTCTCTCGACTATTGTCCATGCTATCCGTGGTTCCCGTATCATATTCCAGCGCATGCGAAACTACGCCATTTATGCCTGTGCCGTTACGATCCGTATTGTTGTCTGCTTTGCCATCCTGGTGTTCTCCTACAAGTTCCAATTCCCGCCCTTCATGGTCCTTATCATTGCGCTACTCAATGACGGTACTATCATGACGCTCTCCGTTGACCGTGTGCTGCCATCGTCAACCCCAGATAGTTGGGACCTGGCAGAGATCTTTGCCTACGCTGTAGCCTACGGTCTCTATCTGACGCTTTCCACGTACGTCCCGCTTGATGTGTCTCATTCTCAACTGCCTTCTAATATCTTGTATAGGATCATTCTTGTTGTCGTGATCCTTGAGTCGGACTTCTTCCAGCGAAAGTTCCATGTTCATTTGAATTCCCCACCCGGCCAAATCGACCACAATGACAAGCAACTGCACACCATCGTCTACCTCCAGGTTGCCATCATCTCTCAGGCCCTCATTTTCGTCACTCGCTCTCATGGATTCTTCTTCATGGAACGTCCGTCGTATGCGTTGATGGGTGCTTTCTGTTTGGCGCAGCTTGTATCTTCTATCATTGCCGGTTTTGCGAATTGGGGCTTCACCAACATCCAGAAGATTTCAGGCAGTTGGATCGGCATCGTTTGGGTTTGGGTAAGCGTCTCTTATCAGGTGTTGCCCACGTGTCCTGACGTGTGTTGGACAGAATATTATCTGGTTCGTTCCACTTGACTTGATCAAGTTTGCGATGAAGGCTACTGTGATCAAGTACCTTCGCGACCGTCATGAGAAGGCCACGGCGGAGGCTACTCGTGCCCGGGCTGAGTCCGGTGTCCCGATGGTGCGGACCCAATCGCGCGCTGCGTCCCTCCACGAGTCTATGTACTCGAACCGGACGTCTTTCATCCGTCGCGCTGTACGCAAAGTTGGCTTTGGCCAGAAGGTCCGCGTTAAGGCAGAGGAGTTGCAGCGGTTCAGCAGCATCCAGGCGCACCACACGGGTCAGACATTAGCGCGTCACCCATCACGCCCAACCGCATAGACCAAGATAGCGCTCTGGAGCACGAAGAGTATCGTGTGTCTGTATTTTTATGGCAGTCCCGCTCTTTTTAGTGTCCGGTCCTTAATTTCTGGTCTTACGCCGCCTTGTCGATGAAAAACGGTGACACTGTATTTGATGCGGGGAGTGGGGCTGATAGTTAATTAGAAACACTACAATGAGCTTGTGGCATTTCGCGCTTTTTGCTGACTCGCTCGTTTGGGATATCCGATTCATACAATCATACGCTTATTATTCGTTCTTTTTTGATTCACGACAAAAATAAAGGCTATTGAGTGTCAGTTCGGGTGCAGTATTTGCATTCCACGGATCGTGCTTATATAGTAACCCATCAATCATGTTGTGCCATCAGAAATGTCGCCCGTTCACGTCCTCGATAGATATTATCTCGCCATAACTGCCCTTGTCACCATCGCTTGGCAACTCGCTGGCTTTTTCATAGCTTGGTCGTTTCAGGTGCGGCGTAACTGTCCAACAGAAAATCATGCACACTATATGCTATCATTCCAGTTCGACAAAATCACGGATTTCACGGGAGGTCTGCATGCCACCACGACTCGAAACGTTGGCGGAAGGAAGCTGACACCTTGACTGACAGGATCCAACTTTTTCGCTCTAGGTAAAGTATCGGACTGTACTGTACTCTCCCCGATTATTGCGGGCTGACAGTGAGGCTGACCCGCCCTCGGTGACTGGCCCCGACGTCGTTGCCAACAACTTGAAGCGCTTCTCACACTCCTCCTTGGCAACACCTACCATGCCCGAAACGTCGTCGCCAGCGTGCTCGTCATGGTTTGGGCAATGCGCACCGCCGGTATGTCCGCACTAATTACTCACAGTCGTTCTATTCTCTTGCCGTGACCGTGTCTCACTTTTGTTTAGGGTTTCTGCTTTTCCGCGTGCTCAAAATCGGCAGCGACTCGCGCTTCGACACGGTCCGCGCGCACTTTTTCAAGTTCCTTGGTACGTGAACCGACTGGACATATCGTACCCGTATCGGTTTCGGCACTCAAAACGACATCCTTCTGATTTGCTATGATATGATAGGTTTCTGGATCGGTACGTCGTGTTGTTTCAAACGCAACGGCGCGTTTGAAAATTTCTCTTATTGGGAACGGTTGCGTTCGCGCCCCCCGCAGCGCAAATATTATGGGTGCGTATCGTACTTTTTTTTTTTTATGGATAGGAAGGAAAATATTGACAGGGACGGGGATTGGGGGCCACATGATCGTGCAGGTTTGGACGGTATCCATGCCGGTCGTCATGCTCAACTCACCCGTGGTGTCCGACCCCGCGCTCGGCGCCGGATCGAACCCCGCGTTTGGAACGGCACGTGACGTCGTCGGCATCGTGCTGTGGGCAGTCGGATTGGCCATCGAGACCGTGTCCGACGCGCAAAAGGTTGCGTTGCCCTTTTTGCCCTCTTTGTTCGCGCTTTAGCGTGGCAAAATCTAACCTTACGTGTGTTTCAGCTTTATTACAAGTTGAATAACCCGTCAAAGCACAAGCCGTTCACGGTGCGCACGAGACTGATCCATTATTCCCTCCTCTGGCATATGCTGAGTCTTCGTCGTCGTTCTTTGGTTCTCAGGTTGGTTTGTGGAAGTGGTCCCGTCACCCTCCCTACTTTGGCGAGTGCGTTCTCTACTAAATGCGGATGAACGTTGGACGGCCAATGATAAATTAAAACTGACTCGCCACCGCCGCGTCGTAACATCCGCAGAATTCTGTGCTGGTGGGGCATTTGGACGCTCACCATTTCCCCAACCACCAATGGTACACTCCCTAGTGGCGCAGAGGCCGCGCAGTACGGCGCAGTCGTCTCGCCCCTTTTCACGATGCTGTACGTCGCATCTCAATAACCGTGTCCCTCTTCCCCGCAAGCCGTAGCTTACTAGACACCAACCACACGCAGCGTGCTTCTCTTCTTCTCGGGTATCCCCACGGCAGAGAAACCTCAGGCGCGCCGTGTGTATCACTCCGGTGATGCGAACGCATGGGCAGCGTACCGGTCGTATCTTGACGATACATCCGTCTTAATTCCGATCCCGCCTGCGCTGTATCGCCCGCTGCCGAAGTTCGTCAAGCGCACGATCCTGCTCGATTTCCCTTTCTACCAATTCGATGAGTCCGAGGTTGCGGATGACGCGACGACCCGAGCAGGGTCTTGAGAGGGAGGACTGGAAGTTTTTGACTGGAAGTTTTTGGGCTGTAGTTGCATCATTCTTTAATTTGGGCATTCGTACTATTGTTGGTAGAAGCTTTCGGGCCGGTTGTAAGCCAGTCTACGAGGCCTCTGATACAGTGTGCCAGTATCAGAGGGTGATATATACCAGTGATACTGTATAGCCATGACAACGACCCGTTCGCCGCAGCCGGAGAATCTGATAATATTGTACGTAAATGGTTTCCAGTGAGCTCCGCGATCATGATGGCCGTCTCTCGAGGGAAACTACCTCGAATGCCACCATGTGCAGCAGCAGGGACCAGGGACTCCCAAATCATACGAGTACATCAGTGTGACAGTACTTTTGTGAAAGTAGAGCATGGCAGGTGTGATAGCCCAGCAGAAATCTAGGGTGCCAGCTGGATAGAGATGACTAGACTATTAGTATAGACTCGCTAGCACGCATTTATTTTGCTGATGCCATCTGCAAGACGTGCTTGACAATAAGACAGAGTGAAATCGAGCTGCGACTTACAGTATATTCAATGGCTGGCGGGAGACTCGGAGAGAATGGCAAACGAGATACGATGGTGAGAGACTGGTGAGAGGGGTTCGCCAGGACCCAACCACCTTGGCATCATGTGCCAAAGCCAAAATGCGCCATCTTACAGCATACTGCGGCATCGCTAGCATCGCTACTTACTCGGATGCGCGGCGCGCAAGGACTGAGTACTGAGTACTGAGGCCTGAGGATGGGTGACAGTCTCCGAGTCCAGGGAAACATGTCACTTCGATACGACCTCACAGGCCTCACCGTTGATTCCTATTTTGCGCACATGCCCGTTGCTGGCTTGTGTGAAACCGACGTGACTTCAGGCCTGCGTCCTTCATAAACTAAATGTGACCACGCGGTCCACGCCCGCAAGAGTCAAGTATGGGTTCGCAGGTCGCGACGGAAGAAAAAAAAAAGGAATAAGACCACCATAGTAAAAACATCAATCCCAACCACAATATGATCACAACAATCACATCGTACAACGCATATAGCCCATAAACTTACATTCGCGGCGGGGCCA
>Ga0137397_10001068_pt1 | contig 19096 bp, 18 predicted proteins | sample czorhiz116metaG_FD_106658 | JGI IMG/M metagenome (GOLD analysis project Ga0137397, IMG submission 106658) | Vadose zone soil microbial communities from Angelo Coast Range Reserve, California, USA - czorhiz1.16 metaG | ecosystem: Environmental > Terrestrial > Soil > Vadose zone | place: USA... | reverse complement strand
GTGCGAGCTTCCGTATCAGGGCTTCCCTGCAAACCTCATCCATGGCAGATTGGGCTACCTTCGGGGCTACACCCGGGGGCTACACCGGCAAATCCGGGCGTGCAGGAAGGCCTTATTTTACGGGGCTTTCTCGAAGCTGCTTTAAAGTGGCGGAGAGGGAGGGACTCGCACCCCCGAGCCCAGCATTTTGCTTCTCATTCCTGCGGCCGATCGCGGCTTGCACCAAGAGGCACATTGAGCACTCTCAGCGCATCCCCCGCGGCCCGAAGCCTGGCAGACATGGCAAGGAAGCGGCGGCGGGAGGGCGCGAGAAGTGCCTGTCGGACGCGATCCGCAACTCGCACGCTCGCACCGGCCGGCTGAGATTGTATGATGAGGCTGATGCAACACCTAAGCCGCCAGACGGCACTCCTCTTCGCCCTCCTCCTGGTCACCACTTCCGCGCAGCTTCTTGGTCTTGACCGAAACCCGCCCGCCTCGACAATCCTCTTCGTGATCTTGACCATGGCGACAGCTCGCCCACTGAAACAGCCATTATGAAACGATGATGAACCTTTCTTGAAATATAGACCCAACTCTACAACTTAAAATCGTCCAAATCCCTCTTACAGTCAAAAGAGGGGTGTACGATGAGTGGACGACGTGACAACCGATTTGCAGCTCGCATCGATATTGAGCACCTTCGTTTTGCCGTGGCCGCCGCGGAATTCGGCAGCTTTCATAAGGCGGCTGAAGCCCTCAACGTCCAACAATCCACGCTCAGCCGACGCATACAGGATATTGAGCATGCGACCTCGTCGACCCTGTTCAGGCGATCGTCTGGAGGCGTGGTCGTTTCGACCTCCGGCGAGGAATTTGTGCGAATGGCGCGAGCCGTTCTCGAGCAGATCAATGAATTTGCTCCTTCGTCCATCGCGAGGTCGCGCAAGGAAACCCTACGCGTGGGCTTCTGCACATCGCTTTCGGCTGGCGGATTGCGGTCCAGCCTCCTTGATTTCCGGCGGCGCTTCCCAGAATTCCGGTTCGAGATGTGGGAGCGCCGCAGATCCCGGTTATCGACCAAGCTGCAGAATGGCACGCTGGATATCGTGATTTCGCCCGGCAAATTGCCGATCGAATGCAAGAACGTCGCGCTTTGGAGCGAACGCGTTTTGATTGCCCTGCCAGAAGATCATGCCTTGGCAAATCGCGAGACCATCTACTGGACCGATCTGATTTCCGAAACGATCCTTATGAGCAAGTACGATCCGTACTGGGAATTTGAGGACCTCCTGACATCCAAGCTCGTGTTGCCGAACGAACGCCCCCGGATCGAGCGTCATGATGTCAGCCGAAGCATCCTCAAGAGCCTCATAAGCATGAGACTTGGCCTCGGATTGATGCTTGAGTCCGACGTCGGCGTCCGCGTTCCTTCCATTCTGTTCAAAGAGTTGCGCGATGGCACTGGGCCTGCGCGTGTCGACTTTTCAGCGTTCTGGCTGGACGCAACGCTAGGTTCGGCCCTGACAAACTTCCTCACGATCCTCCAAGAACGCTATCCCCCTCTCTCCTAAGCCATTTGCCGCCGGAATTTTATGAATGAACGGTCGGTGGCCATGAATCGTCTTAGCATGGGAGCAATCAGTTTGGTTGGATCCTCGATCGAATGGCCACTCTCTCGTTTCATCAGCTCGGCATATGCCCGGAGATCGCGATCGATATCTGGCGGCAATTCGATGGAAATCTTTACGGGTTTTTGATCTAGAACAGCGTCGATTTTGAGTTTGGTCATCGGCGTCATCCGCTATAGGGCTCGAGAACGAGATCTCGATTGACCATCACCCGCACTGCAAACCCCGGGCGGATCGTCAATGTCGGTTGAATGTTGAGATTGCGCCGAACAACCTGCTGCCCAGTCTGATTCAGCGAATTTGCCGCGCCCAAGCGGAGCGCCTGAAGAATATTCGTGTTGCTGCCCGTATCGGCCCCTGAGCCGAGTTCAGCGCCTACACCGAGGAGCGTCGAGAGCAGCGCGGCCTTGACCAACTCGGCCCAGTGATTGTCGACCTCATCTTCGAGACCGGAATAGCCTCCTGCATCGGCGCCCTGTTGCCGCTCCAGAACGATCGAGCGGCCGTTTGGCATGATCAGACGTGTCCAAACCAACAGCACGCGGGACTGGCCAAACGCGACCTGACTATCATAGACGCCTATTAGTCGGGCTCCTTGCGGCACTAACTTGATGCGGCCGGTAGGAGAATCAAAAATCGACTCCGTGACCTGGGCAGTGATTTGTCCGGGAAGGTCTGATCTGATGCCCGTTATAAGAGCAGCCGGAATGATTGTGCCCGCTTGGATGACGAAAGGCGACGCGGGACGCGAAATCCGATCAGGTGCGGTCGTCCGCCGATCGACCGGCGCATTGACGAAGAGCAGTTTGCTATCTTGCCCGTTTTGAGTGAAGGTTTCATCAGAAGATGGCGCGGTCTTGGTGGCTGTTTCCTGTGATACGACATGTGGTGACGCAGCGGCCGCGGTGGTCGACGCAAATAACTTGCTCGTCCGAGCCGCCTCGGTCTCCTGACTGGCACGCTGTTGTTCTGGGTCGATACCGATTGGTGCTGATTGCCTGTCTGTCGTGACGATTTGGCGCTCCGCGTCGCCGGGCAACGCTGCCCCTAGCGGGGGTACATTGCGCGGGATCCCGGTATAATCGCGCGGCAGCGTGCTCAGGCCGTCCGCCACGTTGTGATGATCCGTGCTGTAGAGTTCGTCCGGGGACGGATTGTGTGGCTGGTTGCTTCTCAACGCCCATAACACTGCGCCTGAGATCAGCAACAAGGCCAGAGCAGTCCCGCCGGCCAAGACCTTTCGGGATAGCCGCGTGATCCTTGGACGCTCCGCAGTCAAACGCAAGGCCTGCGCGCCGTGATTGGATGAAGGTGCTGGTCCGGATGCGGGGCCGCGGTTGTCGTTTGCGCCACTGTCACTCACAAAGGCCTCTCATCGTTTCTGACAATTCGGACCATCTGCTGCTTCTCCCCGCCGAGACGAAGCTCGGCTGCGGCGAACAGGCGGTCGGCAATCAGGAGATTCTTGTAGACATGATAGTTGACGAGCTCAGGCTTGCCGTCCTGACCGATGACGAATAGAGGCGGCATTTCGCCCTGTCCGATACCCGGTGAGAACTCGATGTAAACTTTGCGACCGTCGTCGAATGCATTGATCGGTCGCCATGGTGGATGGTCACCCTCGATGCTGTAGCGGTAGCGGCGCTGATCGACCTCGGGGATCGTTGGTGTCGGTGGTAAAGCCTTGAAACGCGCGGAGCGATCTTCCGGGTAGAACCAGGCGACCGATGGCATATATGGCTTTTCGCGGGCGCGGAGCTCAATCAGGTAGGTCCGGCGATCGGTGTTAACGACGAGATTCGTTTCAATGGCCGCCCTCGTCGGCTTGACCATGATGTGGACGCGCCTGGTGTCACCGTTGCCGCTCTCGGTGTCGGCAACAATCCAACGAACGGTGTCCCCCGCCGCTAGCGGCCCTGATCCTGTCAGCTGCTCGCCGGGTTCGAGAGCGATGTCGGTGATTTGGCCCGGTGAGGCATAGATCTGGTAAAGCGCACCGGCGCTATACGGGAAGATCTGGACAGCGTTGAAGTACCCGGCTCGCCGCGGCTCGACTCGAGCAGCATCATTGGCGGTCGCGATCCGGTCCGCCGGCTCTTTGGCTTCTTCGTCACCCTTCTTGCCGCCGAGCGAAGGTCTCCAGGATGGAGGGACATGCAATGGGCGCGCATGGTCGTCTTGCAACGCCGGCAAATCGGGGAGCGGCGGAACATCGTTATCGTAGCTGATCTGCGGTGGCTTGAAAGTCGTGCAGCCAGAGAGGGCCAGAACAAGCAGCAAATAAAGACGCCGTGGCGCTACAACGCTTTTTGGATTGGCTGATGTGGGGATTGACGCTCTCACTAGCCGAGCTCCTTCGACCAATTGATCGCATTGACGTAGATGCCAAGCGGATTCTTGCGCAGGCGGTCAGCATCGCGGGGAGTCTCGATGACAATGGAGAGAATTGCGGTCCATCGTTCGGTCGCTGCGAGCTGGCCGTTGTCGTAGCGGCGTTCGGTCCACGCAATTCGAAAACTCTCCGGCGAGGCGCGAATGACGCTCGAGATCTCAACTGCCACCTGCGTGCTGCCGAGCTTGGCAAAGGGATCATTCGTTCGGGCGTGATCGTTGAGCGCCGCGGCGCCGCGATCCGTCGTGAAGTCGTAGGCACGGAGCCAGTCCTGCCGCAGGACGATGGCGTCGGACGGCAGGCCGCGCACATTTTCGATGAAGCGGGCGAGATGAAACGCGATTTGCGGATCGGTCGGCTGGTAGAATGAACTTGCCGGCGCGACAGCCTGGGCTTGGCCGAGGTGATCGACTTCCACCACCCAGGGCGTGATGGTGCCCTGGGTCGATTGCCAGACGAGGCCGCCAGCGAGCCCTCCCGACAACAAGAGCGATCCGAACGCCATCAGGCGCCAGTTCTTCGCTTGGATACGCGCCGATCCAAGACGCTTGTCCCAGACTTGTGCCGCCTTCTGGTATGGCGTCACTGGCTCTGGCGCGCGTCCATAGTGCACGGACGGTCGGGTGAACATTACTGGCCTCCTTCCGACAGATCGACCGAGGCTCCGCCGCCCGCACCATCACCGCTGCGAACCGCATGCGTGGCAGCGGATACGCCTTGGTTGACAGTCTGCGCGCGTTTCATGCGGCGCGCCCAAGCCGGAGGCGCGTCAGTCGTTGCTGAGCTATTGGCGAGGCCCGCGGCCATCCGGCGCAAAGGGCTGGCAGCGGCAGAGCCACCTGCCTTCGCGACACCGCTGATTCCTCCGGATCGATAGGCGCTTGCCGTTCCGCTGGCGATAGTAGCGGCGCCGCGGGCGGTACCCATGATCGCACCGCCGGCTAGTCCCACGCCGCCGGCTGCGATACCTGCGCCGGCCACAACGGCGCCGCCCGCGGCCAAGCCTGTGCCGACAGCGGCGCCGGCACCGAGCTGTGGGCCGCCCGATACGATACCATTGGCAATGCCGGGGCCGAAGATGCCCAGGCCGAGAAGGGAAAGTGCCCCCAACACGAGCGCCATGGCGTTGTCGATGGTCGGCTGGTTGCCGCCGAAGCCTGCTGTGAACTGAGCAAACAGCGTCGAGCCAATTCCGACGATGACGGCCAGCACCAGGACCTTGACGCCGGATGAGATCACGTTGCCCAGCACGCGCTCAGCGGCGAAGGCCGTCTTGCCGAACAGGCCGAACGGAATCAGCACGAAACCAGCCAGCGTCGTCAGCTTGAACTCGATCAGCGTGATGAAGAGCTGGATGGCCAGAATAAAGAACGCGAGCAGCACAACGATCCAGGCGAACAGCAGAACCGTGATCTGGATGAAGTTCTCGAAGAAGCTGACATAACCCATAAGCCCCGAGATCGAATCGAGGATCGGTCGCCCGGCATCGAGCCCGACTTGGGCGATCTTTCCGGGCCTGAGGAAATCAGCCGAGGAAAGCCCGGTGCCGGAGGCTTTGAGGCCCAAGCCAGCAAAGCTCTCGAAGATAGCGCGCGCGAGCGTATTCCAGTTGCTGATCAGGAAAGCGAAGACGCCGACAAACAGGGTCTTTCTCACGAGGCGGGCCAGGATGTCTTCGTCTGCACCCCAGGCCCAGAACAAGCCGGCCAGCGTGACATCGATTGCCGCGAGTGTCGTCGCGAGATATCCGACATCGCCTCCGAGCAGCCCGAATCCGGAATCGATGTAGCGGGTAAATGTCTCCAGGAATTGGTCGATAATGCCGGTGCCGCCCATTGCTTAATCCTTTTCTGGCTGCGGAATTGAACCGTGACCAGGCGGCCCGAGCCTTGGCTCGCTGTCGTTATCTGGAGGGACGAACAATGGCGAGCCACGGGGAGAACCGACGCGTTCTGATGACGGCGCGGATGTCTGTCCTAGGAATTGGCGGCGCTTCTCAGCCCAAACCTTTCGGCAGTCGACGAGAGCCTCCTTCTGTTCAGAGGTCACCGAGCGGCATTGCTCGAGCTTTGCCGCCTGTGGATCGGCGGCTTGATCCATTGAGGTGACGGACGGAGCTTGGTTGTCATCGCCGCGCAGATGAATGGTGCAGGCGGCAATTGCCAGGACGATCAGCACCACCGCCGCAATCGTCGGAAGACGGTCAAGTGTTTTCGTGTTCATCAGTGAAACATCTGCACGGTTGTGGTTTGATAGCCTTGGCCTGGCGTCAGGAACCGACGGAGTTGCTCCCTGCTCTGGTCCAGCGCCGCGGCATGCTGGGCCGACTCCAGGTTCTGCGCGCGGCCGTGGGCGGCAACGACGGCCGTGAGATCTGCGAGTTGCTGGGCTTGTAGCGCCAGAAGCTGATTGCCGGCCTGGCTCGCCTGCAGCGCGCCGGTCGCGCCCTGGCTCGAGGTGACCAGCGCGGACATCTGAGTGTGGCTGGTATTGATATTGCCCACGACCGTGGCCTGCGTTCGCATCGCATCCTGCAGCCCGGCCATCGCGTTCTGCCAGCGGGTTTGCGCGTTGGCGATTAACGCTTGGTCCGAAAGATTGGATGATGCAGGTGCGTAGGTCGTCGAAAACGCGCGGTCGATCTGCTGGATGTCGTAGGCGATGCGTTTGGCCTGTGCGAGCAGCTGCTGCGTACGCAGGATCGACTGCTCCAGTTGCAACAAGGACGAGAACGGCAGCGTTGCCAAATTCTTGGCCTGATTGATCAGCATCTGCGCCTGATTTTGCAGAGACGCGATCTGGTTATTAATCTGCTGTAGAGCGCGTGCAGCGGTCAGCACGTTCTGCGCATAATTGTTCGGGTCAAAGACGACCAACTGCGCCGCGCCTGGCTTCGGACCTGCGAACACAGCAAGCGTCATCGCGCTGATGGCAACGACAAGACGAAGGCAATTCATTTGGATGCCTCCGGTTCAGCGAGATGCGGTAGGAGATCTGTCGCCCAAGCGACGTCGCGGGCTTTCAGCCAGCCGGGTATAAAGTTGGCGCGCCCGCCTTCGGCCAAGACCTGTTCGATCAATGCCTGGTCGGCCTTCGAGGAAGCTGCCGTGAAGGCGAGCGCAACCTCGCCAAGACCGAGTTCGAATAGGCGATTGCCCCGCCGCGATTGGCAGTAGTAGTCCCGCTTTGGCGTGGCCCGGGCCAGAATCTCAATCTGCCGATCATTCAACCCGAAGCGACGATAGACTGCCGTGATTTGCGGCTCGATAGCGCGGTCGTTCGGCAACATGATCCGCGTCGGGCAACTTTCGACGATCGCAGGTGCGATCGCGGAGCCGTCGATGTCGGCGAGCGATTGTGTGGCAAAAATAACGGAGGCGTTCTTCTTGCGCAGGGTCTTCAGCCATTCGCGCAGGCGCCCGGCAAAGTCAGCGTCGTCCAGCGCCAGCCAGCCCTCATCGATGATGAGAAGGGTCGGTCTGCCATCGAAGCGGCCCTCGATCCGATGAAACAGATAGGCGAGTACGGCCGGCGCAACGCTGGTGCCGATTAACCCGTCGGTCTCAAACACCTGGACGGATGTATCGCCTAGGCGCTCGGCCTCAGCGTCGAGCAAGCGATCGTAAGCACCGCCAAGGCAATAAGGCTGCAGCGCCCGCTTCAGGACATTGGACTGAAGCAGAACGGAGAGGCCTGTTAAGGTACGTTCCTCGACGGGTGCCGACGCGAGCGACGTCAACGCCGACCAGATATGCTCCTTGGCCTCGGGCGTCATCTCGATGCGCTCGCGGCTCAAAATCGAGGCTATCCAGTCGGCGGCCCAAGCCCTTTCGGCGACATCATCGATTCCGGCTAGTGGCTGAAGGCAGACGAATTCCGATGATTCCCCGGCGACTGCTCCACCGAGATCATGCCAATCGCCACCCATGGCAATTGCGGCCGCGCGGATCGATCCGCCAAAATCGAAGGCAAAGATTTGTGATTCGGGATATCGGCGAAATTGCAATGCCATCAGCGCAAGCAAGACGGATTTGCCTGCACCGGTCGGCCCAACCACTAAGGTGTGGCCGACGTCGCCGACGTGCAGCGAGAAACGAAATGGTGTCGACCCTTCCGTTTTGGCCAGAAAGAGGGGCGGCGCCTTGAAATGATGGTCCCTCGCCTCCCCGGCCCATACGGCGGACAACGGGATCATATGCGCCAGGTTCAACGTCGAGAGCGGAGGCTGCCGGACATTGGCGTAGACGTGGCCGGGCAAACCGCCAAGCCAGGCCTCGACCGCATTCACCGTCTCGATCATGCAGGTAAAGTCGCGGCCCTGGATCACCTTTTCGACGAGGCGAAGCTTTTCGTCTGCGGTCGCGGCGTCATCGTCCCAGACCGTGATGGTCGCCGTGACGAAGGCTTCTCCGATCTCGTCCGAACCCAGTTCCTGGAGCGCCGCGTCTGCATCCATAGCCTTGTTGTGAGCATCAGTGTCAAGAAGAGCCGAAGCTTCGTTGGTCATGACCTCCTTCAGGATCGCGCCCAACGATTTCCTTTTGGCGAACCATTGCCGCCTGATGCGGGTCAGGAGTTTTGTTGCGTCGATCTTGTCGAGCATGATCGCCCGGGTTGTCCAGCGATAGGCGAAGGCGAGACGATTGAGGTCATCGAGGATTCCGGGCGTGGTCGCAGTCGGAAAACCGACGATGGTCAGGACCCGCAGATGAGATGAACCAAGCATCGGCTCGAGGCCACCGGTCAGCGGCTGATCAGCGAGCAGCGCATCGAGATACATAGGAATCTCGGGCACCCTGACGCGATGGCGCTTGGTCGAGACCGTCGAGTGTAGGTAGGTCAGGGTCTCCTGGTCATCAAGCCAGGCGCATTCCGGCATGAACCCCTCGACGAGCTGAAGCACGCGATTGGTCCGATCGACAAAGCCGCGAAGGACTTCACGTGCATCGGAATGGACAGTGCGGTTGCTGCCTTCGTAAAGCAGCCGTTCGGCTTTCGCGGTGCCCTCCGCCGGCGGTAGATAGAGAAATGTCAGGAAGTAGCTCGATTCGTAGTGCGCGCCGGCTTCCTCGAACTGTGCTCGTCGCTCGGCGTCGACGAGACCTGATGCCGCGTCCGGAAAGGTGTCTGGTGGATATGCTCCCGCATAATGGCGCTGGGCTTCGACAAAGACTGCCCAACCGGATTCGAGACGCCGGAGCGCATTGTTCAAACGACCGGCAATGGCCACAAGCTCGGCCGGCACGGCGCTATCGAGGTCGGGTCCCCGAAACCGTGCAGTCCTTTGGAACGACCCATCCTTGTTGAGGACGATGCCCTCGTCGACGAGCGCACACCACGGCAAGAAATCAGCCAAACGGGTGTTCGAGCGGCGATATTCTGCAAGATTCATCATTTGTGAACTCACATGTTGAGATGACCGGGGATACGAAGGTGTCGTCGAACGACTTCGACGAAGTCAGGGTCGCGCTTGGCGGCCCAGACGGCAGCCATGTGGCCGACGAACCAGAGCAGGAGGCCCGCGATCCAAAGCCGCAGACCAATGCCGAGCGCGGCGGCCAATGTGCCGTTGATGATGGCGATCGACCGCGGAGCACCGCCCATCAGGATCGGTTCTGTCAGCGCACGATGGACCGGTGTCACGAAGCTTGGGATCTCGCCGCTCATCAGATCACCACGCCGCCGCCGAATGAGAAAAAGGACAGGAAGAAGCTCGAAGCAGCGAATGCGATCGACAAACCGAACACGATCTGGATCAGCCTGCGGAAGCCACCCGACGTATCGCCGAAGGCGAGCGAGAGGCCTGTGACAATGATGATGATGACCGCGATGATCTTTGCGACCGGACCTTCGACCGACTGCAAGATCTGGTTGAGCGGCTGTTCCCACGGCATGTTGGAGCCGGCAGCCGATGCTGAAGTGGCGGTAAGGCAGCTGATTGCGAACGTGGCTACCGCCACAGCGCCTCGCTTGCCGAGGTGAATAGACTTCATGTTTCGTCCCCTATGGCTGAAAGAATGTAGTCGCCTGAAGCCCCTAACCCCTCGACGCCGGCGAGTTCGGCAAGCCGGCGTTCGTTGCCGCGGCCGGAAAGCACAGCGATGACGTTGATGGTTTCGGCGATCAGGGCGCGCGGCACGGTGACGACCGCTTCCTGGATGAGCTGTTCGAGCCGGCGCAACGCACCGAGCGCGCTGCCAGCGTGGATCGTTCCAATGCCGCCGGGATGACCCGTGCCCCACGCCTTGAGCAGATCGAGCGCTTCCGCCCCGCGCACTTCTCCGATCGGAATGCGATCCGGCCGCAGACGAAGAGATGAACGCACCAAATCCGATAGCGAGACCACGCCATCCTTGGTGCGCAGCGCCACAAGATTTGGCGCCTGGCACTGAAGCTCCCTTGTGTCCTCGATGAGCACAACCCGATCCGAGGTCTTTGCGACTTCCGCAAGAAGCGCATTGGTCAGCGTTGTCTTGCCGCTAGATGTGCCACCCGCGACGAGGATGTTCCGGCGGCCTGCGACCGCGCTTCGCAAAGCGTTGGCCCGGTGCGAGCTCATGATCCCCGCCGCCACATAATCGCTAAGCGTGAACACAGCGACCGCTGGCTTGCGGATTGCGAAAGTTGGCGCAGCCACTACCGGCGGCAGCAGCCCCTCGAAGCGCTCTCCTGTTTCGGGTAACTCTGCCGATACGCGCGGGGCCCCGGCGTGAACTTCTGCACCGACATGGTGGGCGACCAATCGAACGATCCGTTCGCCATCCGAAGCGGACACCGTTTCGCCGGTGTCCATCAGGCCGCTGGACAACCGGTCGGCCCAGAGCCGGCCATCGGGGTTGAGCATCACCTCAACGATTGTCGGATCGTCTAGAAGACGCGCTATTGCCGGACCGAGAGCCGTACGCAGCATGCGCGCGCCGCGCGAGGTCGCCTCCGACTGATTGGAAAGGTTTGCCACCCTGGTCCCCTACGAATGAGGCCGTCCCGAGCGGCCTCAGATGGGGATGAATAGAAAAGGCAGTAAATGGCTCAACGCAACAAAAGGACTATCGGACTCGTAGCCTGGCGTAGAAAAAGAAACATTAGCTGATGTTTCTATTCTTTCGCTCTATTTCGTGGACGCACAGGGCAATGCTGAAATGACGAAAGGTCTATCGGTGCGTAAAGTCGAGACGTTGATCGGCCTGTTACGTCGCGTCCTCGCAATCGTTGAGGTGGATGGAATCCGCGTCGACACCTGTGAAAATCAAGCAGGTCGCCACATTGATTGAACCTCATGCGCAGCGCTCGCAGTCGCAACGCTGTGTGTGGTCTGCTCAAGCCGACTGGCGGCCGGGGTCCGAACCACATACATGTGGGGGGCGACCGACAGCGATTGGTGTGACTTGACGAGCCGCACCGCGTATCGTGCTGACATCGTTGCGTGGGGGTATCAATGGATAGTGAGTTTTTCAGGCAGCGGGCGGTGCTTGCCCGCAGTTTGGCCGAGAATGCCGATCCGTTCACCAAAAAGCGTCTTCTCGATCTCGCCGAGAGGTACGATGCCAGGGCGGGCGGCCCCGGACCTTCGCGAGCTTCGCGCGGTATCGGGCAGCCCACGCCTCTTGCGAGCGGGTGGCCCTTATCGACCGCGGTCGGCGAGGCATGAAGAAGTCAAAGCCTGACGCCGCGGCGATCGAGGTGGAATGCGACGCCTGTGGCGGAACGGGACATCCTCCCGTGAAGGAGATATCCCGTGGACGGCGGATTTATTCCGCACCCTGCAAGGCCTGCGGCGGCAAAGGCCGGCTTAGCAAATCATAGCGGGTCCGAATTGCGGGTGGTCGTTGGCTTCGGTTGACATCGGAACCTTCGTCTAGTTGCGAGACCCCGATCTCACCAATCCAACCCTTGGGAGCCTTCGAGGACAGATCCTTCGGCTGGCACGAGCACCAATTCCAGCTGGCTAGCCGCACCGGCGTCCGGATGCGCAAATGCGGCGGAGAGTTGCTTACTAAGGCCACGGAGCCAAGGCACCGCGAACCAGATCAGGGCGATAGCCTGGACCGCGATGCTGAGACCAAACGCGGTCTGATAGGCAACTACAGGATAGTGTCCGCCCTCAGTCGACCAGTGCCCAACGATCAGCCCAATTCCGTATTGAACCACGAATGCCCAGCCGAAATGTGCGAGGTTCAGTGCACCATTGGCGCGTGCAGCGATTTCGACGGGAAAGTAACCCGCTATGATTGCATAGCTCAGCACGGTGCCAGCACCGACAACCGATACGAGGGACCAGGGCAGGATGGATGGCAGTGGTACGCGCAATACCAGTGCGAATTCGGCCAGCATGAATAGCCCGCCGAATACTGCCAATAGAACTTCGGTCGTGATACCGCGTTTGCGCAGCCGCTCCGCCATCGTTCCCAGCAACAGCGCGCCGAGACTGATTCCCAGAGCCATCATGAAGAGCTGGTTGACCACGGCTTGATGGTCAAAGCCTTCGACATCAGACAGCCACGAGGCAGCCCATAAAGACTGCATTGCCCAAGATGACCCTATACACGTTGCCGAGAGTGGGGCAATTCTCAGGAATCGCGGATCCGAAAAGATGGAGCGCAACGTAAGCGGCTTACCCGAGCTTGCGGAGCTCTTGGGAACCTCACCGCGTTCGGGCACGACAAAGTAAATTAATCCGGCTGTCACGACCGTCATGATGGTCAGAAGTCCGAACAGGTCCCGCCAGCCGATCAAATTCAGCAGCCAATCGGTCGGCATCGTTGCCGTGACGGCTCCAAGTGACCCCAACATGATCATGCCGCCGTTGACGAACGCGATTCGATCTTTTGGAAACCAGGTTACGATTGCTTTAAGTCCCGCCATCAAGGCGGCGGCAACTCCTAGCCCGATCATGGCGCGGCCGATGAGAAGCTCAGCAAAACTATCGGCATTGCCGAACAGGCTCGCACCCCCGACTGCAATCACCAGCAATATGCTTTGGACTCGCCTCGGACCGTAACGATCCAGAAGCACGCCGATGGGAATCTGGGCACCGGCAAAGACAAGGAAATAAATCGAGGCGAGCAAACCCGTTTCAACTGCACCGAGCCCGAAATCGGACGCCAGTGCCGGCGAGATAGAGGCATTGATCGTGCGAAAGAGGAAGGAAAGAAAGTAGCCCGCAGCGAAAGGCAAGAAAACCGAGAAGATCAAGCGCCAGTTGGAGAGTGAAGGCTCTCTTGAGACCTCCGCTTCCTCCCTCGGCCTTGTGCTCCTCTTGGGCGAGGTCGAACTTCGATCCCTTTCAGTATTTCGAGAACCATCATGCGGGTCAGCAGAAGGGATCGGAAGGAGCTGAGCGCGCGAATTGCGATCCACTGCCCCGGCGCTTGGTCGCGAGGCCTGGGCGATTTCAATATCTTCAGAAGCAGCGTTGCGCCTGTTCTCCTGCACCCCCGAATCGCGCGGGGCTTGCTCGCTCATTGCCTCCCCCCTTGGCTCGTCGCCTTTGGAATTGAGACGGTCGATCGTCTCCTGCATGAGAGGCCGACACTGCCGAACGCGACGATCGACCTGTTCCGCCAGAACATTGAAACGCTCGTCACCAAGCAGAATCGCGTCGTGCTGGCGCTCTTGCGGGACCGGAGGCGTCACGGCCAACTGGTATCGTGCGTGTAGCGCGACCGTCTCGGCCATCATGCGCATGCCGTGTTCAAGACGGTCGAACCTGGCGTGCATTTGGTCGAACCGCTCGTGCACCAAGGCTTCGACTGAAGGCGCGGGTTTCAGAAAATGCTCAAGAGCGGCTTCCACGAACATGCTCTTGCCGACGCCAGGTCGGTCTGTTGCGACGTCAAGTCGCCCGCAGACCCCTTCACTCAAGCGAACCGTGATTTTGCGACGCGCCGAGGTCTTGCGCTTACGCGGTGGAACGCCGACGTGCGCGGCATGCACATCCTGATCAGACAACTGCTGCATTTTTTGACATTTTCCCCAAGACCTCACGATCGATACCGCCGCTTCGCGATACGATTGATGAGGTGACCCAAACGGACGGGAATTACAGAGAGGACACGCCGTCGATGGGTTCAATAGATCAGAACCTGCGATCATGCGCTGGCGTAGAAAAAGAAAGGAGATGCGGAATCCCGCTGACTGCAAGCGAGCGTTAGAGCAACGGCCAACTTTGGTTGATAGCTGGATCGGCGAACGAGCTGCTAAGCGGTGCCGAAATCAAGCATTATTGGGCGTGCAATCGTGTATGGGAAACGAGGCGTTGGGACCGCCGGCTCTGGAGACGAGTTGACGTCATCTCAAGGAGAGCCGGTCTGATCCTTGACTTGTGCCGCTTTTCCGACGCCAGGCGATTCGATGCTGACTTCCTTAAGGATCGTCGATCCGCTGGAGAGGCGCCGGCCCAGCGCTTCGACAAAGCGATCGTAGCGCTCGGCGCCTTTGGCACGGGCTGCGGGGCTTGACTGCTCCGGCAGCGCTGGCGTCGACGTCAGCCAGAAGCGGATGAACAGACCGATCGTCTCGAGTGTGATCCCGTCGTTACGTTCGAGCCGCTCGAGCACGCGCACGATACGGTCCAGCCGTTTCGCTATCGCGGCCTCCCGCCGGTCGGAATCGTCAGGTGAGAGAAACGACGCGATGGCGGCCTCGGCAACCAGTGACTTCGGCTTGCCCTGACGCTTGGCGTAGACTTCCAGGCTCGCGAATATTTCCTGATCGAGGTAAATGCTGAGCTGGGTCTTTTTCATCTGGTTAGTTCAAAGGCCCATCTTGTCGTCGGGATCGAGGCTGACTGCGCGCGCCAGGCCCTGCATCGATCGGTTCAGGGCCGCCGCTTGCCAGGTGTCGGCGTCGCCTTCGTCAGGTGCAGCGTCAAATTCGCTATCGGCCAGTGGCGACGAGAGAACGACTTCCTCTTGTTGCGGCAGCTCCGGTTCGCGGCGAAGACCGCCATTCTGATCGCGTGCTTTTTTCTTGAGAGCCGCAAGCAGCTTGACCGACGGAGCAATTGCGCTACGTCCTGACCACTCGTCCGATCGCGCGATCCTGGCGATCGGCACGGCGTGTGATGGTTTCAAAATTCGAGTCTGGAACTGCGGATCCTCGTAGTACCGGACCTTGCGGGCACGCACCGGCCGCATGCCAGAGATCATTACGATCGCCTCATTCGGGGAAAGTTGCATGACTTCCCCTGGCGTCAGCAATGGACGCGACGTCTCTTGACGACTCACCATCAAATGGCCCAGCCACGGCGAGAGGCGATGCCCGGCATAGTTCTTCATCGCGCGCATCTCGGTTGCGGTCCCAAGCGCGTCTGACACGCGCTTGGCGGTGCGCTCGTCGTTGGTGGAGAACGCGATACGAATATGGCAATTGTCGAGGATCGCGTGGTTCGGCCCATAAGCACGTTCGAGCTGGTTCAAGCTTTGCGTGATCAAAAAGCTTCGGATGCCGTACCCGGCCATGAATGCGAGCTGGCTTTCGAAGAAATCGAGCCGGCCGAGTGCCGCAAACTCATCGAGCATCAACAAGAGTTTCTGGCGCCGCTGGCCAGTATCCAGGCTCTCGGTGAGACGCCGTCCGATCTGATTGAGGACGAGACGCATCAGCGGTTTCGTGCGGGCGATGTCTGAAGGCGGTATCACCAAGTACAGGGATATAGGTCGATTCTCGTCCACCAGGTCATGGATTCGCCAGTCGCTCCGCCCCGTCACCTTCGCGACCACAGGATCGCGGTAAAGCCCCAGGAAGCTCATCGTCGTCGACAACACGCCTGAGCGCTCGTTCTCGCTCTTGTTGAGCAGCTCCCGTGCCGCCGAGGCAACCACCGGATGGACGCGGTCACCGAGGTGCGGCGTCGCCAACATCGCGTTCAAGGTTGCCTCGATCGGGCGCGACGGATCCGACAGGAAGTTGGCGACCCCTGCGAGCGTCTTATCGGCTTCCGCGTAAAGGACGTGCAGAATCGCGCCGACCAGCAACGAATGGCTGGTCTTCTCCCAATGATTGCGGCGCTCGAGCGCGCCTTCGGGATCAACCAGAATATCGGCGATATTCTGGGCGTCACGTACCTCGTAGTCGCCTTTGCGGATCTCGAGCAGCGGATTATAGGCCGCGCTCCCGGGATTGGTCGGATCGAACAAGAGTACGGATCCAAACTGTGCGCGAAAGCCGGAGGTCAATTGGAAGTTTTCGCCCTTGATGTCGTGGACGATCGTGGAGTGGGGCCAGGTCAGGAGGGTCGGAATGACAAGACCGACGCCTTTTCCCGACCGGGTCGGCGCAAAACACAGAACGTGTTCGGGACCATCGTGCCGCAGATAGCGGTCGCCCAGACGGCCAAGCACGACGCCGTCGGGCCCGAGAAGCCCGGCACGACGAACCTCTTTCGTATCGGCCCACTGCGCCGATCCGTATGTCGTGACGTGCTGGGCTTCTTTCGCCCGCCAGACCGAAAGAGCAATGGCGATGACCATGGCTGCGATCCCACCGCTCGCGGCGATGCCCCCGCCTTGCATGAATATCGTCGGCGCGTAGGCATCGAACTTGAACCACCAGATGAAAAAGGCGAGCGGCTGATAGACCGGCCAGTGCCCGATCAAAAACAAAGCAGGTCCGAGTTGCGGCTGAAAAGCAAGACGCCAGGCCGTCCATTCGGTTGCCGCCCAAAGAAAGGCAAGCACGACCATCGATACAAGGAGGAGCTGACCCCAGAGTATTCTGGTTGCGGACATGCACAGAGGTGATGCATGCCTTCAGCAAACGTTCAACAGCAATCCGCCCGCCGTCGTGATCACGCGCACCATGGCGCAGAGATCGGCGGGTCAGAGCGAAAGGTTGCGTTTGCGTCCAAAGCTCCATTCAACGCCGCCGGGACCTGCAATGCCGTTCACGTGCCGGCCAAGTTCACGTTCGAGGGACGGTACCCAGGGGACCAGCTGAAACCCCAAGCCGTTATCGATCATCGCGAAGCGGCCGGAAGCAAGCGACAGCCGTCGCCGATAAGTTCCTGCGACGGGCTCTCCTGGCTCAGCAGGCAGGTGCGCCAACCCAGTCTCTGAGGCGAGACGTCGTCCGATCGCATCGAGCTCGCGGCTGCGCAGCGTGCCGACCAGGTTACGCCCGATTGTGACCTTGTCGCCGTCGCGGCGCGCAAGCCCCTGCATCGCTAAGGTATCGATCCGCCGATCAAGCGCGGCACGAACGTCGGCGCCGAAGCCGGCGCGTGAAAGCTCGCCACCTTCCCGGGCGACCAGCCGCCGGTCAAGCCAGGTTGCCCCCTCCGCTGCTACCTGCTGGTCGACATTGAGATCCGAGCGGACCGCCAGCGCGATGCGCTGACGTCCCCTGGCATCGTCGAAACGGCGCAGCTCTACAATACCGCCGATCGGCCCGTCACCGGCCGATTCGATGTCGGGGAGCTTGAGATGATGAACGCGCCCGTCAATACCGTCGACTACGGCGAATGCTGAGGCCCTAAGCTCGTCATCCAGCCCGCGGGAGATGAGGCGGCCGATCACGGGCTCGCCATGGCTTTCGCCTTCGAGCGCCCAGGATGACGGGGCGCGTGTCGAGCCAACCTTTGTGAGGCTCTTGTGCAGCCGCTTGATGATATCGCCGCGCTCGCCCAGCTCCCGCAAGCGCAGCTCCGCGTCGGCCGCTAGCACCCAGCGTGCTGGCCCGGCAGGTTCAGCCAGACCCAACCGTTCCAAGGTCCGCATTCGGCCAATTCGAATCTCCCGCAGCGGGTCACCCACGGCATCCCGGTTCGGCCGAAGATCAATGACCCCATCCGCCGCCCCCGCTTCCCGGGCAAGCACCCGATCGATCCGTGTCCAGCGCTCGGCCGTCGTCTCCGCCTCGAGGCCTTGGCGAGCTTCGAGTTCCGATCGCGGGCCGAGTTCGCGCGTGACGAGATCGCCGGCGCGGGCCCGAAAACCCGTCGAAATATAATCTCGGCTAATGACGAGGTCTTTGCCGTCGTCGGCGCGACCTCTCACGAGGATGTGGACGTGTGGATGCTCTGTGTTCCAATGGTCGATGGCGACCCAATCCAGCCGAGTGCCAAGGTCGCGCGAAGCCTGGTCCATGAGCTCGCGGGTGAAGGTCCGTAAATTTTTCAGTTCGCCGGCATCATCGGGCGAGACGATGAACCGGAAATGATGCCGGTCGTCCTTGCAGCGTTCGGCGAAAGCTCGGCCGTCCGCCTCGTCCCCGGCCGCATCGAATAGCTTGCCAGGCGACTCATCGCGGGTCACCCCGTCGCGCTGGAGATATCCGATATGGGCGCGCAGCGCGCCCGGCGAACGCATTTGGCGCACGACCCGCGCCTTGACGATGGCGCCGCGGGCGCGGCTGTTGAGGAGCCGCGACGCGGCAAGGCTCGCGGCGCGGCCACGCCCAAACGTGCTGCCGCGCCTCTGGCCGTTCCGCGAGAGGCCGCCGGCCTTCTGCGCGGCTTGGAGCGCCTGCGCCAGGAACGGTTTTGCGCGAGCCGCGCGCGTCGAGCGGATGCGGCCTGGACGGATGCGAAAATCGTCGTTTCCGGTCATCATGGGCTCATAGGGTGTCAAAAGTTGTGATCCAATAACGCGTTGTCGGAAAGGGGAAGGTGCGCTGGATCTTCGCAATGTTCGGAGCTTGGTTGAAATTGCTGCCATCTTCCAACCGACCGACCGCGCGCACCTTGCGCGCTTTATCCTGCCCTCCTCGGTCGCTCGTCTCCCGCGCCCAATTCCCGAGCTGCAGGCTTCCGAGAATGCGCAGCGGCATTCGACAGGATGCACTTTCAGTCATCGCGATTCTCTCAGATCATTGACGAACGAACAGGTCGCGGAGAGCCGTTTCGGTGCAACGTTTCAGCATTGCGAATGCAGAGCGAGTAGCGGTCACCGCGTTTCGGTGCGCTCGACAAACAGCGGAGCTTCCCGCCAAGGAATCGCACGTTTGATACGAAATTCCGCGTGTCCAACCTGCTCGTTACCGAGCCATAACGTGACGGCAGCGACGTAAGCCTTGGTTTCCAATGGAAGCGATCGGCCTGTCGCGAGGTGCTGTTCATACCGCACCGGACCCGCGTTATAGGCCGCAAGGAAGCCCG
>Ga0137397_10001066_pt1 | contig 19110 bp, 14 predicted proteins | sample czorhiz116metaG_FD_106658 | JGI IMG/M metagenome (GOLD analysis project Ga0137397, IMG submission 106658) | Vadose zone soil microbial communities from Angelo Coast Range Reserve, California, USA - czorhiz1.16 metaG | ecosystem: Environmental > Terrestrial > Soil > Vadose zone | place: USA... | reverse complement strand
TTCGTGAAATGGCGCGCAAGTGTCCGCGGCCCATCATCCTGCCGCTGTCTAATCCCACGTCCAAGTCCGAAGCCGTCCCCGAGGACCTCCTTCGCTGGACAGACGGCCGCGCTCTGATAGCCACAGGTTCGCCCTTCCCGGATGTCAATTATCAGGGCCGAACCATTCGCGTCGCGCAGTGCAATAACGTCTATATATTTCCGGCAATGGGCCTCGCGCTTCTCGCTACTGAGACCCGGCGCGTCACGGACAGCATGTTTCTTGCCGCCGCACACGCCCTGGCCGCGCAATCTCCCGCCGTCGCCGATCCGTCCGCGCCGTTACTCCCCGCGTTGACCAGCCTGCGTCAGGCGGCTGGCGAAATTGCTTTTGCTGCCGCCGAACAGGCCCAGCGCGAAGGGCTCTCTCTCAAAACGACACTGGAAGCCTTGCGCAGCGCCATAATCTCGGCTCAGTGGGCCCCGCATTACGCTTCTTATCTCTGAGGCACGCGCCCTTCGTTCCCGGAAATTTTCTTCATTTCTCAGGCGCTCATGCCGCATCCGATGGTATGTTTTGGGCCATTCCATCCAGGAGGGCCGTCCACATGAAATACGACGCCATCATCATCGGTTCCGGCCAAGGCGGAAACCCGCTCGCCTATCATTTGGCCGATCTCGGCTGGTCCGTCGCGCTCATCGAGAAAAAGTATCTCGGCGGCACGTGCATCAACACCGGCTGCACCCCCACCAAAACGATGGTTCACCGCGCGCAGGTTGCCCGCTACGCGCGAAACGCCGCGCGCTGGGGCGTCAACGCATCGAACGTCAGCGTCGATCTCCCGAAAATTGTTGCTCAAAAAGACGAAGTCGTTCTCAGCTTTCGCAGTGGCCAGCAGAAACAAGTAGACAAGCGCTCCAACCTTCGTCTCCATCGCGGCCACGCCTGTTTTGTTGGTCCGCATCAACTCCAGGTTGGTGAGGAGCCGCTCGAGAGCGAGAAAATTTTTATCGACACTGGCTGCCGCCCGACCGCCCCTGGGATCCCTGGCCTCGATACCGTCTCCTATCTCACCAATGAATCCGCCATGCAGCTCACGGCTCTCCCCGAGCATCTCCTCATTCTCGGCGGTGGCTACATCGGCATGGAATTTGGGCAAATGTTTCGCCGCTACGGCAGCCGCGTCACCGTTCTTCACACCGGCAAACAAATCATTTCGCGTGAAGATCCGGAGACTGCCGCTGAGCTGCAGAGAGCCCTCGAAGCCGAAGGAATTCAATTCCTGCTCAACACCCGTACCCTTCGCGCCGAGAGCAAAGACAGCGCTGTCACTCTGTCATTCGAATCGCCTGCAGGCTCATCGACCGTCAGCGGCTCGCATCTCCTGGTCGCCACCGGCCGCCGTCCAAACACCGACGATCTCGGTCTCGACAAGGCCGGCATCGAAACCGACAAGACCGGCTACATCAAAGTAAACGGCCGGCTGGAGACAAACGTTCTCGGCATCTGGGCCCTCGGTGATTGCAAAGGCGGCCCGGCATTCACGCATATTTCCTACAACGATTTTCAGATTGTTTACGGCAATTTGGTGGAAGGAAAGAATCTCTCGATTGAAAATCGGCTCGTCCCGTCCTGCGTTTTCACCGATCCGCAGCTCGGCGGCGTCGGCATGACGGAGAAGGAAGCCCGCGCCAAAGGCTTCGAATTAAAAATCGGCCGATGCCCCATGACCAACGTCGCGCGCGCCATCGAACGCGGCGAAACCGCCGGCCTCATGAAAATTGTCGTCGATGCTTCGAACGACCGCGTCCTCGGCGCTTCCATCCTTGCCTCCGAAGGCGGCGAGCTCGTGCAAATCCTCAGCACGCTCATGCTCGCAAAACAGCCCTACACGCTGCTGAAGGGCGCCATCTACATTCACCCCACGCTCGCCGAAGGCTTCTTCGCTCTAATGGAGGACGTGAAACCCGCCAACTGACCAACGTCAATTCGCAACGCGACGCTGTGTTGCGCCAATGGTATCCTGCAGAGCACAATTTCGGCGGCAAGCCGGCGGAGGCCACGACACAAATCATGGAGAGTCTCAAGGGTCAAATTGCCGTGGTGACTGGAGCTAGCAGCGGCATCGGCAAAGCCATTGCTCTTTCCGTTGCCGGGCAGGGCGCCGAAGTTTGTCTTGTAGCGCGCCGCCGCGAACTCCTGGAAGACGTCGCGAAGCAAATTCACGCGCTAGGTTCGCGCGGCCACGCCTGTCCTGCGGACTTTACCAAGGATGACGACATCAGCGGTCTCGGCGCGCGATTTCAGAAGGATTTTGGCCAGGTGAATATTTTGGTGCTTTGCGGCGGCGCCATTTTCCACGGCCCACTGGAGAAGGCTTCGCTCGCCGATTTCGATTTGATGTACCGTTCGAACGTTCGCGGTCACTATTTCATGATCCAAACGATGCTGCCTCTGTTGCGCAAAAGCAAAGGACAAATCGTCTTCATCAATTCTTCCGCCGGACTCCGTTCCTCTGCCGCCGCCGGACAGTTTTCTGCAACTCAGCATGCGTTTCGCTCGATCGCCGACAGTTTGCGCGACGAAGTCAATGCCGACGGCATTCGCGTCCTGAGTGTTTTCCCGGGCCGCACCGCCACGCCGCGCATCGCCAAACTTTTCCAGAAGGAAGGCCGCGCCTATCAACCGGACTCGCTGATGCAAGCGGAGGACGTCGCGGAAATGGTGACCCACTCGCTTCGTTTGCCGCGCACCGCTGAAGTCACCGACATCAGCATTCGCCCCATGCAAAAATCTTACTGATGCGCGCCGCCGGCCCGATACAGAAGTTTTATTGGCACAACGTTCCTCTGGCCGCGGAAAAAGTTACCCGAGGCCTTCCGGTTTCCAGTTTCAATTTTCTGAATCTGGTGGGGCTGGGCGGATTCGAACCGCCGACAAGCAGTTTAGGAAACTGCTGCTCTATCCATCTGAGCTACAGCCCCGCTCCTCCATTGTAATACTTCCCGGTCTTTTCCGTTCCGCCTGTGTTTTTCGAAGCGACGGCCCCGGCGCTCCCGGCATCGTAGCCGCCGGATTCGTTTACGGCCCTGGATTCGATTTGGACCCCGGCGCGACCTTCGTGATGCGCAGATTGCGAAAGATCGTCGGCCAGTATTCTCGCAGCGCGTTGCCGGCGGTGTTCAGTCCGATTCGAATTCCGTAACGTTGAAACGTCCGGCCCGCGGTTTGTTCCTTCACCGGCAAATAACTGTTCGCCAGGCTCTCCGCCAGCAGCGGGGCAATCATTCCCGCCCAATTGGCCGCGTTTTTTCCCTCATCCGTGCGCGCCACCACGATGCGGCTCAGCGCGTACCCGATGCGGTGTCCCGGGCCCCCGTGCAGCGTCAAGAAATACCGCGGGTCACGATGCAACATCGAAGAAATCAAAAACGTTCCGAAAAAATTGCTCGACGCTGCCGTAGCCATCGACGAACCGAACCGTTTTCCGTACCCACCCATTCCCTGGCCGTACCCGTCGAGGGAATCTCGCGCCTGGCTGATGCCCGCGCCGGCGGCCGAACGGAGAAACCGCGAAGGCGCGACGCTCTCGCCAGCGAAAAGTTCGAATTTCTGCTTGGTGCTCAGCGGACCGGGGCTCGTGGCAATTTCGGGAAAGAAAATGGATCGCCGTTCGAGAACTTCGATGGTTGTATTGACGGGATTTTGACGCTTTTGCTGCGTGCTGGCCGGTTTTGGCACCGGCGCGTCGGGAAGTTCCCGCGGCTTCGGCTCCTGCTGTGCCGCCGCCGTTGCGGCGACGCCCACCAGCAGTGCAACCAATCGCAAAGCCGATGAGCAAGGCCGCATCTATCCATCCTAACATGAACGCAAATTTCATCTTTGCAACCCCTCTGGTCGCGCAAAAATTTGCGCCTAGGGCTTTCTGTTTGGAACCTGCATGACGTGGCCGCATTTCAGTCATCCAAGGAGCGCACCATTCGGAATCCATAGTCCGCGTATTGGAACTCCGGCGGAATGCTGGAGCGCGCCGCGGTGCGCGTCACCTTAATATGATGGCGCCAAGAGCCGCCCCGCGAAGCTTTGCGCGTGCCGCTCTTCGGCCCCTGCGGATTTCGTTCGAGTGAGCGCGTGTAGTAGCCGTCGTCGTACCAGTCGGAGCACCATTCATGGACGTTGTCGCCCATGTTGTAAAGCCCATAAGCATTTGGCTTATAAAGTCCCACCGGCTCCGGTCCCAGCTTCCAGCGTTTGTCGTAATCGGGAACCGTCTCCGGAGGCGCATCTCCCCACGGATACAGCAAAGCCTCCGCGCCACCACGCGCGGCGCGTTCCCATTCGGCTTCGCTCGGCAAACGATAGCGTTTTCCGGTCGCGCCGCTCAGCCACTTGCAGTAGCTTGCGGCCTCGTGCCAGGACGTAGCCACCACGGGCATCTGCGGGTCATTGAAATTCGCATCATTCCAATTCGGCGGCGGAGAGCCACTTGTCGCGGCAAGAAATCGCGCGTACTCCGCATTTGTCACCTGATAAGGCGCCATCTCAAACGCATCCACCCAGACGCGGTGCACCGGCCTCTCATCATCGCGCCCGGTTTCGCATCCCATCGCGAACCAGCCCTCCGGGATGCGTTCCATCATCGGCTCGATCGCTCCCGTCCGCGGTCCGCTCATCCTTGATGACGATGCCATGTCTTCCCCGCGTGAATGTTTTCCGCTCTCGAGGTCGTACGGTTCGAAAAACGCCATTGTTCAGTGTCTCGCGCTCGGGTTCGTGGCACTTGGGGCCTTCGGTTTGAGCCGCAAGCTCGCCGTAGTGGAATTGTGGCCAGCATCTTCCCGATCGCCTTGTTTCCGTTGCTTTGCATTGGTTTCGGGTTCGAACGGCACCACACGTTCCGGATGATCCTTATCCCATCCCCTCTGTTTGAGCACCAGCGTTGGAGTGAGCATGCCTTCCTTACTCATCTCCCAGCGAGTCGGTGCGAATTCGTCGATGCTCTTGGTGATATAGGCATCCACATAAATCTGCAGCGCATCGAATTTTCCTTCGGGCACAAGAAAGAGTTGCTCGTGCGCCGTTTCATCCTTGGGCTGATACCAGTATTCGTACTCCGGAACTCGTCCAGCGGCAGCGACCTCTACTTGCCTGACGCTCGAAAACCTCCCAAAGCTCTCGTCGCCGCGCTCTATAAACGGATGCACGTCCTTGGCAAATTGGTCCGCCGTGCGGTCCTCGCCGCTGAAGCTCACGCCGTAAACGTGCCACCACAGAGCCGGCACCCATACTTTGGCGTCCCCATGGTTCGCCACGGCGATGTGAGCGCGCACGAGGATCATCCCATCGGCACGGTCCAGTTCTTCGAGTGTGGCTGCCAGGGTCACGGCCGGGGGGCGCCTGGCCGGGACGATGATGTCTTTGTAGATGAACTGGTAGATGCCAAAGCCTGCGCCAAAGAGCAGCAGAAAAAACTGCACGCTCTCCTTGATTTTCTGGGTCCGGCTCGGCCCCTCTTTCTCCGCCATGACGGCCTCCCCAAACGCATGATTGTGATTTTCCTGGTATGCCCTGCGGACTCCCCAACAACTCCCGGAGTCTAGGCCTGCTCACGTCGATACTCCTGCTCCCGCTGGCTAAACTTTGGTAGGCGGCTGTCCTGGAGTCTCCGCGCTGTTGCGTTTTAGACAACGCGTGTGCCACCACCCCGTAATCACCGCGACGAGCAGCGCAACCAATCCTGCGATTGCTCCCAGGGCTTGCGGATCGCCTCGGTGCAGGATTGCTCCCGGCACCATGAACAGCAGTGCGGTCACCACGAAAGCAATCCCATCCGGCCAAGTGTTTACAGTTTCCTGGGACTCTTCACCACCAGATAAATCGCGGCGACTAACAGGAGAATTCCCAGGGGACTGGCTGTAGGTTGCGCCGTCTGCATTATGCACCTCGATTCTCTCGCGGGCCTGCTTTCTCGATTGGCATTGTACCTCTCCTCCGTAGTGGCGGGTCCTCAGACTTGCGGTTTTGTCTGTGGTGGCGGCGCGGGCGGGGCAAGCCCCGCCCCTACGCAGGGATGACAAAGAGCTGGGTGGGCCGCATGGAATGGTTGGGTTAGTCGCGGTTGGGCTCGGGCATATCGATCCGACCTCCCACATGCCCGGCCGAAGCATGGAGAAGAGATTCCTCACACCCGCAGGAATGACGGGACATGGGGGCGGCGTGGAAATACGTAGGGGAAACTACGTATTGAGGTAGTCACTTTGAAGACGTTCTATCCCCTTGTCAGTCAACTGGCGCTACTGCTACACTCAGCTTCGCCCACCCAAGAGGTTATGTCCCCATGACCGAAGGCCAAGTCTACCAGTGCCAGAATCGTGATTGTGATTCTGAAATCCTCGTAACCAAAGCATCGCTCGAAGCCAGCGCAAACCCCAGATGTAGTTGCGGCGCGGAAATGAAGAAACCTTATAACCCGCCCGTTTTTCGATTGCTTGCCCCTGATGATGAACTTGTCAGGCTCTTCGTGGCCAGTCGAAATTGACCCAATAGCCCGCCCGGAACTGGAAAGGGAAACCATGCGAGACATCATCGGCATCATCTTCGGAGCTGTCTTTCTCTTTATCGGGGCCTGGCTTCTCAACAATGGCATTTCAGGAAGGGACACTCTGCAGGCGGAGACTCTTAGTGGTGCCGCTCTTCTATCCCTCGGAGTAGTGACCCTGGGGATCATCCTGAGAGGCTGGCTAAAGTGGAAAAGGGAGCTTAAAAAATACAGGGAGGGATAAGGCGTTTCCACGGCGACATCCCCCGACTTGGACCGCGCAATGCGGGGCTTCGCTCAAGAACTTCAGTGGCCTTCTGCCTGTAACCCCGCTTCCCGTGCTCATCCTATTTGTTTTCAGTATGACCGGAGAGTAGTGAGGTAAACCAGCCGGTACAAGATGGGCGAGTCGCGGATCACGAGTCACGGGTCACGGATTCTCACTGTCCCAAACTGGACAGATGCCTATACCCTCCCTCATGTATATAATTGCTGCCCTATCCTCCCCTCACTGCACTTGGGGGATCGGCCATTCCCCCCGTCTTGGAGGTGGTCATGAACAAAACATTGAAGATTGTGCTCATCGTGGTGGGTGTGCTGATTGTGCTGGTGCTCGTGGTGCCGTTTTTGATTCCCGTGAATCAGTTCCGGCCGACCATCGAGGGGAAAGCTTCGGCGGCGCTGGGGCGCAAAGTGGAACTTGGCAATCTGAGCCTATCGCTCATCAGCGGTTCGCTTTCGGCCGACAATATCTCCATCGGCGACGATCCGAAATTCAGCTCTGCACCTTTCCTTACGGCTAAGTCGGTGAAGGTGGGCGCGGAAATGATGCCGCTGATTTTCTCGAAAACCCTCAACGTCACCGGCGTAACGATTGCCAGCCCGCAAGTGACGCTGCTACACAATGCCGCCGGCGTGTGGAACTATTCTTCGCTCGGCGCTTCCGCGGCAAAAGCCAAGGCCAAAGAGGCGCCCGAAAAACCTTCCGAGGCAGGCGCGGCCGAACTTTCCGTCAAGAAGCTTACGCTGAGCGACGGCAGCATCATTGTCGGCTCGTCGAATTCGCAGAAGCGCAGCACCTACGATCACGTTAACGTCACCGCTTCGGACGTTTCGCTAACTTCGAGATTTCCGGTCACCGTCACGGCGGATTTGCCCTCTGGCGGCAAGTTCAAGCTGGACGGCACTTTTGGGCCCGTAGATCAAGCGGATACTTCGCTCACTCCTCTCGATGCCAAGCTCAACGTCACGGGCTTGAATCTTGCCTCCACGGGTTTCCTCGACTCTTCCGCGGGTCTTGGTGGCCTTGTCGACGTCGACGGCAATCTCTCCTCGCAAGGCGGCGAGGCGCAAACCAAGGGCACAGTCAAGTTTTTCAATGCGCTTTTGGTCGCCGGAGGTTCGCCCTCCGGAGTTCCCGTGACCGTGAATTACGATACGAAATACAATCTCCGCAAGAACGCGGGCGTGCTGAATCCGTCGACGCTTAATATCGGCAGCGCCGCAGCGCGTCTTAACGGCACGTATGAATCCGCCGGTGATGCCACTGTCATCAACATCAAGCTTGACGCCAAAAACATGCCCGCGAAAGATCTCGAAGCTTTCCTTCCCGCGCTCGGCGTGCATCTCCCGAAGGGCGCCTCGCTTCAGAGCGGCATGCTCAACAGCGATCTCACTCTGACAGGGCCCACCAACAAAATCGTCACCACTGGCACGGTCGGCCTTTTCAACGGCGTCCTCGCGAACTTCGATCTCGGTTCAAAGATGGCTTCCATTGCCTCGCTGGCAGGAATCAAATCGGGCAAGGACCTGAATATCGAGAAACTCACCTCGAATGTCCGCATGGCGCCCACCGGCATTCAGGCCGACAACTTTCTTGCCGTCCTTCCAAGCATTGGGAATCTCACCGGGGCGGGCACGGTGGACTCGAAGAACGTCCTCAATTTCAAAATGCTGGCAACGCTCACGAAAGAGGCCAGCAGCGCGGCAGGCTCAGCCGCCGGCGGGGCGAATAGCGCCGCTGGGGCTCTAGGCGGAATTCTGGGCACGGTCACCGGCGGCAGCGTGGGTGGCGGCGGGTGCAGTAGCGGTGGCGGTCTGAAAATTCCATTTCAGATTCAGGGCACTACCTCTGATCCCAAATTCATTCCCGACGTCGGAGGTCTCGCCAAAGATTTATTCAAGTCTGAGTTGGGCTGCCTCGGCGGGAAATCTTCCGCCAGTGCCAGCAAAGCGCCAGGGCAAAATCCGGCCGATGCCATAAACGCGCTCGGTGGACTGTTCAAGAAGAAAAAACCGTAGGGCAGAAAACTAGAGACTAGAAACTAGAAGCTAGAAACTAGAAACTAAAGTCGAAGAGAGATTTCACCGCGCAGAAAAACGCGCGGTGGGGCGGAGGTTTCCACTTCGGGACGGAAAAGACCGCCGTCCCACCGGTTGAAATGAGGGGGCTGTGCTGGTTCATTCGTAACGCAGGGCGACGATGGGATCGACATGTGCTGCACGTCGCGCCGGAATGTAGCAAGCGAGCAGTGCCGCCCCCACAAGGAGCAGTGTCACCCCGCCGAAAGTCAGCGGATCGGTAGCTGTGACGCCAAAGAGCAGCGACTCAACGGTGCGTGTAAGTGCCAGTGAACCGGCAATCCCAATCGCCACACCTATAAAAATAGTGCGCAATCCCTGGCTCAGGATCATCCTCAGAACGTCGCCGGAACGCGCGCCGAGGGCGACACGCACGCCAATCTCACGGGTGCGGCGGCTGACGGAATAGGCCATCACACCAAACACGCCTGCGGTAGCGAGCAGCAGAGCGACGATTCCGAAGAATCCGACGAGAATGACGTTAAATCTCCGCGAGCCCAACGAAGCAGAATAAACTTGCGAGAGTGTCCGGAACCTTGCCGGAATCTCGGGGTTGAGGTCCTGCAGAATTCCTCGCGCTGCCGAAGTGACCAAGCGTGTGTCGGCATCGCTCAGCATGGTCACAGTGATCGCCGCGCGTGGCCGCTGGAATAAATTCACATAGACGGTGGGACGCGGCGGCACATCGAGGCCATATTCGTGAACGTCGCCCACGATCCCGACGATGGTCAGTAGGCGCAAGTCGCCGTCCATGTTTCCAAACTGGATGGTGTGGCCGATCGGATCCTGATTTGGCCACCGGTCGCGGGCAAGCGATTCGCTGATTACGGCAACGTGCGGAGAATTCGCGCCGTCGCGCTCGTCAAAGATTCGCCCCCGAATCAGCGGAATTCCGAGAACCTGGAAGTAATCGTCCGTGGCCACGCCGAAATCCGCAACGCCAAGGCGCTCTTTTTGACGGAGCAGAGAGCCAAAGCCATCCACACTCTTGGGCATCTCGTTCTGCGTCATTAGTACAAACATTCCGTCGGGAAGTCCGCCATCCTCATTCATAGGCAGGCCGCTCGTCGCGCCAACTTTGTGTACGCCCGGGATTTGTTTGAGGCGGTCAATCAGGTTTGAAAAGAAAATCGCCTGACCTGCTTTTGCTTTAGGATCTACCACCCACGGAAGCGAGACATCCATCGTGACAATTTTGTCCACGCGGAACCCGGGATTCACTTCGAGCACTTTCATCAAGCTGCGCCCGAGCAATCCCGCTCCGAGCACAAGGACCAGTGTGATCGCGATCTGCGCCGCCACGATGGCCCGGCCCACGCGCTGGCTGCCTTGCGAACCTGCTTGTCCACGCCCGCCTTCCACCAAGCCCTTGCGCACGTCTCCGGAAGTCGCGTGTACGGCGGTGAACGCTCCGAGGCCGGCGGCAACCGCAGTTGAAAGCAGGAACGCGAACACAAGTACTGGAACACTGATCGAAACGCTGTCTAGCCGCGGGAGATTTTGCGGCGCCAGCCCAACCAATCCCGCTACGCCCCAGAACGCTCCCAGTACGCCAAGACCGCCGCCAACCAGCGAAAGCAGAAGGGCTTCGGTAAGGAACTGACGAATCAACCGGCCGCGTGCCGCGCCGAGGGCGCTGCGAATGGCAAGCTCGTGCTCCCTCATCGACGCTTGTGCCAGCGATAAATTCGCCACGTTCGCGCATGCCACTAGCAGCAGAAATGCCACCGCGCCGAAAAGGACCAGCAGCGCCGAGCGAGCCTTGCCCGTGATCGAGTCCTGCAGCGGGAGGACAATTCCATCTCTAAGGAGATAATCGCCTTGCTCGCTTGAGGTATCGTGAATACGCCGGGCTATCGCGCTAATATCTTGATTTGCTAGCTCTACGGTCACGCCGTCGCGGAGACGCCCGACTGCATAGTAATTGTGCGACGTCCTGCTGGGGTTTTCCCCGTCCAAATCGGCTGGCAGCCACAGATCGACATCTGTGGGGAAACGAAATCCGGCCGGGAGCACGCCGATAACGGAGAAGACCGCGCCATCAATCTTCAAGTGCGACTGCGAGAGGTCCTGCGAAGATCCGAGATACTGCTTCCAGTATCCATAGCTGACAAGAGTGGTGCGGGCCGCCCCTTTCTTCGCGTCGCCGGCACTGAAATCCCTCCCGAGGATTGGCTGAATGCCGAAGACCTTGAGAAAGTCGGGCGAGACGGATGCCACTGTCGTGCGCGAGGGCTGCGAAGTCCCCGAAACTGAGAGTACATAGTAGTTATACTTCGCAATCGCCTGGAAGCTGCGGTTTTGATCGCGAAAGTCGTCGAAGTTCGGGTCCGCAAGATGGGACCACCCGCCCTTCGAGTTGACTTCGAAGACCGCCATGATCCGGCTCGAATCGGTGTACGGCAGCGGGCGCAGCAACACGCCATATACAACGCTGAAGATTGCCGTGGTCGCGCCGATACCAAGGGCGAGGGTAAGGAGGACGACGACGGTAAAGCCGGGATTTTTTCGCAGCATGCGAAAGGAGAAGCGCAAATCCTGAAAGAACGTTTCAAGAAGGGGAAGACCACGCCGGTCGCGATAAATTTCCTTGGTTTGCTCGATGCCGCCGAGTTTCATGAGTGCCTCCCGTTTTGCTTCTGCGGCTGACATGCCAGCGCGCAGGTTGTCCTCGATATGCATTTGGAGATGGCTTTCCATCTCGACGGCGAGATCGCGCTCGCTGCGCTTTCTCCGGAAAAATCCCATAAGTCGCACAAACCAAGCACGCAATTGCCTCATAATTATCCCCCGCGATACAGACCGCTCTGAGGACCGGCCAGTACAATAATTATTCGTAACGCAGCGCCACCATGGGATCGACGCGCATGGCTCGACGCGCCGGCACGTAGCAGGCTGCCAACGCGACAACGAGAAGAAGTGCGGAGACGGCCACAAATGTCACTGGATCTGTGGCGTGCACACCGAACAGCAATCCAGCCAGCGCGCGCGACAATGCCAGTGCCACGACGAAGCCCGTGGCCACGCCGAGAAGAGCAAGACCCGCGCCTTCGCGCAGAATCGTCCGCAAGATGTTCATTCTGTGCGCTCCCAGAGCCACGCGGATTCCGATTTCATGGGTGCGCTGGCTGACCGAATAAGCCATGACCCCGTAAATGCCGATCATCGCCAAGACCAGCGCGATGGTCGCAAAGACACCAAACAGAACGGCGCGGAAGCGTGAGCCTGCCACCGACTCGTGGAGCAATTGATTCATCGTACGCACGTGGGCTAAGGCAAGTTGGTTGTCCAGCGACAAGGCCGCGGATCGAAGAGCGGAAACAACCTTTTCGGAATCGGACGCACTGCGGACGACGACGTACATTTCTTGGGTAAACCACGGGCACCAGCCGGAATCGAAATAGGGAACATACATCGTCGGTTGATCTTTTTCGCCAAGACCTTCATATTTCACATTGCCGACAACGCCGACAATCGTGTACCAGTCCCCTTTGGGGTTGTACTCACCGGTTTGGACTCTTGTGCCTACCGGGTCTTGATCCTGGAAATATCGCCGAGCCATATTTTCATTGATGACAAGAACGTGGGTTGCAGGGGAACGATCCTGGTCCGAAAAGAGGCGGCCACGAAAGAGAGGAATGCCAAGAGTTGCGAAATACTCCGTGCCGACAGGAATTTCGCCTACGGCCGGAGCAGGCTGGCCGGGCGTGTCAGGCTTGCCTTCGATGTGAAAAGGGTTCGTGAGCTCGAGGAGGTTGGGAGGCAGGCTCATGGCCATGCTTGCCCCTTCAACTCCGGGAGTATTCTTAACGCGCTCAAGGAGTTGCTCGTAAAACGCAGTAACCCGCGGCGCATTCGCGTAGCGCTCTCGCGGCAGAGTGAGCAGCGCGGTCACGAGGTGAGTGGAGTTGAAGCCCGGATTCACGGCTTCCAACTGCGACAAAGTTCGAATCAGCAGGCCAGCTCCGGTCAAGACGACAAGTGCCAGGGCGAATTCGGCCACGACCAGTGCACCGTGCAAGCGGCGGGCGCTTCGTCCTGAAGTTGCTAGGCGACCTCCTTCCTTGAGCGACTCGCCGACGGGCGAACCCGCGGAACGCAACGCGGGGACCAATCCGAATACAATTCCCGTTACGATCGCGATCAACGCGGTGAATGCGAGGACGCGGCCATCAACAGTGATCTCCTGCACTCGGGGGAGCACGTCCGGGCTGAGGGCAAGCATGGTGCGGACGCCTCCATAGGCAACGGCAAGACCGAGCACGCCCCCTAAAGCGGCCAGAATAAGGCTCTCCGTCAGAAGCTGGCATATCAATCTGCGACGGCCAGCGCCGAGCGCCGAACGGATGGCGAATTCGCGGACGCGCGAACCGGAACGTGATAAATGCAAATTGGCGACATTAACGACAGCGATTAACAGAACAAATCCCACGGCACCCAAGAGAATCAGCAAGGCCTCGCTTGAATCACCGACCATGAGCTCCTTCGTAGGCACGACGATGGTGCTCGTGTCGTCCGAAAGAGGGAACTGTTCGTGAACCTGCTTTGCGATGAGAGAGGCGTCTGCGGCGGCCTGTGTTTCAGAAATGCCTGGCTTGAGGCGGCCAATGGTCAGCAACCAGTACGGCGGGCGCTGACTGGCCGGTTGTAACTGTAGGATGGGCCACAATTCATTATGCGGACCAAAGTGAAAACTCAATGGTAGAACGCCGATTACTGTGTAGCTTTTTCCGTCGAGCTTGATATTGCCGCCGATGGCCGCCGGATCGGCGTGAAGGAACTGTTCCCAGAAACGATGACTCACGATAACGGAAAGGTTTCCACCGGGCTTACCCTCCGCGGGAAGAAACGTGCGGCCCAGAGCGAGCTGGATACCAAGAACGGAAAAGAAGTCTGATGTGACGGACGTCCCTGGAATCATCTGAGGACTGCCAAGGCCCGTAAGCGTGAATCCAATGGTAGATGGAGAAAAGGCGGCGACGTGCTCGAATACGTTTTGGCGGTCGTTGAGAGCTAGGAAATCGGCTGCGCCCATCACGCCACGATCCAATCCACGGCCGTGAAGAAAGAGCGACACCAGGCGATCGGGCTGCCAATAGGGGAGGGGCTTCAGCAAAACGCCGTTCACAACGGAGAAAATAGCCGTGTTTGCGCCGATGCCGAGAGCAAGAGTGAGTACGGAGACAGCAGTGAAGCCCGGACTCTTACATAACACGCGGCAGGCGTAGCGTAAGTCCTGAAACAATGTTTCAAGCAGGGGGAGCCCCCTGCGCTCGCGAACCATCTCTTTCGTTTGCTCAACGCCGCCGAGCTTCATGAGTGCCTCCCGCCGCGCTTCCTCCGCGCGCATGCCGGCGCGCAGGTTGTCCTCGATGTGCATCTGGAGATGGCTTTCCATCTCGTCGGCGAATTCGCGCTCTCGGCGTTCCTTGCGGAACAATCCGGCGAAGCGCACCAGCCATCCACGGAGCCATTTCATAACGCCCCCTGCCACCGGCGGTTTGAATCTCTGAACAATCGCTCCAGTTCTGAAAGCTATTCGTAACGCAACACCGCTATTGGATCGACCCGTGTCGCGCGCCGTGCCGGAAAGTAGCCGGCAATAAGCACGGCGGCGAACAAAATGATTGGGACTCCTGCAAAAACTGCGAGGTCACCCGGGCTCGTGCCGTAGATTAAACCGGCGAGGAGGCGGGCGCTGGCGATCGCGGCAGGCAAGCCAATGGCAAAGGCCACGGCGGAAATGAGCAAGCCGTGCCTTGAAGCGAGCCACAAGATGTCTTTTCGCTGCGCGCCCATGGCGATGCGCACGCCGAACTCGTTTGTTCGTTCGCCCACGGTGTAGGCCATCACTCCGTAAATGCCAACGACGGCAACCGCGAGGGTGATGAGCCCGAGGATGCCCATCATCGCTCCGGTATAGCCCAGACCCACCGTGGATTCATGGATGGCGACGTCCAGCGGCTTTATGTCGAAGGCAGGTAACTCCGAGTCGATGAGCGCGATTTGCGAGCGGGCGGCTTTTTCCAGCGAAGCGGGATCGCCGGCGGTGCGGATGCCAAGGAGGGACGCTGCTGGAGGCGCCTGCGTGAGGGGACGATAAATCGTTGGCTGCGGAACTTGGCTCGTCCAGTCATAGAGAACATCGACGGTAATACCAACCACGGTCAACCAAGGACCAGAATCGGCCGGCCCGCCAATGCGAATCTGCTTGCCCAGAGCGCTTTCCCCGGGCCAGTAGCGTTGCGCAAGTTTCTGGCTGACTAGGGCTACTGGTTGCGTACCTTCCCGGTCGTCAGACGTGAATTCACGGCCTGCCAGCAGCGCAACGTGCATCAAGCGCGGATATTCTGGGCTGATTGTCTGCATCTCAGCCCACGGTGAATGCCGTAGGTCGGGGGCAGCACGGCCGAGGACCTGAAAATAGCCCCAATTCGTGCCGTTGTTGCTCAGGGGATAGCAACTAAATGCTGCTGCGGATTGTGCAGCAGGCAGAGAGCTGAGAGCCGCGAGCGCTTTGCGATAAAAGGCGAGGCGCTCCGCAGGCTGCGGATACTTTGATACCGGCAGATTCACGCCAAGCGTCAAGACGTGTTCGGGCGAGTACGCTTCCGCCGAGCCAGTCATCTGGCGGGAACCCTTGATCAGCAGTGCCGCGCCCACCACGAGCACGAGCGCAATAGCGACTTGTGCGGTGACGAAAGCGCTGCGCAAGCGGCGCGTTTCCCGGCCAGTCGTTGCGCCGCGGCCGCCTTCCCTCAAACCCTCGGTAGCGTTTTGCTTTGAGCTTGCAACCGCGGGCAAAACTCCGGCCAGGATTCCGGAAATCAGCGCGACTGCCATGGTGAAGAGCAGCGCTCCGGAATCCAGTCGAATCTTGTCGAAGCCGGCCCACAAGCGCACGACATACGGCGGCATTCTTGACACACACAGCCACAGGCATAATTTCGCGAACAGGAGCCCCGCCACCGCGCCGAGAAAGGCGAGCAGGACGCTTTCCGTCAGCATCTGGCGCACGATTCTGGCGTGGCCGGCGCCCAGTGCTTCGCGAATCGCAAGCTCCGAGCGACGTGAGGATGCGCGGGTGAACTGAAGGTTGGCAACATTGGCGCAAGCCACAAGCAAGACGATGCCGACGGCGGCGAGCATCAGAATCGTGTAGGCGCGAGTAATGCTGCCCTCGACGTATTCCACGAGAGGCATCACTTGAAACTGGCGCTCCTTGTTCGTGTTTGGGTAGGCCTCAGCAAGTTGACGTCCGAGCAGAGTCATCTCCGCCTGTGCCGCGGTAAGGCTGGCACCGTCCTTTAGCCGCGCGACCACATGCAGGGAATTGACACTGCGATCCGCTTTTTCTTTCGGAGACAATGCCAGGGGGATCCACAGATCGGTGGGCACGGGAAATTCCGCGTTGCGGTCCATGACACCGATCATCGTGTAGGGTTTGCCGTCGATGTTGACAGTCTTTCCCAATGCGGCGGTGTTCGCTCCGAACCGGCGTTGCCAGAGTCTGTGACTTAAGATGAGTATTTGGTCGTGGCCCGGTTCGTCCTCGCCGCGGAGGAACTCGCGGCCATGTACGGGAGCGACTCCCAAAACTGCGAAGAAATCAGCGGTAACTGCTGCGCCGTAAACACGCTCTGGCTCATCGGAGCCGGTCACATTCATATCGCTTGTACGATACGCGGCAATCTGTTCGAAGGACTGGCCTTGGGTTTTCCCATCGAAGTAGTCGGCCGCAGCCACCGGGCTCTTTTGCCCTGTCGTGACGGCCACCAGACGATGAAGATTGGGCAAAGCAAGCGGTCGCACCAAAAAGGCTTCGGCGAGACTGAAAACGGCGGTGTTCGCGCCGATTCCCAGCGCCAGAGTAAGCAGCGCGGTCATTGTGAAGCCGGGGTTTTTGCGGAGCATGCGCGCGCCGTAGTGCACGTCCTGCCACAAAGTTTCCAGGAGAGGCAATCCGCGGCGTTCGCGATAAAGCTCTTTGGCCTGTTCAACGCCACCGAGCTTGATCAGTGCTTGTCGGCGTGCTTCTGGGGCGCTCATGCCGGTGCGCAGATTGTCTTCGATGTGCATTTGGAGATGGCTCTCCATCTCCGCGGCGAGTTCGCGCTCGCGCCGGTCTTTGCGGGAGAGACCAGCCAGCCGGAGGAGCAGTGCGCGCAGCCGCCTCATGCGGATTCCTTTCCAGTGGCCAGGAAGCGCGCCAGAATTTCCGTGGTCTGCTCCCACTCGCGGGCTTCTTTATCCAGTTGCTTGCGGCCAGCGCGCGTCAGTTTGTAATACTTGGCTTTGCGGTTGTTGTCCGAGGTGCCCCACTCCGAGGAAATGTAGCCCTCCTGCTCCAGCTTCAGCAGGGCGGGATAAAGCGTTCCGTAGTTCACGGCCAGGAGATCGCCGCTGGTCTGCTCGATGCGGCGCGCAATTCCGTAGCCGTGCAATGGCCCGAGCGCTTGCAGCGTTTTCAGGACCATTAAAGCCAGTGTTCCTTGCCAGACGTCGGTTTTGTCGCCCATCGTCTTCCCCCAAGAGCTCCTATGGGATGCCCATATCGTATATGCCACCGTCCCTATGGGAATGCAATAGAAGAAACGAAGGCCCTGGCAATTTGTTTCCGGATTTTCCACTTTTTTTTGAGGCTTGGTCTTCTTGACTCTGCCGAAACTTCCCACTAGCCTCATGCGTCTACCTTTACGGTTGCCGGGGGCGGTTGTCCTTTCAACGTTCTCGCGAGGAGTCTTGCATGCATTCCAACGTGGTTCTCAGGTGTGTGTCAGCAGTCTGCTTCGCAGCTCTTTTTGCAGTCCTTTGTATGGCGCCGCCTCTTCTGGCACAAGGCGGCGAGCCGCAATACTTCGCCATTCGCGGGGCCAAAGTTGTTCCCGTGTCCGGGCCGCCCCTGGAGAACGCTGCCATTGTCATCTCTCGCGGCCTGATTGCGGGCGTTGGGAAAGACATTGCCATTCCGCCTGAGGCATGGGTCATCGACGGAAAAGGCCTGATTGTTTATCCCGGGCTCATCGATTCATTTACCGATGTAGGAATTCCCACGGCTGCTCCCGCTGGCGGCGAAGGCGGTCCCCGCGGCTCACAAGAGAGGGCGCGCGGTCCCGAGGACCGGCCCTACTCGACGCCATGGCGAAGCGGGGCGGACGAAGTCAGCCTGAGCGATAAACGCATCGAAACCTGGCGCAGCGCGGGATTTGCCACGGTTGTTTCCTCGCCGAAGGGAGGAATCTTCCCAGGGCAGGCGGCCGTGTTGGATTTGGCGGGCGAAGGCGCGGGGGATCTAGTGGTGAAATCGCCGGTAGCGATTCCCGTGACATTTCAGACTTCGGGAGGATTCGGCGGCGGGTTTCCCAGCTCGATCATGGGCACGCTGGCCTACATTCACCAGGTCTGGCTGGACACGGAATGGAGCAGCAAGGCGCAGGTTATTTACGAGAAGAATCCGCGCAGCGCGGCACGGCCTCGATATGACCGCACCGAAGCCGCGCTCGCCGAGGCGCTGGAGGATCACGCGCTGGTCTTGATTCCGGCGAACAATGCCGTCCAACTTCGGCGCGCGCTTGAACTGGTCGATCGTTGGCATGTCAACGGCGTCATTTATGGCGGACAGATGGCATACGAAGTCGCTCCGGAAATTGCCGCGAAAAAATTTGCCGTGCTTGTGAATCTGAAGTGGCCGGAAGCCGAGAAGGATGCTGATCCCGAAGACAAGCCGCCGCTGCGAACTCTGCGGTTCCGCGATCGCGCGCCGTCTTCACCGGCGGCGCTGGCCAAAGCCGGCGTCAAGTTTGCGTTTTATTCCGGCGGAATCACTCCGCCTAAAGACATTCTCAAGGCCGCGAAGAAGTCGATTGACGCGGGGCTTGCGCCGGACGCCGCTCTTCGCGCGCTAACGCTGTCGGCGGCGGAGATCTTTGGCGTCGCGGACCGCCTGGGTTCCATCGAAAACGGGAAAATCGCGAATCTTATCGTCGCCGACGGCGAACTCTTCGAGGAAAAAACAAAGATCAAAATGGTTTTTGTCGATGGCCGCAAATTTGAAGTTCGCGAGCCGGAGAAGCCGAAGGATCCGCCGAAAGGCGACATCAGCGGTAAATGGAAACTTTCCTATACCACGCCCGATAGTGGTCCCGACGAATCCACCGCGGACCTGACGATGGATAAGGACGGATCGATCTCCGGCACCATTACCAGCAAGCGTGGCACTGCTTCAATTATCA
>Ga0137397_10001064_pt1 | contig 19131 bp, 15 predicted proteins | sample czorhiz116metaG_FD_106658 | JGI IMG/M metagenome (GOLD analysis project Ga0137397, IMG submission 106658) | Vadose zone soil microbial communities from Angelo Coast Range Reserve, California, USA - czorhiz1.16 metaG | ecosystem: Environmental > Terrestrial > Soil > Vadose zone | place: USA... | reverse complement strand
CTAGAACGGCAACTGCAAATGGCCGGCAAGATGGAGGCGATCGGTCGGCTCTCTGGCGGTGTGGCGCACGACTTCAACAATTTGCTAGGAGTCATTATTGGATACAGCCAATTATTCAAACGGAAATTAGACCCGCAGAGTCCGTTACTTGAGCATGCGCAAGAAATTGAGAAAGCTGGCCAGCGCGCCGCGGCGCTAACCCGGCAGTTGCTTGCGTTCAGCCGCCAGCAGGTACTTACGCCGGCGATATTGAACTTAAACGACCTCGTCGCTGATATGGAGAAAATGCTCCCGAGACTCATCGGGGAAGACATTGCAGTAAGAACGTGGCTGGCTCCTGACCTTGGAAGTGTTAAGGCAGATCGTGGCCAAATCGAACAGGTAATTATGAATCTAGCAGTCAACGCGCGCGACGCCATGCCAGAAGGCGGGAGGCTGAGCATAGTAACGTCGAATCAGAATCTCGATCAGATTTATGCACGACATCATCCCGGAGCCCGACCTGGTCAATACGTTATGTTGAGGGTATCGGATTCCGGCATAGGAATCGATGCGGACACGTTGGCGCACATTTTTGAGCCGTTCTTCACCACGAAGGAGGTGGGCAAAGGAACGGGTTTGGGTTTGGCGACTGTTTATGGCGTTGTGAAACAGAGCGACGGATATATCTGGGTTGACAGCGAAGCAGGCAAAGGCACGTCATTCGAGATTTTTTTGCCGAAAGTGGACGAGGAAAAATCGGGAGAGCTGACCGTTGTAAGACAGCAAGGCGAAGTCGCCGGAGGGTCGGAAACAATTCTATTGGTAGAGGATTCTGAGGCGCTCAGAGAGTTAACGCAATCGCTCCTCGACTCGCATGGCTTCCGGGTGCTGGTGGCGGAGAACGGCGAGGATGCCATGCAGGTTGCCGAGCGGCATTCCGGGAAAATCGATCTTTTGCTAACGGACGTAGTGATGCCCGGAATTAACGGAAGAGTTCTCGCGGGGAGGTTGCTAGCGAGTCGGCGCGGCTTGAAGGTGTTATTCATCTCCGGGTATACCGACAATTTCATTGCCGTTCACGGCGTGCTGGAACGCGGCATGGCGCTTCTGAACAAGCCTTATACCGAGGATGAGCTCATCGAGAGAGTGCGAGAAGTGCTTGATCGGGGTAACTCCGAACTTGTCGAGAACAGTCTTTCGGTTTTGAATGAACAACGGCCAGGCGGAGATCGGTAAGCCGGAGGGGGCATAGGGATGAACAAAGTGCTGGTTGTGGACGACGACGATGCTATCCGGCGCCTCATCCGGTTAAACCTGTCTGACGTTTACGAAGTACTGGATACCGCGGAACCGGAACACGCACTGGCATTGGCTCTCGAACATAAACCGGACGCTATTTTGCTGGACCTCAGGATGCCGAGATATTCGGGATTTCAGCTATGCCAGACCTTCGCCACCTTCAGCTCAACCCAGTTGATACCCCTTGTGGTCGTCAGCGGCGAAGCAGGATCGAGAACCAAGGAACTTTGCCGCGACTTGGGAGCGGCGGCTTATTTCGAGAAGCCGATTGATTTCGATTCGTTGCGCGCGAGGCTCGCGGAATTATTGCAGGGGCACCGAAAGGAACGCAGATCGGAAGTGCGGGTTCAACTGAGGATAGCGGTTCGGCTGACCGGCGTCGGCCGAGCCGGAGGGCGCTTCGACGTAATTACGAGGACGGAAAATGTAGGCCGCGGAAGTTTTCTGTGCGCGTGCGGCGTGGAAATGAATGATGGTTCCTTCACAGACGTATCCCTGCGTCTGGGGGATGGTCAGTACGACTACATCGGTAAAGCAGAAATTATTCGTTCGGAATACAATGAGACACATTACCCGCGCTACGGATGCCGATTCAAGGAAAAGCCTGAGCATTGGGTCTTGCAGTAGGAGCCGAGAGACGGTATTCCCGATGCGCGGCATTGAACGGCTGCGGAAATCGCTTCAGGACAGCAAGGGAGACGCAACTTCGACACGATTGCGCCCGGATCTCTTTGCTTGATACAGAGCTGCATCCGCCTGGCTGACCAAGGTAGCGAAACTTGGCTGGGGCTGCTTTGCTTCGAACCCCGCGATTCCGAAACTACATGTGGCCATCATGTAGCGGCCGTTGAAGGTGAACTGAGCCGCTTCGAATTCCAGACGAATGCGTTCCGCAACTCTTTCGACGCCATCTCGGGTAGCATGAGTCATGACGACCAGAAATTCTTCGCCGCCAAGCCGTCCGCTCAAATCGCTGCGTCGCGTATGTGTCTTCAAAATGTCGGAGAATTTTTTCAGAACTTCATCGCCAGCATTGTGCCCAAAGGTGTCGTTGATGTGTTTAAAACGGTCCAAATCGGCAACGATCACCCAAACCGGAAAGCCGTTCCTGGCGGCACTGCTCAATTCACGGGTGGCCCACTCCTCGATTGCCCGACGATTCGGCAATCCGGTCATGGCATCGGTTAGCGCAAGCTTTTCGAGGGTTTTGTTTTTGGCCTGAATCTGGCGATGAAGTTCCACGGTGCGAAAACCGACAGCTACGCGTGCGAGGAGTTCATCTTGGTTGAACGGTTTGGTGACATAGTCGTCGGCGCCGGCTTGAAGGCCTTCGACGACACTCGCTTTGTCCTTCTTGCCGGTCAGCATAATGATATGTGTATAAGAATCGAAGGAAATCGATCGCAGGCGACGGCAGATTTCCAAGCCATTCAGATCGGGCATCATCCAGTCCATGATGACCAGAGACGGCCTATGTCGTACATACAGGTCGACGGCCTCTCGCCCTGTTGCGGCAAAGATCAATGAGTAGGGCTGCCCGAACAGTGCCTGTTCGATGAGCTTGCGCGAGAACGGAGAATCTTCGGCCACCAACACCTTTAGTCCCGATCCGTCTACGTTGGGAGATTTTCCCTGGAGAACGGAGGGTTCTCCGCCGCCGCAATCAGCTAGGTAAGGAATCGCGAATGTCGGAATTCTTGGTATCACTGCGGTTGCCATAATCTCAATCTCTCCTCAGATCGTTTGCGTCTTCAAGAGAGTAATAGCAATCGCCGCGCCAATCTGCAGCTCTAATTATCTCCTTTATTTACAGTGTTATACAGGCATTGCGCTCAAGTCGGCGCATCCCCTGGCTTGATGAGAGTGCATCGAAACCAGCCACGGTGTTTGGAATCGAGGCAGGGTCTTCCCGTACGACAGGCAGATATGCGAATGTCCCCGAAGTTCATTGAGTTGATTGAGAGTAGGAATGCGCAAAGAGGCGACGGTCAAGCGTTTCGCTAAGGGTCAGCGTTTCACCGCCTGATGCCTCGGAGATTCGATCTGACAGGCGCAGGCAGCACCCGAGGCACTGGCTGGGTCTGGCTAACATCGTTGGCTTCTGAGCCCAAGCGAGTCTATCCCCCCTGTTATTTTGCAGCTAATTGACGCAAACTCAAAGTCCACCATGCTATGATTCGCGAGAAATTCGGGAGAGCCTATGACGTCACTTCGTATCGTTTGTACATTATTCTTCACTCTGTTGACCATTACTTCAGCTAGTGCTCAACAAGCGGCACAACCTCCAGCGGTCATCTCCTCGAATCCCGCCACAATGCAGTCAGCGGCAGCCGCAAAAATTGGCAACGCGCGCGTCGTTGAAATGACAAAGCTCGGTTTGGATGATGAGATTATCATCGCGAGAATCAAGCACGGGGCATGTGAGTTTCAATTGGCAGACGCCGATCTACTCCAATTAAAGAATTCGGGGGTCTCCTCAAAAGTGGTCACAGCTATGCTGGAATCCGTTCCCGTTACTGCTCCAAACCCCACTGCGCCAGAACCGAGTGACGGTAAGACTCGGGTCTTCGTTACCGACAGCCAGTCATGGGAGACGCGCGGAAGTTCAGCCGCCGGAGGGAACAGCAATGGTTGGGGTGCGAGCAGCTCATTTTCCGGAGGGGCTCGTCCGCAGACGGCTGAAATCATCAAAACGCTGAATCAACGGTGCCCCGAATTGACGGTAACTAACAATCTCGGTAAAGCAGATTTTGTGATCGTCATGGATCACGAAGGCGGGAAGGGTCTTCTTCGGCATCGCAACAAAATAGCCGTTTTTAACCAAAAGGGAGACGACATTTTTAGCGACTCGACGCGAGAACTTGGCAACGCAGTGAAAGATGCTTGCGCCGCGATCACGCAGTCAAAGAAGTAAGAAATCCTAAAGGAGCGGCTATGACAAAGCGAAAGATTGCGGTTATTTCCGTACTGCTGACGCTTGCATTGGCTTTAGGAGGAGCGAGAAGTCTGTCCGGCGCTACTTGCACTGGGTCGGACCCATGCAATGCTTGCAAAAATTGTAAATACTGCAAGCACTGTGCGAAAGAAGGCGGTAAATGTGGTGTCTGTAAGAGCAAGACTTCTGAAAACTGAATGCACGGTCGCACGGCAAGTCAGTTAAGTTTCCGCAGTCAAGCCAGCAACGCGCTGCCGTACAGTCCGGTCATATGTTTCGCGCGGCCATATCCTGGAGCAGTCTCGAAGGGACAGATCGAGAATAAATCGCAAAATTCAATCAGTGAGTTCGCACGTCTCAATGCGAGCTAAGGTCGCCGTCGGGCAGGTCACTATCCGCCAGGATGCGATAGAGCTTCGCGCGGCTAATGCCAAGCAGTTCCGCAGCACGCATCTTGTTTCCGCCGAGGCTCTCAAGAACTCTCACAGTGTGTGACTTCTCGACTTCAAGCAACGTGGCAACGGCTGTTTCGCTGTCGGTCTCTGAGGGTTCTCTGCTGCGCAGGTACTCGGGGAGATCGCCGATGTCGACCGTCTCAGAATCCGTCATCATGCAAGCGTTTCCCAGGACATTTTCAAGCTCTCGAACATTCCCAGGCCATGCATGTCGGGAAAGTACTGCTTGCGCGCGCCGAGTTATTCCGCGGATGTTTTTATTGTACTGCTCAGCGAAACGTTTAATGAAGTGCTGTTGAAGCAAATGGAGGTCCTCTTTTCTCTCGGCGAGGCTCGGAAGCTTGATATGTACCATGGAGAGCCGGTAGAAGAGATCCTCCCTGAAGCGCAGCTCCTTAATCATTGAGCGGAGGTCTCGGTGAGTCGCGGCAACGACTCTGATATCAACATGGCGGACGGCGGGAGATCCAACGCGTTGTATTTCCTGGTTTTGCAGCACGCGGAGAAGTTTGGCTTGGGCAGCAGGAGAGAGTTCGCCGACTTCGTCCAGCAGAACGGTCCCACCGTGGGCCGCTTCAAAGACTCCGACGCGATCCTGAACGGCGCCGGTGAAGGCGCCTTTGATATGACCGAAGAGCTCACTCTCTGCTAGGGTCTCGACCAATGCAGAACAATTGCAGGCGACAAAAGGGCCGGATGCAACGGGACTTAAGTCATGAAGGGCTCTTGCGGCGAGCTCTTTTCCAGTTCCCGTTTCGCCGGTAATTAACACAGTTCTGAAGTGCTGCGCGACGCGCCGGATGCGGCGGACCGTTTCCAGCATCGGGGCGCTGCGTCCAACCATGGACGCAAATTGATACTTGTCGAGAAGTGCGTTCTCGAGTTCGAGACACTGCTGGCGGTTGCGGAATTCCGAGAGCAGCGACTCTATGCGGTCTTGCAGTTTTTCTGCTTGCACTGGCTTTGTCAGGTAGTCACAGGCACCCTTCTGAATTGCTTCGACGGCCGATTCGGAGCTGTAGTGCCCGGTGAGCAAGATCACTTCCGTTGCTGGATCGAAATCGATAATCTTTTCTAGAATCTCCATTCCGCCCATGCCAGGCATGATCAGGTCCACGATAACCAGTTGGGGATGCTGCATTCGGACTAGGTCAAGACCGGCCCGCGAGTCAGCGCTGGTGAAAACGACAACGTTGTCCTGGGAAATTAGAGTTGCGACGAATTTGAGATGTTGCTCGTCGTCGTCGATTACCACCACTCGAAGCGCAGTATCCGGCACGCGAGTGTTCTCAACAGAAGTTGGATGCATGAGACGGTCCGCTATATAACAAACTTGCTCCGTATTCAAAAGCGCCAGCTTGTGGAGCGAAATATTATGAAGAGTCCGCAGCGACACCAGGCTACGACGTGCCAGCTACCGATGGTTCCAAGCACCGCGCAAACCGTTGTCAAAGCTTGCCGGGAATAGCCGAAATTCGCACACTGAGCGTCACTTTGCTTCCAATCGGAAGCAAAAGTCATTTCTTCTTGGTGACATCGTTACCGTCGGCGAAAGTCTAAGACAATACAAAATAGGTGTCCGCAGGGGACGGTGAAAATCCGAGCGAAATTACTTTTGGCGCTGGCGGCGGTTTCGCTCATTCCACCTATCGCGGCATACGTCTCACTCATCAATAATCCCCGGATTTCCCTCGCGCTCCGCATGAATGAATACGAAGCGCAGCAGGGAAACACCGCTGAACAGCTTCAATCCGACCTCCGCGCGATTGAATCGTCCGTGGAAGAATCTCTCAGCGAGACCTATCGAATCCAGATCGATCCCAAGCAAAGAAAAGACGCCGATCGTCAGCGTAGATTCGCGAATTCCGCAGTCCAGTCGGGAGTCGCGGCTTTTGGAAGGGATTTGGATACGCTCGGGCAGTCCACGGAACGACAAGCGCGAGAAACTTCCGCGGCGGGACAACCACCGGATGCCATTGACTTGCACCAAACGGAACTGTTGAAAAATCTCAATGAGTCACTTCCAGACCTCAAGTCAAACGCAGAACAATTCCGCAAGTTGTCAGATAGCTTTTCCCCGGCGGAAGGAGAATTTGTCCAAGAGATTTTCGAGCCAAAGGAGAGAGAAAGACTGGGCAAAATCGTCCAGGAATTAGCCAGCGAAACCAATCGGAGAGCCGAAGGAGATCGACGTAACATCGAGCTGGCGTTGCAACGTGCTTACAAGGATTCGCTGCTGGTAGTTCTTCTCGGGGTAGCGGTGAGCGCCATCCTAGCAGCGCTCATTTCTCGTGCGGTCATCGGCCCGATCCAAAAGCTTCGCGATGCGGCACAGCAACTGGGCCAAGGCAAGATGGATACGCGAATTGTCCTGAATTCGAATGATGAACTTGGGGAACTTGCCGGTTCCTTCAATCTAATGGCTGATGACCTTACCAAACTGATGGAGGAGCGCGGTCAGGCGCAAGACGAAATATCAAGAGCGCACGAAGAACTCAAGAACTCCATGGGAGACCTGGAGTCCCGGAACCGGGAGGCTGGAACCCTCAGCGAAATGGCCGACCTGTTGCAATCGTGTTTCACGCTAGAGGAAGCCTCGGGCGTAATAGCTTCTTCTGCGCAGAAGTTGTTTCACGGATTCTCGGGTACCTTGTTGGTCTTCAGCGCTTCGCGAAATGTCCTAGAGGCAGCCATGACTTGGGGACTGAATTCCCATGCGGAGCGGGTCTTTAGCCCGAATGACTGCTGGGCTTTGCGGAGGGGGCGTTTACATCATTCTGGCAGCGGCGACGACGCAGTACGTTGCGCTCATTTTGGCGGATCTCGTCTGCCCAGTCTCTGCACACCTCTGATGGCCCACGGAGAAACACTCGGCATTCTCTGCCTCGTGACGGAACCGAACGGATCTGTGGGCGTAGAGACCACGATTTCAGAATTCAACGTAAAACTCGCTGTATCCGTCGGGGAACAAGCCGCTCTTTCTTTTGCCAACCTTAAGCTCCGCGAGAAGCTGCGTTATCAGTCCGTCCGCGATCCTCTCACCGGCCTGTTCAATCGACGTTACTTGGATGAATCTCTCGAGCGTGAATTGCCCAACGCAGTCCGTAAGAACCGAAGTCTCGGCATTATTATGCTCGATGTGGACCGGTTCAAGAGGTTCAACGACATGTTTGGCCATGACGCGGGGGATACGGTGCTGAAGGAACTGGGAGACTACCTGGCAAGATTTATTCGACGTGGCGACTTGGCGTGTCGCTATGGGGGAGAAGAATTCACGTTGATTCTCCCGGAGTGTTCCCTGGAAGACACGCGCCGCCGGGCGGAAGAATTGCGCACTTCGTTTCAACAACTTTCCATAAAACACAGGGATATTGTCTTGGGTAAAGTGACTCTTTCTTTGGGGGTCGCCGTGTTACCGAATCACGGAACGACCGCCGTGGAACTCCTGGCGGCAGCAGATGGTGCTCTTCTCAGAGCAAAGGAAGAGGGGCGTGACCGGGTTCTGATCGCCGAGGTTTCTCCCAATCGTTCTATATAGGTTACTTGGATACGCAGCGATCGTGGCCGGTGGCCGGGCAGTCCGGAAGTTCGCCAGTCGCGTTAGTACTGCTAAACGCGCATCTCGTCAGTGCTTGATTTCCTGACGAGATGCCGACATCCCAGTACTAATGTTTGGCGGCGGCACGTCATTTGAATAGTAGACTCCCCCGAGTCCTCCAATTAAGTAAGTCCCGGGGCAAACTTCGCTCCAGGTGCAAAGTGAAAACTGATCGTTGGTTCTACAGCGCCGTGGGCGCTAGCTTTATCGTGATAATGCTCGTTGGTTTCCGCTGGTTCGTTACGAGCGGCACTGCGGATGGCGGCAGGGTAATCGACCGAGTCATGTTCCGCCTCGACCTTGTCCACGGCCTCGCCATTGCGGCGTGGTACGTGCTGTTCTTCACTATGGGCGATGCCAGCATTTCCATCGAGTCTGGAATCTTGAGCGTTTGCCTGTAGAGCGCATCTGTAGGACCATACAACCGAAACGAAGGCATCCATGACTACGACGGAATCGGCTAATCGAATCGCGGGCTGGACTGCAATTACTAGCGGAGTAATCGGCATAGTTGCATTCGGGTTTCTGATTGCAGCTGTAGGAGGGAGAGCCTCGGGCGGGGATGCGCATCAGTGGGAAATTCGCATCAGGACTCATGACGCGGGACTCATTCTCCAGTGCCTCTTCATGATTCCAGTCGCTTTTGCATTTCACCGTTTTAGTCTCGGAAGTATAAGCCGAATGAACGCGACTGTAGGTGTCACCGCGCTCTCTGCAATTGTTCTCTGCGTGTTTCCGATATTCTTCAACGTCTTGTCAGATAGTTTGTACATGGTTCCGCAGGGCGTGCTTGGAATATGGCTTATCGTCTTAAATTTGAGGACGTCGAACGTACTGCCTCGTGGCGTCCGCTGGCTGGGTATGTTCGCCGGAGTTGGTCTGTTCTTGGTTTCACTTTTCCCTATCGCCTACGCCATCTTCGTTGACACTACTCCCTTATTTCACCCTGTCCCGTTCGACTCTGACCCGCCACAAGCACGTTCGGCAAACGCCATCGTCCATGTGGTGCTTCTCATCGGCACTTTCATGGGCGTTACAACGTATCCGATTTGGTCCATTCTCGTCGGTCTGAAACTGGTTCGGACGACCTAACGAACACGGAATCCGCAACCCGCCTGATTAACGCACTTACCGTACAAGTGAAAGCGGCCAAGATCATCCTAGTGTCCGGTAACCTGCGTGGTGAAGTGGCGAAACATGGCGACCTATTCTCAAGTATTCCGAGATGTTTGATTATTGAGCCGAGGGTAGCCGCTTGCGGGCATCTTTACGCTGTTGGTCCTTGGTGTCTTCTACATGACCAACACCAACTGGCTGGTTGTCGCGTCGGGATTGCCTCTATTGTTGGGGTTCTCGTGGAGTTTGTTGTACATCCGGAAGAGTCTGCACGCTTCCGCTAGAACGAAACGCATCTCTCTCGTCGTAATACCTCCGCTGCTAGGTATAGCTGCCAAGTTGATTTTTACTCTGAGAAACTGGCGCTAATCCTTCAAACCGCGCGCCCTCCCCACAGAGGGGTGGTCCCTTTTTCCGCTCCATATCCGCAATCCCACGGCCACGTTGACGGGTATGTTTACAGGCGGGGGAAAAGTGATACACCCTTTGAAGATTCCTGAAAAAGGGATTCGGTGCTTTCTATCCCTGCACCTTCAGAACGATTGATGGCCTCATTCGCAGCGATATTGTCTGAGACCTCAATGATGTGGCGAAAAGAAGTCGCAAGTTATGCGGAGTGGATTGCAAAAAGCTTATGGGCTGCAAAAGTTAGGAAACTGTGGGAAGGAGTTCCAGCCACACGATTAACTCAAAAGCGTAAAGCCGAAGCAACGGAAGCACTTTCGACAGGCAATCCGGAAGAGAAACTGACGCGCCCGACAATTTGTAAAGGCTGCGGACATATTACAAGATCAGAATTCAGCCCATGCAACAACTGCCGTAAGTCACTCTCAGATAGGGCTATTGCTCGTAAGCAGGACCAAAACGCAAATCATAAGTAACCGACTCGATTGTGACAGCATTAACATCAAGCAATTCTATTCGACCGTCATTCATTGGTGCGCCAAAAACTGTCAAATTCCTCGCTTCACGATTTGCAATATATTTGAACGCACTTGGATGCAAAATGCCTTCAAAACCACGTTTTTCGATGTGGCGTGACAATGACTGAGTCATGAAATAATCTCGCTCATGAGGGAAAAGTAATCCGTCTAGCAACGCCATTCGATCAACAAAGTCGGCGTGCTCTAACCCAATGTTATCTATATCGCAAAGATTTAAGACTCTCAAAGGCTGCTTCAAAACAAATTGGGCAACCGTAACTTCGTTCCGAACAATTTCACTGGGGCCCAATTTAAGCTCCAGCAGACAGGTATCAATATCAAAGGCAGCGTAGAAAACCCGATGTATTGAATCGTTAAATCGGCCAGGTCTAACCAGGTCTGCGGGTGGCGAGTCGTATTCAAAGGTCTTTAATGGCTTCTTTGCGAGCATTCTCGCTCGAAAAAGTCTTTTTCCTCTCTCAAGCACCATGGGTTTCAGTATAGAAATCGCTTCATCCCAAAGTTCTTCCAATGTTGTTTCTTGTCCAACACTAAGAGGCCAATCGTAATCATCTGGCTTAAGGCGAGCTTCTACTTTTTCTCTTAGAAGAGAATGCCCCAATCGCCAAAGGGGAGGTCCGTACCAGAAAAGCTCTCTTCCGGTATGTTCCTTTATGAGCAGATAGTCTGTCCAAGTATTGGGCTCAAATTGAGTCTCTGACAATTCAGCTCCACCTAAACCAATAGGAGAGGGGTAGTATGCTGAGACTCTACTCCCACCAATGAAGAAATTGTCCTGCAGCCTCAAAAGATTTTCTTCAGTAAGTTTTGCGCCAGCTGGTGCTCCGCATCTTGGGCATTCGGGGGCAGAAGCGCAGCCTATTTTCTCTGCCTCGACAGAAATACCCGCATTCTTGAAACACTTGCTACATAGGATGTACTGAGATGAACCAATCATTCTTGTTTCCTAGTCTGAAGTCGACTTCTTATCGAAACGAAGCTCTTTGAAATTTGCATCATTTCCAAGTAGTCGAATTACCTTCAGTTTCTGGCCTCTCTCGACATCTCTTACAGCTTCGCCAATAAGGTTCATGAGTTCTGTGACGGGAACCTGTGGCGCTCTCTCTTTGGTGAATTTTTCTAAATGATCAAGAAAAGTGTGCCCGTTTCGACGGTAAGCCATGCGAGCTGCGCAAATCATCATTGCGATGTTGTCTGGCGAGTTCAAACTGTTTAGCAAGGCTAACGACCATGCCTCGATGTCGTAAGGTGCGCACACAGCCGAAAACAGATAAGTAACAAATATGTCTTGCGTTGCATTCCTATTCGCAGGACTTCCTGCACGGTTATACCAAGCTAGTGCGCAAAGAGCATCTGCCTCTAAAGCTGAATCAAGTCGAGTCAATACTTCTGACTCGGAAAGACCCCTCATATCGGCGAGTTGGTTAGCGAGTTTTGGGTTTCTTTTCTGCTTCTCGATTCGGAGGTCATCTACTATATGGGATAGCATTACCTTTTTTAAGTCCCATTCCTCATTCAAATCCGTTTGTGCTTGTATAAAGGATCGAAAATACTCAAGGGCTTTCTTATACTCACCGCTCATCATCAGTGCATCCGCCAACAGTGCTAGGCATTGCCCATTTGCTCCCAAGTCGTGTGCTCGGCGATAGGAGGTGGCAGACCACCGATAACGACTCAAGCCAAAAAGAATCCCGCCAATTTCTTGCCAAAAATATGAACGTTGACGATAATTTGGATCTAGCCGAGCAGCGGCTCTGTATTGCTTGAAAGCCGCCCTCATATGTTCTCCGCCCTGTCCACGAAGATGATTGCCGAGATTGTAGTGAGCCGTGGCCACTGTTTGAGTGGCGCCTAAAAATTCTGACTTTTCAAGAAACATCTGCATAACTTCGGTCAAGTATTCGACCCCAGGAGATGTCAAGGATTCGTGCCTAAGCCTAGCTATGGCTAGCAGCGCTTGGGTTAATTGCGATCCTTTCCCGGAATCGATCAGCTGTTTCGCCAAGCGAAGGGCTTCATCAGCTCTACCAGTAGCCGCCATTGCTTGAAGCACTCTAGAGCAAACATCTGGATAGTTAAAAAGCGTGCTCCTCTCAAGATGTTTTGCGGCTATGTCAGCTGCATGACCATAAAAACCGGCCGCGGAAAAAACGCAAGCCACCATCGACAACACATCGTGAGGAAAGGTGTTTCTGTTATCGCTTTTCTCAGATGCTGCATTGGAGTTTCTTACAAACGTAACGCTACGAAGGCCAGCCAGATTTACCTCTAATTTTGCAGCCGAGATTCTAATGAAGGGATGAGCGCCCTTTGGGGCTTTGCTTGTTATCACAATTGTTCGTAGGTCGTCGGAAATTTCATCCATGATGAGAGACCTCACAACACCCGCCGCCATACCGTTTACCGATGCTCCTTCAATCGAAAGAACAAATTCGATGGGACCTGTAGGAATTGATTTGAGTTGACGAAACATTTTCAGGCTTGCTTCGATTGTCTCTGGACTATCCAACTTCCATTCTGCAGTTGAAGGTATCGTAATCGTCATGGTCTTCGAGTTTGGCGAGGCAGGAAGTTTCTTGAGTTCATGAAACCATTGCCAGAAGAACTTGCCAGTAGGGCGATGGTAACGGACCACCATTACAGGCAATTCCAGTGTTCGAAAATATTCAACAGTATGTTTCTTAAGGACGATCTTCAGCCCTCTATGCAGGTTGGTGGTGCCAGTGGCCTTTACCTGAATGAAAAACATCAATCCGGTTGGGTCGCCAACTTTGTCGAAAACTTCGACGCTGTCGTCGATGCCGTAGTCTGGATGGGCTGGTCGGATTACCCAAGACTCAGGTACAAGCGAAGCGAATCGTCGCCGTGACTCATCTTCGAGCATGTGTGAATTGGATCTTTTCGGCATGATGTTAGGTTTATGTTGATATTGAATTAGTCGAACTTCAAAGATAGTGTCAATGCCATCTTTACACGCAAACAACGGCAAATTTGCTAGGCGATAACAGTATTGCGAAAGGCTGTCGGCGTGCAATGCTTTATGCTATTCAGCCAAAATCCCCTCACGCGAACTCAGGAAGTTATGCAGAACAGTGGCACGCTTTGTATACTTCCCTTGAATGGCAAAAAAGAACCGTATTGAAATACCGGAAGAGATTGCTGCTGAGGTTCTCTTTCAATCGAATCGAACTTGTGTCTGCCGAGAGAAAAAACCTGTGCAGATTCACCATATAGACGAAGATCCTGCTAACTTTGAAGCGGACAATTTGGCTGTCTTATGCTTTGACTGTCATCGCGATACTCAGATTCGAGGTGGGTTCGATAGGAAATTAGATTCAGCCCAAATTCGACGCTATCGCAAGGACTGGCTTGAAAGAATCGCCAACAAGCGCGAACGGGAGCACGGTCCTCTAACTTTAAAACCTCAGTTCATGAAGAACGATATTAGAGCTGTCAAGCATGTTCAGATAAAAGAGTCGAGTGAAGAGCAACTTTACTCAATTGATGCAGAGTATGCGCAGTTTAAATTCAATGATGTTCAGGCTGAAGCTGAACTCAATAGCAGAGTGAGTTCGTTTATCTCGAAGATAATCGACGATTTTAGGACAGAAGCAAGCGCTCGCCTTCAGGACAAAATTAAGATGCGAGATGAACTATCTGCCTTGGGCTGGGATAGTCTTTCCATAGTCCACCGAATATCGTTGCTTACTCCGGATTTGTTATCTATTGAATTTGTTTTTCAGACGTATATCGCAGGTGCTGCTCACCCCAATTCAGTGACGCGAACTTTGAATTTTAGATTTGATCCCCTGAAACAAATTGAACTACAAGATGTTTTTGAGCCTTCCACTCCGTACCTTGAGGCCTTGTCGGAATATTGCGTAATAGAGCTTCACAGCTTGCAGCCATCACGCTGGCACGATCCTATTCAACGAGCGGAGGATCTAAAAATCCGTCAAGACAAATGGATAGCCACAGGAACTGCGCCGGTCGCAGCTAACTTTCAAAACTTCGTATTTGTAAACGAGGGAATGAAGTTTTTCTTTGATGCCTATCAGGTCGGCTCGTACGCCGAGGGTCGGTACGAAGTGTTTGTTCCCTTTAACTATTTGAAGTCGATGCTTTCTGATCAAATCTCTCAAAGACGTCCATGACGATAGGAAATTGCGAACCATCTCAAAAAGGAATAATGCCTCCCACCGACAGAAGGGGAAATTAGATGGCCCAATCTAAGATTCCAGTTGCAGTCAATGTTAGTTGGTGGTTTGGGGAACGTGCACTTGAAGGTGAAGCAGAATTCAACGCCGAACTGGCTGAAAGTTACGTAGTTTCAATAGTTCGCGGCAGGCAAGGACCTTTGGGCGGCGGTTTATATCAGCTCGTGGTCGAATTTCTTTCACAACTGACCTTCGGCGAAATCGCGAAAATTATTTTGGAGGGTGCTACATTCGACCTAATTAAGTCAGGTACTAAATCTTTTCTTATCCAACCATTCTTAGAAGCTTATAAAAAGTTCAAGGCACGCCAAACCGAAGAAAAGCTGGATATCGACAGAATTAGGTTTGTTTTTCAAGACTCAGCTGTCACGGTAGAAATGTTACCGAATACCGACTTGCTTTCGAATCTGGAGAACATTTGTCGCGCACTCGCAGAGAATGTTGAATCTATATCCGAAGGATCAAAAGGACAATTGTTTGAAATATTTGTGCCAGTCTTCGTAGATTTCAGCGATCAACGAGTCTGCAAATTCCGGACCTTGCTAAGCGTGGACGAATCAATAGATGTTCGAACCATTTCCAGCACCGACTATTTCAAATTCTGGGGTCTGGAATATTATTCGGAAGGTTCACCGTCATGCGTGTATGACGTTGAACACAAAACCGTTATCGATGAGCGTTTCTACACTGAATCGCAGTATTGGGCCGCAAAAAAAGTAGTTTCGCGATAGCCTCGAATTCAATTACCCTCAATAAAATCCGCCTGAAAGTCCGAAACTATTCGCACAGGGTGTATCACTTTTCCCCCGCCTGTAAACATACCCACGGCCACGTTGACGGGCGAAGAGAAAGCGGCAATACTGGCGCCTGCCTTTCTTTTCAGCCGACGTTTTGGATGACCGGACAACCATGATCGGACAATTGCGCGGCAGGCTTGCGGATAAACGGCCCAACCAGGTGATGGTGGATGTCGGCGGTGTCGGATATCTGGTTGCCGTCCCGCTTTCCACTTTCGCCGCGCTCGGCGAACTGCACACTGAAGTCACCCTGTTGATTCACACCCACGTTCGCGAAGACGCATTTTCGCTCTACGGATTTCTTTCGTCCCGCGAAAAACACTTTTTCGAATTGCTGCTCGGCGCTTCCGGTGTCGGCCCATCCCTCGCGCTGAAAATTCTGTCGGGCATGAGCGTGGAAGAATTGGTCCCCGCGATTCGCACCGGCGATGTCGTACGGCTCACCAGAATTCCCGGTGTTGGCCGCAAAACCGCCGAACGCATGGTGGTCGAACTGAAAGACAAACTGGAAGCGGTGACCATCGCCGACGAAAAGCAGCCCGCCTCCAAAGCTGGCGTCGAGGCCGACGTGGTCTCAGCGCTGATCAATCTCGGTTACGATGGACGCGCCGCGGAATCCGCCGTTGCCGAAGCCAAGCGCACTGTCGGCGTGGCCAGCCTTGAGAAATTGTTGAAAGCCGCGCTGCAGGAATTGAGCGGCCCGCAAGGCAAGCAAGCAGCGGCGGGGAACTGAGTGCATTTGGCCCAGCGAGCAGTTCGCACAGCTAATGGAACCGGATTCGAGGGATTGTGGCCGACGGAACGGCAAAACGAATGACGTCTTACAAAGACAATGACCGCCGCGATCGCCCGGAGCGGCTGATCTCCGGCGCCGCGCACGACGAAGACCTGCGCCTGGACGCCAGCGTGCGCCCCAAAACTCTCAGCGAATATATCGGGCAGAAGCGCGTCAAAGAAAATATTTCGATCGCTCTGGAAGCTGCGCGCAACCGCGGCGAATCGCTGGACCACGTTTTGCTCTATGGTCCGCCCGGCCTCGGCAAGACCACCCTCGCGCAAATTATCGCCAATGAATTGAATGTTCCAATCAAAACCAGCGCGGGCCCGCTGCTCGATCGCAAAGGTGATTTGACCGCGATTCTCACCGCGTTGGAAACCCGCGAAGTATTTTTCCTCGACGAAATTCACCGCTTGCAACCCGCCGTCGAAGAAGTCCTCTACCCCGCGATGGAGGATTTTCGCGTCGACCTGGTCATCGGACAGGGACCGGGCGCGCGCATTCACCCATTTCATCTGAATCATTTCACGCTGATCGGCGCCACCACCCGCGCCGGATTGATCACCGCGCCGCTCCGTTCGCGCTTCGGCATCGTCCATCGCCTCGATTTTTATGAGCCGGAGGATTTGCTGATCATCCTTCATCGTTCCGCAAAAATTCTGAACATCCAGATGGAAGAGGGCGGCGCAGAGGAGATTGCTCGCCGCTGCCGTGGAACGCCCCGCATCGCCAACCGTTTGTTGCGCCGCGCACGCGATTTTGCCGAAGTGCGCGCCGACCGAAAAATCACTCGCGGCGTTGCCCAGGAAGCTCTGGCTATGCTCGGCGTGGACGAAAGCGGCCTGGACGAAGTGGACCGCAACCTGATGATCGCGCTGCTCGATAAATATGCCGGCGGTCCGGTCGGCTTGGGAACACTCGCCGCTGCGCTTTCCGAGGAAGAAGACGCCATTGAGGAGATGTACGAACCGTACCTTATGCAGATCGGAATGATCGACCGCACCCCGCGTGGGCGTGTCGCCACTCCTCGCGCCTATCAGTATTTCGGCAGGGAACTGCCGCGCCGCCAGCCCCGCCTGTTTTAGGCCAAGCGAAACGATCCCCGGTCGGCCAGCTGCGTCAAAATTTCCTATTGACGTCCATGATATAATACAGGTTGGTTACCGAGTCGGCAGTCAGAGAGAAGGGCATCGAGGAGCCTGAAACGTACGAAAATCTAAAGCCTTCAAATTCTGCCACTTGGAACTCTATCGGCGCTAAGTCCTTTAGATTCTGCAGTTACAAAATCGTATTTGTAAGCCTTTTAGAATCTGCAGTTACAAAAAAAGGGTAGGGGGGTGGCACTTATTGTTAACTAGCAACGCCCGCATGGGAAAAGGCGCCAAGCCGCACAAACGCGCTACTCTTAATGAATCGGGCCAGCGGCAAGAACCGGTAGTGTGAACAATATCGAAACGAACTCGCAGACGGTCTATTTATCGTTGGGTTCGAACCTCGGCGATCGCGCCGCAATCCTGCGCGCCGCCATCGCCACACTGCCGTCGCCGCATTTCCAGGTGACCAAAATCTCTTCCTTCTATGAGACCGAACCAGTCGACTATCTCGACCAGCCGTGGTTCCTCAATTGCGTCGTCGAAGGCGAATCCGAAAGCCAGCCACTCGAGCTTCTCCACTCATTGCGGGCCATCGAAGCCCGGCTCGGCAGCCAGAAGGCCTTCGCCAAAGGCCCGCGCCTGCTCGATATCGACATTCTTCTTTTTGGCGACCAGTCGATCGATACTCCCGAACTGCAAGTCCCGCATCCCCGTATGCTGGCGCGCAAGTTCGTGCTCGCTCCCCTCGCGGAGATTGCTCCGCGCCTGAAGCTTCCGCAATGGACCGGAACGGTCACCGAACTGCTCTCCGCCACCTCGGACTGCAGCCGCATCACCCGCTTGTAGCTCGTCAGCGGACTGCCAAAGAAGGATGTCGCGCAATGTCGCTGCTTGTCACTGGATGCCGCTTTTCAGCGAACTCCGAAAGTGCGAGGATAGGCGCAATCGATCCACGTCGAGGGATGCCATGAAAAGCCGACTATTTTGCGTTTTGCTGACACTCTTACTGACCAGTGCATTCGCGGCGCCCGCGCAACTTCCCATGGTCAAGGTGAGACTTCGCGCAGTGCTGGTGGACAGCCAGCTCAATCAGAAGCCGGTTCCGTTTGTGATTATCACGTTGCAAGGCCCCGCGGATTCAACCGGCGTCACCGAACTGAAGACCGGACTCGACGGAAGTGTGGAAAAGGACCTGCACGCCGGCAAATATCAGCTGTCGGTCGCCAAGCCCCTGGATTTTGACGGCAAGCGGTACACCTGGAAGATGGAAGTAACCCTGGCCGGTGCCGAGCACACCATTGTCCTGTCCAACGACAACGCCAAGGTAGAGTCCGCGCCCGCTACAACCGCAACCCCTATGGCCCCTGGAAATGAGCTCTCCGAACAATTCAAACGCTTGAAAAATAGTGTGGTTACCGTGCTCAGCGAATCCGGCCACGGCACCGGATTCTTTGTCGATGACCAGGGATTGATCCTGACCAACCAGCACGTGATTGCCAACTCCGAATATCTCGCGGTGCAGTTCGATTCAGAACACAAAATCATCGCCGAGTTGATCGCTTCGGACTCGCAGAAGGACGTGGCTTTGCTCCGCGCCAACATGGGCGCATTTCCCGGTGCCATTTCTGCCCCGTTGGCCAAGCACCAAGACGGCAAAACTGCTGTGCAGGAAGGCGAACGCGTTTTCACCATTGGCAGCCCGTTGACACTGGACAAAATCTTGACCACCGGTGTGGTCAGCAAAGTGGAAGCGCATACCCTGCTTTCCGACGTGAATATCAATCCCGGAAATTCCGGTGGCCCGCTTTTCAACTCCGCGGGATTGGTGATCGGGCTGACCACCTTCGGCGAGCACAGCGGCACCGGCCCGGGAGTTTCCGGAGTCGTCCGCATTGAAGATGCGCTTCCGATTCTGG